>Ga0302311_10006071_pt1 | contig 12600 bp, 6 predicted proteins | sample III_Palsa_N1_3_FD_200449 | JGI IMG/M metagenome (GOLD analysis project Ga0302311, IMG submission 200449) | Peat permafrost microbial communities from Stordalen Mire near Abisko, Sweden - III_Palsa_N1_3 | ecosystem: Environmental > Terrestrial > Soil > Palsa > Peat permafrost | place: Sweden... | reverse complement strand
GCGAACCTGTTGCCCGCTAGCTGTGAGTTCATTCACATTCCTTCGCTTGAATCGATTATCCCGCACAAAAGTCGATATTGGGGTATGACTCCTTTCGTCGAACCAACTACGGGAATTGGAATGGAGCTGAGAAAGACCATTCTTCAACAATGCATCGACGCTTATCGTCCGCACGCCTTCATCGCGGATTTTCTTCCGATGGGAATAGATCACGAGTTGCTTGGTTTGCTCGAACGTACCGAACCCGACGAACGTCGAAATTATTTCATTCTTCGGGGAGTTCTTGGGGATCCATCCCAGGTGTGGTCGGATGTGTTAACCACCCAGGCGTTCAGTGTTCTTCGACAATACTACGACCGCATTTTTGTAACTTGCGATCCGCAAATAGTCGATGTGGCGGCGGAATACAAGTTCGGAGCTGATTTGCAAGAAAAGCTTGCCTATACGGGGTATGTGGCCCCGCGATCTGATCCGAAGATGCGGGACGCGGTGAGGGAGGAGCGCCAGCTGCCGCCTGACGCCCGCTGGGTTGTATGCAGTGCAGGCGGCGGAAAAGACGGAGAAGTGTTGGTTCAGCAGTGCTGGAATCTTTCTCTTCAATATCCTGAATGCTATTTCGATATCGTCGCTGGCCCCCGCTCCAGTCTCATCGTGCAGGACCGTTGGCACCGGGGATTGAAGATCCGGGTGTACCAGGATGACTTTGACACCATGCCGGAAAAACTGAGTGCCGCAGATATCGTTGTGATTCGTGGAGGCTACAATTCGCTTCTTGAAAGCGCGATCGGCAACGCTCAGATCATCGTCTGGCCTTTTGATGCGGAACAAACCACTCATGCCAACCGGCTCTCCTCATTCCGCAGCATGCAGGTCGTCAAGGCAGCAGAGGAGCTAGAGAGTGCGTTCGCCACTGCCTTGCAGGCAAATACATGTAGAAGCGCAGTGAACGATTTGAATCTCAATGGTGCAAAGGAGACAGCAGATGCAATTCTCGCTGACGTTCGGAACTCCCTCATGCAACTCCAACCTCTAACAGCGGCAAACATCTTGTGAGGTGCCTATGAACCGTCGTAATTTCGTTACCATGCTTGGACTTACTGCTGCCCAGTTCACCATCAATGTTCGGCCTACGTTCACCCAGGCGCAGACAGTTAGTTCTCTTGCATCGCCTATCCGACCAGAGCGCTTCAAGAAGTACTCTGGTCAACTCGCTCATGCACTCTTCGCTGATCACACCTTCAACTCGTACATAGCTTCTCAGTTCAAGGGGGTGTCCTGTCCCTTCGCGAACGGTGTCAACTTCTTGACTGGGCTGCGGGCGTGGTCCGACGGCGGCCGCGTCGCGGTGGAACATCATCGCTATGTCATGGTGGAAGGTTTTATGCAACGCGTCTGGAGCGATCGAGCCTTGTTCTGGATGGACACAAGTACCCGCGTGGGTGGCCCAATTCCTTTGGCCGCTGCATGCTTCTTGACCTTCAACTCCGGACAGCCCTCACTCAAAGGTTCCAATAGCAGAACTCTTTGGATTTACACAAACAAATCACTGAATCCCTACCAGCCGAACGGCGTTCCTCATCATCTTGAGATGACCTTGGCACGTTGGATCAGATCCCGGAAACCGCACACGCAGGATCTAGGCCTGATTGGGCATGTCGTCCTGTCGGAGCCGGAGTCCGGTGCCTCAGGCGAACAGCCTCTACAGTTTGGGATCAAACCATACCGGACGACCCCAGACGTGGCTCTGCTGCACAAAGACTACTAGGCAAGCGCGTAGGGCCATTGCATCGCACCAGGATCACGACGGTATTGGCAATTTGCTCGCAATGCATCAACGAGGGGCGCAGAGCAGTCTTATAAGGTGCTACTGCGCCTCGCAACTCCCCAACTTCTGTATTCCGTCTCCTGCTCAAACCGAGCGTCCAACTTCACCAACTGCTCAAATGCCTTCCGCACCCCAGGCAGCGAAGCCGGCGCGGCTAATCTGAAGGGAATCTCCTGCTGTTTCCTTCGGTAGGACTTCTCGACCGTCCAGTCAAGATCATCGAGAAGCAGCCAGCCTCCCGGTCGTAGGAGGTGGGCAGACAGAGACACTGCCATGCCCGTGAGTTCCCATGTATGGCCACCGTCAACGTAAATGAGATCGAACCGGTTCCGCCAACCCTCCTCGAGCAGTTCCAGTAGGTGATAGGTGTAGGACCATTCTGACGTGATAATCCGCAGTCTATCGGAGAGCCCGCATTTTTCAGCAAGCGAATAAATATTTGGCTCGAGCGATAAGGCAGCGGAGCGATCTATTGAGATGCACAAGCCACCTTCGATTTCAGCCAGGGCCCCGGCGAAATACATGGAAGACACGCCATGATAGAAGCCGAGTTCCAGTACATGAGAGAGGTTCTCGCGCTTGATGATGTCATAGATGTAGGTTCCCTGCTCCAAGGTCATGTAGGGAAGTCTACCCAGAGTTCTGTGAATCGCTATTGGTTTCATAAGCCTTTTGTATAAGATCGAATTGCGGATTTTAGGTGCTCAGATTGAATGATTCACATAAGGTGGGAAGAAATCCTTGGACTTAGATATCGTTGACCGCCCGCCAATGCGCCTGCACTTCCATTTGATACCGGCGCCGTTTAAGGGAAACGTCCAGGAACAGGCCGGGTGCGACAAAGTCGCTCAAACGCGCTCGGCGTCTTCCATCGGTAGGGAGGAACTGCTGTGCATTGGTCGTTGCCTGGGGCGAGGTCTTCTCGACGGCAACCAGTGCGGTTGCTTGCGAATGGTCGCCACCTTGGCGCATTCGAGCGAGCAGTCGATGGTACCCATTCTTCAGCACCAGGTCAGAATCGTACTGCAGTACCGTCACATGACGAGACAACTGAGCGATACCGAACAGGCCATTGCCGTAGGGAAGAAATGCAAATTCGGCGTCAGGAAGATCAAAGATGATGCGGGTATCGAGAGGATTCGGGTTGTCGGGCGGCCCGAAGGTCACGCGCATACCGACTTGCGGCGCAGGTGGAGCAATTGGAAGTAACTCTGACCACCAGGTCGCTTCGTTCACCTGCATTCCAGCGTAGGTGGCGGACCGCTCTGTTATAGCAATGTACTGGGATGCCACCAGAGAACCGATATTTACTTTGATGATCCGTTCGACTTCGTGACGATCCCCGCTATGAGATTCGAGATAGCGAATAAAGGACTCCGCATAGGCCTGTTCCGGCCGGTCCAGCTCTGCGGAAATACATCCGTTAGGACTGTTGGGCAGTTTCTGCACGCGTTCCGAGTGCTCCGTCCAAACCTTTAGCGCTTCTTCTGCTGACCAAGCCGGGAAACAATGGTCTTGAAGCAGCGACACAGCGTCGTCTTCAGACATCCAGCCCGGAAGGATACGCGCCGGGATCACGGGGGGCGGTGCGATTGTGGCCATGATTGCCAGATCCTTTCGGACGAAGTCGTATGCCAACTCATGTCCCAGCCAAAGACACTTTGACAAGTGAGCGGCATTCCCGGAATGCCGATTCCCTGAAATTAAGATGCCAAGTCTTTTGCATAGGCCGCTTCCGTGGGCACTTGGAGACTCGCGCGCTCCGCTTGCCTCTGAAATCCGCATTGGTCCCTAAAGACAAGCGAATCCGCTTTCCGGCACCCCAGCAAACCCGCTCTGAGTGATTATGAATCCACGTGCTTGCACGTAGCGCAGGAGCAGGGAGATTCGTCCCTACAGGTCTCCCTGCAGCGCTTTTCGATCTCCACTTAACCCGCGGTTAAGTTGTTGATTTTATGGAGCACCGAATGGGATTTGAACCCATGAATACTGGTTTTGCAGACCGCCGTGCGGGGGTGCAGCGGATACTGTAGCGGGTGTCGGTTTAGAAGGGCTTGTAAGAACCAATAGCAAATTGGACAGAACCCGCACAAATACTAGCCCATATAAACTCGACAAAACGAGTTCAGCGAGATTATGAGTCCCCTGCTCTAACCGTTGAGCTACAGGCCCCCGCAGCATGCAAGCTGATTTATCAATATACCGGGGGTGGGGGCGCTGGATGCTGGGAGTGGCTGTGTATACCTGTCAGCTAGCCTGTGTCTGGCTCGGAAACAGGACAACCGGCCGATGCATGGTCTTGGGTTTTGAACTTGTCGCAGCCGGGCGTTTTGGAAATGCGGCTGCGGCGCACTCCATCACAACCTTACGGAAGATCACCATGGCTTTCGACTCGTTTTCCTCCATTGAAACCAGCCCGAGTTGCATGTTCGCAAGTTTCTCCCGGAACGGCTTCGCTATTACATCGGGAAAGACACACGCCGACATGGACTGGGTTGCGATCGCGAGGCCTTCCCCTGCCGCTGCATAAGCAAATTGCACCGTGCAGGATTGTGGTGACTCAACAATGCGCGGCGTAATGCCGAACGGAGCCAGCAGGGCGTGCAGAAAGGGCTGGTGAAAACGACAGTCCTTCATGCGCGAAGCGATGATCGGCATTTCGCGCAAACTCTCAACCGAAATACTTTCCTGCTTGGCCAGCGGGCTTCGCTTTGAGATCATCGCAATCAAGCCGTCCTCGCAGATTGGATCGAATCGCATTCCTGGAACCGGCAGCGAGCCCACCATAAGCAGTGCATCCACTTTGCCTTCCGGCAGACGCGTGATCTGCTGCTCGGTAGTCAGCTCGATGACTTCAAGTTCGAACTCGGGATACCGTGCGGCCAGTGTTCGTAACACCGCTGGAAGCAATACGAATTGACCAACGGGACCGCAACTGACACGCAGCCGAAGGCGCGTATGCAGGCCGCTCAAGCAGTCATGCGCGGAATGCACAGTGTCCATGATGGTTTGCGCGTATTCGCGAAACGCGACGCCAGCATCGGTAAGTCGAACCTGTTGACGGTCACGTATAAACAGTTTCACGCCGAACGCTTCTTCCAGCGATTTGATCTGGAAGGTAATCGTAGGCTGGCTCATGTATAAGACGCGCGCCGTCTTGTTGTAATTAAGAAGGTCTGAAAGCGTCAAAAAGCATTGCAACTGCCTGATTCGGAAGTCCAAAGAAGTGCCCTCGGTTCGTTAGTGAAACCTGTGCGCTACTACGGCTATGCAAGCTGAAGTTAACTAAATGTCGGTTGTGAGGAAGAAGGGTTTTGACGGTCGAAGAGAGCTCTGTCTCAACCATCATAGCTTTTCACGAACTTATCACATTTCTATTACGCACGAAAAACTTTTGATTAGACAGCCACTCGCCGTGCAGTTAGTCTTGGTTACATTACATAAAACCTTTGTTCGGTTTTCCCCAGCGCTCTAGCTGTATCTCTGCAGCACCCTTGGCGGGAATTTTTTTCCGCACCTGTTCAACCAAGTAAGAGCTTTTCGTTCTTTTTGACCGAAACAATATTTCTTCCGGCGCGAAAGTTGGTTTCTTCGCGCATCCGCCGGAGTGTGCCTGCAATCGCATCATCATTCCCGCGCCCTGCCTATTGTTTCCTTTCAATTCCGCTAACCGAAATCAGTTCAAGTGAGGTTGTTTGCGAATGAAGACGTATTGTCGACTTGCCCTTTTTCTCCTTATTGCAGGATTTATCTCCCACAGCGCGCCAATGTTCGGACAACAGACAGGTATCAGCGGTGTGGTCGCCGACGTACAGGGCGGAGTGATACCGGGGGCAAAGGTCACAGTGAAGCAGACCGGTGGGTCAACTTTCGATGCGACGACAAACGTACAAGGTGACTATGTAGTTCCTAATCTTACGGCGGCTGAGTACACGGTTACGGTTACGGCGCCAGGTTTTGCGACCGTCGAGAAGAAGCTCCTTCTTCTGGTTGGTCAGCTCGCACAAATTGACTTCAGGCTTCCGATTGCTTCCGCGTCAACATCGGTTTTGGTTGAAGCCAGCGATCAACTGGCTATTGATACAACTTCATCGGTCGTCGCCGGTAACGTCACTCCCAAAGAAGTGCAGGACGTGCCAATCAACGGCCGCAACTACATTCAGCTATCCACTCTTATCCCCGGCATCAAGGCAAATGCCTTCGGAAACTCGCCTGTATCGGGTCCTGGCGGGTCTTCTCAAGGCGATGCTGAAACGGGAAAATTCCAAATCACACTCGACGGCCTGGAAGCTTCGCAGGACTCTGTAGGCTCAAGCTTTGGTCAGCCGAAGTTTTCGCAGGATGCCATTTCGCAGTTCCAGATCATCACGAACCGCTTCGATGCGACGTCCGGCCGTTCCGCTGGCATCTATGTCAACGTACAGACCAAGACCGGAACCGACCAGATGCATGGAGGCGCTTTTTTGTATGAGCGCAACTCCGCTTTTTTTGCCTCCGATCCAGTTCTCAAACTTGCTGCAGCACAGGACCACAACGTCGCCATCACTCGTCCGCAGTATGCCGATGAACAGTATGGTGGCACAGTCGGTGGGCCGATCCGCAAAACCAGACTCTGGTACTTCGGCTCCTACGAAGGCGAGCATTCGCCCAGCACCACAAACATCAGCCCAACGATTACTACGGGCCTGGCGAGTTCGGTGTACTCCCATCCATCCATATTGCTGAATAACGAATATCTCGGACGCCTCGATTACCAACGCAACGACAAGAACCACTTCTTCCTGCGGGGTGATGGATTCACTTCGAGCACCAGCTTTATCGCGCCCACATCAGCCGGTGCCGATCCGAGCCAGGCTTACTACTCGACGGTCTCCAGCTATGGCTACGTTTTCGATTGGAACAAGAACATCAGCGATCACCTCATCAACGATGTTCACGCCGGCCTGCATTACTTTCAATTCCAGAACCTGCCATTCTTCTCAACCGGATCGATCGTCGTGACGCTTCCCGCCGTTACAGTCGGCGAGCCGTATAACGAGCCGGAAATCTTCAATCAATACACGCAGCAATATCGCGACGATTTGTTCTGGCTCAAGGGCAAGCACAGCATCAAGATGGGCGGCGAGTTTCTCTACACTCACCACGGCGGACAATTCCCGCAGTATCTTCGCGGTGGACTAACCAGCTGCTCGGCGGCATCCGGTGCGGTCCCAAATTATGCAGCGATGTTCCCCAACGGAACTCTCGATCCTTCAACCTGGAATTACGCCGCAATCAACAGCTACTGCAGCGTCTCCGAGGCATTCACGCAAGCCTTTGGCCAGTACAACATCACAATCAATCGCAACATCATCGGCGTCTGGGCGCAGGACGACTGGAAGATACTGCCACGCCTTACTCTCAACCTCGGTCTGCGTTATGACAATGATCTTGGCGCCTACAACACGGGTTATGTGCCGACGCCCGGCCTGTTGACGCCGAACACCAACCCGAATGCCAACTTCGGTCCGCGCCTCGGCTTCTCCTACGATCCGGGTGGAGATGGCAAGACGTCCATCCGCGGCGGCGCCGGCCTCTATTATGCCGATCAGGTCGCGAACGCGGTCATCGATGAAGAGCTTTACAGCAGCACAGCGCGTGCTCTGCAGGCCACTGTCAGCGGTACGAACCTTGCGCTGCCTACTCCATTCGCGGGGCAAAATCCTTCTTCCAATCCAACCAACTACGTCAACTCGCCGCAGCCGATTCTGCGCGGAGCGAAGACGCCCTACTCTCTCGAAGCGTCCTTTGGCGTCGCAAGACAACTCCCCTTCAAGACCACCCTGTCGGCTGACTTCGTTCACACGCGCGTGTATGACGACTTCGTCGCACTCAGCGGTAATCTCCTGCAGAATCCGGCGAATCCGGAACAGAACCTGAATCCGGGCACTGCGATGTCGGCTGCCACATATGCGACTCGCATATGCGGCAATGGCGGCATCACACTCGACACGCTGAATACGGCGACTCTATCTACCGATGCACCAAGCAATGGTCTGGGAACAGGTCAGGCGGCGAAGCAGGTTTGTAACCAGATCTTCGGCGCTGCCGTTCGTAACTTCGCCACACAGCCCGGCGCTGGAGTCATCGCCGATGCGCTTCAGGTCGGCCTGAAGCACGCAACGACCAATGGCTTCACCGGCGCCATTGCTTACACCTGGGGACGTGTAAAGAACTCCACCAACGGCGCGTTCGGTTATTCCAACAAGCCATTTATTCCCGGCTTGCAACAGGAATGGGCGGATGGTACGGACGATCAGCGTCACACCCTAACCGTCAACGGCGAGTACCAGTGGAAGTATGGTCTTTCGCTCTCCGGACTCTACCACTTCGGCTCTGGTCTTGCCTTCGCAACCGCCTCCGGTGCGACGGTGAATGGCTATAGCCCCACCGGCGACGGACGTACATTTACTGCTGCACCCATCGCAGGGCCTGCTACAGGAGCTTGTCCGTTGGGTTCTGTATGTAGCTGGGCGCCATTGTCGAAGGTCCACTTCGATGCAGGCTACGGTTACTATGTCATTGCCCGCGATTCCTTCCGTGGGAGCGACTACAATCGTGTCGACTCTCGTCTGCAGGAAGATGTCAAAATCAAATCACGTTATCATGCCATCTTTGCCGTGGAGGTATTCAATATCTTCAACCACACCAACTTCGGCAACTTTGCCGCTACAGCGAGCAATGCAAATACGATTACAACTGCCGGTGCTACTTTTGGCCTGCCATCTCAAACAGCCTACGGTCATCCATCATCTGTAAACTCGGGCACGGCCGTGGAATACTTCGCACGCAACATGCAATTCATCGGCCGCTTTCAGTTCTAACTCGCTCACCTAAAAGCACGGCACAGCGCGCCTTCCGCGCTGTGCCGTTTTCCCCGTATATGAAGATCCGCCGTGTAGAACATCTGTAGGAGACGCAGTATGCTGGCTGTCAAGCTCTCGAAGTTCGTTGCCCCGCTTTCTTTCGTCGCCGTCGCCTCTGCTCTTTACGCAATCGTCCCGCCCGTAAGTAAGACCATCACGGTCTCTCAGGTAACTGACACGCAGGTCACCGTCTCCCCCGATCACAAAATACTTCTCGCCGACATCCAGGGCATGATCTACTCCATGCCGCTCGCCGGTGGAGCCGCCAAAGAAATCACATCGCCCTTCGCTGAAGCCTCGCACCCTGTCTGGTCTGCAAAAGGTGGCCTCGTTGCAATCCAAAGCTATGCCGGTGGCACGTTCCACATCTGGACGATGCATCCCGATGGCACTCTTCTCAAGCAACTCACCTTCGGCCACGGCGATGATCGCGAACCCAACATCTCCCCTGATGGCAAAACCATCGTCTTCTCTTCCGACCGCGATTTCAAAGGCTCTTACGACATCTGGACCGTCGACATCGCCACCGGCAAGCTCAAGCAGATCACCCATGCTGAAGCCGACGAGTTCGGTCCCAACTGGTCGCCCGACGGAAAATCTATCGTCTTCATCAGCGGCACGGGCATTCAGGGCAAATCTATCGAATCGGTCGACCTCGCCACTCTCGCTCAGCAAACCATCCTCTCCATCGCGCCCGATGCCGGCCGTATTGAAGCTCCCAGCTACTCGCCCGACGGCACGAAGCTCGCCTACATCAATTTCGGCGGCATGGGCATGTTCATGAACAATGCTGCGCTCAAGGTTGTCAGTGCCGACGGCAAAACGCCGCTCTACTCCGGCAAGGCCGTCGACTCCTTCCCGTTCCCCGCCATTTGGCTCTCAGACTCGAAGCTGCTTTACACCGGCGACGGCAAAATCATTACCACCGATCTCACGGCGTCCACCGAAACTCCCATCAGCTTCACCGCGCCTATTCCCACCATGCGTCCGAAGTACGTCTACAAGCACTACGACTTCGACTCGACCGCGCCCAAGAAAGTTCTTGGCATCTATGCACCCGCGCTTTCGCCTGATGGCAAACAGGCAGCCTTCGTAGCACTCAATCAGCTCTACGTCATGCCTCTCGACGGCAAACCCGTCGCCATCACGCATGACACCTTCTATAAGCAAGGTCCCGCCTGGTCGCCCGATGGCAAAACTCTCGCCTATATCTCCGACCGCGACGGCATAGAAAACATCTACCTCCACAAAATGTCCGACACCACGGATGCCAACGACCTTCGCGCTGCACCCAGCCCGGACGCGGAGATCATGCCCGCCTGGTCGCCCGACGGCAAGATGATGGCCTTCCAGAACGAACACATGGAAACCTGGACCGCCGATCTCGCTACCGGCAAAATCACCAAGCTTACTGAAACCACATTCTTCCCTGGCCGTCCCGCATTCTCGCCGGATGGCAAGACAGTTGCCATCGCCACGATCCATCCCTACACCAAGCGCTATCGCGAGGGCACCAGCCTGATCGTCACCATCGATCTGGCTACCGGCAAGCAGCAGCAATTTGAGCCCGCACCCTTTGAGTCCATCACCACCCGCACCGAAGACGGTCCCATCTACTCGCCCAATGGCAAGGAGATGGTCTTCGTCATGGACGATCTTCTCTACTCCATGAAGGTCGACGCAACCGGTCATCCCATCGGCAAGGCTCTCGTGCTCAATGCTGAAACCACCGATGCCGTCACCTGGTCTGGCGACTCCAAACACATCCTCTATCTCTCCGACGGCAAACTGCGTCTCTTCGATCGTGCCACACGTGCTGTCCGTGCCATTCCCGTCGACCTCACCTACACACAAGCCAAGCCCACGCAGAAGATCCTCATCCACGCTGCGCGCTTCTGGAAAGGCAAAGGCCCCGACGAGCAAAAAGACGTCGACATCCTCATCACCGACAATCGCGTCACCAGCGTCACGCCGCACTCATCCACTCCACCCGCTGGCGTTACGCGTGTGATCGAAGCCAAAGACTCCACCGTCATGCCCGGCCTCTGGGAAAGCCACGCTCATCCTGACTCCGACAACGGCATCTACTACGGCGCACGCATGGGTCGTCTCTGGCTCGCCTATGGCATCACCGAACTTCACGGCGTAGCCGACAACGCCTACCGCGCCAAGGAGCACGTCGAGACCTACAACGCCAACCTGGCTCCAGGCCCACGCACCTTCGATACCGGCGAAGCCATTGACGGCGAACGCGTCTACTACCCGATGATGATTCCCACCACATCGCACGCGCAGCTTGAGCGTGAACTCGCGCGCCTCAAAGCCCTCGACTTCGACTTCGTCAAACTCTACGTCCGACTGCCCTTCACATGGGCCGCAGAAGGCGCAAAGTTCGGCCACGACGAAATGGGTGTGCAATCCGCGAGTCACTATCTCATCACCGCGGTCGATCTAGGCGAAGACGGCATGACGCACATCTCCGCCACATCGCGCCTTGGTTGGGCCTACTCCCGCTCTTACACCGGACGCAGCTATGAAGACGTTCACAAACTCCTCGTCGACTCCGGCATGTGGACCATCACTACTACCTTCTCGCAGGCGCCTTATGCCGACGATCCCGGCATGGCTACCGATCCTCGCCAGGGCATCGCACCTCCGTGGGAAAACGCCCGCCTCAAAGTCGCAGTTGCCAACGCGAAGAAGGACGATGGCGGCGTCGCTATTCAGCATCTTCGCGATGAAGAAGTCCTGGTAGCCGACGACTACCGCAAAGGCGGCCTCATTCTTGCCGGCACTGATTCGCCGCTCGACATCCCCGCAACCAGCCTTCACCTGAACCTCCGTGCACAGGTCAAGTTCGGTATGCAACCCTGGCAGTCGCTGGAAACTTCCACGTGGCTTCCGGCAAAATCCTACGGTCTCACCAAAGACCTCGGCACGCTCGAACCCGGAAAACTTGCTGATCTCATCATCACGGCAGGTGACCCTCTCACGAATATCGACGATGTTGCGCGTGTCGAATGCGTCATGAAAGATGGCTATCTCTGGAGCGTCTCGGACGTCGCCGTTCCCTTTGCCAAAGTAAAAACCGGTGCCGCGATGTGCCCAGCGTCACCGGGCAAGTAAGCTGCGTGCGGTACGATAACTTCAACCGAATTGCATCGAGAAGAAAAGGCAGCGCCGCTTCACCGGCGCAAACGCCGTTCCTCCACATCGTCGGTTGCGGCTAGTTCCGCAGCCAATCATAGAGCTTCAACGACGAAAGGACTTCATGGGCTTCACAAGGCGCGATTTTCTTACACGGGTTGGACAGGCCGGCGGTTACAGTGCCGCTTTTGCATCGATGCAGATGCTCGGCTTGATGCCGATGAAGGGCGAACAGTGGAAACCAATTGAAGCGGCACCGAACTCCGGCAAAGGCATCAAGGTTGTCATACTCGGCGGTGGCATAGGCGGTCTTGTTTCAGCGTATGAGCTGCGCAAGCTCGGCTACGAAGTCACTGTGCTCGAAGCACGCGCACGTCCTGGTGGCCGCGTCTGGACAGCTCGCCATGGCGATAAGGTTGAGTTCGCCGACGGCACGACGCAAACTATCGCCTGGACCAACGGCAATTATCAGAACATGGGCGCGGGCCGCATACCCTCCATTCACTGGACCATCCTCAAGTACTGCCGCGAGCTTAACGTCCAGCTCGAAGTCGAAGTTAACACAAGCCGTTCGTCGCTGCTGCAGAACGACAACGCCAACGGCGGCGTACCTATCACGCAACGCCGGGTCGAATCCGACACTCGTGGCCGCATCTCCGAGTTGCTCGCCAAATGCCTGGTTCAAGGCGCGCTCGATCAGGAGTTCTCGCCCGAAGACAAGCA
>Ga0302311_10006069_pt1 | contig 12604 bp, 6 predicted proteins | sample III_Palsa_N1_3_FD_200449 | JGI IMG/M metagenome (GOLD analysis project Ga0302311, IMG submission 200449) | Peat permafrost microbial communities from Stordalen Mire near Abisko, Sweden - III_Palsa_N1_3 | ecosystem: Environmental > Terrestrial > Soil > Palsa > Peat permafrost | place: Sweden... | reverse complement strand
GAAGCGCGTGCTCGCGTCGAATCCGCCGAGCAAGGCGTACATCCAGAGCCCGAGCTTGAGCTGCCACGGGCGGCGGCGCGTTTCTTTGTAGACCGGAATGAAGAACGGTTTGAGCTGCACCAAGTCGGGCGCGATGCGCAGGTGTATCGCCCGCTCGCGCAGGCTCTCGCGCACCAGCGCGAACTGGCCCGACTCGAGATAGCGCAGTCCGCCATGAATCAACTTACTCGAGCGGCTCGACGTGCCGCTCGCCAGGGCGCCCTTCTCGATGAGAAGCGCGCTGTGTCCGGCGGCGACGGCAGCCTGCAGCACCCCGGCTCCGTGGATACCTCCGCCCACGACGACTACATCGAATGACCGCATCTACCTTTGAATACTCCCAAGGCTCCGTGGGGCTTGCGCCAAAAAGAGCCTAGGATGAGCGAATACACGCCAACACACAAAATTTCCCCTGCATGTCGCCGTTCGCGCACAGCGGGCGCGCGCAGCGGCGGCTTCATGGGCCGCGCTTTTCCTCGAATTCGAGCATCGGCGTATCGGAGGTGACTTCGATGTCGCCGTCGATGATGGCGCCCTTCGCGATCGCGATGGTGCGCGCGCTCACCTTGCCGCGAATCACGGCGGTGAAGCCGATCTCGAGCTTGCCTTGCACCGTGAGGCCGCCGGTGATCTTGCCGGCGATCACGGCCCGCTCGGCCTGGATATTTCCGTTCCAAACGCCCGTGACGGCGAGATTCAAGCTGCCCGCGATCTCGGCATCGCCGTGCACCTCGCCGGACACGACGAATTGCCCCGTGCCGCGAATGTCGCCGACCACCACGGACTCGAGCCCGATCACGGTGGGTGTCGGCAAACCGAGATCGAAGTCGAAGAATCGCCGCTTCGGCTCTTTCATCCGGCTCCTTTTATCGCAACTCCCCCCGCCGCTGATGTGACGAGCTTGGCGTCGCCGACAGAGGCCGAGAATCTAAAGTAGAATGACCCGTCCAAAAACACTGCGCCGTCGAGAGGGGGAAAATGCTAAGAAAACAATTCGTACTGGCGTGCGGTTGCGCGCTCATCATCGGACTTGCCGGCTGCAGCCGGCAGCAAAGCGACTGGCAAAAGACCCGGGAGAGCAACACGCCCGAGGCGTACGAGCAGTTCCTGAAAAAGTATCCGAGCGGTGAGTTCACGCCTCAAGCCCAGGCGAGACTCAAGGAGCTCTACGACGACCGCGATTGGCAGAAGGCCCGCGATGCCGATACCCCGGAGGCCTACCAGGCCTATCTGAATCAGTATCCCGAGGGACAGTCAGCGATCGAGGCGCGCAATCGGCTGGAGAATTTCAGCATGGCCCAGTCTCCAGCCGGGACGCCCGCCGCGCCGGGCACCGCGCCGGAAGCGCCCGCCGGCGCCGCCGTCGGCACAGGGCCGGCCGGCGAGGAGGGGCCGACGCCCGGGGCCGCGGCTGCTCCGCGCAAGGCGACGCCCCCTCCGCCCATGTCCGCGATGGTGCCGACGCCCCGCCACAATCATCCGCCCGCGCCCGCCGGCAAGCAGGCCGAGGGGGGCTACGCCGTTCAGCTCGGCGCGTTTCGCTCCGGCAGCGCGGCCGCGAACACGCACTGGGAGCGCCTGCAGAAGGAATATCCGAAGCTGCTCGCCGGACTGACCCCGAAGGTCGTGCCGAAGAAAACTGCGAGCGGCATGCTGTACCGCCTGCAGGGCGTCGGGGCGAACGAAAGCCATGCGCGCCAGATCTGCAAGGATTTGAAGGCCAAGTCCCAGCCCTGCGTGATCGTGCGCGCCGAGCACAGCTGACGCGGAGCGCAGGTCGTTTGACTTAACCTCGGCACCCCTGCCGAAGTACGTCACCCAACTGACAATTCTTGTCAGTAGTTGTCCTACGCGCGTCGCTCAACTCCTTGATCTGATTATACTTTCAGCCTGGCACGGGGATTGCTTGGTGTAGATCATCGAGTTTCGAGCCGAGGACAGCGGGATGCAATCGCGGATTGTCGCAATGTTGATGCCGGCAGGCAGCCCAGGGGCGGCCTTGTTGGTACGGCGTGCGGACGGTCAGTTTGCCTTCGAAAGAATCGATGCGCGTGTGGCATTCGCCGCTCGCGCCGCTGCTCGATGGTCCGGCACGGATGGCTCCGGCGCGGATCGCAACGGCTCGACGCTCATTGCCTCCAGGTGTCTAGATTGATGTCGATAGTTTGATTGTTTTTGCGTTCTCCCCTTTGGTTGGAATTTAGGCGCCGCGATTAAGCTTCCCCGCTCGCGGCGCCTTTTTTTCCACACAACCCTCGCTTCCGCGGGGGCTCACTCACTGATGCCGAGCTCCATCAGCAGAAACGCATATTCCATCGCCGTCTCCTGATACCGCTCGAAGCGGCCCGACTTCCCGCCGTGCCCCGCCTCCATCTCCACGTGCAGCAGTAGCAGGTTCTCGTCAGTCTTATACCGTCTCAACTTCGCCACCCATTTGACGGGCTCATAGTACTGGACCTGACTGTCCCACAGCCCGCAGGTGACCAGCATCGATGGGTAGCGCTGCGCGCTCACGTTGTCGTACTGCGAATAGGACAAGAGGTAATCGTAGAACTTGCCGTCGTTCGGATTGCCCCACTCGTCGAACTCGTTGGTGGTGAGAGGAATGCTCTCATCGAGCATGGTGGTGACCACATCGACGAACGGCACCTGCGCGACGATACCGCGGTAGTACTGCGAGCCCATGTTGGCGACGGCCGCCACCAAGAGGCCGCCCGCGCTGCCGCCCATGGCGAACACCTTGCTGCGGTCCGCATAGCCGAGGGACGTGAGGTAGCGCGTCACGTCGATGAAGTCTTCGAACGAGTTCTTCTTGTGGAGCAGGCGCCCGTCGTCATACCACGCGCGCCCGAGTTCCTGTCCGCCGCGCACGTGCGCCATGGCGAACACGAAGCCGCGATTCAGCAGGCTGAGGCGCGCCGATGAAAAATAAGGATCCATGGACAGGCCATAGGCCCCGTAGCCGTACTGCAGGAGCGGCGCGCCGCCGTCGCGTTTGAAGCCGCGGCGGTAGACCAGGGAGACCGGCACCTGCTTGCCGTCGCGCGCGGGAACCCAGAGATATTCCGTCTGATAGTTTTCCGGATCGAATGGCCCGAGCACCGGATCGCGCTTGAGCATCTGCTTGGCGCCGGTACGTACGTCGTAGTCGTAGACCGTGGTCGGTGTGGTGAGCGAGGCGTAGCTGTAGCGCAGGACGTCGGTGTCGATCCGCGGGTTCGCGCTCAAGGCCATCGAGTAGGCGGGCTCGTCGCTCGCCACGAAGAACTGCGGGACGCCGGCCGCATCGCCGGCCGGCCCCAGCGGCTGGATGCTGATCTTCTGCAGACCGCCCGAGCGCACGGACAGGGCGATGAAGCGCTCGAACACGTCGAAGTCCTGGATGAAGGTGTCTTCCCGGTGCGCGACCAGCTCCTCCCAGCTCGACCGGTCGGCGGGCGCTGCGACCGTTGCGCGCAGCAGACGGAAATTGCTCGCGCGCCAGTTGCTGCGGATGATGAAATGGCCGCCGAGATGCTCGATCTGGTATTCGTGATCGCGCTCGTGCGGCAGAAATACCTTGAACTCGAGCGCGGGGTCGCGGGCATCGGCGTAGCGCCACTCCGAGGACACCGTGCTCTCCATGGAAATGAAGATGTAGCGCTCGGATTTCGACTTGACGACCCCGGTATAGAAGCTGGTGTCGACTTGCGTGAAAACCACGGGGTCGAGCGCGGGATCCGCGCCGAGCGTGTGCTTCTTCACGTACAGCCCGAGCAGCGTTTCCAGGTCTTTCTCGACGTACAGCACCGTGGCGTTGTCGTTCGCCCACGCGAGGTCGGATTCGACGTTCGGGATGGGATTCTCGAACACCTCGTGCGTGCGCAAATTACTGAAGCGCAGCTCGTACTGGCGCCGGCCGACGAAGTCCTCGCAGAACGCCAGCCACTCGCCGTTGGGCGACACCTCGGCCGCGCCGAGTTGATAGAATTCGCGGCCCGCAGCGCGGCCGAGCGCCGCGCGCTCGTTGCCGTCGATGACGATTTCCTCGGGTGCCTCGAGCGTCATTTTGCGGCGCGCAAAGATCGGGTGTTCTTTGCCCGTCTCGAAGCGCGTGTAATACCAGTACCCATCCTTGAAGTACGGCACGCTCGCATCGTCCTGCTTCAGCCGCCCGACGATCTCCCGGTACAGCACCTCGCGCAGGGGCCCGGCGAGGCGCCGCTCCTTGTACGCATTCTCGGCCTCCAAATAGGTCCGCACCGCCGGATCGCTCCGTTCGTCGTCTCGCAGCCAGTAATAGGGGTCCACGCGGTTGCCGTGCGGGGAGGCGACCACATGGGGGCGGATTTCGGCCTGGGGCGGGGTGTCGGGAGTGCTGTCCTCGCGGTTCATAGGGTCACTTGTCCTGGCAAGAGGCGGGAGTATAGTCATTCGGACGGAGGCTGATTTGCCTCGCGCCGGATTTGCCGCGCTACGACCTGGCGCGCGCGCCAAGGGTTGGCTAGGGGTTGGGGGTTCTATGCAGACCGTCAGTCATTTGTTGCATCAGAAAGGCAACGAGTTCTTCTGGGTGGCCCCCACCGATTCGGTGCTCAAGGCCATCGAGCTCATGGCCACGCACCATGTGGGCGCGCTGCTGGTGATGAACCCGGGATCGAGCCACGGGTCGGCCCAAGGCTCGCTGGTCGGCATCATTTCCGAGCGCGACTATGCCCGCAAGGTGATCCTGAAGCAGCGCTCCTCCCAGGACACTTCGGTGAGCGAGATCATGACCTCTCCGGCCGTCACCGTGACTCTCACCGATACGGTGCGGCACTGCATGGAGATGATGACCCAGGGCCGCTTCCGGCATCTGCCGGTGGTCGAGGCCGGCCGCGTGTTCGGCATCCTGTCGATCGGCGATCTGGTCAAAGCCGTGATCGAGGAGCAAACGGCCCAGATCGAGCAACTCGAGCGCTACATCGCCGGTTGACGACCGCCACCGCGCCGTTCTGGCGGCCGCTGCCACGCCGGTTGACGGCACTCGCCGCCCCGGTATCATGACCTCATACTAGGCGCGCTTGAAGGCGTTTGCCCCACCGGCGCGGTCTGCATGGACGCGCCTCGAACCAAGCGCCCGGAACCGATTTAATTTGTTCAGCGGCTGATCTCGAGCGTTGTCGCGCTCGAGGTGCGGCTGCGCACGGGCGTCTATTATGTCGAAGCAACCAAATCCGCAGGGACCGCCTGCGCTCGCGCAGGATCCTCGGGCAACCGATTGGGGCCTGTATCGCGCCCGCTATGAGCGCGACTCCTGCGGGTTCGGCCTGATCGCAAGTCTCGACGACCAGCCGAGCCATTGGGTCGTGCAGACGGCGATCAGCTCCTTGAACCGCCTCACCCATCGCGGCGCCATCGCGACCGACGGCAAGACCGGCGACGGCTGTGGTCTGCTCATCAAGATGCCCAGGGCGTTCCTGCGGGCGGTGGCCCAGGAGTCGCAGATAAAGCTCGCGGCGCAGTTCGCGGCGGGCCTGGTGTTCTTGGATCGCGATCCGGCCAAGGCGGAGGCCGCACGCCGGGTGCTCGCGGCCGAGATCGAGCGCGAGAAGCTCACCGTCGCGGGCTTTCGCCCGCTGGGCGTCGACCCGTCGGCTTGCGGCGAGGAAGCCCTGCGCACGCTCCCGCACATCGAGCAGGTGTTCGTGAATGCAGGCTTCGATATCGACGAGGCCACCTTCAATCGGCGGCTCTACATGGCGCGGCGGCGCGCCGAGAAGCAGCTCGAGGCAACCGACCCCGCGTTCTACGTTCCCTCGCTGTCCGCGAGCACCATCGTCTACAAGGGCATGGTCATGCCCCAGCACCTCGCGCAGTTCTACCCCGATCTCGAGGATCCGCGCATGGAGGCCTCGGTGGTGGTGTTCCACCAGCGCTTCTCCACCAACACCCTGCCGCAATGGCGGCTCGCACATCCCTATCGGTATCTCGCCCACAACGGCGAGATCAACACCGTGCAGGGCAACCGCTCCTGGGCGGTGGCGCGCGGCCCCCTGTTCCGCTCGCCGCTCCTGCCGGACCTGGGCGAGGTGTTGCCCGTGGTCTCGCTCACCGGCTCCGATTCGCAGTCGCTCGACAACATGCTCGAGCTCCTGTTGATGGGCGGTCTCGATCCCATGCACGCCATGCGCATGCTGATCCCGCCGGCCTGGCAATCGGTGGACATGATCGATCCGGACTTGAAAGCGTTCTACGAGTACTACGCGACCCACATGGAGCCCTGGGACGGTCCGGCCGGCATCGTGCTCACCGACGGCCGCTATGCGTGCTGCACCCTCGACCGCAACGGCCTGCGGCCCGCGCGCTGGGTGATCACCAAGAACCGCCACATCACCATCGCCTCCGAGGCGGGCGTGTGGGATTACCTGCCCGAGAACGTGGTGCGCAAGGGCAAGCTCGGACCGGGGGAGATCCTCGCGCTCGATTTGCAGACCTCCGAGCTCATGGACTCGAAGCAGGTGGACGATCTCTTGAAGAGCCGACATCCCTACAAGGTGTGGCTCAAGAAGGGTGTGCGCTATCTGCAGACCGATCTCATCGATCCGCGCCTCGCCGCCGAGCCGTTCGACCGCGACACGCTCGCGGTCTTCCAGAAGATGTACAACGTTTCGGCCGAGGAGCGCGACGACATCATCCGCGTGCTCGCCGAGGACGAGAGCGAGGCGGTGGGCTCGATGGGCGACGATACACCCATGCCGGTGCTGTCCACCAAGGTGCGCTCGCTCTACGATTATTTCCGGCAGCAATTCGCGCAAGTCACCAATCCGCCGATCGACAGCTTGCGCGAGAGCATCGTCATGTCCCTGCAGACACAGATCGGACCCGAGTGCAACATCTTCGTCCCCGCCGCGCAGCACGCCGAGCAGATCGTGCTGTCATCGCCCGTGCTCTCACAGCGCAAGCTCCGCCAGATCATGGGCCTCGAGAATGAGGGCGTGCCGCACGCCTTCATCGACCTCCAATCCGACGACGCGGTGGACCTCGAGAGCGCGATTCTCAAGGTGTGCGACGCGGCGGAAGCGGCCGTGCGCGCCGGCAAACTGGTGCTGCTCTTATCCGACCGCTACCTGGTGAAGGGCAAGACCCCGATCCACGCGCTGCTCGCCACCGGCGCGGTCCATCACCGTCTCGTCAAGACGGGCCTGCGCTGCCGCTGCAACATTCTGGTGGAGACCGGCACCGCGCGCGATGCGCATCATTTTGCGTGCCTGATCGGCTACGGCGCGACGGCGGTGTATCCGTATCTCGCCTATCAGACCCTGTTCGATTTGATGCGCAAGGGCGCGCTCACGGACGCCGACTCGCGCCAGGAGCTCGGCCGCAGCTACCGGCGCGGCATCCGCAAGGGGCTGTTCAAGATCATGTCGAAAATGGGTATATCGACGATCGCGAGCTATCGCAGCGCCCAGCTCTTTGAAATAGTCGGTTTAGGCTCGCAGGTGGTGAATCTGTGCTTCGAGGGCTCGGAGAGCCGCATCGAGGGCGCGGATTTCGACGATCTCAAGGCGGACGCCGACTATCTCGCGCGGCGCGCCTGGGATTCGAGCGTGAGCGTGAGCCAGGGGGGACTCCTCAAGTACATGCACAACGGGGAGTACCACATGTACAACCCCGACGTGATCGCGACCCTGCAGGCGGCCGTTGCCGCGGGCGATTACGAGCAGTACCGCCAGTTCGCCGCGCTGGTCAACGACCGGCCCGTGTCGTGCATCCGCGATTTGCTCGGGCTCAAGGGCGACGGCACTGCGATTCCCATCGAGGAAGTCGAGCCCGTGACCGCGATCCTCGCGCGCTTCGACAGCGCCGGCATGTCCTTGGGCGCCCTCTCGCCCGAGGCGCACGAGGCCCTCGCCATCGCCATGAACCGCCTCGGCGCGCGCTCGAACTCGGGCGAAGGCGGCGAGGACCCGGCGCGCTACGGCACGGAGAAGAACTCGAAGATCAAGCAGGTCGCCTCGGGGCGCTTCGGCGTGACGCCCGAATACCTGATCAACGCCGAGGTATTGCAGATCAAGATCGCCCAGGGCGCGAAGCCCGGCGAGGGCGGGCAGCTTCCCGGACACAAGGTGAACGACATGATCGCGCGCCTCCGGTTCGCGCGTCCCGGCGTCGGACTCATCTCGCCGCCGCCGCATCATGACATTTACTCCATCGAGGACCTCGCCCAGCTGATCTTCGATCTGAAGCAGATCAATCCCGAAGCGCTGGTCTCGGTGAAGCTCGTGGCCGAGCCCGGCGTCGGCACCGTGGCCGCGGGCGTCGCCAAGGCCTACGCGGACCTCATCACCGTCTCGGGCTACGACGGAGGCACGGGCGCGAGCCCGCTGTCCTCGATCAAGTATGCGGGCACGCCGTGGGAGCTCGGCATCGCCGAAACTCATCAAACGCTGCGCGCGAACGATTTGCGTCATCGTGTGCGGCTGCAGACCGACGGCGGATTGAAGACCGGGCTCGACGTCATCAAGGCGGCGATCATCGGCGCGGAGAGCTTCGGCTTCGGCACCGCCCCCATGGTGGCGCTCGGCTGCAAATACCTGCGCATCTGCCACCTCAACAACTGTGCCACCGGCATCGCCACGCAGCACAACGTGCTGCGCGCCCGTTATTTCGTCGGTCTGCCCGAGATGGTCATGAACTACTTCCGGTTCGTCGCGCAGGAATGCCGCGAGATCATGGCGAGCCTCGGCGTACGCAGCATCGCCGAGCTGATCGGCGCGACCGACCGGCTGGAGATTCTGCCGGGCGAGACTTCGAAGCAGCGCAAGCTCGATTTGAAGCCGCTGCTCGCGAACTCATCCCTCGTGTCGAGTGCTCCCCAGTACTGCACGGAGGCGCGCAACGCGCCCTTCGACAAGGGCGTGCTCAACGAACGCATGCTCGAGGACACCGTTGCGGCGATTCACGGCCGGCTCGGCGGTCAATTCGCGTATTCCGTGAGCAATTTTCACCGCTCCATCGGCGCGCGGGTGTCGGGGGAGATCGCCAAGCGCTGGGGCAACAACGGCATGGCCGATGCCCCCTTGGTCGTGACGCTCCGAGGGTCCGCGGGCCAGAGCTTCGGTGTGTGGAATGCGGGCGGTCTGCACTTGCATCTCGAAGGCGAGGCCAACGACTACGTCGGCAAGGGCATGGCGGGCGGCAAGATCGTGTTGAAACCCCCCACGGCGGCCTCGTTCAGCGCGCGCGACACCGTGATCATGGGCAATACCTGCCTGTACGGCGCGACCGGCGGCGAGCTCTACGCCGCGGGCACGGCGGGCGAGCGCTTCGCCGTGCGCAATTCCGGCGCACTCGCCGTGGTCGAGGGCACCGGCGATCATTGCTGCGAATACATGACCGGCGGCGTGGTGTGCGTGCTCGGACGCACCGGCGTGAATTTCGGCGCGGGCTTCACCGGCGGATTCGCCTACGTGCTCGACCAGGAGCGCGATTTCGTCGACCGCTACAACCACGACCTCATCGACATTCACCGCGTCTCGCCGGAGGGCATGGGCACTCACGTGCAGCACTTGCGCGGGCTCATCGAGCAGCACGTGGAAGCGACCGGAAGCGTGTGGGGGCAGCAAATTCTCAACGACTTCCGCACCTACATCGGACGCTTCTGGGTGGTGAAGCCGAAAGCGGCCGCCATCGCCTCGCTCCTCGTCAATCTGCGGCGCGCGGCCTGAACGGCCGCTCCGAACCTCTCATGGCCGACAAGTACCTCCAATTTCTGGACATTCCGCGCCGCGACCCCGACAAGCTCGGCGTCGAGGATCGCACCCGGCATTTTCACGAAATCTATTCCCAATATGATGCCGAGGGCGCCGCGCAGCAGGCCGGCCGCTGCCTTTCTTGCGGTAACCCGTTCTGCGAGTGGAAATGTCCCGTCCATAACTACATTCCGAACTGGCTCGCGCTGGTCAACGCCGGCAAGCTGTTCGAGGCCGCCGAGCTTTCGCATCAAACCAATTCCCTGCCCGAAGTCTGCGGCCGGATCTGCCCGCAGGACCGGCTGTGCGAGGGCGCCTGCACGCTCAACGACGGCCTGGGCGCCGTGAGCATCGGCGCGATCGAAAAGTACATCACCGACGAGGCATTCAAGCAGGGCTGGAAGCCCGACCTCTCGCACGTGGTACGCACCGACAAGCGCGTCGCCGTCGTCGGCGCGGGTCCCGCCGGGCTCGGCTGCGCCGACATCCTGGTGCGCAGCGGCGTCAGGCCCGTGGTGTTCGACCGTTACGCGAAGATCGGGGGACTCCTCACCTTCGGCATTCCGCCGTTCAAGCTCGAGAAGGACGTCGTCGAGAAGCGCCGCGAAATCATGGAAGAGATGGGGGTCGAGTTTCGCCTCGGCGTGGAAATCGGGCGCGATCTTGCGTTCAAGGATCTGGTACAGGAATTCGATGCAGTGTTCCTGGGGATGGGTACTTACTCGTACGTGAAGGGCGGATTCGCCGGCGAGGACCTGTCGGGGGTCCACGAGGCGCTGCCTTATCTGGTATCGAACATCAATCGAGAGCTCGGCTTGCCGAACCCGGCTACGGGGTTCAACTCGAGCACGGGCTTCAACCCGGCTATGGGGGTCAACCCGGGCACGGGCTTCATCGACATGCGCGACAAGCACGTCGTCGTCTTGGGCGGAGGCGATACCGGCATGGACTGCAATCGCACCGCCATCCGCCAGGGCGCGTTGAGCGTGACGTGCACTTACCGGCGCGACGAGGGCAACATGCCGGGCTCGCGGCGCGATTACAAGAACAGCAAGGAGGAGGGCGTCACGTTCCTCTTCAACCGGCAGCCGATCGAGATCGTCGGCTCCGAGCGGGTGGAGGGGGTGAAGCTCGTGCAGACGCGCCTGGGTCCGCCGGGTCCGCGCGGGCGACGCGTGGCCGAGGTCGTTCCTGGAACCGAGGAGACTATTCCCGCGGACGCCGTGATCGTGGCGTTCGGCTTCAACCCGAGCCCCCCGCCCTGGTTCGACAGCCATCAAATCGCCTTGCACGGAAATGGCCGCGTACGCGTCTCCGGACTCGCGCCCCGCAAGTTTCAGACCACGAATCCCAAAGTGTTCGCGGGCGGCGACATGGTGCGCGGCTCGGACCTCGTGGTCACGGCGGTGTTCGAAGGCCGCGAGGCGGCCAACGGCATCTTGAGCTACCTCGGGGTGCGCAAGACCGACACCGACTAGCGTTGCGCGCCTACAGGGCGTGCAATGCCGCTGTCACGATCCGGTGTAATGGTCTGAAGATGCTCACACATCTCGATCCGGCCTCCGCTCTCGCCGCCGCGCTGTTGATTTTCTGCTTCGTGATGGTGGTCCTGTTCGAGGCCACCAACGGATTTCACGATGCCGCCAATGCCGTGGCCACGGTGATCTACACCAAGTCGCTCTCGCCGGTTCAGGCGGTGTTGCTGTCGGGGTTCCTCAATTTCCTGGGGGTTCTGCTCGGCGGCATCGCGGTCGCCTATGCGCTGGTCGAGCTCATTCCCGCCGAGGTGCTGTCCCCACCCGACGGCGGTCCCGCGGTCGGCATGCTGGTCGCGCTATTCGTGGCGGCGCTGTTCTGGAACATCGGCACCTGGTGGCTGGCGCTGCCCAACTCGAGCTCGCACTGTCTCATCGGGTCCCTCATCGGCGTCGCCGTCGGCAATGCATTCGCGCGCTCACGGAGCCTCGCCGACGGCGTGCACTGGCCGCAGCTGTGGAAAGTGCTCGAGGCGCTCGCGCTGTCGCCGGTTCTGGGATTCGTGCTCGCGGGAGTTCTGTACTTCATCTGTCGCAGAACCCTGCACGATGAGAACCTCTACAAGCCTGTCGACGACAAGCCGCCGATCTGGTGGATGCGCGGCATCCTCATCCTGACCTGCAGCGGCGTGAGCTTCGCGCACGGTACCAACGATGGGCAGAAGAGCATCGGCCTCATCATGCTCACCATCATCGGCCTGTTTCCCGCAACCTACGCGCTCAACCCGCACGCGCACAGCTTGCTCGATCAGCTGCCCGCCATTTTGAAGCACGCCGAACCGTTCGTGATCAACTACGGCGACGATGAGAAGCAGACCGCGATCGACGCCGCGCATTCCCTCGAGCAGCGAATGGGCGCGGCCGCGATCGCCGATCCCGCGCCACCCGCCGCAGCTCCCGCCGAGCCCGCTGCCGCCGCACCGTCGGGCTCGCCCGCGGCTGCCGCTCCCGCGCAAACCAAGCAGCAGAAGTCCAACGTACGCGACGATGTCTATCGCGTGATCTCGCAGCTCAAGCACGCCGAGGAGTCCAAATCGATCAGCGCGCCGGAGAAGAAGGAGGCGCAACGCTTGAGCAAGCAGCTCGGCAGCTACGTCGAATACGCGCCTCTCTGGGTGCGTATGCTGTCCGCGCTGTGCTTGGGTACAGGCACGATGATCGGCTACAAACGCATCGTGAAAACGCTGGGCGAACGGCTGGGCAATGTGCACCTGACCCCGGCACAGGGCGCCTCCGCCGAGTTGGTGTCCGCGCTGCTGATCGGCACCGCCGGCTTCACGGGATTGCCGGTGAGCACCACCCACATCGTCACCTCGG
>Ga0302311_10006067_pt1 | contig 12609 bp, 11 predicted proteins | sample III_Palsa_N1_3_FD_200449 | JGI IMG/M metagenome (GOLD analysis project Ga0302311, IMG submission 200449) | Peat permafrost microbial communities from Stordalen Mire near Abisko, Sweden - III_Palsa_N1_3 | ecosystem: Environmental > Terrestrial > Soil > Palsa > Peat permafrost | place: Sweden... | reverse complement strand
CCACCCGACTGCGTTACCTGGCCGACGAGCTACGAAATCGCGTCGGCGAGTCGACGGGTATCGCCGTCTCGAGCGTGCGCGTGCGCGTCGTGACGTCCCAGGGAGCGGCGCCGCCCTAGATGCGCGCGGCTGCCTCGACGTAGGAAATCGGCGCATCCGCCAGGCTCTCGAAGGTCACTTCCTCCCACGCGCTCTGGTTGTCGATCAGCGTGCGCAGCAGCTTGTTGTTCAGAGCGTGGCCGGATTTGAATCCACTGAATTCGCCGATCAGGCTATGGCCGAGAAGATACAGATCGCCGATGGCGTCGAGAATCTTGTGCTTCACGAATTCATCTTCGTAGCGTAGGCCGTCCTCGTTCAGCACCCGGTAATCGTCGAGCACGATGGCGTTGTCCATGTTGCCGCCCAGCGCCAGATTGCGCGCGCGCAGGCTTTCCAGATCGCGCATGAAGCCGAAGGTTCGGGCGCGGCTCACTTCGCGCAGGAATGAGGTGGTGGAGAAGTCCATCGATGCCACCTGCGAGTGCTTCTTGAACGTCGGATGATTGAACTCGATCTCGAAATTCACCTTGAAGCCGTCGTAGGGATCGAAACGCGCCCACTTGTCGCCGTCCTCGACGCGCAGGCTCTTCAGAATGCGGATGAAGCGTTTCGGCGTCTTCAGTTCCTCGATTCCCGCTGATTGCAGCAGAAAAACGAAGGGCCCGGCGCTGCCATCCATGATCGGCACCTCGCCCGCGCTGACTTCCACCAGCGCATTGTCGATGCCGAGGCCCGCCAAGGCCGAGAGCAGATGCTCCACTGTCGAGATCTTGACGTCGCCCTTGTGCAGGGTCGTGCCCATCATGGTATCGCCGACATTCTCGGCGCGCGCTTGAATATCCACCGGCTGGGCCAAATCGGTGCGTCGGAACACGATGCCGGTGTCCGGAAGCGCCGGGCGCAGGGTCATGAGCACCTTCTTGCCGGTATGCAGCCCCACCCCCGTGGCGCGAATCGAATTTTTGAGTGTTCTTTGATTCAGCATCTGCATTAAGCCGGGACTGTAAAGTGGGGCAAAGGTACCACAGAGCCCGGTCGCGCTATGTTAAGGACTGGCAAAGTTAGCATGAGGTTCCGTAGGTTAGGACATTTGAACGCAGCAAACCGGCGCCCGCGGGAAATCTTTCACGATCCCCGCGCGGGCGCCAAAGCCTGGAATGTCGACTCGATGCCTGACTCAGTCTGCCTGTCTGCGCAAAAACGCCGGAATATCCAGCAGATCCTCCGATTCGACCTCGACCCGCAGACCGTCGCCCACCGCACGCTGACGCTGCACGGTCGGTTTGTCCAGAATCGAATAGTCGGTGGGTGACATCGGAGCTTTCTGACGCACCACCCGCATGGCAGGCGCCGGTGCAACCGCGGAAGCCGCCGGCATCGGGGCTGCCCTGACCACGGGCTTGCCCAGGCCGGTCGCCACGACGGTGACCCGGATCTGGTTCGCCATATCCGGATCGATGACCGTGCCCACCACCACCGTGGCTTCGTCGGATGCAAACTGCTTGATGACGTTGCCGACTTCTTGGAACTCGCCGATCGACAGGTCCATGCCCGCGGTGACGTTCACCAGGATGCCCTGCGCGCCGGACAGATTGATGTCCTCGAGCAGCGGGCTGGAGATCGCCGCTTCGGCCGCTTCGCGCGCCCGATCCTCGCCGGCCGCGCTGCCCGACCCCATCATTGCCATTCCGGTTTCCGACATGACGGTGCGCACATCCGCGAAATCGACATTGATCAAGCCCGGCCGCGTGATCAGTTCCGCGATTCCCTGCACCGCTCCTTGCAGCACCGTGTTGGCCGCCTTGAACGCATCGAGTAGCGTCGTGGTGCTGCCCAGCACCGTCAGCAGCTTCTGGTTCGGAATGGTGATCAGCGAGTCGACGTACTTGGACAGCTCCAGCATGCCTTGCTCGGCCACGCGTGAGCGCTTGTTGCCTTCCATTTCGAAGGGCTTGGTCACCACGGCGACGGTGAGGATGCCGAGTTCCTTGGCGACTTGCGCCACCACCGGCGCCGCCCCGGTGCCGGTGCCGCCGCCCATTCCGGCCGTGATGAATAGCATATCGCAGCCCTCGATGAGCTCGATGATGCGGTCGCGGTCTTCCATGGCGGCTTGGCGGCCCACTTCAGGATCGGCGCCGGCCCCCAGGCCCTTGGTGATGTTGCAGCCGATCTGCAGGGCGGTGCGCACCTTCGAGTGCTTCAACGCCTGCGCATCGGTATTGATGCAGATGAAATCCACGCCCTCAAGGCCGGCCTGGACCATGTGCGAGACGGCATTGCCGCCGCCCCCGCCCACGCCAAGCACCTTGATGACGGCACTTTGACTATACGAGTCCATCAGTTCAAACATTCCAGTACTCCTCGTTTTTTGATCAATAATCGCTTGTCGCTATCAAAAATTACCCTGAAACCAGGCCTTCATTCGCTCGAACACACTCTTGATCCCGCCGGCCAGCAGCGGTGTTTCCACGCGCTGCGCCTCCGTGGCGCTCTTCGCGTACAGCAGCAGCCCGACGCCGGTGGCGTGAATCGGGTTGCTCACCACATCCACCAGGCCGCTGACGTACTGCGGCACGCCTAGGCGCACGGGCATGTGGAACACTTCTTCCGCGAGCTCGACGGCGCCCTCCATCTTGGAACTGCCGCCGGTGAGCACGATGCCGGTTGCAACCGACTCCTCCAGGCCCGCGCGGCGCAGCTCGTCGCGAACCAGCGCGAACAATTCCTCGTATCGCGGCTCGACTATCTCGGCGAGGGTCTGCCGCGCGAGGCGTCGCGGCGGGCGGTCTCCCACGCTCGGCACTTCGATGGTCTCGTCGGGATTCGCAAGCTGCGACAGGGCGCAGGCATACTTGATCTTGATGTCCTCGGCGTACTGCGTGGGAGTGCGCATCGACACGGCGATGTCGTTGGTGACCTGGTCGCCGGCAATCGGAATCACCGCGGTATGGCGAATCGCGCCGCCGCCGAACACGGCGATGTCGGTGGTGCCGCCGCCGATGTCCACGACGCACACCCCCAGGTCCTTCTCGTCCTCGGTGAGCACCGCATAGCTCGAGGCGAGCTGCTCCAGCACCACATCGTCGACCGCGAGGCCGCAGCGCTGCACGCACTTGACGATGTTCTGCGCGGCGCTGTCCGCGCCGGTGACGATGTGCACCTTCGCCTCCAAGCGCACGCCGGACATGCCGATCGGGTCCCTGATCCCCTCTTGCGAATCGATGATGTATTCCTGCGGCAGCACATGCAGGATCTTCTGGTCGGCCGGGATCGCGACCGCCTTGGCCGCGTCGATCACGCGCTCCACATCGCCCTGCACCACCTCTTTGTCCTTGATCGCCACGATCCCGTGCGAGTTCAAGCTGCGCACATGGCTGCCCGCGATACCGGCGTAGACCGAATGGATTTCGCAGCCCGCCATCAGCTCGGCCTCTTCCACCGCGCGCTGAATCGACTGCACCGTGGATTCAATGTTGACCACCACGCCCTTCTTCAGGCCGCGCGACGGATGACTGCCGATGCCAATGATCTCGAGCTGGCCGTCGGCCTTGATCTCGCCCACGATGGCGACCACCTTGCTCGTGCCGATGTCGAGTCCAACCAACAAATTTCGATCAGTTCGCTTTGCCATTTTTCTAATAGGGTCCTAGACGTCGGTATCGTCGGAATGTTTGGCCGGTACCGAGGCCGGCGACGCCTGGGTGCGCCAGCCGATCGCAAAGCCGTTGGAGTAGCGCATGTCCACATAGGTCACCTCAGTCATGCGGTGCGCGATCACCTGCGAGGCGGTGCGGATGAAGCGATCGATCCGCTCATCGACCTGGCGTCTTCCCAGGCGCACCGTCACGCCGCTGTCCAGATCCAGCTCCCACGCGCCGCGCTCATCGAGACGCAACGCGGCGATGCGCATCCCCGCCTCGAGCATTCGGCCCTGCAGCGCCAGGTAACGTTGCGCGACCTGCGATTCGGTGCCGTCGGGCCCGCTCAATCGCGGCAGTTCGGCCGGCACGTGCGCGGCATCCTTGACGAACAATTCACCGTGGGTATTCAGCAGGCCCGACTCCCCCCAGCGCGCGGCGGCGGTCTGCTCGACCACCGTGACGTGCAGGCTGTTGGGCCATTGGCGTTGCACGCGGGCATGATCGACCCAGGGCACCGCTTCGACGGCCTGCTGTATGGCGTCAAGGTTCGCCGACATGAATCCAGCCTGTGCAAACGGCGCCGCCGCCTTCTCGATCTGGCCGGGGGAGACGCGCTGAAAGCTGCCGTCCATCGAAATCACCCGGATCGGCCGGTCCAGCGCCCAGGTGAGCGCGCCCAATGCGCCAACGGTGAGCGCCAGGAGGGCCGCGCGGCGCGCGTACTTGCGCCACTCGAGCACGAATTTCGGCCATTCCCGCGCGCGCTTCGGCGGCGCCTTGCTGCGATTCTTGAACCGGTTGCGGCGCATGAGCCTGTTGAGATTCATTTGCGCTCCCGTGCAAAGCTGGTTTCCAGCACGCGCCATACCAGCTCGGCGAAGTCGATGCCGGCCTGGCGCGCCGCCATGGGCACCAGGCTGTGATCGGTCATCCCCGGCGTGGTATTGATCTCGATGAAATAGAACTGTCCGCTCGCGGCGTCGCGCATGAAGTCCACCCGGCCCCATCCGCTGCAGTCCGTGACGCGGAATGCCGCGAGCGCCGCGGCCTTCAGTTCGGCTTCCGCCGCGTCGTCGAGGCCGCTCGGGCAGTGATACTGGGTATCGTCGCGGAAATACTTTGCTTGATAGTCGTAGAATTCGGTCGCCGGCTGAATGCGGATCGAGGGCAATGCCTGATCCTTGAGCACGCCCACGGTGTATTCCGCGCCCTCAATGAAGCGCTCGGCGAAAACCAGCGGATCGACTGCGCGCGCCTCCTGATAGGCGTTCGCCAGGTCCGCGGCCGCCTTCACCTTGCTCATGCCCACGCTCGAGCCCTGCGAGGCCGGCTTCACCATCATCGGCAAGCCGATCAGGCTCAGCGCCTTGGGCAGATCCGCGGCCTCGCCCAGCACCGCATATTCCGGCGCGCTAAAGCCTGCCCCAACCACGACGCGCTTGGTCTTGAGCTTGTCCATGGTCAACGCGGAGGCGAGCACCCCGCTGCCCGTGTACGGAATCCCCAGCCACTCGAGCGCGCCCTGCATCAAGCCGTCCTCACCGCCGGGACCGTGCAGGGCATTCCACGCCCGCGCGAATCCCTCGCTGCGCAGCGCCTCCACCGGACGGTCGCGCGGATCGAAGGCCTGCGCATTCACTCCGCGGCGCTTCAAGCCGGCGAGCACCGCGTTGCCGCTCAGCAGGGAAATCTCGCGCTCGGAGGAATCGCCACCCAGCAGCACGGCGACCTTGCCGAAGTCGGCGCCCGCCTGCGCGCGCCGGCTCGCACTGTTCGCCCTGAGCAAGCTCATGCCGGTTCTCCGACGATGCGCACTTCGGTTTGCAGCTCGACGTGGTGGAGGTCGGCGACGCTACGCTGCACGTGGCGGATCACCGCTTCGATGTCCGCGGCGCGCGCCGCGCCGTGATTGATGATGAAGTTGGCATGCTTGGTCGAGACCGAGGCCTCGCCGATGCGAAAGCCCTTCAGGCCCGCGCTCTCGATCAGCCGCGCCGCATGATCTCCGGGCGGATTGGTGAACACCGAGCCGCAGCTCCACTCGCCGATCGGCTGGGTCTGCTTGCGCCGCTCCAGCAGTTCACGCATCGCCGACTCGTTGACCCCCGGACGGCGCTCGAACTCGAGGCGCGCGGCGATGAACCACTCGTCGGCGCGGCCGCGCACCTGGCGATACGCGATCTCGTAGTCGGAGGGCGCACGTGTGTGGCGCATTCCGCGCCGGTCGAGCACATCGACCTCGATCACGTGGCGCCAGGTCTCGCTGCCCCAGGCGCCGGCGTTCATGGCCAGCGCCCCGCCCAAGGTGCCCGGGATGCCGGCGAGAAACTCGGCCGGTCCCAAACCCCATTTCACGCACTGCCGGGCGATGCGCGCGCACGGCACCCCGGCCTCGGCGTAGATGCGTGTGGCGCTCGAGCGCTCCAGCGCGCCCAACACGCCATGCGTCGAAATCACCGCACCGCGCACGCCGCCGTCGCGCACCAGCAGATTGCTGCCCAGGCCGATCCACAGCAGCGGCGTTTCCGCCGGCAGCTGGCGCACGAACGAAGCCAGATCCATCAGATCGCGCGGCGTGAAGAATAGATCCGCCGGACCGCCCACATGCCATGAGGTGTGCTTGGACATGGGCACGTCTTGTAGTACGCGTGTGGCGAACTCTGGTGCAAGGCTCGCCGAATGCATGGCGCTCATGCCGCGGCTCCGGCCGCGAATCGCGACTTAAGATCCTGCGCCACCGCGCCGATGTTGCCCGCGCCCATGGTCAGGACCAGATCGCCGTCGTGCAGGACGGCGCGCAGCGACTCGGCGAGTTCATCGACGCGCTCCACGAACACCGGCTCCTTCAGCCCGCGGGTGCGCACCGCGCGGCAGATCGCGCGCCCGTCGGCGCCGGCGATCGGCGCTTCGCCCGCCGCATACACTTCGGTGACCAGCAGTACGTCGCAGCCGCTCAATGCGCTGCCGAAATCGTCGAGCAGATCGCGGGTGCGCGAGTAGCGATGCGGCTGAAATGCCAGCACCAGGCGGCGCGAGGGCCAGCCCTGGCGCACGGCATCGAGCGTCGCCGTGATCTCGGTGGGATGATGCGCGTAGTCGTCGATGACCAGGGCGCGGCCGCCCGGCCATTGAATTTCACCGAGCTGCTGCAGGCGCCGGTCGATGCCTTGAAAATTGGCCAACGCTCGCTGGATGGCACCATCCGCGATCTCGAGCTCGGTGGCCACCGCGACCGCCGCCAGCGAATTCAGCACATTGTGGCGGCCCGGCAGATTGATCTCGATCGCGAGCGGCTCGCGTCCCGGACGCAGCGCCTGGTAGCGCGATTGCAGGCCGCGGCGCTCGATGTTGAGCGCGCGGATGTCCGCGGCTTCATCCAGGCCGTAGGTCAGATAGGGCCGTGCCACGGCGGGCAGAATGCTGCGCACCTCGGCATCGTCGGCGCACAGCACCGCGAGGCCGTAGAACGGCAGGTTGTGCAGAAAATCCACGAAGCTTTGCTTGAGGCGCGCGAAATCGCCGTCGTGCGTCGCGAGATGGTCATTGTCGATATTGGTGACGATGGCGAGCATCGGCTGCAGGTGCATGAAGGAGGCGTCGCTTTCATCCGCCTCGGCGACCAGGTAGCGGCCTGCGCCCAGGCGCGCATTGCTGTCGGCGCTCTTCAGGCGCCCGCCGATGACGAAGGTGGGGTCGAGGCCGCCCTCGGCCAGCACGCTTGCGACCAGACTCGTCGTGGTGGTCTTGCCATGGGTGCCCGCCACGGCGATCGAGTATCGAAAACGCATCAATTCGCCCAGCATTTCCGCTCGCGCCACCACCGGCACGCGATTCGCCAATGCCGCCGCGACCTCCGGATTGCTGCGGTTGACGGCGCTCGACACCACCACCACATCCGCCTCGCCCAGGTTGTCGGCTGCGTGGCCGATGAAGATCTTCGCGCCCAGCCGCGACAGGCGCTGGGTGACGGCGTTGGCCTTGAGGTCGGAGCCCTGCACCTCGTAACCTAAGTTGAGCAGCACCTCGGCGATCCCGCCCATGCCGCTGCCGCCGATGCCGACCAGGTGAATGCGGTGGATCCTGCGCATGCGATCGTTCATGCGGATGCCCCCGCGGCGATGCACAGATTCGCCAGCTGCGAGGCGGCATCGGTGACGCGCGCGGCGCGCGCGGCCTCCGCCATCTTGAGCATGCCGGCTCGGGTTGCGGTGAGCTCCGCGATGCACTGACACAGGCGCGCCGCGGTCAGATCGCGTTCCTGCAGGATGCGTCCGGCGCCGAGCCGCACCATGACTTCGGCATTCTTGGTCTGATGGTCGTCCACGGCCGAGGGAAACGGCACATACAGCGCGCCGAGTCCGGCCGCCTGCAGCTCGGTGATCGTCAGGGCGCCGGCGCGGCACACCGCGATATCCGCCCAGGCATAGGCCTCGGCCATGTCGTCGATGAACGGCAGCACGTCGGCCTCGACCTGCGCTTCAAGGTAGGCTCTGCGCGCGGATTCCAGCCAGCGCTCGCCGGTTTGGTGGCGCACCTGGGGGCGCTTGCCGGGTTCGAGCCGCGCGATGGCTTCCGGCACCGCCGAATTCAAGCGCCGCGCGCCTTGGCTGCCGCCGAGCACCAGCAGCCGCGAGCGGCTCTCCCGCCCGGCGAAGCGCGACCCAGGTGTGGCGATGGCGGCGATGTCGGCGCGCACCGGATTGCCGATGTAGCGCGCCTCGACCCGGGGGCCGAAACTGCCCGGAAAGCCTTCCAGCACCTGCGCGGCCAGATGGGCCAGCATCCGATTGGTCAAGCCGGCGATCGCATTCTGCTCGTGAATCAGCAGCGGAATGCGCAGCAGCCAGGCCGCGATGCCGCCGGGGCCGCTCACATAGCCGCCCAAGCCGATGACCGCGCGCGGCCGAATCTTCCTCATGACCCGCGCCGCCTGCAGCACACCCTGCAGGATGCGAAACGGCGCCTTGAGCCACGCGCCAAAGCCCTTGCCGCGGATGCCTGCCACCTGAATCCATTCGATCGGAAAGCCGTGCGCGGGAACCAGCCGCGCCTCCATGCTGCCGGGCGCGCCCAGCCATATCACCGGCACGCCGCGCGCGCGCAGCTCCTGCGCCACCGCCAGAGCCGGAAACACATGCCCTCCGGTGCCGCCCGCCATGATCAGGACCGGACCGTCCATCATCGGGCGCCTCCCGGAACCCGCATCACGGCGGAGCGCGAGGTGCATTTCACCTCGTGATAGATGCGCAGCAGCACGCCCAGCCACGCCAAGCTCACGATCAAGCTGCTGCGTCCGTAACTGAGCAGCGGCAGAGTCAGTCCCTTGGTGGGCAATACACCCATGTTCACGCCGATGTTCACCGTGGCCTGCAGGCCCAGCCACACCGCGAAGGCCAGCGCCAGATACGACTGAAAGCGCAGACCGGCCTGCGCGGCCATGCGCGATATTTGGAATGCGCGCCATACCAGGGCGAGAAACAAGGCAATCACGCCGATGACCCCGACCAGGCCCAGTTCCTCGGCCAGCACCGCAAACACAAAGTCGGTATGCGCCTCCGGCAAATAGAACAATTTCTGCACGCTGCTACCCAGACCCACGCCAAACCAGCCGCCGCGGCCGATGGCGATCAACGATTGCGTCAATTGAAAGCCGCCGTTGAATGGGTCGTCCCAGGGATGCATGAAGCCGGTGATGCGCTTCCAGCGGTAGGCCGAGGTCAACGCCAGCAGCGTGAACGCGGCGGCGACACCGGACAGCGACATCAGCACGTAGCGCAGGCGCGCGCCCGCGACGAACAGCACCGCGAAGCCGGTGGCGACCAGCACCGTCGCGGCGCCGAAGTCCGGCTCGGCCAACAGCAGCACGGCGGCAACGCCCAGCAGCGCGACCGGCTTGCCCAAGCCCGCCAAGGTTTGTTCCAGCTCCGCGCGCTTGCGCACGCAGTAGCTGCACACCCAGGTCAGCACCAGAACCTTGGCCAGCTCGGACACCTGGAAATTCATCGGCCCGATGCGCATCCAGCGGCGCGCGCCGTTGATCTTCGCGCCGAGCCCCGGAATCAGCACCAACGTCAGCAGCACGCCGGCCAGCAGCAACAGCGCGAAGCTGTAGCGGTCCCAAACTTCCGCCGGCACCCGCGTCAGGCACCACGCGCCGGCGACGCCGAACAGGCCGAAGGCAAATTGCCGCTCGAGAAAGTAGAACGGATCGCCGAGATCCTTGGCCGCGATCGACATGGATGCCGAAGTCACCATGATGAGGCCGACCAACAACAGGGCGGCGACCAAGCCTAAGGTGATGCCGTCCCACGCGAACGGCATGCGTTCGCGCGCGCGCATGCCGTGAGTCAGGGTGGTCGCGTTCATGGGCGCGCCCCCTGGAGATCGCGCACCGCCGCGGCGAACTCATCACCGCGATGGGCATAGTCGCGGAACATGTCGAAGCTTGCGCAGGCCGGCGAGAGCAGCACCGCATCGCCCGGGCGCGCGGCGCGTTGCGCGGCTTGCACGGCTTGCACCATGGTGGCGGCGTTCTCGAGGGTGCACACGCCGTTGAGCGCCACCGCGATGGCCGGCGCATCCCGGCCGATCAGCACGCAGTGCCTGACCTTGTCGCGAAACGCGGCGGCCAGCGGCGTGAAGTCCTGCCCTTTGCCCTCGCCGCCGGCGATCAGCACCACGGGGCGCGGCGTGCCGGCGACCGCGGCCACGGTCGCACCCACGTTGGTGCCCTTCGAATCGTCGATGAAACGCACGCCGCCGATGTCCGCGACCCAGGCCGAGCGGTGCGCAAGCCCAGGGAATGACTCCAATGCCTCGAGCATGGCGGGCATGGGCAATCCCGCCGCTTCACCCAGTGCGAGCGCCGCCAGGGCGTTGGCGGCATTGTGCAGTCCGGCGATCTTCATGCGCGCGGTATCCAGCAGCGCCTCGCCGCGCCGCGCGAGCAGTACTTGCGCGCCGGCGCGCAGCAGCGAGAAGTCCGCATCCGCGCGTTGCACCGAGAAGGTCACCGTGTGCTTGGCCTCGCGGCGCATGCCGGCGACCCACGGGTCATCCGCGTTCAGAACCACCGTCGCCGCCTTGGAGAAAATTCGCGCCTTGGCGCGCGCATACGCCGCCACGTCCGCATAGCGGTCCATGTGATCGGCGGTCACATTCAGCACCACGGCGGCCAGCAGCTCGAGCGAGGACGTCGTTTCCAATTGAAAACTGGACAGCTCCAGCACGTATAAATCGGGAATCGGCTGCTCCAAGAGGTCGAGCGCGGGCTCGCCGAGATTTCCTCCCGCGAGCACGCGGCGTCCCGCCGCGCCCGCCATCCTCGCGACCAAGCTGGTCACGGTGCTCTTGCCGTTGGTTCCGGTGATCCCGATCACTGGCGCCCGCGCCGCGCGCGCGAACAATTCCACATCGCCCAGCACCTCGATGCCGCGGGCGCGCGCCTGGCGCGCAATCGGCTCCTCGAGCGACACTCCGGGGGACATCAGCAGTTGCGAGGCGCCGTCGAGCAGCGACAGATCGAATCCGCCCAGGCGGATGTCGAGCGTGCCGGCGAGGGAGCCTAGTTCCTCGAGCCCCGGGGGTGCTCGCCGCGTGTCCGTGGCGCTGACCGCGACGCCGCGCTTCGCCAGGTAGCGTATGCAGGAAACTCCCGTCTTGCCGAGGCCCACCACGACGCTCCTCATCAGCGGATCTTCAGGGTCGCGAGACCCGCCAGCACCAGCAGGAAGCTGATGATCCAGAAGCGCACGATCACCTTCGGCTCGGCCCACCCCTTGAGCTCGAAATGATGATGGATCGGCGCCATGCGAAAGATGCGCTTGCCCGTGAGCCGGAAGGAGGCCACCTGCAGCATCACGGACACGGTCTCGAGCACGAACACACCGCCCATGACGAACAGCACCAGTTCCTGGCGGACGATCACCGCGATGGTCCCCAGCGAGGCGCCGATCGCCAGCGCGCCGACATCGCCCATGAAAACCTGCGCCGGATAGGAGTTGAACCAGAGAAATCCAAGTCCCGCGCCCACCATGGTGGCGCTGAAGATCAGCACCTCGCCGGCGCCCGGGATGTACGGAATCTGCAGATAGGTCGAGAATTTGAAATTGCCGGTGGCGTATGCAAATACGCCGAGCGCGCCCGCCACCAGCACCGCCGGCATGATCGCCAGGCCGTCCAGGCCGTCGGTCAAGTTCACGGCGTTGCTGGTGCCGACGATCACGAAGTAAGCGAACACCACGAATGCCAGGGTGGACATCGGTATGGCCACAGCCTTGAAGAACGGCACGTACAACGATGTTTCGGCCACGGTCTGATGCAGGGTGTGCAGCGCCAGCGCCACGCACAGCGCCGCCACCGATTGCGCGCAATACTTGTAGCGCGCCTTCAGGCCCTTGGCGTTGCCCACCACCAGCTTCAAGTAATCGTCGTAGAAGCCGATCAGGCCGAAAGCCAGCGTGGCCAGCAGCAGGATCCAGATGAACCGGCTGGCAAGATCGGCCCACAGCAGGGTGCCGAGCGCCATCGCAACCAGCATGAGTCCGCCGCCCATGGTGGGGGTGCCGGATTTCTGCAGATGCGACTGCGGCCCATCGGTGCGCACCTGTTGGCCGATTTGGTAGCGGCTCAGCTGCGCAATCATGCGCGGGCCGATGAACAGCGCCAGCGCCAGCGCGGTCATCGCCGCGAGAATGGCGCGCAGCGTCAGGTACTGAAAGACGTGGAAGGAGCTGTGGTACTTGGCCAGATATTCGGTGAGGTAAAGCAGCATGACTAGCCCGCTCGCATCATGCGGCCCGACGCGCCGCCGCCGCCGGTCAGCGCTTCGACCACCCGTTCCAGGCGGTTGATGCGCGAACCTTTGACCAGAACCGTGACGCCCGGCGACAGCTCCGCCTGCAGGCGGCGGATCAACGCGTCG
>Ga0302311_10006064_pt1 | contig 12611 bp, 9 predicted proteins | sample III_Palsa_N1_3_FD_200449 | JGI IMG/M metagenome (GOLD analysis project Ga0302311, IMG submission 200449) | Peat permafrost microbial communities from Stordalen Mire near Abisko, Sweden - III_Palsa_N1_3 | ecosystem: Environmental > Terrestrial > Soil > Palsa > Peat permafrost | place: Sweden... | reverse complement strand
GCGGTGCGCCGCGCTGCCAGCGCGCCAGGTTGTCGAGCCAGATGCGGCAGACAGCGTCGTAATAGCTGTCCGAATGCCCCGCCGTGTGCGGCGAGATCAGCACATTGGGCAAGTCCCATAATGGCGAAGTCGCATCGAGCGGCTCGCGTTCGAACACGTCGAGCCATGCGCCGGCGAGCCCGCCGCGCGCCAGAGCCTCGGTAAGCGCGGACTGTTCCACCACCTCGCCACGCGCCACGTTGACGAGGCATGCTCGTGGAGGCAGCAATGCGATTCGATGCGCGTCGATCAGGCGTGTCGTGAGTGGCGTGAGCGGACAGGCGAGAATTAGCCAGTCGGTGTTCGGTAGCGCATCATCTAGTTGTGCAAACGAGATCGTACGTACGCTCCCGTTCGCCGCTACACCCGCCGTTCCGCCCGCGCTGCTTTCGCGGCGCACGACAGTGACGTTCATCTCGAGAACTTCCAGCAGACGCGTGAGCCGCTGCCCGATTGGGCCATAGCCGACGATGAGCGCATTCTGGCCCGCGAGGTCGCTCGGCGACGACGCCTCGCCGAGCAACGGCTCCCAGGCATGACGGCGCTGTGCTTCGTAGAGATGGCTGAAGCGGCGTGCGAGCGCGAGCATTCCGCCGAGCGCCGACTGCGCGACGACGCCCGCGTTCGCCCCCGACGATGTCGTGACGGTCACGCCGCGTTGCAGCAATTCCGGAAAGATCGGCCGGTCTGCGCCGGACGAGTGCGTATGGACCCAGGCAAGACGCGGCGATTCCCGCAATACCTTATAGAACGCTTGCAGTTCTGTAGTGAGGTCGGTCTTGGTCGAGCGGCCTGTCACGTCGCGGCTGATGAACGCAATATCGGTTCGCCCGTGGTGCGGTTCGTCGGGCGTCACGATGTGGTAAGCGGTATCGCCGAGCACGTTCGCTATCGCGCCACCCAACCGTTCGGCCGCCGAGCGCGAAAGTAGAATATCCAAAGCCAGTCTCCGTCTTTTGTTCGAATGGGTGGGGTACCTCCGCCGGGAAAACCGGCACACTCCTGTTCAGATTGTGGCCGCCCCAGATAGGGCTGCTGTGCATTTTGGCGAATGCAGCGTTTCCATTTAGATAACGCTCGAGCGGCAAACGATCCGTACCATGCAAGTATGCGCTGCGCTTTGTCACCCTCCGTTCAGCCCGCCTAAACACCTGTTCACAATGACGAAACCCTGCCTCGGTCCTTTGCCCCCTCCGGCCTCCGTGCCGTCTGCCATCCCCCCGCTCGCGTGCGATTGTCATGCACACGTATTCGGTCCTTACGCGCACTTTCCCTTGGCCGATGAACGCAGCTATACGCCGCCGGAAAATCCCGCGGCGCGCTTCATCGCACAACTCGACGCCACAGGCTTCGCACGCGGCGTAGTCGTAACGGCGAGCGTGTACGGTACCGATAACCGCTCTCTCGTCGGCGCACTCCAGTACGCCCCGACGCGATTGCGCGGCGTGGCGGTGATCGACAGCAACACCTCCGAGGCCGAGCTCGACAGTCTCACGCTGCACGGGGTACGAGGCGCCCGCTTCAATCTCTATCAGGAGCACGGGCAGAAGGTGTACCGCAACGGCGCAGGCCTCGACGACCTGCGCGCCCTCGCCCCGCGTCTTGCGGCGCGCGGCTGGCACGCGCAGATATGGGTTCACGCGCCCGACCTGCCGGAACTCGCACCCATCTTGCGCGCGCTGTCGATCCCGCTGGTCGTCGATCACATGGGGCGCATGAACGTTGCACGCGGCACGGGCGACGCCGGCTTTCAGGCGCTCGTCGCCCTACTCGCCGACGGCGCCGCGTGGACCAAGATATCGGGCGCGGATCGAATCTCCGCAAGAGGCGCGCCATACGACGATGTGCTCGCCTTCGAAGCGGCGATCCATGCCGCCAACCCCGATCAGGTGGTGTGGGGCAGCGACTGGCCGCACGTCAATTACTTCGAGGCCGCACGGATGCCGGACGACAGCACGTTGATCGAGCACTTCTGGCGCGCCGTGCCGGACGCCACGTCGAGACAAGCGGTGCTGGTGCACAATCCCGCGCGCCTCTACGATTTCCCACTTTGATCCGGAACGTTGCGCGCGGCGAGCCGGGGACCTCGCGTATCATGCATCCACCCTTGCTGGCGTGGCGAAATGCCGGCCCGCGTCCTCCCATGGATCATCCCGCGCATGAAAATGGATTTGCCCGGCCTCCAGATGCTGGTGGCCGCCATTGAGGCGAAGAGCCTTTCGAAAGCCGCAGAACGCGAGAATCTGGCGACGTCGGCGGCGAGCAAGCGCATCGCCGAACTGGAGCGCCGGCTCGGCACGAAGCTGCTCGTGCGTCATGGACGCGGCGTCGAGCCGACACCCGCCGGCGCAGCGCTCTACCATCGCGCGAAGGCGATCTTGCGTAGCGTCGAGCTGGCGCAAAACTCGGTAGCGGAGTTCGGCATGAGCGGGCAGCCGAAAATCCGGCTGGCCGCGAACCGCTCGTCGATCATCCAGTTCCTGCCGCAAGCGCTTAGCCGTTACTACGTGAGCGAACCCAACGTTCAGATCGAACTACAGGAACGCTACAGCTACGACATTCCGCGGTTGATCGCCGATGCCGATTCAGATATCGGCATTTATCATGCGGTCACTCCCGCCCCAGGCATTCATTCGATTGCCTACCACCGCGATCGCGTCGTGCTCGTCGTGCCGCTCGACCACCCGCTCGCCACGCATAACGAAACAATGCTCGAAGCGGCGAAGGACTATCCGTTCGTCGGCTATTTCCCGCGACACTCGTATGAGGCGTTTTTGTCGCTCGCTGAAGACGGGTTGTCGCGGCCGCTTAATGTGCGCATCGAAGTTTCGAACTACGAAGCACGCTGCCGCATGATTCGCGAAAGAATCGGCATTGGCATCATGCCGGAGTTGATTGCTGCTTCCTATCTCGGCCGATATGGTCTGTGGGCTATCCGTCTGCTCGACGGGTGGGCGACGCGCCAGTTCTATATTGGCCTTCGGAACAGTGGCGAGCAGCAGCCGCTGCTCGCCACTTTTATTGCGCACCTGCTGGCTGCGGCTGGGGATGAGCGGAGTACGGATTTTTCTTGAACGCAAGCGCGGCTTGTTTATATCCGAAGCTCAGCGTGTTCGCTCCATTTTCATGCTCGTGTTTATGGTTAGCTGGCTGTGCTTAAACGCTGCGCTTACGCTTGGTCTCGCGTACAGAAAGAACTGGGCTAGGGTTACGGAAATGCTGCTGATACCGCATATCTCAACGCAAAGATTCTTCCGCCAGAATTTTTATTCTCGGATATCATAGGCGCCGTCGTACACCGCCAACACTCGGTCCCACTTGGCGTCAGGCTATTGTTTTGTTTAAGGGCGGTCCACTGCAATCAGGAGGTTTGGATATGAAAGATCTTTACACCGCAGCTTCAGGCGACTTTCTTCTGAATTCTTCCATGCACTGGGATCATGACCACGCTCGAATCCAGCCCGCTTTGCAAGACCGCGTCTGCGCGTCTTAGCCTTCATCCTCTAAATCCTCAGCGTCCCAGCAGGACGCTCGGCCCTAACGGGCCTGCCGTCGCTGCTCGAGCGCGCCGATTGCGCGTCTCCCTTCTTCAGCGAAATGACCCGCGCTTTGACAGCGTTGGTGTTGGACTAGCGTGCCTTACGCGAGTCCACGGATTCCGCTTACTCCACGATCCCCCTCCTTCGATGCGTCGCGTTTTCTAGCACGCTCTCCAGACCTCATGCATACCTAAACCGCGTCGCCTCGGTCGGCGGGGTGGGTCACGCTCGTCCGATACATTCGGGCGATCAACTGCGTTGGGTCTGGTTAGTCATGCTCATTTCATTGAGCGTCGCGCGCCACCGTGCGCGCCTGTGGCATTGACGCATCGGTATGCAAATGCCCAACCTATAGATCATTCAGGAACGAACAATCTTGTCAAACTGCTTAAGAAAGCTGGGCTTCAACGATCACTTCGCAGAACGCGCCTCACGCTACGGCATCGGCCAACCCTACCGCGTCACCGAGGACTTCGGTCTGCGCTTTGTCGTATCCGGTGACGCAGGAGGGCAACTGCGACCATTCAACCTGACCTTTGCGAGGAAGAGCGATCGAGCGCCGATCATCGGAGACTGGATACTTGGCACCCCGACGGAAACCGGCGAAGTCGAATTTATCGACATCCTCGAGCGCAGCAGCTGTTTCCAGCGCAGTACGGGCGAGGACCGCGTGCAACTGCTGGCAGCCAATGTCGACAAGCTGTTCATCGTCACGTCCTGCACGGAAGAATTCAACTTGTCGCGACTCGAACGCTATCTGCTGTTGGCACGCGCGAACCGCATCGCGCCTGTTCTCGTTTTGAACAAAGCCGACCTGGCTATGGACCCAAACACCTACCTCGAGCAGATCGCCGAGCTCGGCCCGAACATTCCCGTGTGCGTGCTAAGTACTTTTGGCGAACCGGGGGTAACGCAACTCAAGCTCATGATCGCAGAGGATGAAACCTGCGTGTTCGTCGGGTCGTCGGGCGTTGGCAAGAGCTCCATCGTGAACGCCTTGACCGACTCGCATCGGCAGTTGACGCTAGGCGTGAGCGCTAAAGGCGCGCGTGGATCGCATACGACCACCAGCCGATCGCTGTTCGTGCTGCCGGAGCACGGCGTCATCATCGACACTCCGGGTATCCGGAGCGTCGGGGTTAGCGCCAACGCGGATAGCCTTAGCGACGCCTTTGAAGACATCGCGCATTTAATGAGCCAGTGCACATTCCGCAATTGCGGGCATAACGGGGAAACAGGTTGCGCGGTCACGCAAGCCGTCGACGAAGGTCGCCTCACGCTAAGACGGCTCAATTCTTACAAGAAGTTACAGCGCGAAGCAGAGTTCTTTGAGGACAAGCAAGCGGCGATGCGGCGCCAACGCGACGAGGCCAAGCAGCGGGCAGCGCGCCGGGGTAGTCGGGAAAGATTTGAGCGTGATCCGAAATGAGGGAAGACCCCGACGCGACGACTAACCATCCCCACATCGTTGTCGTTACGACGCCACACCGACGCCCTCGTCTAGGTAAAACATTTTTATTTGTATCTAACAAATTTAGAACTATGTATCTTAGCTAAATTACATCTGGCAACACCTTGTAATGGCCATGTTAGGTAAAAACCCCAAGCAACAGGCCTGTGCAGTTCGCACATAGGTGGTGCGCGGCAATGAACGTAATCTGTGCATCACTTTTGAAAGCACAAACAAGGTGCTGAGACAGAGAGAAGTATAGGCATTTGTCGGTAGGCGCGTCATAGACCTGGGCGTCTGAAGCCCTCACGAAAAAAATATTAATTGCTATGCAAATCAAGACATAACCGTTAGTAGTCCGACAGACATCGGGGATATCACCATCGGTTTATCTATGCTGTGCGCACCTCACATGTGGAGTGCGTGTGGAGACGCTCGCGCGCAGCATTTGACGGAATACGGTGCATCGACGCCGTGAACCGCGGGGAGCGGTCCATAAAACCTCTCTCCGCATAACAACGTGTGGCCTTACTGACAAGTGTGAGGGGTGAGATGAAGCAAAGGGCATTGGCGATCGCCATCAGAAGAATAATTTGGGCTGAACTAGCGTTGTCGACGGCGTTCGCCGTTCCGGCATTCGCGCAAAGCCAGCCAGCTACGCCGGCAGCAGCGGCGTCGGGCACGGCTGCAGCAGCCGCACCGGCTCCGGCCTCGGGGACAGCCTCCACAACAGGAGGCAAGAACGTCAAGCAACTGCAGACGTTCCAGGTAACAGGTTCGCTGATCCGCCAGGCGGACAAGACCGGGTTCAATCAGGTTCAGGTCATCAACTCGAAGGAAATCCAGGATTCGGGTGCCAAGGATGTGTCCGACTACATGCGCCAGATCTCGGCCAACTCGGCTAACAGCTGGGGGGAGTCGACCTCCGACAGCTTTGCCGCCGGCGGTTCAGGCATCGCTCTGCGCGGCCTCAGCGAAAAATACACGCTGGTGCTCGTCGACGGTCAGCGCGTCGCGCCGTTCGCATTTGCCGTCAACGGTTCGGACCAGTTCTTCGACCTGAATACGCTTCCGCTAAACGTGGTAGACCGCATTGAAGTCGTGAAGACGGGTGCTGTGTCGCAGTACGGTTCGGATGCTATTGGCGGTGTGGTCAACATCATCACGAAGCATGACTTCCAGGGCCTGCAACTCGACGGCAGCATTGGCGGCGCCACGCAGGGCGGCGGCGGCACCACCAAGTTCGGCGTCCTCGGCGGCTTCGGCAACCTGGCATCCGACGGCTTCAACGTCACTGCGACTGCCAGCTATTACAAGTCGAACGGCTATACGCTTGCCGATCGCGATACGACCGAGAATCAGGACTTCAGCAACAAGCCTTTTGGCGGCAGCGTCCAGCAACCGTCGTACCTCCTGAACCCCAACACGGGTGCCGCAACGCCTTATGGCTGTAAGACATCTGTGCCGTACGGCAACAGCGTTATTGCAGCAGATACCGGCGCAATCAGTAGCGGTAACGTCTGCCTGAAGAATACGGCTGAAGACTACTCGATCGAGCCGATGACCGAGCGTCTGAACGCCAAGGTTCACGCCGACTTCAAGATCAACGATACGACGACCGCGTATGCCGACCTATGGGAAAGCAATAACACGACGACGACCAACGATGGCCCTGTAGTCGTCGGCAACGGGCTTACGTACAACCCGACCACCAAGGCCGTCAGTCCTATTACCTTCACCGTTCCGGCCAACAATCCGTACAACACGACCGGCGTGGCCCAGGAACTGTTTGGCTACCTCCCGACCACGTATAGCTCAACCACGGATTCAAACTTCTGGCGCGCTGCGATGGGCTTGAAGGGCAGCTACGAGCTCGGCAAGGAAGACTGGGACTGGAATGTGGGGTACACCCATTCCATGAGCACGGTGAGCAACACGCTCGGCAGTGTGATCAACCCGAACGCCCTGACCACCGCGCTTAACAACGGCACGCTTAACTTCGTGAATCCGTCGGCTACACCGGGTGCGCTGCAAAGCATCCTGACGACGGCGGACAACCTCGGTATTTCCAAGCTTGACGCCCTCGACGCAACCGTGGCGACGCCCAACCTGTTCCATCTGCCGACCGGTGACGTTGGCCTCGGTCTCGGTGCGCAGTTCCTCCACGAAAGCGAGCTGATCGAGGAAGGTGGCAACTACCTGAGCGGTAACGTGCTGAACCCGAACCTCCAGGAAGTGGCCGGTGAGCGTAACGTGGCGGCCGTGTATTACCAGGTCGATGTGCCGTTGATCGACAAGATGCTGACGTTCAGCCAGTCGGGCCGTTACGACCACTACAGCGACTTCGGCGGTGCGTTCTCGCCGCGTTTCGCCTTGCGCTTCCAGCCGATCCAGCAGTTGACCACCTACGCTTCGTACACCCGTGGCTTCCGCGCACCGGAATTCCTCGAGAATACGAATTCGTCGAACATCGGCATCATGCCGATCGGTCCGAATGGTGAAGACGAAAACGTTATCACCAAGGGGAACCCGGATCTGCAGCCGGAACGCACGAAGAACTACAACATCGGCTTCGAACTGTCGCCGACGCGTACGACCGACGTGGGCTTCGACTGGTACAAGATTCACGTCGACAAGGCGATCGGCACCCAGCTCGATCCGTCGGCCACGGTCTTCAATGCGGATGGTTCGATCGCGTACATGGTCAACACGTATGAAAACCTGGGTTCGTTCGATACCGATGGCTTCGAAACGACGTTCTCGCAGTCGTTGCCGACCAAGATCGGTACGTTCAAGTTCACGGCTGATTGGGCCTATATCTGGCACTTCAAGATGAACGGCATTGGCGGCCTCGCCTCGACGGTTGACGGTGCAGGTAACGACCTGACGCTCGCGCAGCCGTTCGGCGGTTCGTTCCCGCGCTGGAAGGGCAACACGGACCTGTCGTGGAATTTCCACCAGTGGAATGCCGATCTGGAATGGCAATACACGGGGCCGTACTCGGACGCGCTGGGTCTGGACTACTCCACCGCATCCTATAGCGTGTTCAACCTGAACGTAGCGTACACGGGCTTCAAGCACTGGACGATCTACGGTGGCATGAACAACATCTTCAACAAGGCGCCTCCGTACGATCCGCTGTGGGTCAACCAGATTGACCAGACCGGCTACGACCAGTCGCTGTACACGTACATGGGCCGTTACCTGCAGGTTGGCGCAACGTACAAGTTCTAAAGCGCAGTAAGTTCACTTTGAAGTAGTCGTCAGTTCCTCTCACGGTCGCTCCGGGCTCGGGATCCCCTCCTTCGTCTCCGGAGCGGCCGTCTTTTTTTTTCAACAGCACAAAGCGTTCAGGGGCGACGCGATGTAGTCCCTCATTTCACGAAGGCAACACTGACCGGACTCGGTTCGTCAACCGATTGCCCGCTGTTCGAAACCATGCCAGACACAGGGTCGATACTGAACGCATTGACTGTGCCGCTCTGCTGGTTGGCAACCAGCAGCCACTTTCCCGACGGATCGATTCCAAATCCCCAAGGTTTCTCACCGCCTGCAGACGTGCGCTCAACCAGCGAAAGCTCGCCCGATTCGGGGCTAATGCTATAAACAACTAGCGCATTTTCGCCGCGGTTCTCCACGTAGACGAAACGCCCGTCACGGCTGATTGCAAGCTCGGCTCCGCTCTTCGCTCCCTGGAATTCCAGGCTGGTCGTCGGCACCGATTTTACTAACATCAGGTGTCCTTGCGATGCGTCCCAGCGCAGTACGATGAGCTCCGCGCTCAGTTCGGTCAGCAGATAAACGAACTCACCGTTCATGCCGAAAGCGAGGTGGCGCGGACCACTGCCTGCTGGAACAACGAAGGCTCGCGAGTTGGACTCATCGCCAGTCGACAACGCGTGAGTTGCGCGGTCAAAACCGTAAACGAACACACGATCGGCGCCCAGATCGGGGACGAGCGCATATTGACCTGACGGATCGATGGCAGCGCTGTGCGCATGCGCGCTCGCCTGTCGACGGTTCGGCCCGGAACCCGCTTCCTTGATCGTGGACACGAGTGAGCCCAGGCTTCCGTCGGGGTTGACCGAGACACTGGATACGGAGCCGCTTGCGTAATTGGCGGAGAACAGGGTCATCGAGGGCGTGTCCCACCCCAGATACGTGCTTCCATTGCCGCCCGTGGGGACAGCGTTCATCCTGGTGAGTGTGCCCGTCCCACGATCTACTGCGTACGCGGTAATGCTCCCTTCTCTGGCATTGTCGTCATCGACCGCGTAGAGGATCGGCAGATGGGGATGTACAGCGACCCAAGTGGATTTCGGACCTTCCGCAACCGGGCCGATCGCCGTCAACTTGCCGGTGGTCGTATCGAGGCGTAGCGCGTCGATCTGGCTCTTCTGCGTGCCCACGTAGACGAGTTCTGTCTGTGCACTGTCCGGTGACGTGGCGGCATTGTTAGGCGTGCTGTATGTTACTGCTAATGACGTAAGGGAAACAAGCATCGCGACAGCGCCGTACCGCGCTAACCTGTTTCTCTGGAGAGGCTGTCTCATAGTATGTGTTTTTTGAATTCGTTCAAGGCACGCAAGCAGTCAATCATCCGTCTCGGGATCGTCAAGGCGGGGACCGTGCCGGTCAAGAGTATCGGAGTCGCAGCCGCGCGTCCCTGCACAAAAGTCCGATTCACTGGCACTTTTTGATGTGCTCAGCTACAACGCGGACTTGAGACGACGGGGGCGTGCGGAATGGAAACGAATCGCCGCGGCGATCGACCCGGCCAAAGAAGCCGATTCCACCGCGGGCAAAGGTGTTCCGGTGCCGGCGTCATAGACGCCCCACCGGCATCATGAGTTCGCTTACTGCGAAACGACCTTGCGATGAGGCTGCTGCCGGGCAGCGACGCGAAACTGGCTCGGCGCTTGACCGACTTCCCGCCGGAAGAAACGCGTAAAGTACGCGGCGTCCGCGAAGCCAAGCCCAAACGCAATCTGCTCCACTGACATATCTCCGAAAATGAGGTTACGCTTTGCCTCGGTAATAATGCGCGCGTGAATCATTTTCGTCGGGCTTTTCTCAGTGGCGGAAGCGCATGCAGCACGCAATTGCACCAAGGACACGGCCATCATCGACGCGTAGTCTTGCAGTTGCAGGTTCTCCCGGAAATGTTCGTCAATCAGCTTGCGGAACCGGTCGACCTGGCGGACATCGTTGCGTGTTGCGCCTTCGTTACCGGTTTCCTCCAGGCGTGTTTCGCGAACTAGCATGAGCAGCAGGCTCGTCAGCAATGCTTCTGTACCTACCACATGACCGACCGCGTCGGATTCAACCTCGTGCTTAAGGCTCTTGATCAGGTTGCAAAACTCGATTCCTGCCTCGGCGGAATCGGCAAGCGGAATCATCCGGGGCGCCGCCCAGAGCGAGATGAACTCCTGCAGTTTGGCGTTAACCTGGGTCAGATAGGCCACCTCGACTGTCACGACCCATCTGTCTACATCGATTTCATAGTCGAGACCGTGAACGCATTCAGTGGGTAACAGCAAGGCGCAAGGGCCCTCGAACGGCACGCGGCTTCCCTCGAGATTCATGATACCGCGCCCGCTACGAACGAATATCACCTGACCATAGGCGGGATGCGCGTGGGGCTCCGTTTTCCAGCGGCCCCGGTCAGTGACATGTCCAACGTGGACAAACCAGTTCTCTTTTTCAGGGCGCTCAACGTATAAGCGGACTTTCGGAACGGTTATCTGCTTCGCTTTGGGGACAGATTTGGGCAGGTACATTGCCACGGCACTGTGTGTCATAACGTCTCCTTGGCGGCCGAATCGAATGGGTGCGGCCGTCCTTGAAATTCCGGCCTCACGCAGAAGATTTCTGGCGCGAATTCCGCGCAGGCCATATACCGGCGTAGAGCAGTTGTGGCTCTTGAAGCGATCGACCTCGAAGCGCCCACGACACAAGGGGCGCACCGACCGCGAACCGAAGTTGCACGACACCATGATGGCTCGCGCGGGTCGCGATAGCCAAAATGCTAACAGTCCCGGGGAATTTATGAAACCGCCTCTACGTTCGGCCACTGACGTTGAGAACGGATTTCAACCTGACTTCAAGCCACTCATTCGTCGAATCCGCGGCAGTTACAGGAGGGTATTTACCAATGGCCAACCTGCCGTCGAGGGGTCCTGAAGATCTTCTGCCGAGCTCGGAAATCCGCTGCTTTCAGCGCATTCCCCCGCTGGAATCGCCCCGTTAAGCACGCAATCTTAACCGTCTCGCAGGATCGCGGAAACAAGGCATATTTTTCCATAGATTTCCGAAGGGGTAACTTGCGATTTACCCCCACAGCCGGCGCCCGTCTCGAGACGCGGGCCGCATACTCAGAACGAATGCACCATTCCGAGCGTTACACCGCGTGTGTTGGAACCCGGCGCGACAGTGACACCCGCATACGAAGTGCCGTTGAGGGTAAAGTCCGCCTCGTTCCGGTTCTGGATAAAACCGGTGGCCGCGTACAGGGTAGTGGCCTTCGACAGGAAGTACTCATAGGTCAAACCAATCTGCTGCGCATTGTTCCCCTGCCCCGTCCGGTCATGCGCATAGCCATACATCAGTGAGAGCTGGTCAGCGCTACTGAACGAGTACGAACCCGATGCCTCGTAGACGTCACGCTTCTCGCTGTCGTCGGTCTCGCGTTCCGTGTGGTAAGCCAGATAAAACCGTGCAGCGCCCACGCCGAGCGATGCCCCTGCATTAAACACCTTCAGGATAGACGTTCCGGTTGCATTGGCGGCCTGCTCATAGCCGGCCGCCGCGCGAAACGGCCCGTTCGCATAGCGGACTGCCGCGTTATAGAACTGCAATCCGTCACTCGGTTTGGTCGTTTGATCACGCATCGCGACCATAAATTGCGCGGTGAGGCCGTATACCGTGGGGGTGAAATAGGAAATCGCGTTATTGACCCGGATGGTCAGGCTGTTGAAATTGTTCATTGGGGACCCGATGCTCATCACTGCCATGGGGTCGAGTTCGGGGTTCATGAATATGTATTGGGGCGTATTTTGCAACCCAAAGCGCGCCTCACCAAAGCTCCCGGAAAGGCCCACCCAAGCCTGACGATTAAAGGCATCCGCGGCATTCGACGCCGCACCGGTTGCCCCCGAAAAGCCTTGCTCCAGCTGAAAGTTGACATGAAGCCCCCCGCCGATGTCCTCACTGCCCTTCAAGCCGTATCGGCTTGCAAACAGCCCACCGGATATGGCGCGGATCGTCGCAGGGGAAGAACCTGGGTTCTGATATTCCACGCCGTTATCGATCACGCCGTAGAGCGTGACTGACGACTGGGCGTATGCGGCATTGAAAACACATGCCGATACCGCGCCAGACACAAAAACTATCAGCTTTTTCATGCAGTCTCCGACTTAACGTCTAGTTATTTATTTACTTCGTATACCTAATGAGTCTCAGTTTATTTTTTGAATTGGACTACTTGGGCTGAACGCCCTTGATGAGAAGTAAGAGTATTGGATGCCCGGTGGCACGTCCCTACACAAAAACTAGATTCGCTGGCATTTTTCGTCGATTGGTGG
>Ga0302311_10006063_pt1 | contig 12612 bp, 9 predicted proteins | sample III_Palsa_N1_3_FD_200449 | JGI IMG/M metagenome (GOLD analysis project Ga0302311, IMG submission 200449) | Peat permafrost microbial communities from Stordalen Mire near Abisko, Sweden - III_Palsa_N1_3 | ecosystem: Environmental > Terrestrial > Soil > Palsa > Peat permafrost | place: Sweden... | reverse complement strand
GTTTCCATGATGATCGCCAGCCGCGGCCGGATGCGCCGCAGGAAGCGCCGCACCGAGCCCGGCGTATCGTAGGGTAGGAAACGCACGTCGACGGACGCGCCGAACAGCGCCCGTGCACGCGCACGCCCGGTCGGAGTTGCGGTGGTCAGGGTCACCGGGGTGCCCGGATGGCGCGCCTGCAGCGCGCGCACCAGCGCGGCCGCGGCCGATACTTCGCCGAGCGACACCGCATGCAGCCAGATGCACGGCGCGCGTGCCGCGGGCGCGCCGAATCCGAACCGCTCGCCCAGGCCCTGCCAATAGCCGCGGTTGCCAAAGCCGCGCCACAGCACTGCCGCGAAGGCGAGCGGCGCCAGCAGGTAGATGCAAAGGCTATACAGGCGGCGCACGCTACACGCTCATCCGGACCGGTAGCCGGACAGCAGCCAATCCCATTCGGCGCCGGAAAATTGCTCGCGCGGCAAATCCCGCGACAGCTTGTCGAGCGAGCGGCGCAGGCGCGCCAGATTGCGCTGCCGCCAGGCACCGGGCGCGCGCAACCGGCTGCGATCGAAGTCGATCACGCTGACGCCGCCTCGAGCGGACAGCAGGATGTTGTGCGCATTGAGGTCGGCATGATCGACGCCGGCGCCATGCAGGCGCGCGATGCCCTCGCCGATCGCGCGCCACGCAGGCTCGAGGATGCAGCCGGCCGCAAGCGCCGCGCTCAAGGGCTGCGCATCGGCGATGCGCCGGGTGATCAGATCGCAGCGGTAAATGAAACCCGTGCGCCGATAGCGGGCGGCGATCGGCTGTGGAACCGGCAATCCGCGCAAGCAGAGCTGCGCGAGCAAGCGCCACTCCGCAAAGGCGCGCACCCGGGTCTCGCCGCCCCAGATATACGCATCCTTCGACAGCCTCGCTACGTTGCCGCCGCGGCGAAAGTGACGCAGCACCCACTGCTCGGCGCCAACGCCTACGAACCACGCCGCGCCGCGGCCGCCGTTCACGGCGGCAAGTTCGCCGCGCCTAAGCCAGTAATCCGGATCGAACAGCGCCTCGCCGGCTGTCTCGAGCAGATTGCCAAGGCTGGCGGGATCAGCCAGCATGGCGCCCGTCGAAGTGGCAATGCGTCGGCCGCCGTCCTTCGTCATTCGCGTGAGTGCGTTCCTGAATGAATTTTCGATGACATTACACTTCAACCCGCCGCCGCGGAACGTTTGCCTGCTGCGGCTCTCCGCCATCGGCGATACCTGTCATGCATTGGCGGCGCTGCGCGCCCTGCAGGCGGCGTGGCCTCAAGCCCAGTTCACCTGGATCATCGGCAAGGTTGAAGCCAAGCTGATGGCGCCTCTTCTCCCGGAAATCGAGTTTATCATCTTCGACAAGAGCGCCATGCTCGGCGAGCTGCGGCGCGTGCGCAGCAGCCTTTCGGGCAGACGTTTCGATCTGCTGCTCAACATGCAGTTGTCGTTCCGGGCCAGCTTGGTCAGCAGCGCGCTGCGATCGCCGCTGAAGCTCGGTTTCGATCGCGCGCGCGCGCGCGAATTGCAGTGGCTGTTCACCAACGCGCAAATCGCGCCCGCGAGTCGCGAGCATGTCTTGGATTCGCTGCTGGGATTCGTGCGCGCCTGCGGCGTCGAGCCCGGAATGCCGCAATGGCGCGTCACGCCGCCGCCAAGCGCAATCGAATATGCCGAGCGGATCACCGCCGGCGGGCCGCCCGTATTGGTGATCAGCCCCTGCTCCAGCCACGCGCTGCGCAACTGGTCCGCTGCAGGCTACGCCGCGATCGCGGACCATGCCGTCGGAGCCCACGGCATGCGCGTGGTTCTGGCCGGCGGGCGCAGCGCGCAGGAGCGTCAGATGGGCGCGGCGATTCAAGCTGCGGCGCGCGCGGCGCTGGTCGATCAAATCGGCAAGGACACCCTGCCGGAACTGCTCGGCCTGCTCTCCCGCAGCGTGGTGCTGTTATCCCCCGATTCGGGCCCCGTGCATATGGCCACCATGGTCGGGCTGCCGGTAATCGGGCTGTATGCCGCGACCAATCCGGCGCGCGTAGGCCCCTACTTCAGCCGCCAGTGGTGCGTCGACCGCTACGATGAGGCTGCCAGCAGGTTCCTGGGCCAGCCGGCGGCGCAGATTCCGTGGACCACCAAGATCGAGCGCCCCGGAGTCATGGATTTGATCGGCGTGAGCGAGGTGGCCGGCAAACTCGATGCGCTGATGACGACGCTGATCCCACGCTAGGTTTTCGCTAGTATAGCCGCATGACCGAGATTCGGGTCCCCATATCGCCGGGCGAGCTGCTCGACAAGATCACCATCCTGCGCATCAAATCGCAGCGCATGAGCGGCGCCGAGAAGCTGGCAAACGTACGCCTCGAATTGCAATCGCTCGAGCAGACCTGGGACGGCTCGCCCTACGCGCGCGTCGACGTCGAGGCCGAGGTGCGCGCGCTGATGGCCGTCAATGAGCGCCTGTGGGTGATCGAGGATGACATCCGCGACCGGGAGCGCGCGCAGGACTTCGGCGCGGAGTTCATCCGCCTCGCCCGCGCGGTATACTTCGAAAATGATGAGCGCGCCGCCATCAAGCGCCGCCTCAATCTCAAGCTGGGTTCGACCATAGTCGAAGAAAAGTCCTATCGGGAGTACAAGGCTTAAGCTAGCGCCATGACTTGGACGAAGAGCCAGCGCAATGTGGTGATTGCCGCCTATCTCGGCTGGACCCTCGACGCATTCGATTTCTTCCTGATGGTGTTCATGTTCAAGGACATCTCGGCGGACCTGCATTCCAGCACGCAGGTGGTTTCCACTGCCCTGTTCCTGACCCTCGCAATGCGCCCCATCGGCGCCTTTCTGTTCGGCCGCCTCGCCGATCGTTTCGGCCGCAAGCCCGCGCTCATGTGGAACATCTGGGCGTTCTCGATTCTGGAGCTCGCCTCCGGCTTCGCGCCGAGCATGACGGCTCTGCTGATCGTGCGCGCCTTGTTCGGCGTGGCAATGGGCGGGGAATGGGGGATCGGCTCGGCTCTGACCATGGAGACCATACCGGCTTCCGCACGCGGCTTCGTGTCGGGCTTGCTGCAGACCGGCTATCCGACCGGCTACCTGCTCGCATCGCTGGCGGTATACCTGTTTTATGACCGCCTGGGGTGGCGCTACATGTTCGTGCTCGGCGTCCTGCCTGCGGTACTGGTGCTCTTCATCCGGCGCGGCATCGAGGAGTCACCGGCCTGGAAGGAGCAGCGATCCGCTCCGCGGAGCATAGGATTCTTCCAGGTATTGGCGCGCGACTGGAAGCTCTCCCTATATGCCGTTGTGCTCATGACGGCATTCAATTTCTTCAGTCACGGTTCGCAGGATGCTTATCCGTCGTATTTCCTGAAGGGTCAACATCACTTTGATACTCATTTGACGGCTCTGATGACCATGCTCTTGAACGTCGGGGCCATCTGCGGCGGCATCTGCTTCGGCTTGCTGTCCCAAAAAATCGGGCGCCGCCGCAGCATCGCGATCGCCGCGCTGATCGCTTTGCCCGCTCTGCCCTTCTGGGCATTCGGTTCGACCACGCTGATCCTGGCGATCGGCGTGTTCCTGATTCAGGTTTCCGTGCAAGGGGCCTGGGGAGTGATTCCCGCGCACCTGAACGAATTGTCGCCGCCCGAGATTCGCGCAACCTTCCCGGGCGTCGTCTACCAACTCGGCAATCTGTTCGCCGCGGTCAATTTGAATCTACAGGTGTGGATCGCCGAGTCGCACAACAACGATTACGGACTGGCGATGGCGATCGTGGTCGGTAGCGTGTCCGTGCTGATCACCCTGCTGGTAGCCTTCGGTCCCGAGCGGCGCGGCGTGGCGATGAGCGCGGCGCAGAGGAGCGCCGAGGCGCCGGCCTAGGCTGCCGCCGCCTTGAGCGTGTACTCCGCTCCGCAATAGGGACATTTTGCCCAGCCGCTGGCCTCGATCGCCAGATACACCTTCGGGTGCGAATTCCACAGAAACATGCCGGGCATGGGACAGGACAAGGGCAGGTCCGCTGCTGTCACCGTGTACTGATGCAGCGCATTCGGCTGAATCAAATTGTGTTTGGAATCGTCCTGAACCATCGCCGGCATGTGTCCCAACCTCAGCTAACCGAAGGCCTCGCGCCAAATTTCCTTAACCCGGGCTCGCGTTTGTACGTAGGGCGCCGCCTCCACCACCCGTTCGCCTTGCGCCTCGAGCGATAGGTGATGCAGCACGGTCCGATAACCGATATAGGCATCCGTGAGCCACGCTGCCGTTGCACGCTCGAGCAACCCGGCCAGCGCCAGCCCCTCGAGCTGGCGAATATTATCCGAATAGGTGACCAGTTGCGGATGTTCGTTCGCCGCGGCCAGCACCCAGTATTGCACCAGAAATTCGATGTCGGCGATACCGCCGGCGTCCTGCTTGATGTCGAACTGGGCAGGCCCGCCCTTGGACAGCTCCTTGCGCATGCGCATGCGCATGTCCTTGACGTCGTCGCGCAGGGTGTCGCGATGCACGGCGCTGCACAGCACCCTGCGCCGCGCCGCCTCGAAGCGTTCGCTTAAGCGAGTATCGCCGCCGACCGCGCGCGCGCGCAGCAGCGCCTGATGCTCCCAAGTCCAGGCCTCCTGCAGCTGATAACGCTCGAAGGCGTCGATGCCGGTCATGAGGAATCCGCCTTTGCCGTTCGGCCGCAGCCGCATATCGACCTCATACAACCGGCCCGCGGCCGAGTGCATGGTCAGCAAATGCACGATGCGCTGGCCGAGACGCAGGAAAAAAATGCCGTTATCGATTGGCTTCTCGCCGTCGGTCTGCTGGCTCTCCCCGCTGGAATCATGCAGAAAAACCAAGTCCAGATCCGAGCCGTACCCCAGCTCCAGGCCGCCGAGCTTGCCGTAGCCGGCGACGGCGATGCTCACCTTGCGCGCGTTGCCGGCCTCATCGATACAGCGCGGCACCCCATAGGTTGCGGTCATCTGTTGCCAGGCCAGATCCATGCAGAACTGTACGATGAGCTCGGCAATATCCGTCAAACGGTCGCTGACGCGCATCAGCGGCAGGCGCTGAGTGAGATCAGCCAGCGCCACGCAGAACACGGCGACTTTTTGGAACTGCCTCAAAGCCTCCACCTGGCGCTCCGGATCGTCCGCCGGCAGCCGTTCGGTCATGGCGCTCAATTGCAGCGCGAAGCCTGGCCTCGAGGGCAGCTCGTCAAATGCCTTGGCGTCGATCAACTCGTCCAGCAATAACGGAAAGTCCGCGATCTGGCGGGCGAGGAAACCGCTGATGGCGCACACGTCGATCAGCCGCTCGAGAGCGGGAGGCTGCTCGGTCAGCAACGCCAGATAAGAAGAGCGGGTGCCGATGGCCTCCAGCACACGCAGCACCCGCTCGATCACGGTGCTGGGCGAGGCGCGCGCTGCCGCGGCCTTGAGCAACCTGCCGAGGATGACGTGCAGGCGCCGCATGCCGGCCTCATCCAGGCGCCGGTAAGGCGCCGCACGGCGGTAGGTTTCCAATATCGCCGCGACCGGCGCAATCTGCGCCGCGGGAAATCCGCCCGCCGCCAATTCCTCATCGATCTTGGCGGCGTCGGAGGCAAGCCAATTCAAAGGCGCCTCGGCACCACGGTTCGATCCTTCGGGGGACGCAAACAGCAAGGCGTCGAATTGCCGCGCCACCTCGGCCCGGGCCGCATCGATGCGCTCGATCGCGGCCGGCCAGTCCGCGAAGCCCATGTTCAAGCTCATGCGGGCGCGATCCGCGGCATCGCCGGGAAGCACATGGGTTTGCTCGTCGCGAATCATCTGCACGGCGTTCTCGGCCTTGCGCAGTGTGAGATAGCAATTGCGCAATTCCTCCACTGCCGAACTCGACAGCAATCTTGATCCGCTCAACAAGGGCAGCACCTCGAGCAACGCGGCATTCTGCAGCCGCCGATCGTTGCCGCCACGCACCAGCTGCATCGATTGCACGATGAACTCGATCTCGCGGATTCCGCCCTTGCCGAGCTTCAAATGCTGCTCCAGATCGCGCCGCGACACTTCGCGGGCGATCAGCGCCTTCATCTCGCGCAACGACTCGAACACGCCGAAATCCAGATACCGGCGGTAGACGAACGGGCGCACGAAGTCCTGGTTCGCGCTGCGGTAAGCCGCGGCGCCCACGATGGGACGTGCTTTGATCCAGGCATAGCGTTCCCAATCGCGCCCATGCTGCTGCAAATAGTCCTCCAGCGCGGCGAGGCTCACCACCAGCGGGCCGCTGGCGCCGAAGGGCCGCAGGCGCATGTCGACCCGAAACACAAAGCCGTCCTCGGTTCTCTCATCGAGCAGCCGGATCAGCTCGCGGCCAAGCCGGTCGAAGTATTCCGCGTTGTCGATGCCGCGCGCGCCATCGGTCTGCCCGGATGCGGCGTACAGGAACACCAGGTCGATGTCCGAGGAGAAATTCAGCTCGCGGCCTCCGAGCTTGCCCATGCCGAGAACGATGAAGGGCACGAGCTGCCCGTCCGTGTCGAGCGGCCTGCCAAAGGTCGGCTCCAGGTGCTGTTGCGCTGCGGTTGCCGCCGCTCGGACACAGCCGTCGGCCAGATTCGACAGGGCGCTCAAGCTCTCGAGAATCCCGGCATCCCCGGCGATGTCGCGCCATGCAATGCGCAGCAATTCCCGCCGGCGCCACTCGCGCAGCAAGCGCTTGGCCTCAGGCAGCGCCGCCGCAGCGGCCGCGCGCCGCTCGTACTCATCATTCGCGGCGCTCGCCGTCGCCGGCTCGGCGTGGTGCGCGAACCAATCCAGCGCCGCTCGATCTTGAATCAGCGCGGCCGCGACGAACTCGCTCCCCGCCGCGACGCGGGGCAGTTCTCGGCGCAGGCGTTGCGGGAGTGCGACGTAGGTCTCATTCAAGTCACCGGGCGCGCCGGCTCGTTCCCACCAAAGAGCCAGCGGCTCTCGCAAAATCAGCGGAACGATATCGACAAATTCTATGGGCATTGTCATCGCGCGGATTGAATCACATTCTAATCAAGGATACCGTTTGCACTCGGTCGCGGGGCGGGCCGTAGCGTATAGGGTGACACTGAATGGCTGAGTTCCCATCGTTGCAGTCCGTGCGGTCGAAAGTCCCCATCGCCAAGTGGCTGATTGCCTTCGTTTGCATTTTTGCAGCGGGCTACATCGGCTTCTCCCTGCCGAGCATGGGCGCGCGCTTGGCGCTGCCGCTGCTGCCGAGCGGCATCGCCATCGCCGTCAATTACCGCTGGGGGCGGCGCATGTGGTCCGCGGTGTTTGCCGCGGGTGCCGCGATCGATTTGAGCGCAGGCGAGCCGCTGCTCGCGGGCATCGGCGTGGGCACCGGTCTCGCCGGCGGTGCGGCGCTGACCGCGTGGCTGCTGGAGCGGTACCGCTTTGACCCAAGCTTCAGCCGCGCGCGCGACGTGCCGTTGTTCATAGCCGCCGCCGCCCTCGGCATGCTGCTGGCGCCGACTTTCGGCATGGCCGGCCATTTTCTCGCCGGCAACACGCTGCTCGCGTTCAGCCCGGTGCGCTGGATCCGCTGGTGGAGCAACACCACCGCAGGCGCGATCCTGCTGGGGCCGATCCTGATCGCGCTCACCCCCGGCAGTTTCTCGCGCTTCACCGAGCACTGGCTGGAAGGCGTGGTGTGGATCGTGGGTGTGGCGGTCTGCTGCGCCATGGTTCTGTTCGCCCCGGTCTCGGTCGGCAGGCCGCTGATGTTGATGCTGGCGATGCTGCTCGTGGGGGCGAGCGCCATTCGCTTCGGCCTGGTGGTCGCGGGATCCGGAGCGGTCGCCATCCTGGCAACCACCGCCTTCAGCTTCGCCTTCAATTATGGAATTTTCGGCCATTATGACGAACTCGGCGGACTGGTCGCACTGTGGTCTTTCAGCGCCGCGCTCATCGGCTTGACCTTGATCATCACGGCATTGCTCGCGGAGCGCGACTCGGCCGCCGTCGAGAAGCTGCGCGCCGAGCATCGTTATGCGCAAATATTCAATGGTGGCCCGCAGCCGATGTGGGTCCATGACCGCAATACCTTGAGATTCCTGCTGGTCAACGAGGCCGCGATGCGTCAGTACGGCTGGAGCCGCGATGAATTTCTGTCCAGCAGCGTCGGCATATTGGCCGCGCCGGGCGATACCCGTCTGTTGCCGGATTCGGGCGATCCCAGCGCCGCTGCGGCAACCGAGCCGTTTGAGACGCGGCATCTGACCAAGGATGGGCGCGCCATCGAGGTGGAGGTATGGACGCGTTCCATCGACTTCGGCGGCCAGGCTGCGGAACTGGTTTTCGCGCTCGACGTTACCGAGCGCCGTGCATTCGGCCAGGCGCTGATCGAGGCGATTGCCGGCGAACAGCGCCGGATCGGCGAGGAGATTCACGACGGGCTGGGACAGGAACTTACCGGTCTCGCGCTCTCGGCGCGCGCCCTCGCCAACCGCGCCGAACGCGAGCGCGACGCGATTGCCGGCGATCTCGACCAGCTCGCGGCACTGGCCACCAGCTGCATCCAAGATTCGCGCCGCATCGTCCAGGGCTTATCGCCGCTGTCGGATGCCGACAGCAATCTGGATGCGGCGCTCAACGCGCTCGCCGAACGCAGCTCGTTGAGCGGCACCGCGGTGCGCTTTCGCAGCCGCCAGGAGTCGCCGCTCGGATTCGAACTCAAGGTCCGCAATCACCTGTACCGGATCGCGCAGGAGGCCGTGCAGAATGCGCTCAAGCATTCGCGCGCAAGCACCATCGAGATCGAGCTATGGACCCGCCCCGACCGGGTGCGGCTTTCCATCCTCGATAACGGCCAGGGAATGCCCGCCGACGGCACTCTCGGCAGCGGCATCGGCATGCGCACCATGCGCTTTCGCGCCAGCGCGATCGGCGGCAAGCTGCTGATGGGCCAGCGCGAGGGCGGCGGAAACTCAGTGGTCTGCGAAGTGCTGCAAACCGGACGCGCCACGCTCAGCGCCTGACGCTCAAGCCCGAATACCGATCATGAACAGCCGCGGAAACGGCAGCAGCACGCCGCCGTCGGCCAGCGGCGGGTAGACTCGCGCCAACGCCGCCTGGTAACGGTCGATATAGGCCGCGCGCTCCGCCGCGTCGAGCGGATCGAGAAACGGCCGCAGGCCGCTGCCCTTGAACCACTCGACGATGGCGCCCGCGCCGCCCGACAGCGCGTGATAATAGACGGTCTGCCACACGTCCGCCCTGCCGCACGCCGATCGCAGCAACGCGTAATACCAGTCGGCGCTCGCAAGCGCTGTTCGCGCCGTCGCGGCCGCCGACAGCTTGTGTGCCCAGGGTCCGTCCGCGGCGATTTCGCGCATCAGGCGGTGCGCCGGGCCATCCAGGTTGTTGGGCATCTGAATGGCAAGCGCTCCGCCTTGGCCCAGTCTGCGCGCCAGCGCCGGCAGCAGCGCGGCATGATCGGGCAGCCACTGCAGCACGGCGTTGGCCAGTATGACGTCGAATGGGCCCGGCGCGCTCCAGGCCTCGATGCCCACCGTCTCGAAGCGCACCTGCGGCAGCCGCTTGCGTGCCGCCTCGATCATGTCGGCAGAGGAGTCGACACCGCTGAGCTCGGCGCCCGGAAAACGCTGCGCGAGAAGTTCGGTCGAGTTTCCGGGTCCGCAGCCCAGGTCGACGGCGCAGCGCGCCTCGATCGCCGGCAACGCTGCGAGCAGATCGCGCACCGGCCGGGTGCGTTCGTCCTCGAAGGCGACGTACTGCTTGGCGGACCAGCTCATGCCCTCATCCCAGCCGCTCGACGTCGCGCAATGTCGGAAATAACTTCATCCATAGCAGAGCCACGAGAATGGTGCCCACGCCTCCCAGTATCACGGCCGGCACCGCGCCGAACAACGCTGCGGTGACGCCGCTCTCGAATTGGCCGAGTTCATTCGAGGCATTGATGAACAGATAATTGACGGCGCCCACGCGGCCGCGCATCTCATCCGGCGTTGCCAACTGCACCAAGGAGATGCGAATCACCACGCTAACGGCATCCGCCGCACCCAGCACCGCCAGCGCCAGGATCGACAGCCACAGAAGCTGCGACACGGCAAACACCACGGTCGCCACGCCAAACACGATGACGGCCTGGAACATGCGGATTCCCACGCGCCGCTCGATGGTGTGGCGCGCCAGCAGCGCCGCCATCAGCAGTGCGCCGACCGCCGGCGCGCCGCGCAACACGCCAAGTCCCCACGGCCCGGTATGCAGAATGTCGCGGGCGTAGATCGGCAACAGCGCGGTCGCCCCGCCGAGCAGCACCGCGAACAAATCCAGCGATATGGTGCCGAGGATCGCCGGATTGCTGCGCACGAATTTGACGCCGGCGAACAGCGCCGCAAAGGTCGGCGGCTCCCTCGCGCTTAGCGCATGTTCGAGCCGTATGGCGCCATTCAATGCGAATGCCAGCAGCCAGAACGCCACCATGATCGCGTACGGCGCGCCGGGCGACAGTGCGTAGAGCAGGCCGCCGATCGCGGGGCCGCTGATCGCGCCGACCTGAAACGCACCCGAGGCGATCGCGGTCGCCCTCTGCAGCATTCCCGCCGGCGCGACGCCCGGCAGCAGCGCGGCCGCCGCCGGGCTTTCGAAGGCCGTGGCGATGCCGAATACGGCGACGGCGGCAAGAATCTCGTGCACGTTCAGCCATCCGGCAAAGCTGCCCCACGCCAGGAATGCCGCGGCCAGCGCTTCCGCCAGCTGGCAGGCCTGCGCCACGCGCCTGCGGTCGAAATGATCGGCGACGTGCCCCGCGACGAATACCAGAATCGCCGAGGGCAGGAATTGCACCAACCCCACCATCCCGAGTACCAAGGCGCTGCCGGTGAGCGCGTATATCTGCCAACCCACCGCCACGGTGCCGATCTGGTACGAGAACTCGGAGAAGCCGCGCGCCGAAAAATACCGCAGGAATGGTTGGTGCCCCAGCAGGAATCGCGTGGCGTCCCTGTCGGCGGTCGTGTCCGGGCTGCGCATGCCTCGAACAATGACCGACACAGGCTCAAAAAAAAAGAGCGAGCCCGAAAGCTCGCCCTTTTTTGACCGTAGCCAAACGCTGCAGGCCTGTAAGCCCGCAACGCCAGGGATTACATGTCCATACCGCCCATGCCACCCATGCCGCCGCCCGGGGCGCCATGTGCATGCTCTTCTTCCTTGGGCGACTCGGCGATCATGACTTCCGTCGTGAGCAGCAAGCCCGCCACCGAGGCGGCGTTCTGCAGAGCCAGGCGCGTAACCTTGGTCGGGTCCAGAATGCCCAGTTCGATCATATCGCCGTACTCGCCGGTCTGCGCGTTGTAGCCGAACGTGCCCTTGCCCTCGCGGACCCGGTTCAACACCACCGCGGCGTCTTCGCCGGCGTTGGCCACGATCTGGCGCAACGGCTCTTCGATGGCACGGGCCAGGATCTTGATGCCGGTGGTCTGATCTTCGTTCTTGCCGACCAATTTCTCGATGGCCTTCAACGCACGCACCAGCGCGACTCCGCCGCCCGGCACCACGCCCTCTTCGACGGCCGCACGGGTTGCGTGCAGTGCGTCCTCGACGCGCGCCTTCTTTTCCTTCATTTCGATCTCGGTCGAAGCACCGACCTTGATCACGGCCACGCCGCCGGAGAGCTTGGCAACGCGCTCCTGCAGTTTTTCCTTGTCGTAGTCGGAGGTCGCTTCCTCGATCTGCTGGCGGATGCTTTCGACGCGGCCCTTGATGTCCGCAGCCTTGCCGGCGCCGTCGATGATGGTGGTGTTCTCTTTCTCCACCAGGATCTTCTTCGCTTCGCCCAGATCGTTCAGCGTCGCCTTCTCGAGCGACAAGCCGACTTCATCGGAGATCACCGTGCCGCCGGTGAGGACCGCGATGTCCTGCAACATGGCTTTGCGTCGATCGCCGAAGCCCGGCGCCTTGACGGCGGCGACCTTGACGATGCCGCGAATGGTGTTCACGACCAGGGTCGCAAGCGCTTCGCCTTCGACATCTTCGGCCACGATCAGCAGCTGACGGCCGCCCTTGGCGATGGCTTCGAGCAGCGGCAGCAATTCACGGATATTCGAGATCTTCTTGTCGATCAACAGGATCAACGGCTTGTCCAGTTCCGCACTCTGGCTCTGTTGATTGTTGATGAAATACGGCGACAGATAGCCGCGGTCGAATTGCATGCCCTCGACCACTTCGAGTTCATTCTCGAGGCCCGAGCCTTCTTCAACCGTGATGACGCCTTCCTTGCCGACCTTCGCCATCGCATCCGCAATCGTCTTGCCGATGCTCTCGTCGGAATTCGCCGAGATCGTGCCGACCTGCGCAATCGCCTTCGGATCCTTGCAGGGCTTGGAGAGCTTCTTGAGCTCTTCGGTTGCCGCCGCGACCGCCTGGTCGATGCCGCGCTTCAAGTCCATCGGGTTGATGCCCGCGGCAACGGCCTTCAGGCCCTCGCGGATGATGGCTTGCGCCAGCACGGTGGCGGTGGTGGTGCCGTCGCCGGCTTCATCGGAAGTGTTGGAGGCGACTTCCTTGACCATTTGCGCGCCCATGTTCTCGAACTTGTCCTTGAGCTCGATTTCCTTGGCGACAGAGACACCGTCTTTGGTGAC
>Ga0302311_10006053_pt1 | contig 12623 bp, 10 predicted proteins | sample III_Palsa_N1_3_FD_200449 | JGI IMG/M metagenome (GOLD analysis project Ga0302311, IMG submission 200449) | Peat permafrost microbial communities from Stordalen Mire near Abisko, Sweden - III_Palsa_N1_3 | ecosystem: Environmental > Terrestrial > Soil > Palsa > Peat permafrost | place: Sweden... | reverse complement strand
GTAGCCGGTCCTGACGGCCAGGCGTTCCAGGCTCGATCCTGTCTCGTCCTTCAGCTGCCGCAGCTGGACCACCAGCTGGACGACGGCTGGATCCAGCCCCTCCGGGAGTGCCTTCCACCGTGCCATGTGTCCCCCACCGGTCGCCTGTTGGCGGCCCGCCGGACGCCAGCAGCTCGCTGCTCGCGTGATGCTACCGCGCACCTGATCCATGTTCGACAAGCGTCCCGCCGTACCGTCTCGCGCGGCGGAGGAGCAGCAGCTCAGGACCGTGGTCGTCCCAGGATCTCGGCATACGGGCGCCGATGACGGCCGTCGCCGAGGGGCAGCGGCCCGTCGCCGGGGCGGCCCGCGGCGGGCGTACGGCCGCCGCCCGCCGTTCCGGTGCTCGCGGGCGTCCCGCTCTGCCGTCCCAGGCGCCCGTATCCCTGCAGGTCAGAGCCCACCCTGTCCCAACTTTCCGGCATTTGCCGGACAGCTGTGGCGTCGGTGCGCCGGAACCGGCAATCTCAGTGGCGCTGGGGGCACCCGCTCAGGGTCGTGTCGAATCGGAACCGGTCCCCCTCGGGGGATGCCGATCGATGCCCCGTGCCCCCAGCGAGCCCGGTCGACGAGGTACAGGGGACCCCGTCGGCCGGGGCCAGGACCGCTGCCCGCCGCCCGACCGCTGCTGCCCGCTGCTGCCCGGTGCGGCTGCGGCTGCTGTCAGACGACCGGTGCGGCCAGGTCCCCGGCCACCGCGGCGCCGACGGCGGCGGCCGAGGGGTGGCGCAGGTAGAAGTGGCCGCCGGGGAAGCTGCGTCGGATGGCACCGCCCCGGGTGACGGCCGCCCAGTGGGCCAGCTCCGCGGGGGTGCAGTCGTCCTCGTCGCCGCCCAGGACGGAGACGGGGCAGTCCAGGGGCGGTTCGGTGCCCAGGGTGAACGCGGGTGACGACTCGAAGGAGTCGCAGAGCCGGTAGTCGGCGCGCAGCACCGGCAGGATCAGGCTGAGCAGTTCCGGGTCGTTCAGCACGCCCTCGGCGGTGCCGCCGAGTTTGCGCAGGTCGGCGACGAGTTCGTGGTCGGGCCAGTCCTGGCGTCCGGTCCTGCGGCGGGGGATGCCGGGACCGGTGGTGCCGCTGACGAACAGCCGCGTGGGAGCCGGGTCGCCGTGCTGCCGGGCGGCGAGCGCGACGCCGTAGGCGAGCAGGGCACCCATGCTGTGGCCGAACAGGGCGTAGGGCCGGGTGAACTGGTGCCGCAGCGCGGCATGCAGTGCGGCGCCGGCCTGCTGGTAGCCGGTCAGCGCCGGTTCGCTGAAGCGGCCCTCGCGGCCGGGCAGTCGGACGGCCAGCAGCTCGACGTCCGGGGGCAGCCCGGGGAGCAGGTCACGGTAGAAGGACGCCCCGGCGCCCGCCGGGGGCAGGCAGATCAGCCGCAGCCGGGCCTGCGGGCGGGGGTTCCAGGCCTGCAGCCAGCGGCCGTCGGGCTGGAGCGGCATCGTCATGCTTCGGTGGCCTCGTGGCTGGGGGCGGGCAGAGGAAGCGGGCCCGGGCGGTGGCCCGGGCCCGCGACTTTAGCAGCTCGGCGGAGCCGGTCGTTCGGCCTCGGCCATGGGCCGGACCGGCCGGACCGGGCCTCCCGCTCAGTCACCGTTGGGCTTGACCTCGGTGCCGACGAAGTCGCCGATGGCGCCGAAGACCGCGCCCGGCTGCTCGATGTGCGGGAAGTGACCGGCCTCCGGGACGGTCCGGAAGGTGGCGCGGGGGAAGCAGGCGGCCAGGGCACGCTGGTACTCCGGCGGGACGATGCCGTCCTGCTCGCCCGCGAGCACCAGCACCGGGACGGTGACCCGGGCCAGCTGCTGGTGCAGCTCGGGGTTGTGGCCGATGCCCGTGTAGACGGCCTGGGTGCGCTGGTTGGCGGCCATCCCGGCCTTCTGCTGCTCGCTGAGCGAGGCCGGGTCCAGCCGCAGTTCCGGCTTGTGGAAGGCCAGTTCGCCGGTCCTGACCGGGCCCAGCCGGGCCGGGTCGGCGATCTCCAGCGGGGGCTCGGGCCGGATGCCGGTCGCGCCGAGCAGGACCAGCGCGGCGATCCGGTCCCCGTCGTCGAGCAGCCCCAGCTCGGAGGCGATCCAGCCGCCGATGGAGCTGCCGATCACCATGACCCCGCTCAGGCCGAGCTGGGCGAGCAGTTCCAGGTAGGCGGCCGCCAGGTCGGCGACGGAGCCGGTCGACTCGGGCCGGGGGGTGCCGTCGAAGCCGGGGTGGGTGGGCACCACCACATAGGCGTGCTGGGAGAGACCGGCGGCGAGTCCGGCGACCGAGCGCGGACCGGCGCCGCCGTGCAGCAGCAGCACGCCGGTGCCGTCAGTGGCGTCGCCGTACTCCTGCACGGTGACGGCCAGGCCGTCGCGGAGGGTCAGGGTGCGGGTGGTGGCGGTGGGAGTGGAGACGGTCATGGTGCGGATGCCCCTTGTCATTGGCGTGTATCGCGGTCGGCTCTCTTCGTAAGAGCTGACTGTCATGACTATAGGCAGCCTGCATGAGTACATGCAAGTCAACTCTCACAATGAGAGCGATACGGCACCCGGCATCATGCAAGCCCCCTCTCATCATCGGAGTCGGCTTGCTAGTGTGGTGCCATGCACAAGGGCGAACCGATGACCGCGCAGCCCGGTACGACCGGCCGCACCAACCAGAAGCTGCGCACCCGCAACGCGATCCTGCGGGCCGCGGTCGAGCTGATGCGCAGCGGGCAGGAGGTGGCCATGCCCGAGGTCGCCCGGGTCGCGCTGGTGTCCGAGGCCACGGCCTACCGCTACTTCCCGGACCTGGCCAGCCTGTTGCAGGAGGCCATGAGCGGGGAGTGGCCCACCCCGGAGCAGGCGCTCGCCGCCGTCGCGGACTCCGGCGACCCGGTCGAACGGGTCGCCGCCGCCACCGAGCACCTGCTGCGGCAGGTGCTGGACTACCAGGGCGCGACCCGCGCCATGATCGCGGCCACCATCACCCGGCCCGCGAACGCCGTTGCCCGGCCCGCGCTGCGCCTCGGCCTGATCGACCACGCGCTGGCCCCACTGGACGACGCCCCTGGCGCTCCCGGCCCGGAGGCGCTGGCTCAGCTGAAGCGGGACCTCTGCGTGGTCATCAGCGCCGAGGCCCTGTTCACCCTGACCGACCTGTGCGGGCTGGACCCCGAGGCGGCCATCGCCAGCGCCGTCCACACCGCGACCACGCTCACCCGCGCGGCCCTCGGCTGACCGGTCACCGGCGCCCCAGCCCTGACGTCCGGCCCGGTCAGGCCGGCGGGGGCCCGCCGCGCAGCGTGTCCAGCCGGCGCTGGTACTCGTCGACGTCGATCTCGCCCCGGGCCAGCCGCTCGGCGAGCACCTGCTCCGCCGGGGCCGGGGGAGCCGGGGGCGCGGGCGGTGCCCAGCCGCCGGGGGCTCCGCCGCGGCCGGGGAACTGTCGCGGCCCCCTGGCCACCCGGCGCCAGAGCAGCACGATCAGCGCCAGCAGGACCGCCCAGACCAGCACCATGGTGATCCCCGGAAAGATCCACACCCAGCCACCGAGGTGCCTCATGTGCCCGTAGTACCTCATGCCACTCACCCGCTCCCGGGCCTGCCACCGACCCGTGGGACCTCCTACCCGCCGGATGGAGGAAAAAGATAAAGCCGCCGCGCGGTCAGGCCTGCTCCGCCGCGGCCCGCAGCAGGCCGGCGCTCAGGGCGCGGATCTGGGTGTGCTCGGCGGCGGTCAGCGACGCCGTCAGCGCGGCCATCCGCCGGTCCATCTCGGCGGTGAACCGGTCGGTGAGCTCCCGTCCCAGGGGGGTGAGGCCGACCAGCACCCCGCGGCCGTCGTGCGGTGAGGGCAGCCGTTCGACCAGGCCGCGCCGCTCGGCGCGGGTGACCAGGCCGGTCATCGAGGACTTGTCCAGATCCAGGTGGCGGGCCAGCTCCAGCATGCCCGGGCGGCGGTCGCGGAGGATGCCCAGCAGGCGCACCTGGACCAGCGACAGCTCATGGTCGGCGGCGACGCGCGTCAGCAGCCCCTGGACCAGGAACGACAGCTGGACCAGGGCGTCCACGGTGCCCTGGAGCGGGTCGGCGGCCCGGCCGTCGTCCAGACCGGGGGTGTGGCTGGGGGGCATGGGCTTCCTCCGCTTGACCTAGTACGTGGCACAAACTACCTTCGAAGTAGTACGTGCCACAAACCATACTCGTGCCAGCCCGCTCCAGGAGGCCAGCCATGCACGCCGCCGTCGTCCGCTCCTTCGACGCCCCGCCCCGCTACGACACCTTCGACACGCCCCGGCCCAGCGGCGAGCACCAGGTGCTGGTCGACGTGCTGGCCGCCGGGCTCCACCCCCGGGTACGCTCCGGCGCCAACGGCACCCACTACACCTCGAACGGCGTACTGCCCATGGTCCCGGGCGTCGACGCGGTCGGCCGCACCCCGCAGGGGGAGCTGCTCTACTTCGTCGCCCCGGACGACACCCCGGGGACGATGGCCGACCACGCCGTCGTCGACCGCCGCCGCGCCGTCCCGCTGCCGGCCGGCACCGACCCGGTCGCGGTGGCCGCGGCGATGAACCCGGCGATGTCCTCCTGGATCGCCCTGCGCAGCCGGGTCGCGCTCCAGCCCGGCGCCCGGGTCCTGGTGCTCGGGGCCACCGGCAACGCCGGTCGGCTGGCCGTCCAGATCGCCAGGCACCTCGGCGCCGCCCAGGTGGTGGCCGCCGGCCGCGATCCCGGGCGGCTGGAGCTGCTGACCGGCCTGGGCGCGGACCGGACCGTCTCGCTGCTGGGCGACCCCGGTGAGGTCGCCGACCGCCTCGGCCGCAGCTCGGGCGACGCGGACGTGGTCATCGACTACCTGTGGGGCCCGGTCGCCGCCCTCGCCATGCGCGCCCTGGTCACCGCCCGCCCCGAACGGAGCAAGCCGCTGTACTGGATCCAGATCGGCGCCATGGCCGGGGCGGAGATCAGCCTGCCCTCCGCGGTGCTGCGCGCGGCGAACCTGCGGATCATGGGCAGTGGCCAGGGTTCGGTCAGCGCTGCCGGGATCATCGCCGAACTGCCCTCGCTCGCCGAGGAGATCACCTCCGGCACGTTCGCCGTCGACCCGCTCGCGCTGCCGCTCTCCCAGGTCGAGCGGGCCTGGAGCACCCCGGCCGCCCCCGGTCAGCGGATCGTGCTGACCCCCGGCCGCTGACCGGCCGGATCAGGCGGTCAGCCGCTCGTCCCAGGCGACCTGGTAGCGGTGCACCGGGCCGAACATCTTCTCCGGCTTGAGGAAGGTCCGGACGGCGACCGGAGCGACCAGCCGCATCATCGCCCGGGCCGCCGGGCCCGCGGTCTTCTCGCTGTTGGTCTTCTCCGCCTGCGCGATGATCTTCTCCACCCGGCCCCGGCGCAGCGACTCGTAGGTGCTGAAGGCGGTCGCCGGGTCCGGCAGGTCGCGCAGGCAGCGGGCCAGCTCAAGGGCGCTCTCCACCGCCAGTGAGACACCCTGGCCGGAGCTGGGGGAGGGGGCGTGCGCGGCGTCCCCCACCAGCACCATCCGGCCCCGGTGCCAGGTCGGCACCCTGGGCATGATGTGCAGCGAACCCACGTTGACCAGCTGCTCCGGGTCCGCCTGCGCCAGGATCGCGCTCGCGGGGTGGTCCCGCGCGTGCTGCTCGCGCAGCCGGGCCAGCCAGGCGGCGGTGTCGGTCTGCCGGGCCTGGGCGCCGGTCATCTCCTGGGCGTACGGCAGGTTGCTGAACCAGGCGGTGCCGCCGCCGGGCAGTGCCCACCAGCCGAAGAAGGCCCGCCGTCCGTTGGCGAAGTGCATGGCGTCGTACTGCGTGGCGCCGTACCGCGTGGCGTCGTGCCGCGTGGCGTCGTGCCGCTGCTCACCGGCGGGGGTCTCGCCGCCCGCGTCGTAGCCGCTGAAGCCGCCGAGGCCGAGCAGGCCGGTGTTGCGCGGCCCGGGCGCCGCCGGGTCGATCAGCGTGCGTACGGTGGAGCGGACCCCGTCCGCGCCGATCAGCAGGTCGCCGTCGGCGCTGCTGCCGTCCGCGAAGTGCGCGGTGACGCCGTCCGGCCGCTCCTCGACGCGGACCAGCCGCTTGCCGCGGACGGTCTCGATGCCGGTGTCGCGCAGCTGCTGCTCCAGCACCGCGTACAGCTCCGGGCGCCACATCGCCAGGCTCGGCGGGAGCCCGGTGACGCCGTCGAACGCGGCGATCCGCTTTCCGTTCGGGTCATCGATCAGCATCCGCCGGATCGGCTGGCCGATCCGCCGGATCTGCTCGTCCAGGCCCAGCAGCCGCAGCGCGGCCAGCCCGTTGGGCGCGACCATGAAGGCGCCGCCGATCCCGGTCGCGGCGGTCGGGTGGGCCTCCAGGACACGTGCCCGGATGCCCGCCTTGTGCAGCGCCAGCGCCGTCGCCGGGCCGGCTATGCCGCCCCCGATGACCAGCGCGGTTCTGGTACTCCGTGTTTCCGTTGCTCCTGACACCGTCAGTCCCCAGTCAGTCCGGACTTGCGAAGAAGTCCTGCCAGGACCGGATGTAGTCCGGTCGCTTGAGTGACTCGATGAGCGTGCCGACGAAGCGCTCCTCGGCTTCGAGGACGCCGAGGCGGTAGTCCTCCTCGATCATGAAGATCCAGGGAACCTCCGCCTCGGCGCCGATCCGCAGCTGCTCGCGGGTGTCCGCGAGCAGTTCGCCCAGCGCCGCGAGGCGCCGGGTCAGCAGATCCACCGCCTCGGCCGGCGGCACGATGGCCAGCAGTGACAGCGCGACCCCGAACCTCGGGTACTCCGGCTGCGGTTCGGCGACCAGTTCACGCATCCAGTCGTCGAGCTCGCGGCGCCCCTCGGCGGTGAGCGCGTACACGGTGCGCTCGGGCCGCTGGGTGTCGCGGACCGTCTCCTGTTCGGCGACGAACCCGGCCTTCCGCAGCTGCTCCACCACCATGTAGAGGGAGCTGCGGTTGTACTTGACGGTCCGCTCCTTGCCGTGTTCCTTGAGCCTGCGGCCCATCTCGTACGGGTGCATCGGTTCCGCCACCAGCTCCGCCATGACGGTCAGTGCCAGCGGGTTGGCCACGGCGCGTCGCTTCGCCACTACGTGCCTCGCTCTTTCGTAGTCAGGATCAACTATCTGCCTCGGATTAGTCAGTGTCAACTATTTCGCTTCGACCATTGCCCCTGCCCGGTCTTTCGCGGTCCTCGTACGTGAACGACGTGCCCACAGCCGGATCGGCTGCGGGCACGTCGTGGAGTGGGCCGAGTATATGAGGCCCCGACCCCCGTGCGGGGCCTGCGCTCAGCGTTTCAGCAGGACGGCAGCGAGGGCTGGCCGGTGACCACGCCGCTGCTCATGTAGCCGGTCTGGCCGTAGTAGTCGGCCTTGAACCAGCGGTCCGAGCCGAAGCCGTTGTTGCCGCCGTCGATCCAGCAGGTGAAGTCGACCTCCTGGTTGTAGATGGTGTCGATGATGCCGGCGCTCAGGTTCGGCTGGCTGCGCAGGTTGCCCTCGCTGACCCAGCCGTTGCCGCCCATCGGGTGGACCACGGCGGGCGCGGCGGCGGGGACGGGCGCGGCCTGGGCGGCGGCCGGGGCCAGGCCGAGGGCCAGCGCCGCCGCGGTCAGGACGGCGCTCGCTGCCAGAGCCTTGCGGCCCGGACGCTTGCTGATGATCATGAGCTGTCCTTTCGGTGGGATCTCGCGGGATGAGCCGCCGGTGGCGGACCGCGGTGAGCGGCCCGCTGTGGCGATGTCCCACAGCCAAGCAACCGGTCCGGGCCGCCGGAAGCGGGTCGGCCGGGGCCCGGACAGGCTTGGACAGGGTTCGGACAGACTCGGCCGCCCCGGCCCTTGCCGCCGGGAGCCGGAGCTGTCCGGCGGTCGCCCCGGCGTCAGCGGCAGGGGGCGGTCACCGGCAGTCCGGGCGCGTAACGGGCCCAGTCGCGCGCGCTCAGCACCTGGCCGGGATCCGCGCAGAGTGCGGCCGCCGCCGGGCCCGGGGCCGACAGCCACAGATGGACGTGGCCGTCGGCGCCGCCCGCCGCCAGCAGCGAACCGCCGGGGTCGAAGGCGACCGTGAACAGGGAGTCGGTGGCGTCGGTCAGGGTGGCCAGGACCTGCGGCGCACGGGCGTCGGCCACGTTCCACAGCCACAGGTTGTCGTCGGTCGCCGCCCCGGCCAGGGTCGAGCCGTCGGGGCTGAACGCCAGCGCGTACACGTAGCCCGCCGGACCGTCCAGCGCCGCGCCGTACGGCGTCGGCCGGGCCGGGGCGGCGGTGTCCCACAGCTCGACGGTGCCGTTGGCCAGCCCCACCGCGAGCACCGGGGCGCTCGGGCTGAAGGTCACGCTGTACACATAGCCCGGCAGCGCGGTCACCGGGGATCCCAGGGCGGCGGCCGCCCCTGGGCCGGTGACCCGCCACAGCCGGAAGGACCGGTCCACGCTGCCCGCGGCCAGCAGCCCGCCGGTGGCGCTGAACGCCACACTGGACGCGCTGCCGCCGAAGCGGGCGAGCACCGGTCCGGTGACCGGGTGCGCCGGGTCGGCGATGTCCCAGAGCCGTACCGTGCCGTCGTCCGCGCCGGTGGCCAGGGTCCGGCCGTCGGGGCTGACGGCGATGGACTCGACATAGCCGGAGGTGGTCGCCCGCAGCACCGGACCGACCGGCTCGGGCCGGGCCGGGTCGGCGATGTCCCACAGCCGGACGGTGCCGTCGGCCAGCCCCTCGGCCAGCAGCGGCGCGCCGCGGCTGAAGGCGACCGTCTCCGGTGCCGGACCGGCCGGAGCGGCGGGGCCGAAGGCCGCCGACAGCGGTAGCCGGGTGCGCGGATCCCACAGCCGCAGCGTGTCACTGGCCACCGCCATGACCCCGCCGGAGGCGGAGAAGGCGACGGCGTTGACGATCCCGGCGGCCGACAGCAGCGGGGTGGGCAGCGCCCACAGCCGCAGCACACCGTCGGCGCAGCCGCTGACCAGGGTCCGCGGTCCGTCCCAGACCACGCTCGCGACCGGTTCCGGATGCGCCAGCTGCTGCACCGGGCTGCGGGTCGCGGTGCTCCACAGCTGCACGCTCTTGGCGCTGGTGCCCACCGCCAGCTCGGTGCCGTCCGGGCTGAAGGCCAGCGCGTTGACCCAGCTGTTGCCGGCCATCAGCGGCCCGCCGTCGGCGGTCACCCGGCCCGGCCCGGACAGCGTCCAGAACTGCAGGTGCATCGCCCGGGTCCCGGAGGCCAGCAGCCGTCCGCCCGGGGCGAAGGCGAGCGCCAGCACCGCCGAGCCGAGCCCGGGCGGGGAGGCGGTACGGGTAGGCACGCCGGACGCCGGCACCGACCACAGGCACAGCCCGCCCAGGCCGGTGCCGGCCGCCAGGGTCCGGCCGTCCGGGCTGAACGCGACGCTCTGCGCCGTGTCACCGGGCCCGGAACCGGCGGCCAGCACCGGGCCCGGGCGCACCGCGGTACCGGTCACCGTGAACAGCCGGACGTCGCCGTCGGCCCCGGCGGCGGCCAGCAGCGTGCCGTTCGGGCTGAACGCCAGCCCGTAGACGCTCTGCCGGGGCCCGGACAGGGGCGGCAGCGCCTGGGGCCTGCCCGGATCGCCGATGTCCCACAGGCTGATCGTCCGCTGCTCGCCGGAGACCGCCAGCAGCCGCCCGTCCGGGCTGATCGCCACCGCGAACTGCTGCTGGTGCGGCAGGTCCAGCAGCGCCGGGCCGAGGGCGGCCGGGTGTCCGGGGTCGGCCACGTCCCACAGCCGCAGCGTCCCGTCGGCGTCGGCGGCGGCCAGGGTGCGCCGGTCGGGCGTCACCGCCAGCGCCTGCACCAGCGAGGAGCCGTCGACCGCGCGGGTGGCCAGGGCGGTGTCGGTCGACTCGTACAGGGCGCTGCGGGCCTGCGTGGTCGGGGCGATCCGGTAGGCGGCCAGGCTCAGCTGCGAGGCCGCCGGTGGATCCAGGCCCCGCAGTTCCTCGGCCGCCTCGGCCACCGCCCGCGAGTCCGCCAGCCGGGTGTCCTGACGGGCCTGGCCGCGCTGGGCGAAGGCGTACACGGCGGTCCCGGCCGCCACGAACAGCAGCACCGCCAGCGCGGTCGCCAGCACCCGCAGCTGCCTGGTGGTCCGCAGCCGGGTCCGTTCCTCCGCCCGGCGCTGGGCCAGTGAGGCCTGGAGGAACTCGCGTTCCGGCGGCGCCGGCCGCCAGCGTCTGCCCGGCTCGGCCATCCTGCCCTCCGCCGCCGCCAGCGGCGCGCCCCGCAGCAATGCCGCCGGGTCGCGCCCGGACGCCCGCCAGGTCTCGGCGGCCGAGGCCACCCGGCGCTGGGCGAGCAGCGCCGCCCGGTCCTCGTCCAGCCAGGACCGCAGCTTCGGCCAGGATCCGATCAGGGCCTCATGGGTGATCCGGACGGAGTCCGAGTCGGCGGTCAGCAGTCTGCGGTCGATGAACACCCCCAGCGTCTCCGACAGGTCCGCCGCGTCGTCGGCGCCCGGCAGTTCGGCCGGGGTCACCCGGCGCGCGGTGTCGGCGGCACCCTCGGCCACATGCACCAGGTGGACGAACACCTGCCGCGCTAGCTGCTGCTGAGCGACCGTCAGTTCCGCGTAGGCCTCCTCGGCCGAGCGGGCGACCGCGTGCGCGATCCCGCCGGTGGCCAGGTAGTCGGCGGTGGTCAGCGGGCCGCCCGCGCACTGCCGCCAGGTGGTCAGCAGCGCGTGCGACAGCAGCGGCAGGGTCCCGGCGTGCTCCCGGCCGAACTCCATGCTCTGCTCGATCAGCAGCTCCACCAGGCCGTCCTCGATCTCCGCGCCCGCCCGCTGGACCGGGCCCGCGATCGCCTCCCGCAGCTGCGCCCGGTCCATCGCGCCGACCAGGACCTGCCCGTCCTGCAACGCCCGGGCCAGCCTGGGGTGGGCCAGTGCGGCGGTGTAGAAGTCGGCGCGCAGGCCGATGACCACCCCGGTCCGGTCCGCTGCCGGGGCGGCCGCCGCGTCCAGCAACGCGCCGACGAACGCCGCCTGTTCGTCCATGGCGGCGCCGTGGGTGAACAGTTCCTCGAACTGGTCCACCACGATCCAGGCGGGCGGCCGCCGTCCGCCGAGCGCGCGGGCCAGCGCGGCGGCCGGATCGCGGCCGGGTGTCAGCAGCACCGCCGGGCCGGGCGCGTCCGTGCCCGGGTCCACAGCCGTGTCCGCAGCCGGATCCGGGTCCGGGTCCAGCAGCGGCAGCAGCCCGGCGCGGAGCAACGAGGACTTGCCCGCCCCGGAGGCCCCCACCACCATCAGCGGGCGTCCGGCCTCCCGCCGCATCGCCGCCCGTTCGGCCAGCGTCCCGGTCAGTGCGGTGCGGCCGAAGAACCAGGGCGCGTCGGCCCGTTCGAACCGGGCCAGGCCCCGGAACGGCAGTACCTGGTCCGCCGCCCGGCGGCGCACCGTCCGCCGGATCCGGGGCACGGCCTCGCGCCAGGCCTGTAACTCTGCCTCCTCGCGCACCCCCAACGCCCTTAGCAGTGCCGTGAATTCGGCGTCGATCAGCTTCGGCGTCGGCAGGTGCGTGCCGGTGAAGTACCCGCCGACCGTCGCGGCGGCCAGGCCGCAGGCGCGGGCCGCCTCCCGCACGGTCAGCCGGGACTCCTCCCGCAGTCTGCTGAGCTCCGCCCCGAACTGGGCCGGCGTGCCGACCCGTTCTGCTCTGGCCACCGGCCGTGGTGACCCGTTCTCCCCGGACATCCCCGATTCCCCCCTGTCACAAGCCACTTTTGACAGTCCATCAGCGACGGTAGCGGGCCGCGCTGCCGCTGGAGGGGGAACCGGGGCGGGGATTCCGGTCAGCCGGTGATGCTCTGGGTGCCGGTCTCGATGTGGCCGGTGGCCCGGCGGCTCCAGCTGGAGTCGCTGCTGACGGTGACGGTGAAGTCGTACCAGCCGCCGGCCACGCTGACCGCGTTGAAGTAGTCGGAGACGGTGGCGCCGGGGGCGGCCTGGTAGGTCCAGGGGCCGTCGCTGCGGTAGTTGGTCGAGGTGATGGTGAAGGTCACGGTGCTGGTCGAGGTGTTGGTCATCTTGAACCAGACCGCCTGCTGACCGGTGTTGGGCGCCGGGGCGTAGTACGTCACGGCCTCGGCGGTCTGCCCGGCGCCACTGGCGTTGCCGGTGAAGCGCCGCAGGAAGCGGTTGGGGCCGACCACGGTGAGGTCGTACAGGCCGTTGCCGTTGCCGGCACCGATGCTGAAGCTGTCGCCGGTGCTGCCGTCGGTACCGGTCGCGGCGTTGTAGGGGGCGACCGTGTACTGCCGGGGGGCGCCGGTGCCGTAGGCGTTGGTGTAGATCGAGTAGTGCGCCCAGGAGGTGGCCTGCGGGCCCTGGTTGGCCAGGTCGATCCAGAGCAGGATCTCGCTGTTCGCGTCGTACTCGATCCGGTCCACCCAGGCGTTCGGCTGGTAGGGCAGCGCGCGGGCGGGCTTGGTGCCCGCCTCCTGGGTGGGCATGGAGTTGGTGCCCGGGCTGGGGTTGACCATCAGGTCGGCCGTGGCCTGGCTGATCACGCTGCTGGTGGCGGGCAGCGCGGGCAGTCCGTAGACCGGGCTGGTGAAGTCGAAGGCATTGGTGAGGTCACCACAGACCTGGCG
>Ga0302311_10006051_pt1 | contig 12629 bp, 11 predicted proteins | sample III_Palsa_N1_3_FD_200449 | JGI IMG/M metagenome (GOLD analysis project Ga0302311, IMG submission 200449) | Peat permafrost microbial communities from Stordalen Mire near Abisko, Sweden - III_Palsa_N1_3 | ecosystem: Environmental > Terrestrial > Soil > Palsa > Peat permafrost | place: Sweden... | reverse complement strand
GAAGCTCGGGATCGTGTTCCGGCATACGATCGAAAAGCGGATCGCCGGCGCGGAGGGCGTGGGCGAGCACAAGACGTCGATGCTGCAGGACCTCGAAGCGGGGCGCCCGCTCGAGATCGACGCGCTGGTCGGCGCCGTCGTCGAACTGGGGCAGCTCACCGGCACGCCGACGCCGCATATCGATTCCGTCTACGCGTGCGTCACGCTGCTCAACGCGACGCTGACCAAACCCGCCGCATCCGTACCCGAACCCGCAACCGCGTAGCTCGAGCAGCGCGCCGATCTGCCGCTCGCTTGGCGGCCACTTCCGCACGCCCTCGTGCCCTGTTTTATCTGCGCTTCGAGCGGGCAGAAGCAGACCGCCAATCCTTGTGAGGTGAACGTGCAAACTGCTTCAAAGACCAAAGCGGCGACGAAGACCGGCGAATTCCCCGCCCGCGGCAGCGACGCCGTTGAGATTCTGATCAACGATCATGACGTCATCAAGGGGTTGCTGTCGAAACTCGTCGACGCGACGACCGCCGCCGCGCGAAAGAACACGCTCGAGCAGTTGAAGGGCATCCTGACGATCCACAACGCGACCGAAGAGAACCTCGTCTATCCCGCGCTCTCGATCGTGGCGCACCGGAGAATGCAGGCGCAGCATCTCTACCATGAGACCGCCGACGCGGATCTGGTCGTCTTCAAGCTGGACATGATGCTCAAGAAGGCGGACGATGAGAAGTTCGACGACCTCGCCGCCGAATTCCGCGACTCCGTACTCGAGCACATCGGTCACGAGGAGAAGTCGGCGTTCCCGCAGCTGAAGAAACAGGCGGCGCCGCAGCAGATGCAGACGCTGACGAAAGACGTCCGCGACTTCCGCAGCAAGCTGCACATGGACGATAAGAAGCGCTGAGCTGCCCGCGCGAGCCGTCCGTGTACCAGCAGCCCCGCGAGTGAGCGGGGCTTTTCTTTGCCGCGGGAGGCATTCGCGGAATGGCCTCCAAGGGGGCGGAAATTCATGGCACGCCAGCAGTCGCGCAACGGTCGCGGAACCGCTCGATGGATCGCAGCGGCTTTTGCGGCGTGCGCCCTGGCTGCTGTCGGCCCGAGCGCCGGCGCTGCGGGCGGCGCCGCGAACGCGGACCCGATCGCGAAACTGGCGGTCTACGCCGGGTCCTGGAACTCAAAGATCGTCCACTATAAAACTACCTACACGCAAGCTCGCACCGAGACGACCTTGGCGCGCAACGACTGTTGGCGTAGCGACGTGTACTACGCGTGCGACCAGTTCATCAACGGCCGGTCAGCGGCGTTTGTCGTCTACACGTATAGTGCCGGCGAGCAGCTCTATCACATTCAGGTGATCCCGAAGAACGGCGTCGCGGTCGCGACGGGGACGCTCGCCATCACGGGCAATACCTGGACTTTCCCCTGGCAGTATCAAGAGAAAGGCAAGACGATCTTCGTGAAGATCGTGAACGTCTTCCCGGACGCCAACACGATCGAGTTCCACGCAGCCTTTTCTTACGACCGCAAACATTGGACCCCGACCGCCGACGGCGTGGAGCGGCGCGTCAACGCGCGTTAGCCCTGCTGGTCGCGCATCCAGGGGAGGTCGTCGATCCACGCCAGGACCGTGCGTTCGTAGCGGATACCGAAATCGAGCGCGAGCGCCGGGAACGGCGCCTCTGCGCACACGTCGGGGAGCTGCCGCTCGTAGACCGCCAGCCGTTCGGCGTGCGTCCGCCGGTGCGCCACACACGCTTCGCGGAGACGTTCCGGCGGTACGACGTCACCGAAGAACGTGGTCAAGAGCAGCGGAACGCGAATCTGCTCCTCGCCCGGCATGCGCGCAATCCACTCCAAGAACGCCGCGCGCCCGAGCGGCGTGATCGCACACTCGCGCCGCTCGCGGACGCCGGAGGCGCCCATCACGATCAAACCGCGTTCGGCGAGCGTGCGCAGTTCGCGATAAATTTGACTGCGCGTGATGCTCCAGAATTGGCCGATCGACTCATCGAACGCACGCGAAAGTTCCCAGCCGGTCCACGGGCGCTGGTTGAGGAAGCCGAGCAAGGAAGCGGCCGTCGCGTTGAGGCCGCTTGACATTCCAATGTGGTCTATCGTAGAGTTGGATGACATTCCACATTGTTATATGGAGACGCCATGAACTCCAGCCTAGCCGCTCCCGCCGCCACCGATTACCGCCTCGGCTTCACCAGCCTCGACAGCGAGGTCGCCGTCGACTCGCTGCCCGTCAGCGGCACGCTGCCGCCGTGGCTGAGCGGTACGCTCCTGCGCAACGGGCCGGCCCGGTTCGAGGTCGGCGAAGACCGCTACCGGCACTGGTTCGATGGGCTCGCGATGGTGCACCGGTTCACGCTGGCCGACGGCCGCGTCTCCTACGCCAACCGCTTTTTGCGCACCCCGGCCTTTCTCGAGGCCGAACGGACGCACCGCATCGCGTGTTCGGAATTCGATACCGACCCGCACCGTTCGCCATTGGAGCGCGTCGCCGCGATCTTCCGCTCCGCCCCCTCGGACAACGCCAACGTCAATATCGTCCCCTACGGCAAGAACTACCTCGCGTTGACCGAGACGCCGCTGCCGGTCGAGTTCGATGCCACGACCCTCGACACGCGCGGCATTCTGCACTTCGATGACTCCGTCGCGGGACAGATCACGACCGCGCACACGCAGCACGACCGCGCGCGTCGCGCGACCTTCAACATTCTGATCGAGATCGCGCGCAAGGCCACCTACAAGGTCGTTCGCATCGACGACGGGACGCTGCGGCGCGACGTGGTGGCGTCGCTTCAGGTCGACGAGCCGGCGTACATGCACGCGTTCTCGACGACGGACAACTACGTCATTATCGCCGAGTACCCGTTCGTCGTGCGGCCGCTCGATCTGGCGTTCCGGCGTAAGCCGTTCATCGAGAACTATCGCTGGCTGCCCGGCCGCGCCACGCGTTTCCATGTCTTTCACAAGGACGGCGGCGCGCGCGACGGGACGTACGAAGCGGATGCGTTCTTCGCCTTCCACCACATCAACGCGTTCGAAGACGGCGGCGCGATCGTACTCGACATCGCCGCTTACGACGATGCCTCGATTATCGGCGACTTTCAGATCGAGCACGTCCTCGAGTCCGCCAAACGCATCGCGCAGGCGTCGTTTCGCCGCTACCGGCTGACCCCGGGACGGACGGCGGCCGAGGTCGAGACGCTGCCGTGGGCGATCGAGCTGCCGCGCGTCGCTGCAGACCGTGCTGCGGCATCCTACCGCTACGCCTACGGTGTCAACTCGAGCGGCGAGCCGCCGAGCTTCGACGCGCTCGTTAAGGTCGACGTGCGCGAACGCACCGCCGCGACATGGGCCGCACCACGCGCGTATCCCGGCGAGCCGGTCTTCGTCGCCCGGCCGGGCGCCGGCGATGAAGATGATGGCGCGGTGCTATCCGTCGTCCTCGACGCCGACGCGGGCACGTCGTTTCTGCTCGTAATCGACGGGCGCACGTTCACCGAGCTCGCGCGGGTGCACGTTCCGCATCACATCCCGTTCGGCTTCCACGGAATGTTTCGCTAAGAGCGGGCTTCGAGCACCATCGTGTAGAGCTGTTTGCCGTTGGGGACGGCATCCTCGAACTTCTTGTAGACGTCTTTGGTCGCCGTCTTCCAATCCCGCAAGTCGGGCCGGATGACTTCGATGCCGGACGTCTGCATCTTCGCGAGTCCCGCTTTGTAGTCGGCGGCGTATACCTGATGGTTGTAAGGTGTCGCGATCTTCCCGGCAGCCAAGAACGCGTCTTTCGTATTCGCGTCCAGGCCATCCCAAAACGTCTTGCCGACGTACATGCCGGCCGGCAGATAGTGCACGTGCGTGATGCTGTAGTAGGGACTGAGCTCCGAAAACTTGTCCATGAAGAACTGATCCGGCGACGTGTCGGCTCCGTCGACGACCTTTTCTTTGAGGGCGAGGTACAGCTGGTTGTACGCCATCGGCGTGGGGTTCGCGCCGAGCGCGCGGTACGCTTCGACGTAGCCCGGCGACTGGATGATGCGGAGCTTGAGACCCTGCATGTCCGCAAGCGAGCGCACCGGTTTGGAGGTCGTAAAGACGTTGCGTTCCTGAACGGAGCCCCAGCCCATGCTGATCAACCCGGCGTCGCGCGCGATGATGTCGGCGAAGGTCTGGCCGACCTTGCCGGCCATCACGCGATTCCCTTGCTCGATGCTGTCGAACAAGAACGGCGTGGAAAAAACCTCAAGCGATTTCACCGTCGCTTCGAGCGCCGGCTGTGAGGTGATCAGCATCTCCTGCGTCCCGGCGCGCACGGCTTGGATCATCTGGATCTCACCGCCGAGCTGTGAGGTGTTGTAGATCTGGAGTTCGTAACGGCCGTTGGTGTTCTTTGCCAGCGCATCGGCAAAGCGTAGGCACCACTTCTGATACTCGCTCTCGGGCGCCAGCGTGTGCCCGATCCGAATCTTGGTCGCGTCGGCGCGGGCAGCGACGGGGAGCAGGACCGCGCCCGCCGCGGCACCCGTCAAGCGAACCATCTGACGGCGAGTGAGCTGCATGCGAAGATCCTCCAGCCGCGGAAAAGCGAGAGACATCGAATGTCTCCCCGGGATCGACTATACTCTCGCGTATGAAGGAGGTCAATCCAAGTCAAGACAACGGCCCGGCATGATCGACGATCTCCGCGACAAGGTCGTGCTCATCACGGGCTCGAGTACGGGGATCGGCGCCGCTGCGGCGCGCGCCTTCGCGGCCAACGGCGCGCGTGTAGCCGTCCATTATCACCGCAGCAAAACCGAAGCGCAATCTGTGCTCGCCGCGATCGAAGCACGCGGCGGAACGGCGATGCTCGTCGCCGGCGACGTCACCGACGGTGCGGCGATCGAGCGCATCGTCGCCGAAACGGTCGACGGTTTCGGACGCATCGATGTCCTGATCAACAACGCGGGCGGGTTGGTGAAGCGCGCTGGGGTGAGCGAAATCACGGACGAACTCTTCGACGATGTGGTGCGCCTCAACGCGTGGTCCGTCGTGGCCGCATGCCGCGCGACCGTGCCGCATCTGCGCCGGCAGAACGGCGGTACGATCATCAACGTGACGTCGATCGCGGCTCGAAGCGGCGGCGGCCCGGGCGCGTCGCTGTATGCCGCGTCGAAAGGCTTCGTCAGCACGTTCACGCGCGCGCTCGCCAAGGAGCTCGCGGCCGAATATATCCGGGTCAATGCGATCGCGCCGGGTATCATCCTGACGCCCTTCCACGAACGATACACGACGCCGCAGCAGATGTCGGCGATGACGGCCACGATCCCGATGGGTCGCCCCGGCGAGCCCGACGAGTGCGCGGGAACGCTGCTCTATCTCGCCTCGGAATCGCTGAGCGGTTACGTCACGGGCCAGATCTTGGAGGTCAACGGTGGCCAGTACATGCCGTAAGGTGTCGCGGGCCTGCTCTTGAGGCGGATCGCCGCAGCGCTCGATACCCTCGCGCTGGGAATCGCGAGCCTGCTCTTGGTGCTGATGTTCGTAGTCGCTGGGCTGGGCGTCATCTTCCGCTACGTTCTGGCGCACTCGCTGCCGTGGTCGGATGAGGTTGCGGCCTATCTTCTCATCTGGCTCATCTTCCTGGGCGCCGCCGCCGAGGTGTGGAGCGATGGACATCCCGCGATGCACATCTTCGAAGACCGCTTACCACCGCGCGTACGCGGTTGGGCACGCGCGATCGCCCTACTGGCGATCGCGAGTTGGGGTGGCATCCTGCTCTTCGCCGGCATCAAAGCCGTCGTGCTCGAGGCGCCGGAAAGCATGTCGTCGGTTCCGGGCATCTCGCTGCAGCTTCCGTACGCAGCGATCCCTGTATCCGGGGCGCTCATCATCGTGTTCGCGCTAACGAAATTGCGCTCCCGATGATCGTCTGGCTGCCGCTGATCCTGATGCTGGTACTGCTGCTGCTCGGCGTCCCGGTTGCGTTCGCGCTCGGCGTCGGCGCGGCGGCCGCGCTCCTCGAGTCGCATACGTCATTGATCCTCATCGGGCAGCAGCTGTTCAATGGTCTGAACTCGACCGTGCTGCTGGCGATCCCCTTTTATATGTTCACCGGTGCCGTCATGGAAGGCAGCGGGCTCGCCGATCGGCTGATCGACGTCGCGAAAGCGCTCGTCGGCTCGTTTCGCGGCGGCCTCGGCATGGTCGACGTCGTCGCGAGTATGTTCTTCGCGGACATCTCCGGATCGGCGACGGCCGATACGGCGGCCATCGGTTCGGTGATGATGCCCGGGCTGCGCAAGGCCGGGTACAGCGGCCCGTTCGCGGCGGCGCTGCAGTCGGCGTCGGGCTCGCTCGGGCTGTTGTTTCCGCCCTCGATCAGCCAGATCGTGTACGCGTACGTTGCGCAAGTCTCGCCGGCGAAGCTTTTCGCTGCGTCGCTCGTGCCGGGGCTGCTGGTCGCGTTCTCGTTCATGATCGTGAACTATCTGGCCGCGTTGCGCTACAAGCTTCCGCGCGGCGACAGCTTCAGCTTCACCCGTTTGGGCAACGCGGTACGGCATTCGTTCTGGGCCTTGCTGACGCCGGTCCTCATCTTGGGCGGCATCTTCTCGGGCGTCGTCACGCCAACCGAGGCGGGCGTGGTGGCCGGGAGCTACGTCACGTTCGTCGGGTTTTTCGTGTACCGCAGCCTGCGCGTGCGCGACATGCCGGCGATCCTGCGCAAGACCGTGCGCAATACGGCGCGCGTCATGTTCTTGCTCGGATCAGCACTGATCTTGGGGCTGTACCTGACCCGCGAGCAGGTTCCGCAGGCGATCGCGAGCCATCTCGCCGGCGTCGCGCACAACCCCTTGCTGCTGCTGCTCTTGATCAACCTCGTTCTGCTGGCGGCGCACACGGTGCTCGAGACCATCGCCAGCATCATCGTCATCGTCCCCGTGCTCTTGCCCCTGTTCGGAGTCGCGGGCATCGATCTGGTGTATTTCGGCATCATCCTGCTGGTGAACTCGGCGATCGGGATCAACTTCCCGCCGGTTGGCTTTTGCCTGTACATCGGAGCAAGCATTGCCGAGGTGCCGATCGAAGCCGCAGCCCGCGCGATTCTCCCGTTCATCGCCATGCTCGTCGTCGACTTGGCTCTGGTAACGCTGCTGCCGAACCTCTCGCTGTGGCTACCGTCCCTCTTCCACCACTGAAGTCCGGCGCGTTTACAACGTCTCGAGCGTGCGCAGCTCGCTGAGAGCCGAGCGCACGCTGTTCACATGGCTGAGTCGCCACTCGGGCTCTTCGGCTTCGAGCGCGGCTGCGGCAGCGCGCAGCCGCAACGCACCGATCTCCGCCGCCATTCCCTTGAGGCGGTGCGCGAATTCGGCGACGGCCGTGCGGTCATCATTTGCAGCCGCAGCCACAATCAGGTCGAGAACTTCCTGCGCTTCCTCAATCAACGCATGGAGAAACTCGGCGGCCAGGGCCTCGTCGCCGCCTGCAATGAGGTCCAGACGGGTTCGATCGAGGGCCGGCAGATCAGGCACGCGTGAGACGTTCCGGCAGCCATCGATCGAGCATGGCCCGCAACGTGTCCAGGCGCAGCGGCTTGGCGAGGAAGTCATCCATCCCCGCCTCGAGGCACGCGTCGCGATCGCCTTCCATCGCGTTCGCGGTCAGCGCGATGATCACGACGCGGCGCCCGTTCTCTCTTTCCACCGAACGAATTGCCCGCGTTGCCGCGAGCCCGTCCATCTCCGGCATGCGCATATCCATCAGCACAAGCTCGTAGTTGCCCGACGCGACGGCCGCCACGGCTTGCGTGCCGTTTTCGACGACGTCGACCGTTTGTTCGAGTTCCGCGAGTTGATGACGTGCCACCCGCCGAATCAAAGCGCTGTCTTCGGCCAACAGAATCGACGCCGGGCGCATCGGGTCGTTCGCGCTGGTACTCTGCACCTTGCGCGCGCGTTCGATGCTGCTCAGGACGTCGTAGAGCTCGGACGCGTCGACCGGCTTTCGAAGATAGGCGATGCAGCCGGCGGCCCGTGCGGCTTCCTCCTGGTCAACGGCATCGACGGATGCGATCAACGCGCACGCTGGGGCGCCGTACTCGGGGCGGGTCCGCAGTCCGTTTGCAAACGCGAGCGCATCGCTGCACGGCAGAACGTCGTCGATCAAGACGATGTCGACCGGCTTCCCGCTGCTCGCGGCTTCGCGGAGATGCTCTTTCGCTGCCTCGGCGCCGGGCACGGAGGAACCATGCATGCCCCATGACGTCAAGGTGGCCTGAAGCGCTCGCCGCGAAGGCTCCTCATGATCGACGACAAGGACCCGTAGCGTGCCGGCTCCGAGGTCCACGTGCTCGATGACCTCGTCGGCCCGTTCGACGCGGGCGGTAAAGTGAAAGGTCGAACCCGGGCCCTCGCGGTCTTCGACCCAGATCCGGCCACCCATGAGTTCGGCCAGCCGTCGCGAGATCGAGAGCCCCAGGCCGGTACCGCCGAACCGGCGAGTCGTGGTACCGTCGCCTTGAACGAATGCATCGAACAGGCGCTCGCGCTCCTCGTGTGCGACACCGATGCCGGTGTCGCTCACCGCGAAGTCGAGCACCACGGCGGTTCCGTCGTCACGCTCGACGGAAAGCGACACCGACACCGTGCCTTCGGGGGTGAACTTCACCGCGTTCCCGACCAGGTTCACCAGGACTTGCCGCAATCGCGTGGGATCGCCGCGCACGGTGCGGGGCACGCCTCTCAAGGCGTACGAGCGCAGGGTGAGGCCCTTGTCGCGGGCTGTCCCGCGCACAAGACTGATGACGCTCGCTACGAGCTGGACCGGATCGAACGCAACCGCTTCAAGGTCGATCTTCCTCGCCTCGAGCTTGGAAAAGTCGAGGATGTCATCGACGATCCCCAGCAAAGCCTGCGCGGATTCCTTGACAGTCGCAGCATATTCTCGTTGCACGGGCTGGAGTTCGGTCTCGAGCAGCAGCTCGCTCATCCCGATCACACCGTACATCGGCGTACGAAGCTCGTGACTCATCGTAGCGACGAACTCCGTCTTGAGGCGCGAGGCTTCGATAGCTTGATCGAGCGCTAGCGCCACTTGACCGGCGGCGTACCGACGCTCGGAGATATCGCGGATCGTTTTGATGATCGTCAGCTTCCCGTCGACCTCGGCGGTGCGGGCATGGACCTCAACCGGGAACACCGTTCCGTCAAACTTTTGATGCAGCCCCTCGTACGATAATCCGGCGGGGGTATCGCTCAGCGCGATCGTCTCGATGTCGATCGGGTCTTCGACGGCGTGAAGAACCGCCGTCGGCTTTCCGATGAGGTCCCCACGCTCGTAGCCGTATGCAGCCAGCGCCGCGGCGTTCACATCGATCACGGTGAGGTCGCGGCGGTCGATGAAAAGAATGATGTCGTGGGTGACGTCCGCGAGCAGGCGGTAGCGCCGGAGTTCGCGCTCGCGCGCATCTTGAACCGCAACGAACTCATGCACGGCGCGGTCCAGGAGACCGATCTCATCACGCCGGCGGGATGGCGGACCGAGCGCACCTCCGCTGCGGTAACGTTCGCCCTTACGTCCGAGCTCTAAGATGGCCCGCGTGGCTCGATCGGAATAATACGCCAGGATCGCGGTAGCGATAATGAGGGCACCCACTGCGAGCGCCAGCAACGTAATGGAAAGTTTCCACGAGCGATCGAGCGCAGCCAGTGCTTCGAGCTCGTGACGATGCGCCGTGCTTTCGAAAGCCGCGACATCGCGTCGCAAACGAAACACCCCCTGATCAGCCTGCACTCCCGTAGCGACGGCAAACGCCGTGCCATATCGCCGCCGGTTCGTTTCGAGAACAGACAGCTCGATGATGCGGAGTACTGCGTCGACATCGGCTCGTACGCGCGCAGCCTGCTCCCGCGTTTGAACGTCGCCGAGTGAGAGTACCGTCAGATGGTCGGCGCTCGCGCGCACCTGGTGGACGGCCGTGGGATATTCGGTCAGCGCTCCCGGAACGCCGCGTCCTGCGCTCCGAACCGCACGCCTTACGTCCAGAGCACTTTCCTCGACCTGGCGCGCAACCTCGCTCAAGAAGTCCGAGCGGATCGCGCGCGTATCCGCTCGATTCGCGCTGACGAGCACGAAGATCTCCGGAATCGCCAAGCCGAGTATGATCGCTAACGGCAGGACGGACAAGATAAGGCCACGCGTACGGAGGTTCATGGAGGCGCCCTTCCCGGCGTAAGCAAGGCGTCGAATTCGGCGGCCGGCACCGGGCGGCCGAAGAGGTAACCCTGACCGAACCCGCAGCCGGCGGACACGAGGTAGGCCGCTTGATCCTCGCGCTCGATCCCCTCCGCGAGGGTCTCGTAGCCGTAGCTGCGCCCGATTGAAAGCACGGCGTCGACGATCGCGCGGTCGTGACGGTCTTCCGGGAGTCCGGCAATGAACGAGGCATCGATCTTGACGACGTCGATCGGCAAACGCTTGAGGTGCGCCAGCGAGCTATAGCCGGTTCCGAAGTCGTCGAGCGCAACCCGAATGCCGGCGCTTCGCAAGTGGTTCATCACCGCCAGGGCCTCGGTGATGTTTTCCATGGCGGAGCCTTCCGTAATCTCAACGCCTAAGCCGGAGCCGCCCAATTCCTCGAGCCGCCCGACCAGCGTCTCGTCGCGCATCTCGGCTGCGGTAAGGTTGAACCAGGCGCAGAAACCCGGATCTGCGTTCCGCCACCCCTGAGAAGCCTCAGCAGCTTCGCGCATGACCCAGGCCCCGATCCAACTCGCCAGCCCGCGACGCTCGGCGAACGGAATGAACGCGCTCGGCGCAATCAGCCCGCGATCGGGATGGCGCCAGCGAATCAAGGCTTCAGCTCCGACGATATCCCGCGTTCGCAAGTTGACGTGCGGTTGAAAATGGAGTTCGAACTGACTGCTCGCGAGGGCAGCGACCAGCTCGTTGTGGAAGAGCTGCGTGGCGGCATATATCTCCTCGACCTTCGGATCGAAGAACGACGACCGGAACCCGCCCGCGGCCTTTGCGGCGTCACAAGCCGCATGCGCGCGCGCCAGCAGCAGCTCGAAGTCTTCTCCGTCGTCAGGCGCTACCGCGATTCCGATGCTTGCCCGCAGCGCGACGCGTTCTCGGCTTTCGCGTTCTCCGGCCGCGAACGGATAGTCGAACGCTCGCAGGTAACGCGCCGCGCATTCCTCTGCGTCACTCCGGCCCGAGCAGTTTGTCACGATGATCCCGAACGAATTGCCGGCGACGCGCGCGACCGTTTCATGTTCCGTCGCCGCTGTGCTCAAACGCCCAGCGACCTCGACTAGCAGTTCATCGCCGGCCAGGTAGCCGAGCGTGTCGTTCAGACGACGGAAGCTGTCGAGATCCAACACCAGCAGCGCAACGTTGCTCGTCTCACGCATAGCCCCGTAGCCGCGTGCCCGAAAACTTGTGCGATTGAGGAGCCCCGTCAACGGATCATGTTCGGTTTGATAGTGCAAGCGCTCGAAGTGCAGTCGTTGATACAGCCGCATCGAGCAGAGGCCGGCAATGGTTTCAACAAACGCCGTATCGAGCGCCGTAAACGTTGCCGCCGGCTCGTGCGAATAGAAGCCCAGAAAGTACCGCGTCGCGTCGACCTGAAAAGGTGCGAATACCGACGCTCGCCAGTTCCCGTCGCCGCGCCGCGCGGGCGGCAGATCTCCCACCATCTCGATCGCGTTCGCCGCGAGCGCATCGCGATGATCGTCGTTGGGAAGATGGCCCCCGGGATCGGATGTCTCGGCGCCGTCGGAGAGCACGTTCGAAACCTCGAACACGAAGCCCCGATCTTCGATGCGTGCGATGCCGCCGAAGAAGTGGCGGCCTTCGATGATGGCCTGCGAAGCGCCGTCGATCAGGCTCGACAAGAACGTGCGGTCGTCGTCCACCGCGGCTCCCGCGCGCCAGATCATGTCGAGTCGATGCGCGTGAAGCCGTCCTGCTTGTTCTTCACGTGCGAGGCGCTCCTGATGCTCCTGACGAGCCGCTTCGAGCGCGAGCAGGTTGCCGATACGCCGCGTGAACTCGCGCGGGTCGATCGGTCGCACGAGAAAATCACTTGCACCGCCTTCAAGGGCCGCATAGCACACCTCGCGCTCCTCGGCGGCGGTGACCATGACGATCGGCGTACGGTTCGTGTTTTCGCCGGCTCGGAGCGACGTGAGCAACGCCATCCCGTCCGGCGCCGGCATTTGGTAGTCGACGATGAAAAGACTGGCGCCCAAGTTCGGCGCCTGCGCAAGTGCTTCCGCGGATGAGCCGAACGACTGCACTTCAACATCGGGCAGCCGTGCTACGAGCGACTCGAGCACGCGCCGGTTGAGGGCCGCGTCGTCGACAATTACGATCCGCTGAACCACGGATCACCTCGCCCGGGCTGCAGTCGCCGACCGACGCGCAAACGGAGTGGGCGCGAAACCCGCCTTACCGCAACCTGTCCGGCGGCATTATACCATATCCAGCGGCGCGAGACCGAGTGCCCCCTCATGCTAAGGGAAGATGAGAATTAGGCAAACTCGCGGTCGAACGACCCCGTCCTCAGGCTTCTTTAGGGCGCACCATCTAGAATGAGAGCATGATCATCCGACTACTCGCTGCTCTGGGCG
>Ga0302311_10006044_pt1 | contig 12637 bp, 14 predicted proteins | sample III_Palsa_N1_3_FD_200449 | JGI IMG/M metagenome (GOLD analysis project Ga0302311, IMG submission 200449) | Peat permafrost microbial communities from Stordalen Mire near Abisko, Sweden - III_Palsa_N1_3 | ecosystem: Environmental > Terrestrial > Soil > Palsa > Peat permafrost | place: Sweden... | reverse complement strand
ACGCGCGCGGGCCACCGCCCACCAACACGCCGGCTTGCTCCTGGGTCAGGCCCAGCTTCTTGCGGACCCGGCGAATCTCGCCCGGCTCCAGCAGATTTTCGGCCTGCGCCTTGAACAGATTGAGCGTGCGATCGGATATCTTCATATCCGCACCGGTGTGAATGCTCTCGTCCGACGCATCGCAATACCAGCCCGGCATCGGGAAACTGATGCTGGCACCGCGATAGGTCAGTGTCATCGGCCGCTCGTCGCGGTACATCGGCGCGCCCGTTTGCGGGCAGGCGGGATTAGTCATCGTCTTTCTCCTTGAACGACAGCAGCAGGAACTCGGTCACGGCGTCGGCGGTAAATTTCACGTAGATCAGCCCGATCTAGGAGGGCACATGATAAACATCCTGCCAGATGCGGTGATCGGCGTGGGACGTCATCGATTTGTAGAACTGTTGCCGTTGCATCGATTGAAGGGTCGCGACGATTTCCGTGCGCCCGAAACCGATCGCAGCGGCGCCTTTCAGGGCAGCGCCGGTGGCCCGAAGCCGGCTCACGCTGGCAAAGGCCGCCTTGAATGCATCGAGCTCGTAAGTGGGCTTTCGCTTGTCCGTCACCACGCATAAATACACCATTGTGGTGTAAAGTCAACCAAAAGCTTATCCACCCATTCACCCCCCCGTCGGCGGTCCCGGCAAACACGGTTAGTTTCTACAACTAACATATGTTATACTCCGCCATTTCCCGCCCCGAACCCCAGAGTCCCATGCCCGCATTTTGCACACTCCGCACAGCTAAAAAAAAGGCCGAATTCCTCGACCTCCTCGCCGCGACCGGCAACGTCTCCGGCGCCGCCTTGGCCTGCAACCTGCCCCGCCGCCTGGGACGAATCGCTCGAAATCGGTCTCGACGCGCTCGAGGACGAAGCCATCCGCTGTGCCGCCGTTGGCGTCGAGGAACCCGTATTCCAATACGGTGTGCAATGCGGCACCATCCGCAAATATTCCGATCTGCTGATGATCTTTCTGCTCAAATCCCGCCGTCCCCACCGCTACGGCGTTGCCGCCCCCCGAGATTCCCAGCCTGTCCCGCCGCCCCGTCGGTTGAACCCTGCCCGTCCCGGTGCTACCTTACCTCACCGCAAGCAGCCCGAGGATTCGCCGATGGACCAAACGATGTCAGACCGTTTCGCCGTCCGCGAACTGGTGGAAAACTGGGCAGTCTGGCGCGACGCCGGCGATTGGGACCGTTTCCGCACCGTCTGGCACCCCGAAGGCCGCATGATGGCCACCTGGTTCCAGGGCGGCTTCGAGGAATTCATCAAGGTCACCATCGAAGGCTGGAACAAAGGCGTCAGCATCCTCCACTTCCTCGGCGGATCCTCGATCGACGTCGCCGGCAACCGCGCCATCGCCCAAACCAAGATGACGATTTCGCAGCGCGCGAAAGTCCACGACGTGCTGTGCGACGTGGTTTGCACCGGGCGCTTCTACGACTTCATCGAAAAGCGCCACGGTAACTGGGGCGTGGTGCTGCGCCAGCCGATCTACGAAAAGGACCGGCTCGATCCGGTCGACTCCAGCGCGACGCTGCAACTGGACCCGGAACTGCTGTCACAATTCCCAGAGGGCTATCGCCACCTGGGCTACATCCAGGCAAAAATCGGCTACCCCGTGAAAACCGACATGCCCGGTCTCAAAGGCGAGGCGGTGCAGGCGCTCTACGCGCGCGGGAAGAAATGGTTGGAAGGGGAGGCAGGAAGTGTTCTTTTTTGAAAAAAAGAACCAAAAAACTTTTGAACGATTAACGCGCCGCCGCGCCAACGCACAAAGTTTTTTTGCTTCTTTTTGTTCACAAAAAGAAGATTCTTCCCTATGAAAAACTTCAACGAACATAACATCACCGCCGCCGTCCAAGCGCGCGTCGCCAACGCTACCTCCCCGCGCATCCGCGAGATCAGCGACAGCCTGGTTCGCCACCTGCACACCTTCCTGCGCGAAGTCCGCCCCACCGAAGCCGAATGGGCCGCCGGCATCGATTTCCTCACCCGCACCGGCCAGATGTGTTCCGCGACCCGGCAGGAATTCATCCTGTTCTCCGACACCCTCGGCGCCTCGATGCTGGTCGACGCCATCAACCATCCCGGCGGCGATGGTGCCACCGAAACCACCGTGCTCGGTCCTTTTTACGTCCAAGGCGCGCCGGAATTTCCCCTCGGCGCCGACATCTCCGAGGGCCTCGCCGGCGACCGCTTGCTGATCGAGGGCAACGTCAAAAACACCGCCGGCGAACCAATCGGCGGCGCAACCATCGATATCTGGCACTCCGATCCCGATGGCTATTACGACGTCCAAGGCCCCGCCGACGCCCCGCTCAACATGCGCGGCCGCCTGCACGCCGATGCCGCAGGCAATTTCTGGTGCCGCACCATCGTTCCCGCCCCCTACCCGATCCCCAACGACGGCCCGGTCGGCCAAATGCTGGAACATCAGGGACGCCACCCCTATCGGCCCGCCCACGTCCACTTCATGATCGCGGCCGACGGATACGAAACCCTCACCACCCACGTGTTCCTGAGCCATAGCCCCTATCTCGACTCCGACGTGGTGTTCGGCGTCAAAGATTCGCTGATCCACCCTTTGGAAAAATTGCCGGCGGGAACCTCACCGGGGGGCCATCCCATCAACCAACCAATCGACCTGATGCGTTACAACTTCGTGCTCAGCAAACAAAGAAAGTAAGTCTTCTTTTTGTGAACAAAAAGAAGCAAAAAAACTTTATCAATAAGAGAACGTCACAATGAAATTTGCGACCCTCAGAAATGGCAACCGGGACGGACACCTCATCGTGGTCTCGCGCGATCTCACCCGCGCAGCATCAGCCAAAAATATCGTTCCGACCCTGCTCGACGCACTGGAACACTGGGATCAAGTCGCACCACAACTTGAAATCCTTTCCACCAGCCTCAACAACAACACGGCTCCCAACAGCTTCGCCTTCGATCAGCGCGCTTGCGCCGCACCCCTGCCGCGCGCCAACCAATGGCTCGACGCCTCCACCTACGGCGCCCACGGCAAACTGATGAAGGCCTCGCTCAAACTCGAGCGCCAGCCCCACGCCGACTTCCCCCTGCTGCTGCAAGGCATGCCCAGCGACTTCCTCGGCCCGTTCGACGACGAGCCATTGCCGTCGGACGACGTCGATATCGACTTCGAATGCGAAATCGGCGTCATCACCGGCGCCGTCCCGGCGCGCCCCACGCTCGCACAAGCAGGTGCTTCCGTCCGCCTGCTGGTGATGCTGAACGACTGGACGCTCCGCGGCGTAGTCCCGAAAGAAATCGCCTCCGGCTTCGGTTTCATGCGCGCCAAAGCCCCCGTGGCTTTCGCCGCGGTGGCGATCACGCCCGATGAAGTGGGCGACGCCTGGCGTGACTTTCGTCTGCATCTGCGCGCAAAGATCCGCTACAACGGCAAACCCTGGGGCGATGTCAGTGCCGCCGGCATGGATTACGGTTTCGATCAGTTGATCGCCGAGGTCGCCACCAACCGCCGCGTTCTGCCCGGCACCATCATTGGCTCAGGTTCGATTTCGGAAGGCGATCCCGCCAGGGTCGGCGCCTCCAACGTCGCCGAAGTGCGCGGCTACGAAATCATTACCACCGGCGCCGCCTCGAGCCCCTACGCCCACTTCGGTAACGTGGTTCGCATGGAAACCCTGGACGCCCAAGGCGCATCTCTATTCGGAGTGATAGAGCAGCGCGTGGTCAAAAGCCCTTAGTCATAACCGTATTCCAAGATAATCGCCTGCGCCTCGGGTTTCTTCAGAAATTCAAAAAACGCCTTTGCCGCGCTGTCGTCCGCGCCCGGCTTCAGCAGGACTGCCTGTTGCGTGATCGGCGCGTGTTCGCTATCCGGGACCAGCCATTCCGATCCTTCCCGCTTGCGGATCACCTGCGACAGCGCGACGAAACCCAGATCGGCATTGCCGCTCTTCACGAACTCGTAGGCCTGCGCGATCGATTTCCCCGTCACCAGCTTGGGCGACAGCACTGTCCAAAGATGCTGTCCCTTCAGGAATTGCTGCGCGGCCAACCCGTAAGGCGCGAGCTTCGGATCCGCGATCGCGATATGGGTGAAATTGCCGCCCGCGAGCACCTTGCCCTCGTCATCGACCAGGCTCGGGTTCTCGCTCCACAGCACCAGATGCCCGACCGCATAGGTAAAGCGCGAGCCCGGCACGGTAAGACCGGCCTGGTCCGCTTTTTGGGCGTGATCGATATCCGCCGAAAGAAACACCTCATACGGCGCGCCGTTGCTGATTTCGCTGAAGAACTGCCCGGATGATCCGAAGCTGAGCTTCACGCTGTTACCGGTTTCCGCCTCGAACCGTGCGGCGATATCCTTGGCAGGCTCAGTGAAGTTTGCCGCCACCGCCACCGATACAGAGGCGGCATCGGCAAACCGCACCATCGCGAACAGCGCCATCAAAGACAGCAGCGCATTTTTGAACATAACTCGACTTCCTTGTTGGGGGAAAAACCTAGGGAACCGCAAGAATTACATGCGAAGACTTGATCAAGGCGCAGGCCCGATCGCCCAACCGCAGCGGAAGCGTGTCCGCACTGGTGCGCGTCACCACTGCGGCCAGGCTCTTGCCGCCGCCGAGATCGAGCACGATCTCGGTATTCACCTCCGTGTCCTCACGCGCGATCACGGTACCGCCGAGCCGATTGCGTGCCGACGTGCGGCCAACTTCATCTTCTCGCGCCAAGATCACGAACGACGCCTTGATCAGCGCGATCACTTCCTTGCCGACCGTAAGGCCGAGCCCGGACGCGCTGCGTTCGGTGATCACTGCCGCGATTTCGACGCTGTCGGACAAGTGCAGGATCACCTCGCAATCGACGATTCCGTGCTGAATTTGCGTGATGGTCCCGGCAAGCGCATTGCGAGCGCTGGTGCGCATGTTCACACTCCACAAATATTGTTCGATGGTCACCTCGTCGAGGCCAGCCTTGGCGTCCGCCACCAAATGAACCGCCTGCCGCAGTGCCTGCTCGACCGCGCGATAGGCCCCGATCAGCGCCTTCCCCTCGGCGGATAGTTCCGCGCCGCCGCCGCCACGTCCGCCCGGATGGGCGATCACCAGCGGCGCCGCGAACAGATTATTGAGTGTCTCTACCGCGTCCCATGCGCTGCGAAAGCTGATTCCAACCACCCGCGCGCCGGCCGAGATCGAGCCGTGATCGCGGATCGCCTCCAGCAGCGCCACACGTTCGCCGCCGACCCGCGATCCCGGGCCGGCGTCGATCGCCAACTGCGCCCGAACGAGAGAAAACTTCATGGGGGACCCGCCTGATATGTGCGGCATTATGATAGCACACCTCATAGCGCCGGCAAACGCTCCCAACGGCGGAAGGCGTTGCTATCGCAGCAGGGTCAGAGCTTCTCGACTTGGTTGAACTCCAAATCCACCGGCGTGGCGCGGCCGAAGATCGACACGCTGACCTTGAGCCGGCCCTTGTCGGCATCAATGTCCTCCACCGTGCCGTTGAAGCTGGTGAACGGACCGTCGGACACCCGCACCTGCTCTCCGATCTCGAACACGATCGCCGGGCGCGGATGCTCCACGCCTTCCTGGGTCTGCTGCATGATCCGCTCGGCCTCGGCCTGGCTGATCGGCGTCGGCTTGGTTTTGGTGCCGAGGAAGCCGGTCACCTTCGGCGTATCCTTGATCAGGTGCCAGGTGTCGTCGGTCAGCTCCATCTTCACCAGCACGTAGCCGGGGAAGAACTTCCGCTCGGCGTTCACCTTCTGGCCGCGGCGCAATTCCACGACGTCCTCGGAGGGCACCAGCACCTCGTCGATTAGTTCGCCCAGGCCCTTCTGTTGGGCCTGTTCCTTGAACTGCTGCGCGATCTTTTTCTCGAAGCCTGAATAGACGTGCACCACATACCAGCGCAGGGCCATGATCCCGGGTTCCTCAGCTATTGGTGGTGAAAAACATGCGTGCAACCCAGCCGAAGAGCGAGTCCACGACCAGGAAAAATAGCGCAGCCGACCCCGCCATGAGGAGGACCACGCCGGTCATCGTCACGGTCTCTTTCCGCGTCGGCCAGCGCACCCTTGCGGCTTCGCTGCGAACCTCTCGTAGATACTTAACCGGATCGAACGCCACACAATGCCCATTCAATAGAAATAACACGCGCCTAATCCGCTGGCAGGGGTGGAGGGTCTCGAACCCGCAACCTCCGGTTTTGGAGACCGGCGCTCTAGCCAATTGAGCTACACCCCTACGCCTGCCCCACCCTGCCTGCCCTCGCTCAGTGTGACCTGGGCTCGCCGGTTGGTTGCGCGGATGGCGTAGAAAGAATGTGTGGCGCCGAAAGTCAAGCGCTCCCGGTCAAAAAGACGTCTGGGCGCCAAAAGAGGGGGCGCCGGAATGAGGTGGAGCGGGTGACGGGGATCGAACCCGCACAGCCAGCTTGGAAGGCTGGAACTCTACCATTGAGCTACACCCGCGATCGGCGTTGGCGCACAGGTTAGCGGCCGCAGCCGGATCTCGCAACCTGGCCAAGGCCGCCGAAACCCTGGCGGTGGGAATTATCCAGCCAGCTTGCAGGTTCGTTCGGCATGAATTAGCCCGCGGCGACCTCACCCGCGAGGCCGCTGCGTCCAATCCACCGGGTGAAGCTGGCAGACAGCGCGGGATCACCATCCAGTTCAATGCGCTTCGCGCGGAGCTCGGCCGCGAAGTCACTCATCCCCATCCAGGCAGAGGTCATCGCGCGGAGGTCGGCGGTCACCAGGAGATCGATGTCGTATCCGGGATCGAGCGAGCATAGGTCGACCGGTGCTCCCGGCGTCACGATCAGCCAGTAGTGCTGCTCGGCCTCGGAGAGCTCGGGATAACGAAATTCGACCACTACTCGCCGGCCAGGCATCGGGTGGGGACGCAAGTTGCGGCGCATGTTCCACATCAGCAGCCGCCCGTCCAGATTGGCGAGCGAGCAGTCCGCGTCCACCCAGCGCAATGCCCAGCGCCCTAATCCCCGGATAACCGGCGCTAGATCACGGCCTGATGGGGTCAGTATGTACTCGCCGCCAGAGCGCACCAGCACGCCGGCCTGTTCGAGCTCGCGCAACCGCTTCGACAGCAGTGCCGATGACATGCGCGGCACGCCATGGCGGATTTCATTGAACCGGGTGGAGCCCGACAGCATTTCGCCGAGGACCACCAGCGTCCAACGCGTTGCCAGCAGCTCGGCCGCCATCGCCACCGGACAGAATTGGCCGTAAAGCGAAGCCTCGCCAACCGGGATCTGCACGCGGTCCTCGGTTTGGGAAGGGTTTGCGAGAGATTTCATCAGTTCAGTTCCTGAACTCGTGGTCGCTGATGACAGCGTTATTGACCTGAGCCCCAACTCTCCTCCACTCAAAAGTAGAGTCCGCGGTTGCCGCCAAGCCTATCTTGGCGGTGTTTCTTGGTTCGGTCGAGCGCCGTTTCTTCGTCCCGGCCGATATCGTCCCAGCCATCGCGTGCAGCCTGGGTCAAGGCTGGCCGCAGGCCATCGGCGAAGCCGACGCGAAGCGGCCTTGACGCAGGCGAGCACGATGGCAAGCTGATCATGGCCGGCGCGCGGCCGTTCAGTGAGGAGTGTGGCCTCACCTCGGTATAATCGAATTGCCATTCCGTCAGCACATCGCGCGCATGGTTCAGCGTGTGGAACAACGTCTCGTTCAGGCACTCGTCGCGCAGGCGGCCGTTGAAGCTTTCGACCAACCCGTTCTGCTGCGGCTTTCCCGGCACAATGTAGTGCCATTCGACCGCACGCTCCTGCGCCCATTGCAAGATCGCGTTGCTGGTGAATTCGGTGCCGTTGTCGCTTACAATCATCAAAGGCTTGCCGCGCCTGGCGATCACCGTGTCGAGCTCGCGCGCCATACGCTTGCCGGACAACGATGTGTCCGCCACTAAACATAGCGATTCACGGGTGAAGTCATCGACCACGCACAGCACCCGAAACCGCCGCCCGTCGGCAAAAGCATCGGACACAAAATCCAACCAGCGCTGGTTGCGATCCTGCGGAAGCGTCATCGGCCGGCGCGTGCCCACCCGCTTGCGCCCACCACGCCGCCGCACCTGCAGCTTCTCCTCGGCGTAGAGCCGACGCAACCCCGGCAAAGTAGTTAGTATATTAAACTAACCTGTGTTATACCACGCCGCTTCCCTCTCGCCGAGCCCGAATCCGATGCCCGCATTTCGCACAGTCTGCACAGCTGAAAAGGAGGCCAAAGATCTCGACCCACTGGCCGAGACCGGGCCGAGTTGAAACCCAGAGTCCACAAAATTCAAAAGGCGCCGATGACCTTGAAGTCGGAGTTGACAAAGATGTGGTGAGGCCCAGCCACGAGGTTGTGGCACTCGTATATGCCGTGGTTCTGCTTCACGACGGGGTTGATGAGGCCTCCCTGGTAAAACTCGGACTTCAACGCCGCTTCGGTCGCCTTGTTCGCTTCCGGTCCGTTGATGACCGTCCCGCCCCCTTCAACGTAATCGGCCGGGATCTCGCCGATCCGCTGTTCCGGAGCCGCTTGGCCACGTTGTTGAACGGGCGCTGGCTTCGCCGAAACAACCGCAGCGGCGGGTTGCAAGATGACATCTTCGGCCGTGATGGTCGTCACCGCTCTCCCCTGTGCGCCGAAGGCCACGACACCGACGACGATGACGCTCTCCCCCGGCGCAATGCCGCCGGCCCGGATCGAGCGTTGCCCGTTGGAGTAGATCGTCGATAGCGACGTTGCAATCTTCATCTTCAGGCCTGTACCCGTCGAGATTTCGAAGCCCGACGGGGAGAGACTGTCGACCGTGCCGATCGCGCCCCCATCGCTCGGCGGCGAGCGCGGCCCGAAGCGAGCGCCGGTACCTCTCGCGAGCGGGCCGCTTGGACCGCCCTCGGGCCCCGAGCGTAATCGGCTTGCGGAGCTACGTAGGCCAGTCCGGGCGGCTGCGCTGCGGTATCCTGGGCCGTGGCGCCGCGGGCCGTGCCTACCGCGACTGCGCAGGCGAAGAGGATTGCGGGCAGCGGTTTCACACGAATTCCTCTCCTGAGGGAGCCGCCGCGATCTCGCGGCGAGAGCTTGATGGAATCAGCGAGCCTAGCTCGGGCAACACCCGCCGATGTCAGGGATTTCCAATGTTCAAGGTGCCGACACGAAAATGGCGGCCGCTGCCCGCCCTACGCCGTGCGTCCAATCCCAGCTACCCGGCATCGGACGCACCCAATTTTCGCTTATTGCAGTTGCGACTTGATCGCGTTGTAGCCGATCAACCCGCATTCCTCATCATGCCCGCCGGGCTCGGCGCCGCTCACGCCGATCGCGCCGATCAGCTGGCCATTTTCAAACAACGGAATCCCGCCCTTGAACGCCATCAGATTCGGGTCGGCGTGGATTTGCGCCGCAAATGCCGGATCGGTTTGCGCCTTCGCCACCAGGGTCGAGGTGAGCACTTTGAACACGGTCGCGGTATATGCCTTGCGGATCGCCGTATAAGCGTGGCCGCTCTGGCTTTGATCCGGGATATAGACCAGCCGCGGCTCACCTTTTGCATCCACCACCGCCAGGCCCAGCCCATATTGTTTGCAGCCTTGGGCAATCGCCTGCGCCGCTTCCAGCGCGAGCGCGAGCGGCGGCGCCGGCACCTTGGCCTGCGGGCCACCACCGGGCCCACCCGGTCCGCCGGCCCCACCAGGACCACCGGGCCGACCGGGTCCGCCGGGCGGCCCACCCGCCGGCATGATTCCGTTCATCATCCGCCCGGTGTCGCCCGGAAGAGCCTGCCCAAGCGCGGACGCAGACATCGCCGGCAGGATAAGCGCAGCTGCCACCGGAATTTGGACGATCCACCTATTTTTCATCGCTACACCTTTGTGAGTGGTCTGGATTTGATAACGCGCCGCGCACGACTTCGCTGTCGGGGATTGTACCTGAATGATCGGCAATCGAGTGCCCCTTCGGCTTGATGCCGCTGTGCAAAGCAGACATTACCATCCTCCTCCGGGGCGATGTCAAACCCCGGAAAGCCGAGACCTGGCTGCCTCCAACCGCGATCAGCACTCAGGCTCAAAAGAACCGGGCCAGGAAGGCGGGCCTCGGGCGGATCGCGACGTCGGCTTCCACCGACATGACGGGCGCGATCGCGCGGAGCGCCTCGGCCGGCCCGTCGAGCGTGATCTTGACCGGAATTCGCTGCACCACCTTGACGAAGTTGCCGGTCGCGTTCTCGGGCGGCAGCAAGGCGAAGTCCGAGCCGGTGCCGCGCTGGAAACTATCGATGTGGCCCTGGGTCGCCTCGCCCCCGAACGCGTCGACCGACACCGTGACCGGCTGGCCCACCCGCATGTGAACCAGCTGGGTCTCCCTGAAATTGGCGATCACATAGGTCTGGTTCGGCACCGCCGAGAACAGCACCTGGCCGCGTTGCACGTAGGTCCCGACCTCGACCGTGCGGTTGGCGACACTGCCGTCGGCTTCGGCGTAGATCAGGGTGTAGGAAAGGTTCAGCCGAGCCTGCGCCAGTGCCGCTTGCGCGCGAGCAATCGCGCCGTCCGCCTCCTCGCCCTGGCTCTGCAGCACACCGATGCTGGATTGGGCGGCAGCTGCCGCGTCCAGGTCGTGCTGCAGTGCTGCTCGGCGCGCGGCGACGTCGGCCTCCGCCTGTTGCCAGCGCTCGGCGGTATTCGCACCATCGGTCGCGAGCTTGGCGTATCTCGCGAGCTGCTGGTTCGCAAACAGCAGCGTCGCCCGGTCGCTCGCGATCGTCGCCTGGGCCTCGGCAATGACATCGGCTTGCTCGTCGAGCTGGTGCTCCACATCGCTCTTGACCGCGCGAGCGGTGACCAGGCTTGCTTTCGCGCTGTCGACCGCGACCTGGAAGTCGCGCGATCGATCTCGACCAACAGCTTCCCAGCCCGGAATCGGCTGTTGTCGGTGACAAAGAGCACCGTCACATATCCGGAGACCTTCGGCAAGATTGGCACCGTGTCGGCTTGGACATAGGCGTCGTTCGTCCCTTGGACGTAGGCCTGGGGCAGATAGACCGCGGTCGCAGCCACGCCGAGGACGATCGCGACGCCGCCAATCCAGAGCGGAAATCGGCGAAACAGCGGAACACTAGAGCGCGATCGCCGCAGCAACCATTAACTTCGTTTCGGTATGGATCCTCACTATCCTCGATAGTGCCGCCGTGCTCGGTGACGTCAAGGACGCTTCTCGCCGCGCGAAGGGCGCGGTGGCCAAGCGGCCATCCTTGACGCCACCTGCGCGCGGCGGCTGGATAGGGATAGGTCGGGACGGAGGAACAGGCTCCTTGACGCGAACCAAGGAACATCAATCAGTGGCAGTTTCCGCCTCCCACGGCTTGCCGCGCTGAACGACCACGTTGGCAAACACCAGCTGCTTGCGAGCACACGCCACCAGCGCCACCTTGTGCGTCTTGCCGCGTGCTTTCAGCCGCTGATACAGCGTTATCAATGCCTTGTTCCATCAGAACGCGCCTGCCAGCGCTGCCGCATAAAGTGAGCGCCGCAGCCGCTCCCGACCGCCGCCAATGTGCGTCTCGCCCTGATGCTGGCCGCTCTGGCGCACAAACGGTGCCAAACCCGCCAAAGCTGCAGCTTGCTCGCGGCTGACTTGGCCCAACTCGTGCATTCGCACTACAATCGCCAGCGCCGTGCACAACCCAATGCCGCGAACGCTCAACACCAAATCAAGTCGTCGCGACAAATCAACATGCAGGCGAAGGTTTTTTGTCAGCAGCAACAATTCGCTGCCGCGGCGGGTGTCCAGGCGTGCCAAATCGGCTTTGACCGCGCTTCGCCGCCGCTTGTCGGTGATATGTTCCATCCGCGTTTGCAGACGAACCATGACTTCTTCGATTTGCTCGATGTAGGTCAGGTGGTCCGACAACTCATCAAAGCGGGCATCTGGTGCCATTTTGCTGCTGGCATCCTGAAAATGCGTGCAAGCCGCAATCAAAATCGCATCGAGCTGGTCGTTCTTGGCACGTTTCAGGTGTAACCTGGCGAACGCCTTCACCTGGAGCGGCTGCAACACGGTCACGGTGAAGCCCTGGGCCTCTAAATGGCGGGTGACCCCACGTTCGTAACCGCCGGTGGCTTCGATGCCGATGCGTTGAACTTCAGCTTCACGCATCCGCACTGCCAGCTTCTGCCAGCCCAGTAGATTATTTTCCACGGGGCAGACTTCAGACTGACCGTGAATGGCGATGTCGAGCTTCGCTTTGGAAGTGTCGATTCCTGCCGTGATCGTGGTAATATGCACCATCTTCGTTGACCCTGCCTTGTGAAACGAACCATGAGTTCAGGCAACCATCCGGGTTTGATGAAGAGACCGGCGCGATCTAGCTGCGGCAGAGCCCCCGACGGCTCAGGTTGAATCCGATCCGACGCCAGCCAACCCTGCCCTGGGCTGCCACCCAGGGCAGGGATCCCTTCCGGAACAGGAGGAATATAGCTGGGTCGGCTATTACAAGGTTGAATAGCACGTAGGCGTGAATCGCGCTCTCAAACAAAGAGTTAGAGCGCGTTCGGACTGCAGAAACGTTTCAATCTGCTCCGAACGCG
>Ga0302311_10006037_pt1 | contig 12649 bp, 12 predicted proteins | sample III_Palsa_N1_3_FD_200449 | JGI IMG/M metagenome (GOLD analysis project Ga0302311, IMG submission 200449) | Peat permafrost microbial communities from Stordalen Mire near Abisko, Sweden - III_Palsa_N1_3 | ecosystem: Environmental > Terrestrial > Soil > Palsa > Peat permafrost | place: Sweden... | reverse complement strand
GGCCCTTCGCCCAGCAGTTCGGCCGCGGCGGCGAAGTCGCGCTCGGCCAGGTCGGCGATCTCGGCCTCGGAATGGCGGCCGAAGCCCTGGCCGTGCAGCACGCCGCGCATGCCCGCCTGGCCGGCTTGCTTGGCGCCCTCTGGCGCGCCGGCGAAGAACTGCGCCGGCCCCCGCTCGAAATTGTCGTCGATGGCCCAGCGGGCGTGGACGATCGCCCAGTAGAGGTGGTCCTCCAGCATCCGCTCCAGCGACCAGGCGAGGCTGAGCTGGCGCTGGGTCAGATGCGCGTCGAGATCGACGTCGTAGGCGCGCTTCAGGTGGTCCAGGATGAACACGCTGTCGCCGAGCACCCGCTCGCCGTCACGGATGAACGGGATCTTGCCCTTCGGCGAGTCGGCCGGCCGCGCCCGCTCGAGGCGGAACGGCAGCCCCGACATCTTCAGCTGGGTCAGCGTCTTGAGCACGAACGGGCTCGGATCGGGCAGTCCGAACAGCGGGCCGAAGCCATAGAGGGTGAGCATGAGAGGTCTCCAGTCTTGAGACCTGTTGTAGCGCATCGGCTGACAGCATCGTGTCAGCAGCGGGCGCCTGACAGCCTGAGTTCGAGCCTTCCCCTAAATCGGTCGTCGCCGGGCATTGTCCCGGCGACCCAAGCCCTTGGGGGAAAACGGCTCTAGCGTCCGCTTTGCTCAGTTCCCCGACACGCTGTCCACCGCGCCGAAGATCGTCTCCAGCCACGCCAGCACCTCGGCTGGCAGCGGCGGCTTCAGGATCGCGGCCACGTTGGCCGCCAAGTGCTCGGCGTCGCCGGTGCCGGTGAGGATCACCTGGGCGCCGGGCTCGTGGCGGCAGAAGCGGTAGGCGGCCTCGACCACCGACGGGGCGCCCGGCGCGGCGGCCAGGAAGCCGAGCGGGTCGTCAGCATCGACCTTGGCCGCGTCGACCTCGCCGCGGGCGATCAGCTCTCCGACCACCTTCTTCAGTTCGTCCGGGTGGCTGAGCGCCTCGCGCACCGCGAACATGATCAGCGTGCCGACGTCTTTCTCCTGCGTCTTCGGAAACACCCGCCGGCGCGCCGAGGGGTTGAGCAGGTTGAAGCCGACCATCACCACGTCGAACGGATCGGCCGCCAGCGCCTGGCCCAGCAGCGCGTGGCCGGTGTCGACGCCGAACTGTTCGCTGGCGCCGATGAAGCGGATCTTGCCCGCCGCCTGCGCCCGCCGCAGTTCCGGCATCAGCACGTCGTTGGCATAGGGAAACTGCGCCGGCGTCAGCCCGTGCAGCAGGAAGACGTCGATGTGGTCGGTGGCGAGCTTGGCGAGGCTCTCGTCGACGTAGCCGGCCATCTGCTTGGGCGTCACCAGTTCGCCGCCGCGCCCGGCGCCGGCCTTGGTCGAGATCACCGCCTCGTCGCGGCGGCCGCGCAGGCCCAGGCCCACGGCTTCCTCGGTGCCGTAGGCGCGGGCCGTGTCGATGAAGGTGACGCCGAGATCGAGCGCGGCGCGCACCAGGTCGGCGGCGTGGTGGATGTCCTTGCCCTTGGCCATCCCCAGCCGGCTGTGTCCGCCGCAGCCGAGGCCGGCGACGGACACTTCCAGGCCGGTGCGGCCCAGCCTGACGGTCTGCATCGAACTAGCGCCTGTCGGTCATCGCGGCGTAGACCGCTTCGGCCGACTGCTCCCGTACGGCGGGATTGCCGGCCGCGGTCTGCGAGCCGGCGACGTTCTGGATCATGCCGATGACGATCATCTCGTTCACCGGATCGATCCAGAACCAGGTGCCGAACGCACCGCCCCAGTAGTAGCTCTGGGCGCCCTGCGAGGTCTTGGCGGCGGCCGGATCCTGGACGATGGCGAAGTCCATCCCGAAGCCGAGCCCGCGGGTGTCCGGCGAATAGAGGGTCACGTTGACGCCGGGCTCGAGCACATTGGTGTGCATGAGCTTCACCGTGGCGGCTTTCAGGTAGCGCCGCCCCTCGAACTCGCCGCCGTTCGCGATCATCTGGGTAAAGCGCCAGTAGTCCTCGATCTTGGACACCAGGCCGCCGCCGCCGGCGAGGAACTTCGGCTTGGCGGTATTGAAGATGTTGGACGGCCCCGCGGCTGCGACATGCCCGTCGTCGTCGTACTTGTGGATGCGGGAAACCCGGTCGCCCTTGGCCGCGTCGACCCAGAAGCCGGTGTCGCTCATGCCCAGCGGCGCGAACAGGCGCTGCTCGAAGAATTCGTCCAGCCCCTGGCCGGACAGCTTCTCGACCAGATAGCCCTGGATGTCGACGCTGGGGCCGTAGCGCCAGTCCTTGCCGGGCTGGAACGACAGCGGCAGCTTGGCCAGCACGTCGATCATGTGCTGCAGGTCGCCGCCGCGCAGGTCGGCGCCCTCGTATTCGGCGGTGCGGCCGAAGCCGGCGGAGTGGCTCATCAGCTGGGCCATGGTCATCGGGCGCGCCTGATCGGCCGGTTCGCCGTGCTTCCGCTTGACCTTCAGGCCCTCGAACTCAGGGATGTGCTTGGCCACCGGGTCTTCCAGCGCCCACTTGCCCTCTTCCCACAGCATCATCATCGCCGCGCCGGTGATCGGCTTGGTCATCGAGGCGATGCGGAAGATGCTGTCGGCGCGGCACGGGGTGGGCGCCGAGACGTCGAGCACGCCGTAGGCGTCGAGGTTCACGATCCGGCCGCGGCGGGCGATCAGAGTCACGACGTTGGCGAGCTTGCGGTCGTCCACGAGCTGGTGGAACTGGGCGTTGAAGGCCTGCAGCCCTTCAGCGGTGAATCCCTGCAGGGCGGTGTCGGTCACGAGGCCGGAATGGTCGTCTGGCATATCGGGCGATCCTAATGAATGTTGTCTGCAATGCCCGACGTCTTGCCAGACATCCTCGGGCGCCGCCACGCAAAGTGGCGGACCACAACCGGATGTGAGGACCGCCCGCCATGCTGAAGATCGCCATCCTCGACGACTACGCCCACGTGGCGATGGAGAGCGCCGACTGGTCGCGCCTCGCCGGCAAGGCCGAGATCACTGTCTTCGACCGGCATCTCGGCGAGGACGAGGCGGCGCGCGAGCTCCTGCCATTCGACGTGCTCTGCACCGTCCGCGAGCGCATGGCGCTGCCGGGCGCGCTGATCGAGCGGCTGGCGAACCTGAAGCTGATCACCATCGTCGGGATGCGCCTGACCAACCTCGACCTCGACGCCGCCACCCGGCGCGGCGTGATCGTCGCCCACTCCGGCGCGCGGCTCGCCGGCGCCGCCAACATCGGCGCGGCGACGCCGGAGCTGGCCTGGGGCCTGGTGATCGCCACCGCCCGCCATCTCGCGGCCCAGGACCGGCGGATGCGCGCCGGGCTCTGGCAGAACCAGGTCGGCGCGATCCTCGCCGGCCGCACGCTGGGGCTGCTCGGGCTCGGGCGCATCGGCCAGCGCATGGCCAGGTACGCCACGGCCTTCGACATGCCGGTGATCGCCTGGAGCCAGAACCTCACCGCCGAGGCGGCCGAGGCCGTCGGCGTGCGCCGTGTGGAGAAGGACGAGCTGTTCGGCCAGGCCGACGTGGTCTCGATCCACCTGGTGCTCAGCGAGCGCACCCGCGGCCTGGTCACGGCGCGCGAACTGCGCCTGATGAAGCCCACCTCCCACCTGATCAACACCTCGCGGGGCCCGATCGTGGTCGAGGCCGACCTGATCGCCGCGCTGCGCGCCGGAACCATCGCCGGCGCCGGCCTCGACGTGTTCGACCGCGAGCCGCCGCCCGCCGACCACCCGTTCCGGTCGATGGACAACGTCACCCTGACGCCGCACCTCGGCTACGCCACGGCTGAGACTTTGGCCGCCTTTTACAGCGACAGCCTGGACGCGATCGTCGCCTTTGCCGATGGCGCGCCGATCCGCATCTCAAACCCCGAGGCTTTGCGCCCACCCGAGTCTTGAAAAGCGCCAGCGAAAACCAATAGTCGATCTGGTGACAGGTCGGAAACAACAGAAGAAACATCCGAGCCCAGCGCCAACAACTTCAATGTTTGGGCGTGATTACATCGAGCAAGCACAGCCGTAACGTGGCGCTATGCCGCCGGATGATCTCGAAAATCCTTTTCTTCCAACGACTTCTGCCTTGGCGTTGCAGGCCGCGCGCCGGGCTGGACTGAAAATGGGGTTCCAACCGCCGCTGAACCGGGTTATGCAGCGGTCACGGGGAAGTTGCTCCGGGGAGTTTTTTCAAGTCAGCCGGCCGTCGTGGTCACGGGACGGGCTCGGATTGGGAAGCGTGACAAGCCGTAGGTTTTGGGCTGGGCGTCGTTTCGTCCGCGTACAGGCCCGAACCGCGCATGGGACGGAGTTGCGTTTGTCGATGTTCGTGCGTTGGGCCGTCGCCCTGACGGCTGGTTTCTCACTCGTGGCCGCAACCACCCACGCCGCGCCGCAGTCCGGCGCCGTGGTCGTGCGGATCACGCCGCAACCGACCAACCTCGTCACCGCGCCGCAAGTCGCGCTCGACACGCAAGCTCCCAAGGACCAAACCCTCGAAGGCCTCGTCGCGTTCCATTCCAGCGACGTCGATCAGATCGACCCCGAAACCGAATGCATGGCCAAGGTCGTGCACCATGAGGCGGGCAACCAGCCGCTGCAGGGCCAGCTGGCCGTGGCCGAGGTGATCGTCAACCGCATCAAGTCCGGCCGTTTCCCGACCACGCCCTGCGCCGTCGCCAACCAGCGCGGCCAGTTCTTCCAGACCGCCAGCTATCAGGTGCCCCGGACCAGCGAGCGCTGGCGCACCGCCGTCGCCGTAGCCCGGCTCGCCCAGGCCGGCGAGTGGGCGCCGGTGGCGCCCGGCGCGCTCTTCTTCCACGCCACCTATTCGCGCTACGACTGGTCGCACCGCCGCACGCTGGTGACCCGCATCGCCGACCAGGTCTTCTATCGCTGATCCGGCGGCGCGTCGGCTGACGGCGCGCCTGCGAACTTCGCGGCCCGCGCCGATTGCCACAGCGCGTGCAGCTTCGCGCGCGGCGCCGCCAGGCCGAGACGCTCGGTGGTGGCGAACCAGTCCTCCGCCGACTGACGGATCACCGCGTTGACCGGCGTCGGCGGCAGCGTCTCGGCCCACGACTTCATCGAGGCGGCGCTGAACAGGGCCAAGAGCGCGGTGATGACGAAGATCACCGCCGTGGTCCAGGCCAGCGAGCGCTCGCTCTGCGCCGGGGTGGCGACCGCCTGACTGGCGGCGGAGTGATCGAACAGCACCTCGGCGGGCATCGGCTGTCCCCTAGAACTGGTAGTAGATGAAGGGCGCGATGCCCTCGGGCCGCAGCGCCTCGACCACCACCATCATCGTCGCCAGCACCCCGCCCATGGCGAGCGCGGGCAAGCGGCCGAGCGTCGCGCCCAGGGTCTCGATCGTCCGCTCCGGCGAGCCCTGGATGGCGAGACCGCCGACGATCAGCGCCACCGCCAGCGGCGTCACCGTCAGCGCCGCCGGTCCCGCCTGGCCGAGGCCGGCGAGGAAGGCGATCGCCGCATCGAACGTCTGCGAACGGAAGAAAATCCAACCCAGGCAGACGATGTGGAAGGTGATCACGACGCCGATCAGCTTCGGCAGGCTGGGCCACAGCTTCGGCTTGATCTCGCGCCAGATCCGCTCGATCGCCAGCACCCCGCCGTGCAGCAGGCCCCAGATCAGGAAGGTGACGTTGGCGCCGTGCCAGAGGCCGCCCAGCACCATGGTGATCATCAGATTGCGGCAGATGCCGAAGAGACCGCCGCGATTGCCGCCCAGCGGGATGTAGAGATAGTCGCGCAGCCAGCTCGACAGGCTGATGTGCCAGCGCCGCCAGAAATCCTGCAGCGACGAGGCGCGATAGGGCTGATTGAAGTTCTGCGGAAAGCGGTAGCCCAGCAGCGCCGCCAGGCCGATGGCCATGTCGCTGTAGGCCGAGAAGTCGCAATAGATCTGCACCGCATAGCCATAGGCCGCCGCGATCAGGTCCCAGCGGCCGTGCATGGTGGGGTCGGAAAACACCGGGTCGACCAGGCCGGTGGCCAGCTCCGAGGCGATCACCGCCTTCTTGAACAGCCCCCAGACGATCAGCAGCAGCCCCGTCGCCGCCAGGGTGCGGTTGAGCCGCGCCGGCCGCTGGAACTGCGGCAGCAGGTCGCTGCCGCGCACGATCGGCCCGGCCACCAGGTGGGCGAAGAAGCTCATCAGCAGGGTGACGTCGAGCAGCCGCGCCGGCTTCAGCTTGCCGCGCGAGACGTCGATCAGATAGCTCATGCCCTGGAAGGTGAAGAACGAAATGCCCACCGGCAGGATGATGGTCATCAGCGGCATGTCGCGCTCCCAGCCCAACATGGTCAGCGTCGCGCCCACCTGTTCGAGGAAGAAGTCCCAGTATTTGAAGAAGATCAGTATGCCGAGGTTGGCGCAGACCCCGGCCACCAGCACCGCGCGGCGGCGCCCGCCGGGCGGCAGGGCGGCGATGGTCCGCGCCGCGCCCCAGTTGATCAGCGCCGAGACGATCAGCAGGGCGACGAAGCGCCAGTCCCAGGCGCCGTAGAACACCCAGCTGAACACCAGGATGATGATCTTGCGCCACTCGTTGTGGCCGCGCGCCAGCCAGGCGAAGGCGAACAGCACGAGGAAGAAGACCCCGAACGCGAAGGTGGGGAACAGCATCCCTTACCGCGCGGAGAGGATATAGGCGGCCTTGGCGGCCTCGAAATCATCATCGAGCAGGCCGGCGAGCTTGCGGCCGCCGGCGGCGGTGTAGTGCACCCGGTCCTTGCGCATCAGCGGCGGGTCGGCGTTGGCCCAGCGGTCGGCCGTCCCGGGGCCGCCCATCCGGCTCGACCAGTCCCAGTAGGCGACGCCCATCGAGCGGGCGACGCGGCGCTGGATCGCCCGCACGTCGGCCAGCGCCGGCGGCGGATACCAGAACCCGGGCCCCGGCCGCGGCGTCCCGGCGTCGGCCGGCCCGTTGTCGGCCAGCACGGTGCGGTCGGTGTCCGCGTCCGGCGCGCCCAGCAGCAGGATCGGGGTGTTGTGCGAGAGCCGCTTCAGCCGCGCGATCTGGCTGCGCAAGGTGAGCTCATAGTCCTCCGGCTCGAAGTGGCCGACGAAGCCGTCGTTGGTGCCGAACTCGAGCACGATCAGGTCCGGCGCATAGGCTCCCAGCTCCGCGCGCACCGCCGCGTCGTCGGTCTCGGCGTAGTTCTTGATCTGGGTCCCGACGACGCCGAAGTTGGAGACGGTGACGCCGCCGTCATCGGCGAAGCTGCCCCAGGAGGTGATCGTCACCGGCCCGGAATCGACGTCGAGCTCGGCGTTGCTCTGGCGGCGATCGCTCTCGATCGTCGTGCAATCGACCTTGCTCTGCGCCGCGTCGAGACTGACCTGAGTCACCTTGTCGCCGACCCGGATCGTGTAGGCGCCGGCGCCCGGGCCGTACACGGCGCAGACCACGAAGCGTCGGAAGCTGAACTCGGGCGTGTCGGCCGTCATCGTCATCCGCGCGCCGGCCGCCTCGGCGGTTTGCCGATAGCCGGTCGCGCCGAACAGCGCGTGTTGCTGCAGCTCGCGGAACGGCGCGTCGAAGATGTTCTGCGTCACCCAGCCCGGCGACTGATCGACGGTGACGCCGTGGGTCATGTAGCCCTCGTACGGCCTGCCCGGCGTCATCTCGCCGCGCCCGCCATTGCCGTAGTGAGCCTGCAGCAGGTCGCGCCAGCCGCCGGAGAAGTTGTCGTTGGCGCTGTGGCTGTCGCCGATCTGCAGGATGTTGAGCGGCCGGGCGCCGGGGCGTGGGCCGGCCTCGAGCTTGTCGAAGAACGCGCCAAGGCTGTCGCCGCCGCACAGGCCGCCCTGGCAGAAGTCCTGCTCCTGCGCCGAAGCGGTGAGGGCGACGAGGCTGGCGATGACCGCGCACAAGGCCAGCTTCACGAAGCGTGGCTCCGCGGTGCGGCCGGCGACGCGGACGCGGTCGTCGGGGCTGCGTCGATCGCCGCCACCTTCCGGGCGCGGGCGACATAGTCCTCGATGCGCGCGACCACCGGCTGGGCGATCCGCTCGTAACCGGCGAAACTCATGTGGATGCCGTCGTTGGCGCGCATCAGGCGCGGTTTCTGGGAAGGTCCGTCGGGCAGATATTCGTTGAACGCCCCGCTGGCGTCCACCGAGAGCGGCTCGACGCCGATATAGGGCACGCCCAGCGCGGTCATCCGCGCGTCGTAGAACGCCTCCATGTCGGAGATTTGGCGGTCGTATTCGGGCTTGCGCATCTTCGGCAGCCCCAGCCAGTAGACCATCGCCCCCTGCTGGCGCAGCAGCGTCACATAGCGGTCGATCCGCGCCCCATAGGCGGCCTTCCAGCCGTCGCTGAGCAGCGGATAGGCCTTGGGTCCATCGTAGAGGCCCTGGGTGTCGTTGGCGCCGAAGTCGATCACCGCCACGTCGACCGGCTGGCCGGCGACCTGGCTGCGGACGGCATCCTCGAGATTGAGGCTGGCGTAGCGGGTGAAGCCGGTGGACTCCTTGCTGAACCGGATCACCTGATAGTCCTTGGGCAGCATCTGGCGCATCGCCGCCCAGACGCCGTCGCCGAAGCTGTCGCCGAACACGCCCACCGTCACCGGCTGGCCGGCCGCCAGCGACTGCATCAGGTGCGCGGAGAACGGCATCGGGCAGTCGAGCGGCGCGGCGGCCTTCTGCGCCGGGGCGGGACCGGCGACGACGGCCGGAGCGGCGGCGGGCGCATGGACGCTCTCGCTGACGAACGCCGCGCCGATCATCGCGCCGACGCCGACGCCGACCAGCAGCACGGCGGCGCGGTCGAATACCGACAGGACCCGCGACCCGCGCCGCGGCGTCGCCGGCGCGGCCGTTTCCGGCGCGGCGGCGGGCTCGGCGACCGGGTTCATCTCGACGATCTCGGCGCGGAATCGGCGCAGCAGCGCCGGGATCTCAGCCAGGGCGACGTCGTGGTTGGCGACATAGGACGCGGTCATCTCGGCCGCGAGCGCGGTCAGCTTGGCCTCGGGATCGGTCGCCGCGTCGATGCGACCGCGCCGCCAGCCGATGAAACCCAGCGCGCGCCGCGCCAGGCGCCGCACACGGCGGCCCGGACCCGAATTGGGAAGCGACCCGGGGATCGAAGCCAAGGTCAGACGCCCGCCGCGGCCCGGCGCGGCGTCACCGCCTGCGCGACCCTGATCTCCCGACCCAAGACAGTGCGAGAATTGCCGCCCACTACCTCAACCCGAGGACCCATTGGCGAGCGGCGAATGCCCGGCCGACGCCCAAGCGCCCGAACCAGACCGTCCCACCCGTCAGCGCATCATCTCACGGCTGCGCGCCGGCGCAAGTGGCGCCCGCCCGCGAGGTGCGCCTAGCTGGAACTGTCCCGATCGCCCGGCGGGTTCGAGTGGGTGACGTCGTGGGCGGCGTGGCGGGTGTCGGCCGCCAGGGCGCGGGCGGCGGCGCGGGCCTCGGCGGTGGCCTTGCGGAAATCCCGGCCGGCGTCGCGGCCAGCCGCGCGGAACTGCGCCTCGGCCGCCTTGATATCCGGATTGTGCGCGACCTGGCCCGCCGCGTGGTCCACGTCATGTCCGGCGCCCTTCAGATCGCCCGCCACCTGGGAATCGTCGTGGCGGGAGCAGGCGGAGATCAGGCCGAGGGCGATGATGAAGGCGAGAGGTTGCGTGTGATGGCGCATGCGCTTTCTCCCGGGCCGGGCGTGCATGGCGAAACGGGCGCGGCGGGCAGCGGTTCCGCCCTTGGGCTTGCAAGGGCGGCGCGCGTGGCTACACCGCAGGCGCATGCGCCTGGCCTTTCTCGGAACGCCCGACTTCGCCGTCGCCAGCCTCGCGGCCATCGTGGCGGCGGGCTTCGACGTCGCCTGCGTCTATTCGCAGCCGCCGGCGCCGCGCGGGCGCGGCAAGAAGCTGTCGCCCTCGCCAGTGCAGGCGTTCGCCGAGGCGCGGGGCTTTGCCGTCAGTACCCCGGTCTCAATGCGCGCGCCGGAGGAGATCGCGGCGTTCCAGGCGCTCGGGCTCGATGCGGCCATCGTGGTCGCCTTCGGCCAGATCCTGCCGCTCCCGGTGATCGAGGCGCCGCGGCTCGGGGCCTTCAACCTGCACGCCTCGCTGCTGCCGCGCTGGCGCGGCGCCGCGCCAATCCAGCGCGCGATCATGGCGGGCGACAAACTGACCGGCGTCGCCGTCATGCGGCTCACCGAGGGTCTCGACGAAGGCCCGACGCTCGCCGTCGAGCGGCTGCGGATCGATGCGCTCGACACCGCCGGCACGCTGATGGACCGGTTGGCGGCGACCGGCGCGCGGCTGATGCTGGACGCCCTGCCGATGATCGCCGACGGAACGGCGGTCGAGACGCCGCAGCCGGACGAGGGCGTTACCTACGCCAAGAAGATCCGGCCGCGCGAGACCCGCATCGACTGGACGCGGCCGGCGGCGCGGGTGGATTGCCGCATCCGCGGCCTCGCGCCCGCGCCCGGCGCCTGGTTCGAGGCCGAGGGCGAGCGCGGCCCGGTGCGGATCAAGGCGCTGCTGTCGCGCGCCGAGGAGGGCGAGGGCGCGCCGGGCGAGGTGCTGGACGAGCGGTTGCTGATCGCCTGCGGAACCGGCGCCGTGCGCCTGCTGGCGGCGCAGCGCGAGGGCCGCGGCGCGCAGGGCCTGGACGATTTCGTCCGCGGCTTCCGTGTGACGCGGATCCTTGGCTGATGCCGCGCTACCGGCTCGATCTCGAATACGACGGCGGCCCATATCACGGCTTCCAGGCGCAGGCCGCGCTGCCCACCGTGCAGGGCTCGGTCGAGCGGGCGGTGAAGGCGTTCTGCGGCGAGACGCTGCGGGTTCACGCCGCCGGCCGCACCGACACCGGCGTCCACGCGCTGGGCCAGGTGATCCACATCGACCTGGCGCGCGACTGGCGACCCGAGGTGGTCCGCGACGCGCTGAACGCCCACCTGGCCCCCGAGCCGATCTCGGTGATCGCGGCCGGCCTCGCGCCGGAGGGATTCCACGCCCGCTTCGCGGCCAGGGGGCGGCGCTATCTCTACCGGATCGCCAACCGCGTCGCTCCGCCCAGCCTGGACAAGGGCCGCGTCTGGCACGTCAAGAAGCCGCTCGACGTCGCGGCGATGGGCCTGGCGGCCCGCGCGCTGATCGGCCCGCACGACTTCACCACCTTCCGCGACGCCGCCTGCCAGGCGAAATCGCCGGTCAAGACGCTCGACGTGGCCGAGGTGACGCGCCAGGGCGACGAGGTGCGGCTGGCGTTCGCCGCGCGCTCGTTCCTGCACCGCCAGGTCCGCTCGATGACCGGCTCGCTGGCCGAGGTCGGCGCCGGCCGCTGGACCCCGGACGACCTGGCCGCCGCGCTGGCCGCCAAGGACCGCGCCGCCTGCGGGCCGGTCGCGCCGGCCGAGGGGCTCTATCTGGCGGGCGTGGACTACTGATCCCGCGGCGCGGCCGAGGCGAGGTCGACGACGCAGACGGTCCCATAAGTCGGATGCGGGGCGCAGCCGACGCCGGCGCGCTTTAGGGTCGGGTCCATGAGGTCGTTGCGGTGGCCCCGGTCCGGCACGTCCTCGTCGATGATCATCTGGCGCACCAGACCGGCCGCCGACATGTCGCCGGCCGACATCTCCTCGGCCAGCAGGCCCGCCCAGACGCCTTCGCCGCGCATCCGCTCGCCGGGGGACGATCCGTCCGAGCCGGTGTGCTCGAAACTGTCGTGGCGGCCCTGGTCGGCGGCGTGGCTGGCGGCCGAGGCGCCGAGGCCCGGCTCGACGCGCAGCGGCGGCGCGGGCGGGCGGCTCTCCAGAAAGGCGATCGCCTCGGCGGTCGCCGGCGTCATCTCGCCGCGCCGCAGATCCGCGGCGTAGTCGTGCGGATGGGTGCGGATGAAGTTGATCTCGGCGAGGACGCCCGGCGCCAGGCCGGGCTCGGCCCGCGCCACGCCGGCGAGGACCATCAATCCCGCGAACATCAGGGCGCCAAAGCCAAGGGCGCGCATCACTGCCTCCGACCCATTCGGACTATTCCAGCACGGCGCGGCAAAGCCTTCCTTAAGCCCGACGATGAAATCTGCCCTATGGACGCCGCCCAGACCGATTCGCGATGAGCGTCGGCGCGCTCTCCGCGCCGCCGAGCGGCGTCGCCGCGACGTCTTCGGGCGCGGGCGCCGGGACCGCTGCGACGGCCAGCCCCACGCCGCCCGGCGCACCGGCCGCCGACGTCCCCGCGCAGGTCGCCACGCCGGCGGCCTCGGCCTTGAGCGCCATGCTGGGCGAGGCGGCGACCCTGCAGGACAGCCTGGCGCCGCTGCTCGCCAACCTCGCCGTCGCCGCAGCCTCGCCGAACCTGCCGGACGCCGCCCGCGCCACGGTCGATCAATTGCTGGCCATGCTGGTCCCGCTCGACGGCGAGGCGACCGGCGATGCGCTGCGGCTCGCGGCCCAGACCTCCGGCCTGTTCCTCGAGGCCGGGCTCGCCGCGGGGCTGCTTTCGCCCGGCCAGGCTACGCCCGATCCGCGCCAGGACCTGAAGGCCCTGCTGCTGACGCTCACCGCCGATCTGCAGGGGTCGGACGAGAGCGAAACCGCCGCCGCCGCGCGCGCGCTGGTCGCCACGAGCGCCGA
>Ga0302311_10006025_pt1 | contig 12667 bp, 13 predicted proteins | sample III_Palsa_N1_3_FD_200449 | JGI IMG/M metagenome (GOLD analysis project Ga0302311, IMG submission 200449) | Peat permafrost microbial communities from Stordalen Mire near Abisko, Sweden - III_Palsa_N1_3 | ecosystem: Environmental > Terrestrial > Soil > Palsa > Peat permafrost | place: Sweden... | reverse complement strand
TTTACGACTGACGTCTACAGCGGCGAGATCGACACGCGCGGCGGTACGCTGTCGAAGCTGTCGCTGATCAACAAGGGCAACGGCAAGCAGCCGGACCTCGTCATCACCCTGTTCGACCACACCGCGGATCACACGTATCTGGCGCGTACAGGTCTGTTGGGCGGCGATTTCCCGAACCACACGGACATCTACACGCCGGTGCCCAACCAGCCGCACGATCTGACGGGCGACGCCAAGTCGTTCTCGCTCAGCTTCGAGTCGCCGGTCAAGGGTGGCGTGAAGGTCGTGAAGACGTACACGTTCACGCGCGGCAGCTACGTGATCGGCGTGAATACGAAGATCGACAACGTGGGTACGGCGCCGGTTACGCCGACCGTCTATATGGAACTGGTGCGCGACAGCCAGCCGGTCGAAACGCCGCGCTTCTCGCACACGTTCATTGGACCGGCCGTCTACACGGATCAGCACCACTTCCAGAAGATGACGTTCAGCGACATCGACAAGAACAAGGAAGACTATGCGAACCAGGCCGACAACGGCTGGATCGCCATGGTGCAGCATTACTTCGCGACGGCGTGGATTCCGCAGCAGGGCGTCAAGCGCGATATCTACGTGAACAAGATCGACCCGGCGCTGTACCGGGTGGGCGTGAAGGAAGCCGTGCCGACCATTGCGCCGGGTCAGTCGGCTGACGTCTCTGCGAAGCTGTTCGCCGGTCCGGAAGAGGAGCGCATGCTGGAAGGCATCGCCCCGGGTCTGGAACTGGTGAAGGACTACGGCTGGGTGACGATCATCGCCAAGCCGCTGTTCTGGCTGCTGGAAAAGATCCACAGCTACGTCGGCAACTGGGGCTGGTCGATCGTGCTGCTCACGCTGCTGATCAAGGCCGTGTTCTTCCCGCTGTCGGCCGCCAGCTACAAGTCGATGGCGCGCATGAAGGCGATCACGCCGCGTATGCAAGCCCTGCGCGAACGCTTCAAGGGCGATCCGCAGAAGATGAACTCGGCGCTGATGGAGCTGTACAAGACCGAGAAGGTCAATCCGTTCGGCGGCTGTCTGCCGGTCGTGATCCAGATCCCGGTGTTCATCTCGCTGTACTGGGTGCTGCTGTCGTCGGTGGAAATGCGCGGTGCGCCGTGGATGCTGTGGATTCACGATCTGTCGCAGCAAGACCCGTTCTTCATCCTGCCGGTGCTGATGGCCGTCTCGATGTTCCTGCAGACGCGTCTGAACCCGACGCCGCCGGATCCGGTTCAAGCCAAGATGATGATGTTCATGCCGATCGCGTTCTCGGTCATGTTCTTCTTCTTCCCGGCCGGTCTGGTGCTGTACTACGTGGTCAATAACGTGCTGTCGATCGCCCAGCAGTACTACATCACGCGGATGATGGGCAAGCCGAAGGCCAAGGCGGCGTAAGCGCCGTGGTCTGAATTGCCGGAGCGAACCCAGAACGGGTTCGCTTTTCCGCTCAGGTCAGTTGAAAAAAAGCCGCCCGGTTTGCGCCGGGCGGCTTTTTCATTGGATTCGCACGCGGCCGGCGCGTCGAAGTCACTCTTTGCCGGTGTCGTAGAGCCGCTCAACAAACTCTTCGAGGAAATGACGGTCTTTCGGATCCAGCGCTTCGATCTTCGAGGCGAGTTCGATCGCCTCCGGGGTAAGGGGGTATTTCTCGCCTGGCGCCAGCGGCTTCGACTTCGCGCCCACCGGTGGTGGTGGCCCGTAATGCAGCCAGTGCACACCAACGCCGAGCCAATCAGCTAAGGTCTGCAGCTTGTCCGGCGTGGGAATGGTTCGGCCCGTCAGCCACTTATGCGCGGTCTGCGGCGACACAGGCGCCTCGCCGCGATGCAGCAGATTGAATTGCCTGGCGAGTTGAGTCCCGCCCTTGATGTTCTTCCGGGCAATCTGATCTTGCAGTCTTTTGGCGAACGCTGATTTTTCTTTAGAGGTCGGCATGGGCCGAATTGTGCAATCCAGCGCGCCAACAGTGGACAACCGTTTAGGCTACAATTTCGCGCATTTACGCTATTTTTAGCTTGAGATAAGCGCCAGATAACGCCTTGCGCAATTTACTCAGTTTGCGCTTTTTTCCTTCTGCCGTGGCCATCTGGCGTATTCAATCAACCCGGACAGTCTCATTCATTCGGAGACTCATCTTATCGTAATTGAGATAAATCTGTATTTGTCTGATAAAAACACGCGAGATGCCTAAATGCCTCGCCTTCACCCTCGCCGGAGCCCCGCGAACCGCTCGCGTTACAATGCCTCGCGCCCTTTGTAGGGCGTTTCGTTCTCCCAGTTCCTCTGCTGCCGCCCCCGATCCCATGCTCGCCACCGACTCCGATCCCATTGTTGCCATTGCTACTGCGCCCGGTCGTGGCGGAATCGGCGTGGTCCGGATTTCGTTTGGGCGCCCCGGTGCGGCCGCGGCCGAGCCGCTCATTCGAGCGCTCACGGGGCAAGCCCTCGCGCCGCGTCACGCGAGCTATGTGCCCTTCCTCGATGCCAACGGCAACGCACTCGACCGCGGTATCGCGCTGTACTTTCCGGCGCCGAATTCGTACACCGGCGAGCACGTGCTCGAGCTGCAGGGCCACGGCGGGCCGATCGTGCTGCAACTGGTGCTGCAACGATGCATCGACGCCGGCCGCGCGGTCGGGCTACGGCTCGCGGAGCCAGGCGAGTTCACCCGCCGCGCCTTCCTCAACGACAAGCTCGATCTGGCCCAGGCCGAGGCCGTCGCCGATCTGATCGAAGCGAGCACCGAGGCGGCCGCGCGCTCGGCGGGCCGCTCGCTGGAGGGCGCGTTTTCGCGCGACATCCACGCCATGGTCGAAGAGGTCATCACGCTGCGGATGCTGGTGGAGGCGACGCTCGACTTCCCCGAAGAAGAAATCGACTTTCTGGAGGCCGCCGATGCACGCGGCAAGCTCGCGCGGATCCGCGAGCAGCTCGCCCACGTGCTCAACGAAGCGCGTCAGGGTGCACTGCTGCGTGAGGGGCTCTCGGTGGTGCTGGCGGGTCAGCCTAACGTCGGCAAGTCGTCGCTACTGAACGCGCTCGCCGGCGCCGAACTGGCCATCGTCACGCCAATCGCCGGCACGACTCGCGACAAGGTGGCCCAGACCATCCAGATTGAAGGGATCCCGCTGCATGTGATCGACACCGCCGGATTGCGCGAAACCGAGGACGAGGTGGAAAAGATCGGCATTGAGCGCACGTGGAACGAGATCGAGCGCGCGGACGTAGTGCTGCATCTGCTCGACGCACGCACCGGTATGAATGCCGAGGACCATACGATTGCTGCCCGTTTTCCGGTAGGTGTGCCGGTCCTGCGGGTGATGAACAAGACCGATCTGACGGACATCGCTCCGGCCGTGCATACGTTGGATGAGGCGGAAGGCGTCGATCTCCGCGAGGTGCGTCTGTCCGCGAAACAGGGTGACGGCATCGCGTTGCTGCGCGCCGAGTTGCTGCGGATCGCCGGCTGGCAAGCCGGCGCGGAGAGCGTGTACCTCGCACGCGAGCGGCATCTGATCGCCCTGCGCGCAGCGCAGGAACATCTGGCCACGGCGGCGCAGCACGCTGACCAGAATGCGCAGGCACTCGACCTGTTCGCCGAGGAATTGCGGCTTGCTCAGGAACAGTTGAATTCCATTACCGGTGAGTTCACTTCTGACGATCTTTTGGGGGTGATTTTTAGCCGGTTCTGTATTGGAAAGTAAACGGTCGGCGGGCGTCAGCGCGAGTTTTTAAAAACTGCTTTCGGCCGGCATGACCTGTATAAAAACACAGTGCAATCGTCGCCAGGTACTGGCCACGCCCTAGGCCATTAATTCGCGAAGCTACCTTGGGGACTCGCCTGTCTTAAACACCAAACCCATCTCTGCGCCGCCTCACCCCACCTTCGAAAGCATCAAGCAAAGCGACGAAGACGGATCCGAGTCTTGGTTTGCGCGTGAACTTGCGCCGTTGCTCGATTACCAGGACTGGCGCAACTTCCTGCAGGTCATTGAAAAATCAAAGATTGCATGCGCACGATCCGGCCACCCTGTCCAGGACCATTTCGGTGAAGTCACCAAAATGGCGGCTTTGGGTTCAGGAGCAAAGCGAGGCATCTCTGACTACACGCTGTCCCGTTACGCCTGCTACCTCGTTGTCCAGAATGGCGATCCGTCGAAGGCGGTCATCGCCAACGGACAGACGTATTTCGCATTGCAGACGCGCCGCCAGGAACTTGGCGATGAGAAAGCCTTTGCCGGGATGTCCGAAGATCAGCGCCGCCTTATGTTGCGGGGGGAGTTGACTCATCACAACAAAGCCCTCAGCGCTGCTGCTCGCGGCGCCGGGGTCGAGACGCCTGTGACTATGCGGTCTTTCAGGATCATGGCTATCGCGGCCTTTACGGAGGGTTGGGCGCCAAGGAGATTCACTCGCGCAAGGCTTTGAAAAGGAGCCAAAAAATCCTTGACCACATGGGCAGCACGGAACTGGCAGCAAATCTCTTCCGCGCCACCCAGACCGAGGAAAAACTCCGACGCGACGAAGTAAGCGGAAAACAGAGAGCGAATCAAACCCACTTCGAAGTCGGAAGCAAGGTACGCCAGACGATCCGCGAACTGGGTGGCACGATGCCGGAGGCTCTTCCGACGCCCGAAACAAGTATCCAGCAACTCGAGCGGGTGCAAAAGAAGCTGGAGAAATGAGAAGCCATCTCAGCGGCCGACGAGTCGAACCGCGCCTAGGTTGATCACGGAGGTACACCATGCCCATATCTCCGATCAAGGCGTCAATTTTGAGTGGTTACGTATCGAGACTGCTTTCCGCTGCATTTCCGCTACCGTAATTTATTCAATTTACCCATTTTTATCGGCTCAATTCGATCCGGCATCGCTATACTTCATCACTGGTTAAAACACCCAATATTGGTACACAAACCAACATTTCGACAATATCGAATGCATTGTGTACCAATAACTCAGCCATGCCCAAAATCGTCCCTCCCCTCAGCGAAACGCAGATCCGCGCGATGGAGCCCCGCGCAACCCGCTATTCCATCGCCGACGGCAACGGCCTCGTGCTCGAGGTCATGCCAACCGGCAACAAAGTCTGGCGCTTTCGCTATACGCTCGACGGCAAACGCCAGCCGCTCACCACCATTGGCGACTATCGGAGAATTTCGCTTCGCGTCGCGCGCGAGCGGGCGCGCAAATACGCCGAGATGGTCGCGGCCGGTGTGTCGCCGGCCGCGACCGCCCGCCGCGATCGCGGCGCCGAGAAACGCGTCGACCTTCTGCGCGACGCGGCCGAGCTATATATGTCGGCTGCCATGGCGAGCAAGTCCGACGAATACCAGCGCACGACACGACGCGCGCTCGATAAAGACGTACTGCGGGCCATCGGCAGCAAGCCGATCGCCGCAGTAACCTCCGACGACATCCTCGCAATTTGCGAACGGATCAAGTTGCGGGGCTCGCCAAAGATGGCGCTGCATACGCGCAATGTGATCAAGCGGCTCTACGAATTCCTGATTGCGCGGCAACTCGCCACCCACAATCCTGCGACGACCATTCCGGCGCGCCTCATCGCCACGCCGGATAGCAGGACCCGCGTGCTCACCGCCGAGGAACTCGGCACCACGTTGCGCGCCATCGACGCTTCGCGCATCCGTCGGCCGCTGAAGCTCGCTTTGCTCCTTCTCGTGCTAACGATGGTCCGCAAGTCCGAGCTGATCGAAGCGACCTGGACCGAGTTCGATCTGAAGGCGGCCCTGTGGAAAATCCCCGCCGCCCGAATGAAAAACGGCCGCGAACATGAAGTGTATTTGCCGCGCCAGGCGGTGGCGATACTGCGCGAACTACGCGAAACGAAGAGCAGCCGAACCTTCGTGTTCCCCACCGTCAGGGGTGACGATCGTCCCATCGCGAAAAGCACGCTCAATCAGGCGGTAAAAGCGCTCGGGCTGGATGTCGAGCATTTCGTTTTGCACGACTTCCGGCGTACAGCAGAAACCCATTTGCTCGCGATGGATCAACCCGCAGATGTCATCGCGACAGCGCTCGCACGCGCTTCAAAAGAGACCGCAAACGAATCGACGCGCGCGGAAGACGCCGCCGTCCAGCGCAGCGTGTTGCAACGATGGGCGGATTTCGTAGAAGCGCAGATCAAAGACGAGCCAAGAAGGGAGAGCAATCGATCCCGGGCCGCAACTTAGGCGTTCGGCCACCTTTAAATTGCGTGAAGTGTGAGCGGCTCACACGGGCTGCGGTGCGGCCTTAGTTGGTACACAGCACATGCCATATATCCGCCAAACTCAACCTATATAACCATTCTGGTCTTATTCACTAGGTTATACTTCGGGTGAAGAGGACAGACCGGCAAGCATCGCCCGGCGATCAAAAAAACCGTTCCCGCAAGAAAGACCACCCTCAACTCCGCAACACGCGAACCTAATGACGCCTCGATGACACCTTGCCGCTTTCATCGGACATTTCGCAGTGCACATGTTCGCGCAAACGTTAGCGGTCCACATCAATTCGTCTGACGCCATCCTGGCGGGCATGTGCGAGTGATCGACTACGGATGCAGTCCGAATCCGACAAATCTCAGACCTCTGCGGCGCTTGGGCCACATCCTCTTTTGCAATGGCTTAGAGTCCTTCCGTGCGTGATCCCCCGCGCATGTAGTACCGTTTTTTGGCCGCCGATTTGGCGGCCTTTTTGTTGGTGCCCCTGGAACGCCTAAACTGCAAGCAAGGTTACGTGCTTGAGGGAGGCATCCATGACCGAGTCAATGCTGGCCATTTCGATGGCGACCATTCTCATCGTGTTCGGCACCGCGATACGTGCGACCCACATCAACCGGGACCGGCTCATCAGGTGGTTTGAAAAACACAATATCCGCTGATACCTGATGACGCTGGCGGCCATCGCTCCCCACCGTGCGTCAGTATCGCGAGCGCGTGAACTCGTGCAGGCGCTGCCCGTGCATGCTGCGGATCAGACGTTGTCGAAGGTGTTCACGCCGGTAGTGCGCGACGACGAATAACGTTGCGATCGACAGTACCGAGAAACCCAGCACGACGCCCATCATGGTCTCGTTCATGGCCACCTCGTATCGGTATGCCCCCGATACTTATCTTAGGTCGCTGCTGGCGCTTTTAACAGGTGAGCGTCCAATTACCAGGACATCGATCCAGGCGCGCTGACCCGCGTCGTCGGGCCCAAGCGTTTAAAGCAGTGCTTTCGCTCGCGAATCGCCTAAAATACAGCCATTCTCTGTAACTACGGTCGCGACCTCGACGGAGGGTCCTATGACTGAATCGGTGATGGCTTATTTGCTCGGACCGCTGGTCATGGCGGTGGTGGGGGTGGCGTTGTGGGTTTCTTCGCATCACCGTCGCGACGGCGGCGATCGAGGAGAGCGCCGGCAACGCTGGCTGGATACGCATCACGTGGACTGGATGCGACATCGGCATTGATGCCGTGCGTAACCCGGCAGCGAACAGCCAGTTACGTGAAACCGCGCGTTGAGCCTCGAACGGGCTTATTCGCGGCTGAGTACGCGCAACACGTCGCGCGCGAAATCTTCGCCTGCACGCTCCCAGTCGGGTGAACCAACCACAAAGTCGACCGGATTTCTTTTACCCTGAGCCTTACGAATTGCCGCGATGCTCAGCGCGAGCGCGCGCGCCTCGAGATACTGCGGATGCCCAGGCCCGAATGGGATGGATTGTTCGTCGTTCATAGCCAGGATGTCGGCCTGTTCCGCGCAAACTTTAGTACGCGGGACGCGAATTTTTGCATACCCCGTAGATTGGTCCCACTAATGCGGGCTACCCGCGCCTGCGCTGCCCCCAGCGGCACGCTTCCGCTTGCGCCCGGCAACGACACGAATCATGATGCGGCAGTGAAAAATCCCCTGCACGCCACCTTGAGGAGCTCCATGACGTACGACGAGACGAACCCCTTCGCAAGGATTTTGCGTGGTGAACTACCGTGCATCAAGGTCGCCGAGAGTGACGCCACGCTGGCCTTCATGGACCTGATGCCGCAAGCGGACGGCCATGTGCTGGTGGTGCCGAAAGAAGCAGCGGCCGAGATATTCGAACTCTCCGACGCGGCGACCATTGAATGCATCCGCATGACGCAGCAGATTGCCGTCGCAGTCAAAGACGCGCTCAAACCGGATGGGGTGTTTATCGGGCAGTTCAACGGCGCCGCCGCTGGCCAGACCGTCGCGCATGTCCATTTTCACGTCATCCCGCGTTGGGAAGGCGTGCCGTTGCGCCTGCATGCTCGTGAGGTAGCGCCGCAAGCCGCGCTAGAGGGGTTCGCGCAGCGTATCCGTGCCCAGCTCGCCGGCGAGCGCCGCTGAGGCTCATGCGCGCGGCTATAGCGCGTTACAGCCGCCAACAAGGCGTAGGAGGTCTACGACGCGGACTGCGGCGCTCGCATAGATCCCCGTCCGACGTTCTCAAAGAACGCAGACCGGCATCAATTGCGATGCAACAAGCTGCGCAACGGATGGTGCCAATCGATGTGCCGCGGGTGGTCTTTCTGCGCGCGCTGACGATGTTCCTGCCACAGTTCATCGGAGAACAGGAACGCGACTATCAGCAGCGGCACGACCAGAAATGCGCCCAGTATCAGGTGCTCCATCACAGCTCTCCTTTCGCCCAATCCGTGATTGCATTGTAGGCGCACTTCTCGTGCCCAGCGTGCGCCGGCGCACTCACGAACACAGGGACCCCGGTTGCGACAAACGGACGCCCTGCTCCTGCAAAACCCGCGCCACGCCTTGTCCGGCGAACTTCAGGCTGCAACTGTTCAGACGGCACTTCAAGAACTCCCACGGCGCACACGGGACTAACCCTGGCTCGCTGGAATTCGCTGGCCGCCCGCGTATCGCAGTTCTTTTCTTCCCGTCGCGGTCAATCCGGCGCAATCTAAAACCAATAATTCTCAAGGGGGATCTCATGACTATCGAACGCGATACCAGCCTCACGTTAAGGCCGCTGGAGCGGCAGGATCTGCGCTTCGTCCATGAAGTGAACAACAACGCCAAGATCATGCGTTACTGGTTCGAAGAACCCTATGAAACGTTCTCCGAGCTTTCGCAGCTCTACGACCAGCACGTGCACGATCAGCGCGAACGACGCTTCGTCGCCATCGACAACGACGGTGAAACGGTCGGCGTCGCGGAATTGATCGAACTCGACTACATCCACCGGCGCGGTGAATTCCAGATCATCATCGCTCCGCAGACGCAGGGCCGTGGCTATGCAACGATCGCGACCCGGCTCGCCGTCGATTACGCATTTTCAGTGCTGAATCTGCGCAAGATCTATCTGATCGTCGACAAGTCGAACGCCGCCGCGATTCATGTGTACGAGAAATGCGGCTTCCGGCACGAAGCCGAGTTGATCGAGGAGTTTTTCGGCAACGGGAAATATCACAATGCGTTGCGCATGTGCATGTTCCAGCACGAGTTCTTCGCCGCGAATCCGCGCGGTGACTGACCGCGATGGTTGCGCGCCGTGGTTCAGCGCAGTGGCCAACGTGGCGCAGCGGAGCGTGCTCCGCTTACCGTGCCCAGCGAACTCACGGCCCCGCGCCAGACCGTCACCGCGCTATCAGGCGCTCGCCTTCTTCCATGTGGCGGCGAAAATCCCCGCTCCGATCAACAGGCTTCCCCCGACGCGATTCACAACGCGCTGCACACTCGCGCTGCGGATCGCCCGTCGGGCGACCGAGGCAAGCATTGCATAGCAGAGTGCATTGAACGTACCGAGCAGCACGAACGTCGCTTCAAAAGCGATGATCTGCGAGGTCGCCGCCACATGAGGATCGATGAACTGCGGCACGAATGCGACAAAGAAAATGATGCTCTTGGGATTGAGCGCCGTCACCGCAAAAGCATGCGCGAAAATGCGGCTGGGGCGGGTTTCGACGATGTTCGCGGGGTCTGTTGCGTCAGACGCCTCCATATCGCGCGTCGGGGAACGCCATAACTTGACGCCAAGGTAGATCAGATAAGCCGCGCCGACCCATTTCAACGCCGTAAACAGGGCCGCGGACGCGGCGAGAATCACGCCGAGGCCCAGCATGGATGCGGTCATCGACGTCAGGTCGCCGAGCGCCACGCCGGCAGTTGTCACCAGCGCAAAACGGCGCCCATGTCCGAGCGCGTACGAAACAACGAGCAGTACCGTCGGTCCTGGGATCGCGACAAGGATTGCCGAAGCAATCGCAAAGGGTAGCCAGTGAGCAAGTGTCATGGGGAGATCTCCGAAAGTCGGCTGATTTATCCATGAACTTTCGGCGAGTGCAAGCGACTTTTCGCCGGAGAAATTCATCGCGCCGGCATCGTCGGACAGAGCTGGCACTCTTTTTGTCCTGCAATTAAACCGATACTTGCCTCATTTTCAATTATCTGGTGAATGACTTTGTGTGCGCCGCATCAAGTGTCCGGATTTTTCGTATTAAGCCGCTTAATTAGTGATGCTGGTTTACTCGTATATACCCCGCAAAGCATTGTCAGTTAAAGACAAGCGCGTTCGACAGCCTTACGGAATCCATCGCGAAGGTCGCCTTTTTCATCATTTAGGACGTCGCAATATCGTGCGACAACCGGTGCGGCAATTCGCCACTGTTGCAAGCGCACACAAGATGTGCTTGCTGCTGGCTCAACTTCTTCTAAAGTGCAAGATGCGGGTATGCCTAGAAGTTAAATACATAGCTAACCTGAGTAATAACCCGCACGGAGGCAAATATGAAATCGCAAGTCGCTCTTCTTTTCGCTGTGACGGGATTGCTGGCCGCATCAGCGGTGCAGGCCCAGGACGCGATGGTCAAGCCGCAACAAACCATCCAGTTCAAGGCGAATGCTTATGGCTGCCTGTCGAAGGATAAACTCGACGCCGCCGATCACCACGCACAGGCTGGCGAACAGCAGCAAATGCAGGAATTCTTCTCTGGCTATCAGTGCATCTCGACCCCGGAGAATTCGAGTTTCCGCGTTGTGCGCGTCGTCGGACATGACGTGGAATTCGTCAATTCTGGCAATAGCGATACGGAAGGCCTCTGGGCTAACGATCGGTTCATCAAGCAGTAAAGACTGTACAGCCAGGTTCTAATACCTGGGCAGCCTGCTGCAATTCACGGCCCTTAAAAGGGGCCGTGTGGTGAATTTGCGGAATTAAAGACACGTTACGTCGTCTGTCGACGTAAATGGAAACGGCTAAGCATGCGCTTAGCCGTTTTGTTTTCCTCCCCCCGCACTGAGCCACGTAAATCCCTACGGTGATCCATCCGCCTCATCCGCAAAATATCTCACGTCGGTAAACATAGCGTTTCATAGCGCTTTCGAGCATTCCGAATATCAATTCCGGTATGGCATGATCGAAGCCGCCGCACCAGACGGCTTTCGGCCACGCTATCGGGATAAACATGACACGTAGTCATTCGAACTGGTTTGTGCGCGGGCGCCTCAAAACCCGGCAGCTGATGTTGCTGGCGGCGATGGAAGAGGAGGGCAACGTAAGGCGCGCCGCCGATTCGCTCGGCATCACCCAACCCGCCGCGTCGCGTCTTCTGAAGGAACTGGAGGACATGCTGGGCGTCAGCCTGTTCGACCGCACCCCACACGGCATGCTAGCCACGATGTACGGCGAGGTGATGATCCGGCACGCGCGCATGGTGTTGTCAAACCTGAGTCACGCACATGACGAAATATCGGCCCTGCGCGCTGGATTGACCGGTCAGGTACGCATCGGCGTGATCGCCGCGGCCGCTGCGACGATGGTGCCGCGCGCCATCGCAAGCGTGAAGGAGCTTTACCCGCAGTTGCAGATCTGGCTGCAGGTCGAAACGTCCGACGTCATGCTGGAGCGGGTGGCCGAGGGCGAGCTCGACATCATGATTGGCCGGGTGCTCGAACGGCAGGATCCGCTCAAGACCGAGGTACGCTACGAGCCGCTCGCCGATGAACCGCTATGCGTCGTCGCGCGGACCGGCCATCCTCTCGAAAATGAGACAGGTTTGACACTGCGCGACGTCGTGAACGCGAGCTGGGTGTTGCATCCGCCCGGCAGCGTGCTGCGCCACCGTTTTGACCTGATGTTTTCGCAGATTGGACTCAATCCGCCCCAAAACGTCGTCAATACGAACAACTTTCTGGCCATTTCGAGCCTGCTGCTGCAAGGCGACATGCTCGCTGTCCTGCCGGACGAAGTGGCGCGGCAATACCAACAGTACAGCATGTTGCAACGGATGCCGGTCGATTTGCCGTGCAGAATGGATACGTTCGGTATCATCACGCGCCAGTCGCAACTGCTGTCGCCAGCGGCGTCCGTGGTGCTGGAAGCCTTGCGCACAGCGGCCGTCGACGTGTATGGTGCGGCCTTCGACCCCACGGTGGCACGCTAAATGCTCAGCTATGGCTGAAAAAAGCAGCCAGGGCAGGCGTTCTCGTGCATGATCCGTCCTCGCCACCCCACGGCTGCAGTCCGGCCGGCGTCGTTTCGCTGCCAGCTTTTCTTGGCACCACGCGCCGTCCCCAGCAGCCCTGTGGAGGAGCGAGCGATGTACAAACAAAACGGTAAGCGGCAGCGAGCCGCCGATGATTCCTTTTCTGTGAGGTCCGCAAGCGCGGGCTCCTGGTGTGG
>Ga0302311_10006023_pt1 | contig 12668 bp, 5 predicted proteins | sample III_Palsa_N1_3_FD_200449 | JGI IMG/M metagenome (GOLD analysis project Ga0302311, IMG submission 200449) | Peat permafrost microbial communities from Stordalen Mire near Abisko, Sweden - III_Palsa_N1_3 | ecosystem: Environmental > Terrestrial > Soil > Palsa > Peat permafrost | place: Sweden... | reverse complement strand
ACTGCTGGCAACGCTTCACGCTGGTCATCGAACATCCCACGCTTTGCGATCGCCCCTTCGGCCATTGGCTCCCACCAGAACACGCCCTTGCCCAGCCCATTCGGTGTCTCCTTTACAGTCTTCACCAGCGCGGCGAGAAAATCAGCCTGGCCTTGCGGTGTCTGTGGATACGGCGGCTTACCTGTTTTGAACTCCTCGCCATCGCGCCAGTCGTATGCCGTCTCCACAACGATGATCGGCTTCTTGTAACGGTTCGCCATGAACTCTAGGTTGTTCTTGAGGTCCTTCAAACTGCCTTGCCACCACGGGTAGTACGACTGCCCAATCACATCAAACGGCACGCGATTCACAATCAAATTATCGAAGAACCATTTGGTCGTCTCATCATTTCCCCCCTGGTCGATGTGGATCATGATCAGCGGCCGCTGCTCCGTTCCTTTGCCATCGTTCACGCCCCGGACTCCGGCCTGTAGCAGCTCTGCAAACTGCGGCCAGCGCTCGGGCAGCTTGCCATCGGGCCAAAGCATTCCACTGGTAACCTCGTTGCCGAGCTGCACCATATCCGGCATCGTGCCCTGCTCGCGGAAGGCCGTGATCGTGTCCTTCGTGAAGTGGTACACCGCGTTGACCAACTCCTCATGCGACATCTTCGCCCACGCCGCGGGTACTTTCTCATGCGCGGGATCGGCCCAGTCGTCCGAATAGTGAAAGTCGAGCAAGAGCCTGAATCCCAGCGCCCGTGCCGCTTTCGCCTCCGCGAGCGTGTATGGTAGCGTATTCGGCAACGAGGTCGGCTCATTCATGATCCGCAGTCGAACCCAGTTGAATCCGTTATGCCGCAGAATCTCGAGGCCCGGATGCACCTTCCCATCCTCCTTGAAAGCGACCCCCTTCGACTCCATCTGCCGCAAGAACGAAACGTCAGCCCCATAGATGAAATAAGGGCGCTTCGCAGGAGCAACGGCAGCGGGATTCGAATCTTGTGCCGCAGCAGGAATTGTCTGACAAGTCGCCGCTGCGCCCATCGCCAGCAGCGCGCAACGAACCATCAGCCAACGCATAGCACCATCGTTTCCAATCCATCGCCTCCGTCGTAAATCGGTTGCTCAGAGATGCAACAGACCTCTCTGCAGCGCAGTTACCACAGCTTCTGTTCGATCATGCACATCCAGCCGTTCCAAAATCGCCGACACCCGGCACTTCACCGTAATCTCCGCTAGATCCAGCTCCGTCGCAATCTCCCGATTACTCTTTCCCTGCGCAATCCGTTCCAGAATTTCGCGCTCCCGAAAGCTCAAATCGCTACTCGGCGTGCGATTCGCCAGCGTCTCTTTCACCACCTGCGGCAAGTACCGTCCGCCCGCATGCACCCGCTTGATCGCGTCCGCGAGCAGATCGTGCGGCATCCCTTTGATGATGTACCCTCGCGCGCCCGCTTGTAACGCTTGGTGGATATCCTCGTCGCCCTCGTACGTCGTCAGCACAATGAACCGCGCCTCCGGCGATGCCATCCTGATTGCCCAAATCACCTCGACACCGCTCAGATCGGGCAGCCGTAGATCCATCAGCGTTATGTCCGGCTGATGCTCCTTGTGCAGCGCGATCGCCTCGCGTCCGCCGCCAGCCTGCGCAACCGTCTCCATTCCCGGCAGCGTGCCGATCAGCGCCGCCAATCCAATCCGCACGATCGGGTGATCGTCTACCAGCATGATGCGTATCGACCCTGCCGAAACCTTCGTCATCCCACCATCTCCTTCACCGCCTGCTCCGCGGTCGAGCGATTGTGCTCGGCGCACAGCGCCGCCTTCGGTACTCGAATATACACTTCCGTGCCGCGTGCAACCGCGCTTGTCACACGCACGCTGCCACCCAGCCGGCGCATCCGCTCCTGAATCCCTATCAGCCCGAAGTGTCCCTCCGGTGGCTGATCGGACAAGTCGAACCCAACTCCGTTGTCCTCAACCGAAAGCGTGAATTCATCCGCGCCAAAACTCGCCCGCACAGCAATCCGCGTCGGATTCGCATGCAACAAAGCGTTGTAAATCGCCTCCCTGCTCGCCATCGCAATCTCATGCATCGCCGCCGAATGGAAGTCATACGCCTCACCCTCGACCTTGCAGTCGAACGCAATATGCGACGACCGTCCCAGCCGCTCCGCCAGCTTCTCCAACACCTCGCCAAAATTCGTCGACTCCTGACCACGCAAATTCCACACCGCTTGTCGTGCCTCGTCGATCGCCGCCGCCAACTGAGTTCGCGCATAATCCAGAAGTTCTACATGCGCCGTGCTGCTTCCCGCGCCACCCACGCTCGCCGCCTCCAGCAGCAACGACACGCCCGCGCAACCCTGGATCAACGTGTCGTGCATCTCCCGCGCCAGCCGCGCCCGCTCTTCGATCCTCGCCTTATAGGCCGTCTCCACCCGCCGCAGCTTCTGCCGATGCACCCACCAGATCACCATCGCCAACGCAGCAATACACAGGCCCAAAAACCACCACGTCCGATAGAAATACTGGCGCTTCACCACGGTCAGCGTCCGCTCCGTCATCCTGCCGGATCCACCCTGAAACGCCCTTACCCGAAACGCATACTGCCCAGCCGGCAGGTTCGTGTAATCGGCTACGCGACGGTTCGACCCATACCGCCAATCCCGGTCAAAGTTATCCAGTTTGTACTGGAATTGCACTGCATCCTGCGGTCCCAGCAGAATAGCTCCGTACGCAATCTCCAGGCTGCGATTGTTCGCATCCAGAACCACCGGTCCCGTCTGCATGGACACCGTTCGCCCGTCGGCCACCACCTCGTCCAGAAACACCTTCGGCACTGCCGACGAATCGGCTTCATTCGCTAGAAACTGCACTGGTCCCTTGCTCGTCGGAAACCAGGCATTTCCCTCCGGCGTCATCGCCCCCGCGGGCATCGTCCCGCCGTACAGTGGAGTCAACTCTCCGCCCTCCGACACCGCAAAGAAACGCTGCGAAAGGTAATTCTTCGGATCACCCGCCAGCTTCTCCAAGTCCGCAATCGAGATGACCGTCACCCCGCTCTCGCCACTCATCCAGAAGCGGCCCTTGCGGTCCTCCAGGATCGCGTACACGCTGTTACTCGCCAGTCCCTGCTCAGTCGTGTAATGGGCCGTCGTTGCGGCCCCCGGAACGTATCGGTAAAGCCCGTTGTCCCTGGTCCCGATCCACAACGCGCCACTCGCGCTCTGATCCAGAGCCCACACTTTCTCACCAGCCAGAGCACGCGTCGCGGCGTCCTGCACAAACCGATCGCCCACCAGATGGCTCAACCCGCGATCGGTTCCAATCCACAGGTTACCCGCACGATCCTCCAGGAGCGTCCGTACGCTAAAGTAAACCAGCCCGTCCTGCACCCGGAAACGGCGAAACACTCCATGCGACAGCCGGCTAACCCCTTCATCCGTCGCAATCCAGAGGTCGCCATTCTTTGCCTCGATCACCCCGCGCACAAAGTTATTCGTCAGCCCGTTTGCCGTCGTGTAGTGCTCCGTCGCCGCACCCGGCCCGAGGTGAAACAACCCACGCCCATCCGTTCCAATCCAAAGCGTCCCATCTTTGGCTCGAAAGACATTCCGCACCCGCGCGCCATGCAGCGCCAGAAACTCCGTCGGCGTCGCCACCCCATTCACCAGGTGGGAGAGCCGCGTGCTCGCCACCCAAAGCGCCGCATCCCGATCCCGCGAGATCGTCTCGAAATCCGAGTCCGACGCATTCGGCAACGGCACCAACTGCACCAGCGACCGGCTGAACCGCACCACGCCCGCTTGCGTCCCCATCCACACATTGCGCTCGCCGTCCTCGAACAAACTCAACACCGTCCGGCTCGGCAACTTCAGGTCCTCCTCTGGCTCGGCGCCAACCACCGCCAGCCGTCCTTCGCGCAACGTGTAGGCGCCCAAGCCGATGGTTCCAATCCAAAGCGTCCCGTCGCCGGTCTCCCGCAATGTCCTTACGGTTCCATCGACACCGGCGAAGCGCGTGAACCGATCGGCTCCCGGTAGCAGCTTTTGCAGCCCTGAAACGGTCCCCACCCACACTGTTCCGTCGCGCGCTTGCAGAATCGACTTCACTCGCGTTTCGCTGTACTGTCCGACCAACGGATATTCCGTTGCCACTCCTCCGCGAATCGCCACCAGCCGCGATCCGCCGGCCCAAACGCTACCATCCACAGTTTGCGCCAGCGCATGCACTGCCATTGCCGGGAATGCCGCTGTACGATCCACGCGCACCGCACGCTCAGCCTTCCCATCCGGCAGCTGAAACAGGCCATCGTCAGTCCCAATCCAGATCCGGCCGTCGCGCCCTTCGAGGGTGCTGCGGACGAACCCGTCCATCAACCCGTCGGCCGCGCCAAACTGACGAAAACGGCCGCCGCGCATCCGCACCAGCCCACCGCCCTCCGTTCCGATCCACAGCGTCCCATCCCGCGCCGTCATCAGGCTGAAGACGCTGTTTTCCTTAAACGCCGGAGTATTTCCCCGTTCGAACGTGACAAAATGCGAGCCGTCGAACCGCAGTAATCCGCCTGTCGTTCCAATCCACAGAAACCCATCCGGCGTCTGTGCCACGGCCTGCACGGTCTCCTGCGGTAACCCATCTTGCGTTTGCCAAACGCGCGTCGTGTAGTTCTGCGGCTGCGTCCTCCCCGGAACACTCGTCACTGCCTGCGCCGTTAGACACGCCACTCCACCCAGCGCCATCAGAGCAAGCGCTCGCACTGTTCTTCGCCGAAGGCTGATGGAAGTCCCGTCCAACACGATTCGATTGTGCACTCCTCTCCCGGAACCGCACAAGTTACGCTACGCTCACATTCCTCTCCGTGAAACCGCCCGTCCGCCCGGGAACCAAGAACATCATGAAATGGTGGCACGCATACTTTGGTATGTTCCAAGTCGTTGTTTCAACCAGATAGTGTCTTCTGCGCACTCCATTCGCTCTTTCGACGGTGCTCTCCGGGCACGTCCGTGGAGAGTGGACGCCCAAAACGAGGAAACATACATGATCCGTCTTCACCTTTTGTCTTACTTTGTCAGGCCGGCCGCCATCGCTGTTCTCAGTACCTTCGCCTTCGCAGGCGCCCACGCGCAGGTCGGCACCGCTAGCCTCACCGGAACCGTCCAGGACACCAGCGGCGCAGTCATCCCCGGTGCAACCGTTACCCTCACCGATACCTCAACCCAGACCTCGCGGACGGCCAAGAGCGACGGCAGCGGATTCTTCTCCTTCCCCAACCTGCCGGCTGCCACCTATCAGGCGAACTTCCACATGCAGGGCTTTTCCGATCTGCTCCGAAAGAACATCGTCCTCGGAATCGGCGACAACCAGGCCATCCCAGGCATCCACATGCAAATTGGGGCGGTGACCTCGACTGTCAATGTTTCGGCCCAGTCGGACGCCATCACGCCCACGACCTCGGGCGAGAGCTCGTATACCCTTTCGAGCAAGCAAATTCAAAACCTCGACATTGAAGGACGCAGCGCCGTGGAACTGCTTGGACTTGTCCCGGGCGCAGCCGACTCCGGCAACTTTGAAAGCGACACGTACAGCGGCCAGACCGCCGGATTTAGCCAGAACGGCAGCGCCTTCTCGGTCAACGGCAACCGCTTCGACCTCACCCAGATCGTCAGCGACGGCGCCGTTGTCAGCGACGTAAACACCTCGGGTGGCGCAGCCGTTACGCCCAACGTTGACATGATCTCCGAGGCGAAGGTCGAGACTGCGGCCTTCCTGCCCGAGAATCCCAACGGCCCCATCGTGATCAATACGGAAACCAAATCCGGTGGTCATGGTTTCCACGGCGAAGTCTACTTCAGCGCACGCAATTACGTTCTGAATGACACCGATTGGCGCGTGAAGAACCTTGGCCTCACCAAGCCGAATGACGCGTATTACTACCCGGGCGCCAACATTGGTGGCCCCGTCGTCATTCCCGGCACCGGCTTCAACAAGAACCGCGACAAGCTCTTCTTCTTCGTGGCCTATGAGAAGGCGCTCCAGTACGTGCAGGATCCGCTGCTCGACATCCGTGAAGCGGTCACCCCGACAGCAGCCATGCGCTCAGGCGATTTCAGCGACGCGGCGTACATGAGCAACTTCGCCAGTAGCGCCTACTACGCCAGTGTGACCCCGTGCACTTCGTCAGGAGCAAACACGTCGCTCTGCGAAGGCACCACCGGCATCATCAACCCGGCAGCCGTCGATCCCAACGGCCAGGTTCTCATCAATGCCTTGCCGCAACCGAACGCCAACCCTGCCACCAATGGCGGATACAACCTGGTCAGCAGCGCGCTAACCTACCAGCCGCGCGATCAGGAAAGCGTCAAGATCGACTACAACATCAACCAGAAGAACCACCTTTCCGGACGCTACAATCGCGAAGCGGAGACGGTTCCCTTTCCCTTCGGCTACTACAACACCTTCACGCCGAACCTATTTACCGCCGACCAATACAACCATAACGATTCCAACTCGGTGGTCACCAATCTTTCCACCGCCTTAACCTCCACCACCACCAATCAGCTGATCTTTTCCTACACGCGACTGAACTTTCAAACCTACGTCGGCAATCCAAACGCCATCTCTCGCAGCACGCTTGGCTATACCGCCGCCGATCTCTATAACAACGACAGCAACATCCTTCCAAACATCCAGCCGGAATACGGAGACGCAGGGTATGCCTCGCTCTATTTGATTGGTGGCAGCTACCCGACCATCCACGCGCCGCAGCAGACCTATGTGGTCAATGAAAATGTGACGAAGCTGCTCGGACGTCATACTCTGAAGGCCGGCGTCTACTTCGCGCAGCAACAGTTCGGCGAGCTAACCCCCGGTATCGAAAACGGAGATATCGAAACCGGCAACTACTCCGGTGCCTACAACACTGGTAACCCCTTCGCTGATCTACTTACGGGACAGATCGCGGGCTACGCCCAAAGCACGAAGAACTTCATCGGCAACATGACCGAAAGGCGCTTCGACTTCTTCGTGCAAGACCAATGGAAGGCAACGCCCCGCTTTAGCGTCAACTACGGAGTCCGCGTCAACCACATCGGCGCGTGGTACGAAGACGCCGGCAAGATCGTCGTCTTCGATCCCGCGCTCTACGATCCGGACGGCACCTACGCCGAAGCCCCCGGTCTCGTCACGCACGCAACCGATCCTTCGATCTCCATTAGCGGTGGCAAGGCTCTAGGCTTTCAGATCGCTCCCGATGTCGGTTTCGCCTGGGATGCCCTCGGCAATGGCACAACCATCGTCCGCGCTGGCTTTGGCACAAACTACTATGCCGATCCGGGCTCGAACGCCTTCTCCACCATCGAGGCGCCCCCCAACGAAACCTTCACCAGCTTCTACGGCCTCACAACGATCAACGCCATTCCCACGCTACAGACCTACCTGCCGCTTGGCCTCTACGGCATTGGAAATTTCCACGACAACCACCTGCCGGTCACTCGGTCCTACACCCTTGCGGTCGCCCAGACCTTGCCCGGCGGCATCAGCACTGAGCTCTCCTACAACGGAAACGTATCGAAATATTTGACCGGCTACCTCAACACCAATCCTGTCCCCGAGGGCTGCCCTGGAGAGTATCCCGGCTATACCCCAGGCTCCTACAACGACACCACCTGCCGCCCGTATTCGCTGCTCTCCGGCCTGAGCACCGAGGTTCATAACCTCAGCTCTTTCTATAACTCTCTTCAGGCCACCGCGTCGAAGAAGACCGGTATCTTCAACTTTTGGTTCACGTATACGTACGGCAAGGCGCTCTCCTACAACTGTGAGAATCCCTTCGTCGAGCGTCGCTGCTACGGTCCTGCTCCCTTTGATCGGAGTCAGACCGTCAACATCTCCTACCTCATCAATTTGCCGAACGTCAGCGCCAAGTATCTCGGCAATCATAAGGTCCTCAACGGCATCCTGGATGGATGGCAATTCACGGGTATCGAGCAGTTTTCCTCGGGAACGCCGCTGCAGTTCACCGCTGCCGCTTCAGCCAATGGCAATACCGGCAACGAGTACGACGGCATCCACAACCGAACCATCAACTTCTACGCGGTGGGCGACGCCGCCAACAACTACAACTCACCGAACTTCGACAATCGCGTCCTCGTCGGCACGCCGGATGAGCAGGCGGTTCCAACTCTCGTCTGCGACCCCCGCAGCCATCTCGCGGCGCATCAGTACTTCAACGCAAACTGCTTCACCTCACCTCTGCTCGGCTCCGCAAACAATCCGAGCATTGGCACCTACCAGCTTCCGTATATCCACGGGCCGCGCTTTCAAGCGAACGACATTGGTTTGTACAAAGCGTTCAAGATGGCCGAACAACGTAGTATTCAGATCCGCGCCCAGGCCTTCAACTTCATCAACCACCCCCTTGATTCCTTCGTAGAGTACGATCCCGGACTTTACCTGCACTACGGCGGCTACGGTGCCTCGCCTGCCAATCCGACCCAGGCCGGCTTCGCTGAAACCAAGCTCGGTGCACGCACCATCCAACTCGAAGCAAAATTCTACTTCTAACCTCACTCGCTCCTCTCCGTGGTGCCGGACCATCCACCGGCGCCACGCCGCGCTGTCTTCGTCCAATCCACCCTTCCTGATGTTCCCTGGGAGAGCCCTAAACTTCATGAAGTTCCGCTTCATCTTTCGACTCATCGTTGCCGCGACGATCACCCTCGCGGCATCGGCCCCCCGCGTCGCCGCACAGGAAATACCAGATCAAAATCAAGTCACCGTAGACGCCTCAGCTCCCTTCGTCCCTCCCGAAACCGGCTACCTCCATCTCGGTGGCACGTCTTCCACCGGCCACTCGCTCCAGGTCAACAGCCGCTACCTCGTTCTCGACGGCAAGCCCTGGCTGCCCGTCATGGGTGAGTTCCATTTCTCGCGCTACCCCGAATCGGAATGGGAGGACGAGATCCTCAAGATGAAAGCTGCCGGCGTGGACATCGTCGCCACCTACATCTTCTGGATCCACCACGAAGAGGTTCAGGGGCAATTCGACTGGGCTGGTCAGCGTGACCTACGCCGCTTCGCCCAACTCTGCGCCAAACATCACATGTACGTCTGGCTCCGCGTCGGCCCCTGGGCGCATGGCGAAGCGCGTAATGGAGGCTTCCCCGATTGGGTCGCCAAACTTCCCAACACCCGCACCAACGACCCCACCTACCTCCACTACGTCCAGCTCTTCTACAACCAGATCGGCCAGCAGGTTCAGGGTTTGACCTTCAAAGATGGCGGCCCGATCATCGGCACTCAACTTGAAAACGAATATGGCCTGCACGGATCCGGTCGCGGTGCCGAGCATATCCTCACGCTCAAACAACTCGCCGTCGCCGCCGGCATCGACACGCCCATTTTTTCGGTCACCGGCTGGCCTTCGCTCGATTTCCCGCCCCGGGAAGTGATTCCCGTCTCCGGCGGCTATCCCGACGGTTTCTGGTATGGCTCCCAGACCAACCTTCCCCCCAGCATGACCTACCTCTTCAACTTCAACCGCGAGCTTGGCGACATGGGCGCGACCGTCCCCTCAGAAGACCCGACGGGCAAGGTGCATCTCGACCATGACCCCTATTTCGGTGCCGAGGAGGCCGGCGGCATGGCCTCTGCCTACCACCGCCGCCCACTCCTCACCGCCGACGACATCGCCGCGCTAACGCTCACCGGCATCGGCTCTGGAATTAATCTTTACGGCTACTACATGTTCCATGGCGGAGCCAACCCCGAAGGCTTCCTCACCACGCTGCAGGAATCCACCGCCACCGGATATCCCAACGATCTCCCCGAAAAGACTTATGACTTCCAGGCCCCGCTGGGCGAGTTCGGCCAGCAGCGGGAATCCTACCGCAAGACTCGCCTCATGCATCTCTTCCTCAACGCCTATGGATCGCAACTCGCCGCAATGCCCGCGTTCGCGCCGTCCAGGCAAGTGCGTGACCCCGCCGATACCTCTACTCCACGCGTTGCTGTCCGCGCAAAGGGTTCGTCCGGCTTCGTCTTCGTGAATAACTACGTGCGCCAGCTAGCGCTGCCTGCGCGCCCGGTATTTCAGGTCCACGTAAAGCTTCCCCACGCAGACCTCGCCATTCCTGTACACCCCATCACCGTTCCCGGCGGCACCTACTTCGCGTGGCCCTTCAATCTTTCGCTTGGCGCGGTCAGGCTCAACTACAGCACGGCTCAGCTCCTTACGCAGCTCAACGCCTCCACCGGTAATCTCGTCGTCTTTTTCGCCATCCCCGGCATCGCCCCCGAGTTCTCCTTCAACTGCGCATCCATACGCAGCGTCATCGCCTCGGGCGCCACCATCTCACGCGCCGGCGACGCCATCTCCATCGCCGGTCAGCATCCCGGCATGAATTCAAGGATTGAGATCACCGACCGCTCTGGCGCGAAGGTCACCATCCTCCTGCTCACGCAACGGCAAGCCGAAGACACCACGCTCTTCCGCATCGGAGGCAAAGACTATCTCGTTTTCACTTCCTCAAGCGTGTTCTTCGACGGCGCCGCAATCCACCTGCGTTCCACCGAATCGCCTACGCAAAGGATCGCAGCAATCCCAGCCCTCAACACTTCCTTGCCAAGCAAGTCTCAGGGCCTCTGGACTACCGTGATCGTTACTCAACCATACAAGCATCCTCTTCTGAGTGTCACTCCTGGCCAGATCGCCACCCCTCGCTCTGCCATGACGATGGGCCCCTATATCGACTGGCGCAAAACCAGCGTGCCCGCCGTCCCACCCGATTCTGCTTTCCTCACAGCAGGCACCTGGCAGTTGCAATGGCACAACCCTGACTTCGACGGCCTAAGCAATGTCCTTCTCCAACTCGACTATTCGGGCGACATCGGCCGCATCCAATCCGGAGCAACCGTGCTGGACGACAATTTCTTCAACGGCCTTCCCTGGCAGATCGGCCTCAAACGATGGGGCCTCACAACGGCAGGATCCCAACTTATTCTGAAGGTTCTGCCCATGCCCGCGGTCGCTCCGATTTACCTCGACCCGAAAGCCCGCAACCTCCTCGACCGCGTCGAACCCACACCAAAGCTCATCGGCGCCAAACTGATCCCCGAGTACGAATCGATTTTGACCGTAGCGCCCTAGCGCCAGAGTACCCAGAAGCTTGATGGAACCTCACTGGGAACTCAAAATCTTGACGTGACGAAACTCTTAGGGAGGCAAGCTGGCGCGGACGCGCCGCCGCGTGAGAGCTGCCGATAGACCGAAGTTTAGAAGGCCATGAGGCGACCCGATATTCAATTAATTTGATTGTGGGTTGAGAGATTTCCGCCAATCACAGCACTTTTTCGGACTCTGCGCGGTCGAAGGATCTCAGGGATGCTTCCGCGCCACGACGACGACTTTGGCGCGGAAGCAAGACGATGCAATACGTTCACTGAATATTCAGTCGCCAATTCTGCGGTGCTTGCCCATTCGCGGTATCCAGCCACATTTGAAGTCCTTGTGTCGCTTCACCGTAGTAGTCATCGATGACCATCGCAGAACCATTGTTCGTCGTGGACGCCTGGTTCTGCACAACGAAGTAGCCGTTGCTCTGCGGAATGAACTCCCAATTCTGGGCGGGATTCCCGTTGCAGGGCTGCTGCCAGAGCATCGTGCTGGTCCCTTGGGTTTGAGGGAGCGTCCGGGAGGGAGTTCCATTGCCCCACGGGTCGTCGAGACACATGCCACTTTGCACGCTCACCATCGTGAAGTACCCATTGCCCTGCGAGTGGAGCGTCCACTTCTGCGTCGACAGGCCGTTCGCCGGATACTGGATGACCTGTACGCCATTCGTGGCTCCGCCCGAACAGCCATCGCAGTAGTTATCCAGGAGCATCGAGCTAGCCTGGTTTTCCAGGGTATAGGTCGCGCCGTCGCTGATCGTTCCGGAGGGACTGCCAGACGCCCCGGAAGGCAACGAAGCGAGCCAGTTCTGCGGCGCTTCGCCATTTGCGGTATCGAGCCACATTTGGAGTCCCTGCGTCGCTTCACCATCGTAGTCGTCGATCACCATGGGAGTTCCATACGCCGAATTATCGGCCGTTGCTGCTTCGTTCAAAATGAGGAAGTAGCTGTTGCTCTGCGGAATGAACTCCCAATTCTGGGCGGGATTCCCGTTGCAGGGCTGCTGCCAGAGCATCGTGCTGGTCCCTTGGGTTTGAGGGAGCGTCCGGGAGGGAGTTCCATTGCCCCACGGGTCGTCGAGGCACATGCCGCTTTGCACGCTCACCATGGTGAAGTATCCATTACCCTGCGAGTGAAGTGTCCACTGCTGAGTCTCCAAGCCATTCGCCGGATACTGGATGACTTGAACTCCATTCGTGGCTCCGCCAGAACAGCCATCGCAGTAGTTGTCTAACTGCATTTGGCTCGCCTGGTTTTCAAATGTGTACGTCACGCCGTTCGTGAGCGTTGGTGCACCCTGATATCCAACCGAGACAATGTTCGCTTGTACATTGCTCATCGAGGTAGTGCTTGGAGTTCCGGTCGTCATCACTCCTTCGAAGAAGTATCCCGAATCGATGTGGGTATTGTCTCCTCCCATCCCCAAAAGGATCGCCCCTTGCTGGTTCATGGGTGAATATCCATTGGGAAGAGTTAGCGAACCGGAAGACGTGAGACCTCCAGATTGTGAA
>Ga0302311_10006016_pt1 | contig 12676 bp, 6 predicted proteins | sample III_Palsa_N1_3_FD_200449 | JGI IMG/M metagenome (GOLD analysis project Ga0302311, IMG submission 200449) | Peat permafrost microbial communities from Stordalen Mire near Abisko, Sweden - III_Palsa_N1_3 | ecosystem: Environmental > Terrestrial > Soil > Palsa > Peat permafrost | place: Sweden... | reverse complement strand
AAGGGATTGAAGGAGATGCATGCGCTCGGGTGGATTGATCGTTTGCCGCGGATGCTGGGAGTGCAGGCGCGGGGGGCTTCGTCGGTGGTGCGGGCGTTTCAGGATGGAAGGCCTCCGGTGGCGGAGACGGCAGCGACGGTGGCGGACAGCATTCAGGTGGGGTATCCGAAGAACTGGCGGAAAGCTTTGACGGCGATTGCGGAGTCCGATGGCAGCATGATCGCGGTGGAGGATGAGGAGATCCTGGAAGCGATTGCGTATACCGGGAGGCTGACGGGTGTGTTCGCCGAGCCGGCGGCTTCGGCCGGGACGGCGGGGCTGGCGCGCGCGGTGCGGGAGGGGATCGTTCGGCTTGAGGAGAGCGCGCTGGTGATGGTGACGGGGAATGGGCTGAAGGATACGGCGTCGGCGCGGCGGGTGATTGGGAAGCCGATTGAGGCGGCGCGCGATGGGGCGGGACTGGGAGAGGTGTTCCGGCGCGAGGGCTTGATGGGTTAGGCTTCGGGTTCTTTGTCGGGGACGTGCGGGTGGGGGCGGAATGTCTCTTTCATGATGGTTTTTAGGGGTTCTTTGAAGGTTTGCTTGGCGCGCTGCTTGAGCGCGGCCTTGGCGGCGATGGCATTTTGCCGGGAGAGAGCACGGTCCTGGACGGCGGGTTGGACGGCTGGCTGCGGCTTGGGTGTGGACCGCTCATTGAGGTGGCGGGCCAGGGTTTCGATGGTGGGGTAGCGGAAGAGGTCGGTCGCGGGGATATCGATCTGGGCGCGCTGCTGCAACATGCCCTGGACACGCAGGAGCATGAGGGAGTGGCCGCCGTGCTCGAAGAAGTTGGTGTTGGGGTCGACGCGGTCGAGGTTGAGGAGCTCCTGCCAGATGCCTGCGATCATGCGCTCGGTCTGGCTGAGGGATGGGGTGGCGATGGGGGCGGGAGTTGAGCCAGAGGGTTGCGGGAGGGCGGCGCGGTCGAGCTTGCCGCTTGTGGTCAGGGGCAGGCGGTCGAGTATGGAAAAGGTTGCCGGGACCATGTATGAGGGGAGGGCTTGGCGGAGGCGCTCGCGGGTGGCTTCGATGTTGAAGGCGGTGGATGCGGGCGGTTTGGCGAGGGTGGGGATGGTGTCGTTGGCGAAGAAGCGGTCGTAGAAGGGGCTGGCACGGAAGGCGGAGGCGTTGTGCTCAGAGAGGTAGTGGATGGGATGGGTCGTGCCGTCGCTCTGCGTGAGGGCGCCTTCGATGTGGTAGTCGGGATGGAGACGATCGGGGTTGAGGCGATAGCCGGCGGTGGCGTGGAGGGTGTCTCCGGGGGCGACGGGGTGGCCGGGATCGAAGACTGGGAAGAAGACGGGGAGCCAGCAGTGTTCGTGCTCGAGGATGTCGATGAGTTCGCCGGCGCCGGTGTCGAGGGTGAGCCAGACGATGAAGCCGTGCATCCGGCCGGGGCGAGTGATGGTGAAGCTGGAGGGGTAGCTTTGGTCGACGGGAACGCGGGCGGTGAAGTCGAGGTCTTCGAGGGGCTGCGGCGGGGCAAGGAGATGGGACGGTTTGAGGCCTTTGACGCTGAGGCGCAGGTCGAAGGGGCGGCCGACCTGTTCGAAGATCTTTTCGACGTAGCGAGCGGGGAGGGGTGCGAAGCCGGGGTTTGCGAAAAGGTCAGCGTCAAGCTCTACCGGGGCGTAGAGCGTGCGGCTGCGGGCGGGGATGACGGCGGCATCGGGCTTGAGGAGACGGCGGACGCTGTTGAGGATGACGGTGGCGCCTTCGCTTCCACCGAGGGCGCCGACGATCTCCGATACGCAGACGTCGGCTAGTTCGGGGAGCTGGACCTGGGTGGCGTCACCGTGAATGAGGTGGAGGCGGTTTTCTAGGCCGAGCTCGCGGACACGGCGCTGGGCTTTGAGGAAGGTGTCTTCGAGGAGCTCGATGGCGTAGACGCGGGCTGCTCCGGCTTCGAGGCAGAGCCGGGCGAGGAGGGCCTCGGGGCCAGTTCCGACGTCGAGGACGACACGACCGGGGACGGCAGCGGCGAGGGCGGCGCGGTAGCTCTGGTTGCGGCGCTCGTCGGTGGTCATGGCGTGGTAGGCGAGCTCGTCGTAGACCAGATATTCGGCGAGCGAGGGCCACCACTCGGGCTTGGCTGGCGGGGTGCGGGGAACGATGTATGCGGCGAGGCGCTGGCTGGCGGGGTCGGCTGGGTCGGAGACGGGGATGACGGTTGCGTCGGCGATGGAGGGATCGGCGCGAAGGGTGGCGGCGATCTCGCCGGGCTCGATGCGGAAGCCGCGGATTTTGACTTGGTCGTCGGCTCGACCTGCGAATTCGTAGTCTCCGTTAGGGAGCCGGCGGGCGAGGTCGCCGGTGCGATACATGCGGGCGCCGGGGGTTTTGCTGAAGGGATCGGGCAGGAAGGCAGCGGAGGTGAGGGTGGGGCGGTTCCAGTAGCCGCGGGCGACTCCGGGGCCGCCGACGTAGAGCTCGCCGAGGGAGCCGGAGGGGACGGGATCGAGGTTGTGGTCGAGGAGGTAGATGCGGGTTGGACCGCAGGCGCGACCGATGGAGGGTTTGTGAGAGGCGGCACGGACTTCGCCGAGGGTGGCGCAGACGGTGCATTCGGTTGGGCCGTAGGCGTTGACGAAGGTGCGTCCCGGGGCCCAGCGGGAGACTAGGTCGGAGGAGCAGCTTTCGCCTGCTGAGACCAGAACCTGGAGGTTGGGCAGGCTGGCTGGTGGGAGGGCTGCGAGGACTGACGGCGGAAAGGTGACGGTGGTGATGCGCCAGCGGTTCATGAGGTCGATGAGCGCGGTGGAGGGGACTAGCGTGGCGCGGGGTGCGAGATAGAGGGTGGCGCCGGTGAGGAGGGTGGTGAAGATCTCTGAGACGGAGGCGTCGAAGCTGAGAGAGGAGAACTGCAGGACGCGGCTTTCGGCGGTGATCTGGAAGGCTGGGACCTGGCTTTCGACGAGCCGCTGCAGGCTGGCGTGGGTTACGGCGACGGCCTTGCGGCGGCCTGTGGAGCCGGAGGTGTAGATGAGATAGGCGAGGTTGCCGGGCTGAGCGGTAGTGGACAGGTTGATGGGGTCTGGGGTGGGGAGATCTTCGGACATCGCGATGGCGTTGAGGTCGGAGAGATCGTTGAGCAGGCGGGGCGCGGCGAGGATGATGCGGGCTCCGCAGTCGGCGATGAGGTCTTTGAGTAGAGCGGCGGGGGTAGCGCTGTCAAAGGGCACGTAGGCGGCGCCGGCTTTGAGAGTGGCTAGGATAGCCATGAGGGCGGGAAGGCCGGAATCGAGGCAGAGGGCGACGCGGTCTTCTATGCCGACGCCAAGGGTCTGTAGATGGCGGGCGAAGGCGTTGGCGTGGGCGTTGAGCTGGGAGTAGGTGAGGGTTTGATCGTCGCCGGAGGGTGAGTGGAAGATGGCGGCTGGGGCGTTGGGAGTGAGTTGCGCCTGATCTTCGAAGATTGTGTGGATGAGGCGGCTTGGGGCGGGCGCGAGGGCGGGGGTGGGCAGGCCGGAGACGTGGATTTTTGCGAGGGTGCGGGAGGGCTCGGCGGCGATTTCGAGGAACAGGTTGCGAAGCTGGGTGAGGAGGCTGCGGGCAGTGTTGGCGTCGAGGCGGGCGGTATCGAAGCCGATGCCGAGGCGGGATTGTTCGCGCATCTCCATCATGACAGTGACGGGGAAGTTGGCGCGCTCGACGAAGTTGAAGCTGGAGACGGCCAGATGCTGGCTGCGGAGGTGGTGGGTGTCGAGGGGCGTGTTGTCGAAGACGAGAAGGCTGTCGAAGAGTGCGGCGGGGGCTTGGACGCCGCTCCATGTCTGGATGTCGCGCAGGCTGGCGTGCTCGTGAGGTTGGGACGCGTACTGGTCGGTTTGTAGATCCTTGAGAAAGCTGCCGACGGTAGTGCCAGGTTCGACTCTGGCGCGGACTGGGATGCTGTTGATGAGGAGGCCAACGATGCGCTCTACGCCGGGAAGAGCGGGAGGCCGGCCCGAGACGGCGGCGCCGAATACGACTTCTTCGCGGCCGCTGTGGCGGCTTAGAAGGAGAGCCCAGGCGGCTTGAAAGAGGTTGTAGGGGCTGAGGGACAGTTGGCGGGCGGCGGATTGGATGGCCTCGACTTCGTTGGCTGGGATCTGGAGAAATTCGAGACCGTAGCCGGCCTCGGAGGTGACGCCCCGGGGAAGCGGTGTGGGATCGTGGAAGCCGGCGAGGTGGTCGCGCCAGAAGGACTGAGCGGGTTGCGAGTCGAGGGTCCGATTCCAGCGCAGGAAGTTTCGGAAGGGCTGAGGCTCAGGGAGATTGGGGGCGGAACCGTTTTGATGGCTTTGGTAGAGGGTGAAGAAGTCTTCGAGAACGATGGGGACGGACCAGGCGTCGAGCAGAATGTGATGCCATGTCCAGAGGAAGTGATGGGTGCGCGGGCCAAGGCGGATGAGGTGAAGGCGCATCAGCGGGGGACGGTTGAGGGAGAAACCTTTCAGACGGGCGTTGGTGCGGAGGGCTTCGAGGTCAGTGGACTGCTGTGCGGCTGTCCGCTCGCTCCAGTCTTCGGTCTCGAATGGCAGCGGGAGGGTTGGAGCTACGATCTGCAGCGGCTCGGGAAGGTCTTTCCAGGCGAAGGCGGTGCGGAGTGCGGAGTGGCGGGCTAGGAGCTGTGTCCAAGCGGCGTGGAAGGCGGCCGGATCGAGATCGCCGGTGAGCTCGCAGGAGAGCTGCTCGACGTAGAGGTCGGAGGCGGGGTCGGAGACACTATGGAACAGCATGCCCTGCTGCATGGGGGTGAGGGGATAGATCTCGGGCTGGGTGGTCATGAATCTCCGTGACCGAAGTCGATCTGTTGGAGCGCGATGGCGAGGTGTTCGGCGGGAAGGCTGAACTCGGTGAGAAGGTTTGTTTCCGGAGCGGGCGGTTGGGGCTGTGACTGGCGGGCGGCGATGGCTGCGATTGTGCGGTAGCGGATGAGATCTGCGGGTTCTAGCGCGAGACCGGCGGCGCGGGCGCGGGCAACGATTTGAATACTGCGGATGGAGTCTCCGCCGAGCGAAAAGAAGTCTTCGGTGATGCCGATGGACGGCAGCTTGAGGACCTCGGACCAGATGTGGGCGAGGGTGTGCTCCGCGGGAGTGGCGGGAGGGACGAAGGCGTGCGGTGTGCGTGCGGCCCACTCGGGTTCGGGGAGGCGCTTGCGGTCGAGCTTGCCGCTGGAGTTGATGGGCAGCGCGTCGATGCGATGCAGGAGGTCAGGGACCATGGAGCGGGGAAGCCTCTGGTCGAGCCAGGCGGCGAGATCTTCGGGGATGGAGGTGGCTACGTAGAAGGCTACGAGGCGGGGTTCGCCGGAGGGATCGGGGCGCAGGAGGACGGCGGCCTGAGTGATGTCGGGATGACGGCAGAGTGCGGTTTCGATCTCGCGAGGCTCGATACGGAAGCCGCGGAGCTTGATCATGTGATCGGTGCGGCCGAGGAAGTCGATGGCACCGTCGGCGCGTCGGCGGACACGGTCGCGGGTGCGGTAGAGGCGGGAGCCGGGGGTTTGTGAGAAGGGATCGGGGATGAAGGCGGTGGTGGTTTGGGTGGGGCTGTTGAAGTAGCCGCGGCCGACTCCGATGCCGCCGATGTAGAGCTCGCCGGGGATGCCGGGAGGGGCCGGGGCGAGGTTGTCGTCGAGGACATAGGCGGCCATGTTGGCGATGGGTGTGCCGATGGAGGAGACACTGACGGCTTGGTCAGCGGCGGAGAGGGTGTGCAGGGTGTAGTGGCACTGATCGTCGGAGCACTCGGTTGAGCCGTAGGTATTGAGGATGGGAATGCCGGGGTAGACGGCGAGCCAGCGGGTGCAGAGGGCGGTGGGAAGAGCGTCGCCGGTGGGGACGATCCAGCGCAGAGTGGTGAGGGGTGCGGGAGCGCCGGACTCTGCGACGTCAAGGATAGCCGTGAGCATGGAGGGTACGACCTGCAGGATGGTGATGCCGTCGCGGTCGATGGCGGTGAGGAGCTCGGCGGGGTTTTCTGCGATGTCGTCGGGCAGGACGACGACCTGGGCTCCGACGATGAGAGGGGCGAGGCATTGCCAGATGACGATGTCGAAGGATTGGGGGCCGGTCTGGGCTACGCGATCGTTGGCGGTGATGCCGAGATCGTTGAGCTTGGCGAGGCAGTGATTGATCATGCCGAGATGCTCGACCATGACGCCCTTGGGCACGCCGGTGGAGCCCGATGTGAGCATGATGTAGGCGAGGCTTTTGGGCAGAGGGCGTGGAAATGAGGTGGTGGCCGCGGGCCGGAGGTCTTCGAGGGTGATGGCGCGGGGATCGATGTTGCGGTGTGCGTGGTCGGTGAAGACGATGGGCGTTTGGATGAGGGCGGCGCGAGTGAAGGGGTGGCGTGGGTCGGCGGGAAAGAAGGCTGCGCCGGCTTTGGAGAGCGCGAGCAGGGTGGTGATGAAGGAGATGCCGCGAGGCAGGAGAACGGGCACGATGGTTTCGGGGCCGATGTCCTGGGCGGCGAAGCGAGCGGCCAGGGTTCGGACTTGCGCGGAGAGATCGGCGTAGGTGATCGAGTCGGGGCCGGAGATGATGGCCGTGGCCTGTGGCGTGCGGAGGGCCTGGGCTTCGAAGAGCTCGACTACGCTGGCGGCTTCGGGTAGGGCGAGAAGGGGAGCGGCGCTGCTCGCGACTTCTTCGGCGGTTTGGTTTGGGGTGAGAAGGGGAAGGCTTGTGACAGGGCTGTCTGGAGATGCAATCAGGTTGGTGAGGAGGGTCTCGAAGTGGTGGGCGATGCGGCGAATGGTTGAGGGGTTGAAGAGGTCGGTGGAGAACTTCCAGGCCATGACGAGCGCGCCGGTTTCGTCGAGCTTGGCTTCGACGTTGAGATCGTATTGGCCTTCCTGCTGCGTTAGGGGAAGGGGGTGAAACTGGAGATCGGCGAAGGGGATGGGGGGCTCACCGGGTTGGCTGAGGATGGAGCGGGCGAGCTCCGGGAAGCGCTCGAGACGCTGCAGGGCGAAGCTGGTCTGGAAGATGGGGGTGCGGCTTAGGTCGGGCGTGAGGTGAAGGCGACTGACCATCATGGAGAAGGGGAGTTGCTGATGGCGGAGTGCGTCGGCTACCTGCGAGCGTGTGGCGTGCAGGAGGGTTTCGAATGTGTCGGTGGGTTTGAGCGTGAGACGGAGGGGCAGCATGTTGACAAAGTCGCCGACGACCTCGCTGACCTCGGGACGGGTGCGGCCTATGGCGGGGGTTCCGATGATGATGTCGGGCTGGCCGGTGTAGCGCGCTAGCAGAACCTGGTAGGCGGTTAGCAGGGCCATGAAGAGGGTGACGTGGTTGGCCTGGGTGAGGGTTTTGAGGTTGTGCAGCAAGGGAGCTGGGAGGATGTGGGTGATGGATTCGCCGCAGAAGCTGCGTTCGAGGGGGCGGGGGTGATCGGTGGCTAGATCGAGGACGGGGAGCTCGGGGTTGGGATCGGGTGCGAGCTGCTGATGCCAGTAGGTCCAGAGGCGGTCGGGGGTGTCGGAGTCGAGTGCGCGGCGCTCGTGGAGGATGTGATCGGCGAAGGTGATGGGCAGGCGCGGGAGGGTGGCGGGTGTGCCGGAGATCTCGGCGGTGTAGAGCGTGCGGAGCTCTTCAAGGACGACCGTTAGCGAGGTGAGATCGCCGACGATGTGGGGGAGGACGATCAGGAGGACGGTCTGGTGCGCGGGGCGTTGGAAGAGCTGGATGCGGATTGCGGCTGAGACTTCGAGGTTGAATGGCTGGTGGGACTCACGATGGAGGAGGGCATCGAAGTCGGCGTCCGGAGCGACGTCGATTGTCTCGACGTGAAATTGGAAGGCGGGGATGGGTTGCTGGCGGACCTCGCCCTGATGCTCCTGAAAGCGCATGCGGAGGGACGGGTGGCGCTCGCAGAGGAGTTGCCAGGAGCGCTCGAATGCGGAGACGTCGAGAGTACCTTCGATGGCGGCTACGAAGCTCATGTTGTAGGCGCCGGTGTGGGGGAGAAGCTTGAAGAGGAACCAGAGGGCTTCCTGGCCGTAGGAGAGCGGGAACCAGTCTCCGGCGGCGCCGAGGCGGGAGCGCAGCAGTGCGGCGAGGCGGGCGCGGTTGTCCGAGGCGGATTGTGTTTTGGGAGTGGCGATCATCGTTGCGACTCCGCGGGGATCTGCTGAAGCATCTGCTCGACCTCGGCGTCGGAGAGTTGATCGAGTTGCGCGAGGAGGGCTAGTTCGTCTCGGTCGGGCGCTGGGGGTGTGTCGAGGTTGGCGGTGGATTGGAGTTCGGCGATGTGGGTGGCGAGGGCGGCGAAGGTGGGGTGGTCCCAGATGGCGGTGGAGGCGAGGCGGATTTGGAAGCGGCGCTCGATGGCGTCGGTTAGCTGGAGGCCGGCGACGGAGTCGAGGCCGTAGGAGCCTAGGCGGTCGGCTGGGACGATGGTTTGGGGATCGTAGCCGGTGCGGACGGCGACCCAGTGGGTTAGCCAGGTTGCGGGGGTTTCGGCTTCTTGCAGGGGCTCGATGGATGCGGAGGCGGCGCTCCAGGCGTGGCGCAGCATGGGGGCTAGCCAGAGATCGAGGGCGGGGAGAGCTTGTTCGAGGAAACGTCGGCGGCAGAGTTGGCGCTGCTTCTTGCCGCTGCGTGTGCGGGGGAGACTGCGTGGCTTGAGGAGGATGCAGGCGGAGAGCTCGAGCTGACGAGTGTCCGAGACGACGGCGAGGATGGTGCGGCGGATGGCGTCGAAATCGGCCGTTCGCAGGGCGGTGCGCTGTAGCTCGACGGCGACTCCGAGGCGCTGCTCGCCAGCGGATTCAAAGCCGAAGACGATGGAGCCGTGAGACTGTAGAGCGGAATGGCAGGTCTCGATGTGGGGTTCGATGTCTTCGGGGTAGTAGTTCTGTCCGCGCAGGACGATCATGTCGTCGGCGCGGCCGAGGACGAAGAGCTCGCCCTCGTGGACCATGCCGAGGTCGCCTGTGCGGAGGAAGCGTTCGTTGGGGTAGAGCGGAAGCGTGGAGGCGAACTTCTGCGAGGCTTCGGGATTATTCCAGTAGCCCTGGGCGACCGAGGGACCGGAGACCCAGATCTCTCCGCTGCGGCCTTCGGGTTGGATCTCGTGTGTCTCGCTGACGATGAGGATGCGGGTGTCGGCCTGGAGGTCTCCGGAGCTGACGAGGGTGGTGCCTTCCTCGCCTTCGGCGACGATTTGGAAGCGGCCCTCGCGCAGGGCGTGGTTGGCGAAGGTTTGGATGACGGGCAGACGTCGCGGACGGCTGGAGGTGACGATGAGGGTGTTCTCGGCGAGTCCGTAGCCGGGGCTTAGGGCGGTGGGATCGAAGCCAAGAGGGGCGAAGCGTTCGGTGAAGCGGCGAAGGGTTTCGGCGCGGACAGGTTCAGCTCCGTCGCTGGCAAAGACGACGCTCGCAAGGTCGAGGCCTTCAAGGCGGGCGGATGGTAGAGAGGCACAGGTCTCGTAGGCAAAGTCGGGCGCGCCGATGTGTGTGATGGCGTAGCGTCCCATGGCTGCGAGCCATGAGATAGGCCGTTGCACGAACTCCATGGGTGAGAGGTTGAAGGAGCGGCAACCGGCGTACATGGTTTCGAGCAGGCCGAGGACTAGTCCCATGTCGTGGAAGTGAGGGAGCCAGTTGAGAATGCGGCTTTGGGGAAGGATTTCGAAGTGGCGGCGCAGCATCTCGCAATTGGCTAGCACCTGGCGATGGAGAAGGATGACGCCTTTGGGATTCGAGGTGGAGCCGGAGGTGTACTGCAGGTACGCGATGTCGTCGGCGGTAAGGTTTGGATCCTGCCACTGGGCTGCGGGGGCAAGGTCGCCGGAGAGACAGAACCATGTCATGTGGGGAAGCGCGGCGGCTAGGATGGGCTGCATCTCCGGGGTGGTGACGCCGATGGTCGCATCGCAATCCTTGACGATGCCGGCGATTTGATCGAGGGGACGGCGGGAGTGCGGGTAGTGGGTGGGCACGGCGATGGCGCCGGCGTAGAGGACGGCGAAAAAAGCCGACAGGAAATCGGCGCCAGCAGGGAAGACGATGAGTGCTCGCGGGCGGTCTTCTCCGCGGGAGATGCCAGCTAATTGCATGCGGGCTGCGAGCGCGCGGGCCGTGGCATCCATGCCGGCGTAGTCGAGCGTTGTTTCCTGCTGAGCCTCATCGCTCAGAAAGGTGTAGGGTGCAGGGCCGGGCGGCTCCGTGGCGCGGGAGCGCAGGAGTGATACCAGCGTCGACCAATCCGTGTGTAGCTCTAGGGTGGGAATCGGCAACGTACTCATCCAAAGTGAAGTAAGAACATACTATAACCGGAAGTAACCACAGGCGAACTGGAAGTAACTGCGGGCGTCGGGCAAGTGTCGGTGGCTAGGTGTTATTCGGCAGGTCGCTGGATTCCCATCTGCGGAGTTGAATTTGAGGTGGCCCGGGGGCGGCCTGCGTGTGTTCGACGACGAGCGCGCCACAATAGTCCGGGGCCGGGGCGAGATTGTGCAGGCTCCAATGATCGTGGTGTTCCGGCGCGGTGGTAATTCTTGCTTGCGGGTCGGGATAAAAGGTGACGTCAAAGTTGTGGAGCGGGTAACTCAGTCCCTGGCCGATGGCTTTGATGAAGGCTTCCTTGCGGGTCCAGCATTCAAAGAACGCTCTTGGAAGATTGGTTGGGCCGACCTTGCGGAGGTTGGCGTTTTCAGCCGGCGAGAAGAATCGCTGAGCTAAGTTGCGTGCGTCGGGAAGACTTCGGATGGGTTCGATGTCCACGCCGAGCTCGCGGCCGTAGCCCACGGCCAGAAGGGCGAGGTTGCCTGCATGCGAAAGGTTGAAACGGAGCGGATTGCCAGGCAGGGATGGTTTTCCGTAGGACTGCTCCGTAAAGTGCAAGGTGTGCGGATCCGCGCCGAGAGTTGTGCCGAGGATGTGGCGCAAGGCTCCATGCGCTACTGTGAATTGACTTTGGGAGTTCTCTCTGACAAAGCGATCGGCGCGTGCGCGCTCTTCAGGCGAAAGTACATGGCGCAGCCGTTGCAGGGTGAACGGAGACTGGGTTAGGTTGATGACCCAGACGACAATCAAACTTGTATCTTGCGCGTGTTGATTTTTCGTGACAAACTCCTCGTACTCACCTCTGGATCGAAACGGCGCCAGGGGAATGCTGGCCTCGAGCCAGCTATTGGTTGTGTAACACGCTGTTTTGCTGGACCAGGTCTGTTGCGAAGTTTAGAAGAGGAACGGCAGCTTATGAGTCCATTTGAGTTTAAGGAACCAGGCGTTAACTGGCAGGATAGCCGGTTGCGAGTCGTCATCAACGACGAAGAGCAGTACTCGATCTGGCCGGAGCAGCGGGCTCTTCCTGCGGGCTGGCGGGATGGTGGCGTCTCGGGCACAAAGGACGAGTGCCTGGAATATATCGCCACCGTGTGGATCGATATGCGACCGCTGAGCGTGCGCCGTGGGATTGAAGCTACAGGCGAACGCGTTTGAGGCGCGGAATGATTGACGAATTAGTAGATCCCGGTACCCACGCGGTTCATCCGGCGGGTGCGCCGTGGGGAGTCCTGAGCGCGATCGGGAATACTCCATTGGTGGCGCTGGAGAAGGTGTTTGCAGACGCGCCATTTCGACTTTTCGGCAAGCTGGAGATGTTGAATCCAGGCGGAAGTATCAAGGACCGGGCGGCGGTGCGGATGTTGATGGAGGGCCGCGAGCAGGGCAGGATCGGGCCACGGACGACGGTCATCGAATCGAGTTCGGGGAATCTTGGGATTGGTTTGGCACAGGCTTGTCTGCGTCTTGGGATCCGTTTTGTTTGTGTGGTGGATACGTGTATTACGCCGTCGAACCTCGCCGTACTGAAGGCCTACGGGGCCCAGGTAGAGATGGTCGACCGGCCGCATCGCGTTGGAGGAAGCTTGCTGGAGGCGCGGATTGCGCGGGTACAGGCGCTGTGCGCGGAATTGCCCGACAGTATCTGGATCAACCAGTATGCCAACGAGATGAACGCCATGGCGCACCGGCAGACGATGTCCGAGATCGACCATGCGATGGATGGCGAGATCGACTACCTGTTTGTTGCGACCAGTACATGCGGAACTCTGCGCGGATGCAGCGAATATGTGCGCAGCCAAAGAATGCGGACCCGCATTGTGGCAGTGGATGCGGTGGGCAGCGTGATCTTCGGGCAGACACCGCAGAAGCGCCTGATTCCAGGGCATGGCGCGTCGCGGATGCCGGAACTTTACTATCCGGGGCTGGAAGACGATCACGTACACGTGACCGACCGGGAGTGTGTCGAAGGATGTCTGCGGTTGCTGCGGACAGAGGCGATCTTCGCCGGTGGATCGTCGGGCGCGGTGATCTCGGCTATCGAAAAATATCGCGCGCACATTCGTCCGGGTGCGACGTGTGCGGCGGTGTTATGCGATCGGGGGGACCGTTATCTGGAGACGATTTACTCGGATAGCTGGCTGCGCGAGCATCTCGGGACAGGACTTTCGGCATGAAGACAGGGGACATCCTGCTGCTGCGCGGGAAGGAAGTTGAAGATATCTTTACCGGGCGGGAGCGCGACCTGATGGAGGCGGTGCGTTCGGCCTATCTGCTGCACGACGCGGGCGACGTGAGCCTGCCTAACTGCCCCTTTCTGCGGATTCCCGGAGATGAGAGCAGCCGGATTATTGC
>Ga0302311_10006007_pt1 | contig 12690 bp, 9 predicted proteins | sample III_Palsa_N1_3_FD_200449 | JGI IMG/M metagenome (GOLD analysis project Ga0302311, IMG submission 200449) | Peat permafrost microbial communities from Stordalen Mire near Abisko, Sweden - III_Palsa_N1_3 | ecosystem: Environmental > Terrestrial > Soil > Palsa > Peat permafrost | place: Sweden... | reverse complement strand
GCCGTAGCTGACCGGGACCGCGCCCAGCGCCCGCAGGTGCTCGTGGTTGGCCTCGCTCGCGGTGCCGACCACCCGCACCCCGTTCGCGACCGCCAGCTGCACCACCAGGCTGCCCACTGCCCCAGCTGCGGCATGCACCAGCAGGGTCTCCCCAGGCGCGGCCTTGACCAGCTCCAGCGCCCGGTAGGCCGACTCCGCCGCGATCGGCAGCGCGGCGGCGGACTCCCAGCCGAGGCTCTCGGGCTTGGCCACCAGTCCCGCCGCCTCGGCCAGGGTGTACTGCGCATAGCCGGCCAGGACCGGGCCGAGCACCTCGTCGCCCGGCTGCCAAGCGGTCACCCCGGCGCCGACGGCGGCCACCGTGCCACTCGCCTCCAGGCCCAGCACGTGCGGGAACTCCACCGGGAACATCGCCTGCAGGTAGCCCCGGCGGATCTTCCAGTCGAGTGGATTGACCCCGACCGCCCGCACCCGCAGCAGCACCTGGCCCGGACCTGGCACCGGCACGGCGCTCTCGCCGAGGCTCAGCACCTCCGGGTCGCCGAAACCGGCGAAGGAGACAACCGCGGCGGTCGCGGGAACACGAATCGAGGAAACAGGAGTGGTGGCCTCGGACATGACTGACCTCTTTCGTTTCGGAGCGCTTCTGGCGATGAACGACCGGCTGGTTCGCCGACATCACGACGCTCCCACGGGATCCACTCCGGTACGAGCGGTCGACTCTCCCTAGGATCGGAAATCCCAGGCTCGGTTCCGGCGTTGAAAACCGCGATGAACACCATGAACCGAACCGAGCTGGCCGACTTCCTGCGCCGCACGCGCGAACGGGTGCACCCGTCCGACGTGGGCCTGCCGGAGGGCCCGCGACGCCGTACGCCGGGGCTGCGCCGGGAGGAGGTCGCCCAGGTCTCGGGCATGTCCGCGGACTACTACATGCGCCTGGAACAGGCCCGCAGCCCGCAGCCGTCGACGCAGATGCTCGCCGCGCTGGCCCGGGCCCTGCGGCTGAGCGACGACGGCCGGGCCCACCTCTACCTGCTGGCCGGGCACCGGCCACCGGCCGGACCGGTGGCCGGGCCGGAGATCGGGCCGACCCTGCGCTACCTGCTGGAGCAGATGCGGGACACCCCGCTCCAGGTGACCAGCGACCTCGGCGACCTGCTGGCGCAGAACGCCGCCGCCGAGGCGCTGTTCGGCTGCGCCTGCACGGTGGAGGGCGAGAACCGCAACCTGGCCTGGTCCTGGTTCACCAGGGCCCGCACCCGGGAGGCGTTCCCGACCGACGAGTGGGAGCAGGCCAGCCGCTGCCATGTCGCCGACCTGCGCGCGGCGGTGGCCCGGCGCGGCAACGACCCCGCCTCGACCGCACTGGTGCGGCGGCTGCTGGCGCACAGCGCCGAGTTCACGGAGCTGTGGTCCGAGCACGAGGTACGGGTACGGCGTGGCACCGTGCTGCGGTTGCGGCATCCGCGCATCGGCGAGATCGAGTTGGCGGCGGAGGTGCTGCTGACCCCGGCCGAGGACCAGCGGGTGCACGTGTTCACCCCGGTTCCGGGCTCCGGCAGCGAGACGCTGGCGGCGTTGGCCCAGCTGCGCGCGATCGGCGAGGAGCACACTGCGGTGACTCCGATCTGACGCATCATCAATTCACCTTCAGGCTTTGACATCAGCTTTGGCTCAAGCTTTGGGACGGGCCTTGAGATCGGCCACGGTCCGGGCGCGCTCGTCGAGTTCGCGTACCGCCCGGTTACGCCGGTGCGGACGAATACTGGTCCGCATCCTCTGGAAGTGGTCGTCGCCGCGAGCCGAGGAGACGAAGGCGTAGTCGTCCAGGAAGACCTGCCAGCTGGCGCAGGCGGCCTCGACATGTCCCAGCTCCAACTGCCGCTCCGCGAGCAGGCCGTTGGCGTGCACTCTGCCCTGCCGCTCCTGCGCCGGGCGGACCCGGTTGGACTGCCGCAGGGCCTTGATCGATCCGGGCAGGTCACCGAGTTCGTACAGCACGTGGGCGGTGTGGAACTGGAAGGCGGACTCGTCGTAGCCGCCGACCGCGTCCCGCCTGGAGTCGGCCCGGGACAGCGCCGCCTCGGTCTGCCGCAGCCTGCTGAACGCCTGACTGCGGTCCTTGACCATGGCCGCGCCGTGCGCCTGCTGTCCGGCCAGGAACGCCTGTAGCCGGGGACCCGCCGCCGGGGCCGCCTCGGCGGCGGAGTCGGCGAGTTGCAGGGCCTTGCCGCCGTAGCCCAGGTTGGCCGCCTGCAGAGCCATCCCGCGCAGCGTCCGGCAGTAGGTGAGGTAGTCCTGCCCGGCGGCGGCCAGCCGCAGCGCCTGCACGTAGTACTGCTGGCCCAGGCCGTGGGCCTTCTCGTACATGGCCATCCACCCGGTCAGGTACACCAGGTCGGCGGCGGCGGCGAGCAGGTCCGCCCGGACCGGGCCGCTGGCCGACGCCTTGAGGTACGGGCCGACTGTGTTGACCAGGAAGGCGGCGGCCATCGGCCGGGCGTGCGCGCCACCCAACTCGTCCAGGATGTCCGCTATCCGCTCGGTCATGGTCCGCACCGTGTCCACCTCGCCCGACCCGACGTGGGTGGTCCGCCCGGTGTGGGAGGCCTCCAGCCGCCCGGACAGTTCGCCGTACTCGGGGACCATCAGCGCCGCCGAGTACATTCCGGCCGCGAGCACGCTGCGCCGGGACGGGTCCATGTCGGCCCGGCCCAGGTCGACCGCCCCCGCCACCGGGTCCGCCTCGGCCCCGCCGCCGGCCGCGCGGCCGAAGCCCACCTCCTGTAACGTGACCGGCCGCCCCAGCCGCCGGGACAGCGCCTCCAGCACCACCGGCCGCGCCTGCCGCAGCGGCACGGTGCCGCGGAGCCAGTGCGAGACAGCCGACTCGTCATAGCTCAGCGCGAGACCCGACTCCACCCCGGCCCGGTTCACCGCACGAGCCAACTGGCCGTTCCCCCAGTGTGCTTCGGCCATCAACGCAGCCAGACCACGATTGGGCGTACGAGCACGTACCGCCATGGTGCCCCCCGAACTTTCAACGCTTTCAAAGTTGTTCGCAGTTTCCCCCCTTCTCGCGCAGCTTGGAACCCCGTTGAATACATGTCAGTTCCCTTGATAGTCCGGATAGTTGAACCTACCCTCGGGAACTTTCGACATACAACGCCACTACCAGGAGTAACGCGTGCACTCAGCGGCAACCGACACCTCCCCGCTGTCCTGTCGTCACCCGCGCAGACAGCTTCACCGGGGTCACCCGAACCTGTGCCGGAGGTCGACGTGATCACCTTCCGCGTCTACGTCGTCAACCGGGACACCGGCGAACGCCAGGAGTTGGGCATCGACGAGTACGAGCCGGGCCCGACCGCCCAACCCGTCGGCGGCGCGTTCGATCTGCCCCCCTGCAGCTGCCCGGACTGCCGTGAGAGCGGTCGGCCCGGACTCTCCCGCGACGCCTGTTGAGCAACGCCTGTTGAGCAAGGCCTTTTGAGCAAGGCCTGTTGAACGACGCCTGTTGAACCACCGGGGGCCGGACCGATCATCCCGCCGGATGACCGGCGCCCCGCCTACCCTGCACCACCCCCGCAGCCCGCCCCGCCCGGCCGAGCGCCGAGAGCCCAGCGGCGCCGAGAGCCCGGGGACACCGAGAGCCCAGGGAAACCGAGAGCGGCTCAGCCGACCGGGAGGCCCAGCCCCGGGAGCACCACAGCGGTCGGCAGCGCCGCCAACAGCCGCCCGGGGAGCCACAGTTTGGAGCCCCGGATGCCGGCGCCGACCACCACTCGGGGATGTTCGGCCACCACCGGATCCACCAGCACCGGCCAGTCCGCGGGCAACCCGATCGGGGTGATCCCGCCGTACTCCATGCCGGTCGCCGCCAGCACGGCGTCCACCGGAGCGAACGAGGCCTTACGGGCGTCCAGGTGCTTCCGGACCAGGCCGTTCACATCCGCCCGGCTGGTGGCCAGGACCATGCAGGCCGCGTACGTGGTGACGCTCCCGCGCCTGGCGGCGACGATCACGCAGTTGGCCGAGTCGGCCATGGCCACGCCGTAGCGGGCGCAGAACTCGGCGGTGTCGGCGAGGTCGGGGTCGATCGCGGCGCCCTCGACCTCCGCGGCGTCCGGGGCGCTCCAGTCAGCCAGCGCGGCGGCCACCGGTTCGGCCAGCAACTCCGGCCGCGTCAGGGCGGGTCGTACCTCAAGGGTCAGCTCTTCCATGCCCCCATCCAAGCGCATCTGGGGGTCGACCCGGGCTCCCGGATCAGGCCGGGCCGCTCCCGGCCCGTAGCGTCGCCAGCACCAGCGCCTCGGCGCGCAGCCGCGCGGCCCGTTCCGGCTGCCCGGCCGCGTCGTAGCCACGCGCGGCGGCCTCCCGCTCATCGATCTCGGCGCGCACGATCCGCTCGGTGTCGGCCTCGGTCAGCACCCGGCGCTCCGCTTCGGCCGCACCGGCCCCGACCGGGATCTGCCCGATCGCCAGCCCGGTCGGCGGCCTCCCCCCGGTCGACCGCCTCCGCGTTCTCGATGGCCGCCGGCGCCGGCCGCAGCGCGGCCACCGGCACCGGTCCCCGGCCTTCATCCCCGGCCCGATCGCCGCCCGCAGCCGCTGCCGCAGCGGCTCCCGGGCCGCGCCGATGCCGGTGCCGCCGATGCCGGTGGTGGTGCCGCTGCCGTCCCGCGTGCCGCCGCTCTCCGTCTCCACGGAACCGACACCACGGCCGCCGCCGGAACCGGGGCGACCGGATTTCCGGCAGCCCCACCCCACACCCAAAGGCCCCGCGGCCGGAACGCGGACCACCGCTCGGGCCACCGGGCGCACTGATCCGGGTCAGCCGCCGACGTAGGCCGCGAGGTACTCGCCGGTGAGGGTGGAGCGGGCGTCGACCAGGTCGCCGGGTGTGCCCTCGAAGACGATCCGGCCGCCGTCGTGGCCGGCGCCGGGGCCGAGGTCGACGATCCAGTCGGCGTGCGCCATCACCGCTGGGTGGTGCTCAACCACGATCACTGACTTGCCGGAGTCGACCAACCGATCGAGCAGGCCGAGCAGTTGCTCGACGTCGGCGAGGTGCAGGCCGGTGGTCGGCTCGTCCAGGACGTACACCCCACCCTTCTCCGCCATGTGGGCGGCCAGCTTCAGCCGCTGCCGCTCGCCGCCGGACAGCGTGGTGAGCGGCTGGCCGAGGCTGAGGTAGCCGAGCCCGACGTCCGCGAGCCGGGTGAGGACGGTGTGCGCGGCCGGGGTGCGCGCCTCCCCGGCGCCGAAGAACTCCTCGGCCTCGGTCACCGACATCGCCAGCACCTCGCTGATGTCGCGACCGCCGAAGCGCAGATCGAGCACTGCCGCCTGGTAGCGCTTTCCCTCGCACTCCTCGCAGGTGGTGGCGACCCCCGCCATCATCGCCAGGTCGGTGAAGACCACGCCCGCGCCGTTGCAGTTCGGGCAGGCCCCCTCCGAGTTGGCGCTGAACAGGGCCGGTTTCACGCCGTTGGCCTTGGCGAACGCCTTGCGGATTGGGTCGAGCAGCCCGGAGTACGTCGCCGGGTTGCTCCGGCGCGAGCCGCGGATCGCGCCCTGGTCGATCGACACCACGCCTTCGTCCGCGTGGATCGACCCGTGCACCAGCGAGCTCTTGCCGGAGCCGGCGACGCCGGTGACGACGACCAGCACCCCGAGCGGGATGTCGACGTCCACGTCGCGCAGGTTGTGCGCGGTCGCGCCACGGATCTCCAGCACGCCGGTGGGCTTGCGTACCTCCTCCTTGACGGCGGCCCGGTCGTCGAAGTGGCGGCCGGTGACCGTGCCACTGCCGCGCAGCCCCTCGACGGTGCCCTCGAAGCAGACGCTGCCACCCGCCGAACCGGCTCCGGGGCCGAGCACCGTGTTGCCCTTGTCCCGCAACCGCAGAAGCAGGTCGTTCATCCGGCTGATGTCGTGCGGGTGCAGGCCGGTGGTGGGCTCGTCGAAGACGTAGGTGACGTCGGTGAGCGAGGAGCCGAGGTGACGGATCATCTTGACCCGCTGCGCCTCGCCGCCCGACAGCGTCCCCGACTGCCGGTCGAGCGAGAGGTATCCGAGACCGATCTCGACGAACGAGTCCAGGGTCTGCCCCAGCGACTCCAGCAGCGGCGCGACCGAAGGGTCACCGACGCCGCGGACCCATTCGGCCAGGTCGCTGATCTGCATCGCGGACGCGTCAGCGATGTTGATCCCGCCGATCCGCGACGACCGGGCCCCCTCACTGAGCCGGGTGCCGTCGCACTCGGGGCAGACCGCGAAGGTCACCGCCCGGTCCACGAACGCCCGGATGTGCGGTTGCAGGGCGTCCCGGTCCTTGGCGAGGAACGACTTCTGGATCTTCGGGACCAGTCCCTCGTAGGTGACGTTGATGCCGCCGACCTTGATCCTGGTCGGCTCGCGGTAGAGGAAGTCCTGCATCTCCTTCTTGGTGTACTTGCGGATCGGCTTGTCCGGGTCGAGGAACCCCGACTCGGTGAAGGGCCGTACCGTCCAGTGGCCGTCCACGCTGTAGCCGGGGACGGTGATCGCGCCCTCGGCCAGCGACTTGGAGTCGTCGAAGAGTTGGGCGAGGTCGATGTCGGAGACCGAGCCCCGTCCCTCGCAACGCGGACACATGCCGCCGACGCGGTTGAAGGTCGCCTTCACGGTCTTGCCGCCGCCGCGTTCGACCGTGATCGCACCGCTGGCCCGGACCGAGGGGACGTTGAAGGAGAACGCGTTGGGTGAGCCGGCATGCGGCTGCCCCAGTCGGCTGAAGAGGATCCGTAGCATCGCGTTGGCGTCGGTGGCGGTGCCGACCGTGGAGCGGGCGTCGGTGCCCATCCGCTGCTGGTCCACGATGATCGCGGTGGTCAGCCCTTCGAGCACGTCGACCTCGGGCCGCGCCAGCGTCGGCATGAAGCCCTGCACGAAAGCGCTGTAGGTCTCGTTGATCAGCCGCTGCGACTCCGCCGCGATGGTGCTGAACACCAGCGAGCTCTTGCCCGAACCGGAGACGCCGGTGAACACCGTCAACCGACGCTTCGGGAGTTCGACGTCGACGTTCTTGAGGTTGTTCTCGCGCGCGCCGTGCACCCGGATCAGGTCCTGGCTGTCGGCGGCGGGCGTCGCGGGCGACTGCGCCCCGGCCCTGGTGGCCTTGCTCATCGTGTCTCCGAAACCTCGGTGTCCATGCGTTCAGGCTGCGTTTCACGCTACGGGCGGGGAACGCGTCCCACTTCTCCGTTCCTGACCTGACGGTTCCTGACCTGACCGTTCCTGACCTGACCTGCCCCGCCCTGAGCGGCGATGAGGGGCATGAACAGGTCGTCCACGATCGCGAGGACCCGCTCCGGCGGGATCGGCTGGTAGGTCATCACCATGTCGTGGCGCATCAGGTCGAACGGCATGGTCAGGACGGCAGGGGGAATGCGGTCGAGGTCGATCTCGCCGCGCTCGTGTGCCCGGGCGAAGACCCGGTCCGACCAGAGCGGACGGTCGGCCATGATCTTCTCGCGCACTTGAGCCGGGGTGAGGTCCGCGTCGGCCAGCAGGCCGGAGAACACCGCGCCGATGATGGCGACGAAGCTGACCCGCGTCCGGCTGGCGCTGCTGAGCAGCGCGATCATGTCGTCGCGCAGGCTGCCGGTGTCGGGGATCTCGACGGGGTGGGTCGTGCCCTGGTGGCGGATGGCGGCGAGCACCAGGTCGTCCTTGTTGGGCCAGCGCCGGTAGAGCACCGCCACGCCGGTTCTCGCGCGGGCCGCGACCGACTCCATCGTCAGCCTGGCGAAGCCGACCTCGACCAGCTCCTGCCACGCGGCCTCCAGCAGCGCGGCCTCCAGTTCCTCCCCGCGCCGCCGCTGCCGGGTCCGTTGCGCCTGCTCGGTCATGGCAACCAGGATAGCGACCCCGGAGCAATAAGAGATGGTTGCATTCCTTAATGCCTCGCCCTACTCTCAATAAGAGAGGCATCCATCTCTTACAGAGGAGAAGTGGCGTGACAGCGACATCAGTGAAGCCCGCGGCCGAGAGGCTGGACCCCGCGGTGGTCAAGATCGCCCTGATCATCATCGTCGGCGGGATGGCCGTCGTCTTCGACACCACGATCGTCAGCGTCGCCCTGCACACGCTCTCGGAGAAGCTGAACACCTCGGTCACCACGATCCAGTGGGTGACCACCGGCTACCTGCTGGCACTCGGCATAACCGTGCCGCTCAGCACCTGGGGCCTGGCGCGGTTCGGCGGCAAACGGCTGTGGATCTTCGCCCTCGCCGTCTTCCTCGTCGGCTCGGTCGGCTCCAGCCTGGCGTGGAACGTCGACGCGCTCATCGGCTGGCGGGTCGTGCAGGGCATCGGCGGCGGCCTCATGCTCCCGCTGATGAGCACGCTCATCTTCCAGGCCGCCGGCGGCAGGTCGCTCGGGCGGCTCGTCACCTACGTCGCCATGCCGGCCCTGCTCGGCCCGGTTCTCGGCCCGCTGCTGGGCGGCGCCATCCTGACGCACCTGAGCTGGCGGTTCATGTTCTGGGTGAACGTGCCGTTCTGCGTCATCGGCATCCTGCTCGCCTGGCGCCACCTGAACATCGACGCTCCCACCCGCCCGGGGCCCGTGGCCGACAAGGCGAGGCTCGACGTGCCCGGACTCCTGCTGATCGCGCCGGGCGTCTCGGTCGTCCTGCTGGGCCTGGCCAACGCCGGCACCGCCGCCGGCTTCGCCCACCCGGACGTGATCATCCCGCTGCTCATCGGCCTCGCGCTGCTCGCGGCCTTCGCCGGCTACGCGTTGCGCACCAGCCACCCCCTGGTCGAGCTCCGACTGCTCGCCCGGCGGCCGGTCGCCTCCTCCAGCGCGGTGCTGTTCTTCTCCGGCTTCTCGCTGTACGGCGCGATGCTCCTGCTGCCGCTCTTCTACCAGCAGGTGCGCGGCACCACCGCGCTCACCGCCGGAGTCATGCTCGTCCCGCAGGGCGTCGGCATGCTCCTGTCCCGCTTCGTCGCCGGGAACAACATCGACCGGTTCGGTTCCCGCGTCATCGCGCTGACCGGCTTCGTCATCGTCGCCGCCGCGACGGTCCCGTTCGCCCTGGCCGGGCCGCACACCAGCGCGTGGCTGCTCGCCCTGTGGATGGTCATCCGCGGCTTCGGCCTCGGGGCCGTCACCATGCCGGTGATGGTCGCCGGCTACATCGGCCTGGACAAGCAGCAGATCCCGCACGCCAGCGTGCTCACCAGAACCGCGCAGCAGATCGGCGGCTCGTTCGGTACCGCCGTCCTGGCCGTGATCGTCGAGGGCGCGATCGCCGCGCACCCGGCCACCCTGGCGGACGCGTTCCACATCGCGTTCTGGTGGTCCGCGGGCTTCTCCGCCGTCGCCGTACTCCTCTCGCTGTGGCTCCCCGGCGCCCAACCGGCACCCGAGACCGGTCGCGCCAACGCCCCCGCCTAGCCCAGCGAGCACCCCGATCAGCTCTGGGCCATGTCCACGAAGCGGGAGTAGTGGCCCTGGAAGGCGACGGTGATGGTCGCGGTGGGGCCGTTGCGGTGCTTGGCGACAATCAGGTCGGCCTCGCCCGCTCGGGGGGACTCCTTCTCGTAGGCGTCCTCGCGGTGCAGCAGGATCACCATGTCCGCGTCCTGCTCGATCGAGCCGGACTCGCGGAGGTCGGAGACCATCGGCCGCTTGTCGGTGCGCTGCTCCGGGCCACGGTTCAGCTGGGAGAGCGCGATCACCGGCAGCTCCAGCTCCTTGGCCAGCAGCTTCAGGTTTCGCGACATCTCGGAGACCTCCTGCTGGCGGCTCTCGGGGCGACGCGAGCCACCGGCCTGCATCAGCTGGAGGTAGTCGATGACCACCAGGCGCAGGTCGTTGCGCTGTTTCAGGCGGCGGCACTTGGCCCGGATCTCCATCATCGACAGGTTGGGGGAGTCGTCGATGTAGAGCGGGGCGTCGTTCAGCTCCGGCATCCGGCGGGCCAGCCGGGTCCAGTCCTCGTCGGTCATGTTGCCCGAGCGCATGTGGTGCAGCGCCACCCGGGCCTCCGCCGACAGCAGGCGCATGGCGATCTCGTTGCGGCCCATCTCCAGTGAGAAGAAGACGCTCGGGATCTTGTGCTTGACCGAGCACGACCGGGCGAAGTCCAGCGCCAGCGTGGACTTTCCCATCGCGGGTCGAGCCGCGACCACGATCATCTGCCCGGGGTGCAGTCCGTTGGTCAGCGCGTCGAGGTCGGCGAAGCCGGTGGGCACCCCGGTCATCTGGCCGCTGCGGGAGCCGATGGACTCGATCTCGTCGAGCGCGCCCTCCATGATCTCGCCCAGCGGCAGGTAGTCCTCGCTGGTGCGGGCCTCGGTGACGGCGTAGATCTCGGACTGCGCGGCGTTGACGATCTCGTCCACGTCGCCCTCGGCGGCGTAGCCCATCTGCGCGATCCGGGTGCCCGCCTCCACCAGTCGGCGCAGCACCGCGCGCTCGTGCACGATCTCGGCGTAGTACGCGGCGTTGGCGGCCGTCGGCACCGAGTTGACCAGGGTGTGCAGATAGGACGGGCCGCCGACGCGGGTGATCTCGCCGCGCTTGACCAGCTCACTGGCGACGGTGATCGGGTCGGCCGGCTCGCCCCGGGAGTACAGGTCGAGGATGGCGCCGTGGACCAGCTGGTGGGCGGGGCGGTAGTAGTCCTCGGGCTTGATCACCTCGACGACGTCGGCGATGGCGTCCTTGGAGAGCATCATGCCGCCGAGCACGGACTGCTCGGCGGCCAGGTCCTGCGGCGGCACCCGCTCGTACGCGGCGGTGGCCGCCTTGTCGTCGTAGCCGCCACCACCACCGCCGCCCCCGCCCCGTCCGGAGCCGGAACCGGAGCCGGAGCTGTAGGAGGCGCGGTCGGCCGGGGTCCCGCCGCCGCTGCGCTTGAAGGGCAGCCGGTCGCCGGGGCCCGAGGCTCCGGGCTCGGGCGGGGGCGGCCACTCCTCGTCCGGCGGCGGGGCGTCGTCGTCGTACGGCAGGTCAGTCATCGCGCACCCCCGCCGGGGGTCGTCCCGCGTACCTCGCCCATCGCGCGCCTCCCGTGCCGTGCCCTGCTGTCGTTCCACGCGCCGCCCGGGACGGGCCTCGCGTCACCTCTTCGTTCTACGGCACCGCTCTGACACAGCACCGCTCCGCGACCAATCGAGGCTTCTGCGCACGGGTGCGGTACGCGGGCAGAGCGCCCACGCTAAGGGGGGAACAGCCCATACTCCAAGACGGTTATCCACAGGCCATGTGGATGAACGGGCGCCGGCTGTGGAGAACTGCCCCGAAGCTGTGCACGACCCGGGGGACAACCTGTGGACAACCTTGCGACTCCCCTGTCCGCACCGCCTTGACCTGCATATACTCCACCCAGCTGGTGTGCAGGAGAAAAACTTCACGAACGCCGCAAGGATCACGACCAGGGGTACTCGAACGGCTACCGGCAGCACTCCTGGGTAATACTCACGCTGGGCTTCCAGTACTTACATGTGGATGACTACGGTAGGACGATGCGATCTCCCACAGCCACCGCCCCCCGCCGCACCGAACACGACCGGGAGATCCTGGCCCTCACCCTGCCCGCGTTCGGCGCGCTCATCGCCGAACCGCTGTTCCTGATGGCCGACTCCGCGATCGTCGGCCACCTCGGCACACCCCAGCTGGCCGGCCTCGGCATCGCCGCCGCACTGCTGAACACCCTGGTCAACGTCTTTGTCTTCCTCGCCTACGCCACCACCGCCGCGGTCGCCCGCCGGATCGGCGCGGGTGACCGCCGCGCCGCCGTCCAGCAGGGCATCGACGGCATCTGGCTGGCGCTGCTCATAGCCCTGCCGATCGTGGTCGCCGCGATCCTGCTCGCCCCCGCGCTCTGCGACGTCTTCGGCGCGTCCGCCACCGCCGCCCCCTACGCCATCACCTACCTGCGGATCAGCGCGCTGGGAATCCCGGCGATGCTGGGCGTCCTGGCCGCCACCGGAGTGCTGCGCGGGCTCCAGGACACCCGCACCCCGCTGCTGGTCGCGATCACCGGATTCTCCGCCAACCTGCTGCTCAACCTGCTGCTGGTGTACGGGGTGGGCCTGGGCATCGCCGGATCGGCCACCGGAACGGTACTGGCCCAGTGGGGCATGGCCGCCGCCTACCTGGCCGTGGTGGTCCGCGGCGCCCGGCGGACCGGCGCGAGCCTGCGCCCGGACCTGGCCGGGATCAGGGCCTGCGCCACCGCCGGGACGCCGCTGTTGATCCGCACGCTGAGCCTGCGCGCGGTCCTGCTGATCGCCACCGCCGTCGCCGCCCGGCTCGGCAACACCGCCATCGCCGCACACCAGGTGGCCATGTCGCTGTGGAGCTTCCTGTCCTTCGCCCTGGACGCCATCGCCATCGCCGGCCAGGCGATCATCGGCCGCTACCTCGGGGCCGGGGACGCCGCCGGGGCCCGCGCGGCCACCCGGCGGATGGTGGAGTGGGGCGCCGCCGCGGGCCTGCTGCTCGGCGCGCTCCTACTGCTCGCCCGCCCGCTCTACCTGCCGCTGTTCACCGACGACCCGGCGGTTCGGCAGCAACTGAAGTCGGTGCTGCTGGTCGCCGCCGTCAGCGAACCGGTCTGCGGGGTGGTCTTCGTGCTGGACGGCGTGCTGATGGGCGCGGGCGACGGGTCCTACCTGGCCTGG
>Ga0302311_10006006_pt1 | contig 12692 bp, 12 predicted proteins | sample III_Palsa_N1_3_FD_200449 | JGI IMG/M metagenome (GOLD analysis project Ga0302311, IMG submission 200449) | Peat permafrost microbial communities from Stordalen Mire near Abisko, Sweden - III_Palsa_N1_3 | ecosystem: Environmental > Terrestrial > Soil > Palsa > Peat permafrost | place: Sweden... | reverse complement strand
AGCAGCGTACGCAGGCCGCGCGGCATCGATTTGACGTGCCGCGCGGCGATCACGCGCGGGTCGACGCTGGGCGCGAGCATCAGCGTGTCCACGTGCTTGAGCACCCGGGTCTGCACTTCGGGCTCCTCGGGCAGGTTGTCGACCAGCTGGTTGAAGCGGTCGGTCTGCTCCACGTCCGCGTACACCGAATCGGTGAACAGCGTGTCGAGCATGAAGCCGAAGATCTGGCCGGGCGTCGGCACCGGCTCAACCCCGTTCTCGGGCGTCACGCCGGCCTCGCGGCGGGCGCGCACGCCGATGATCAGCAGCCGATCCGCGCCAAGATGGATGGCCGGACTCAACGGATTCAACTGCCGCATCGAGCCGTCACCGAAATACGTGTCCCCGAGCTTCACCGGCGGGAACAGCACCGGGATGGCGGCGCTCGCCATGAGGTGGTCAAGGGTCAGGCGTTCGCGCCGGCCGGCCCGCTGGGTGCGGGCCCAGTTGTTGATTTTTTGGACGCCATCGAAGAACGCGATCGACTGGCCGCTCTGGTAGCAGGTGCTGCTCAGCGCCAGGCCCCGCAGGTGGCCGCGCTGGATGCTCGTGTGCACGCCCTCCCAGTCGATGCGGGTGGTCAGAAGCTCGCGCAGCGGCGAATTATCGAGCATGGAATGCGGCGTGGTGGCCGCGACGCCGCCGGTCACCAGCGCCGTCAGCCAGCGCGCCCCGGCGATGAGCATGTGGCCCGTGTCCACCTTGAACACCTGCGACACCCGGAAGTTCGACCAGACGTCGGTGAGGCCGGCTACCGCGGCGCGCCAGTGATGCGCCTGGGACGCGAGGACGCTCGCCGACACGGCGCCCGCGGAGGTTCCGGCGATGACGGGAAACGGATTGCGGTTGCGCGGCAACAGCTCGGTCAGCGCCTGCAGCACGCCGACCTGGTAGGCGGCGCGAGCACCACCACCCGTGAGCACCAGCCCGACGACTGGCCGCCCGCGCATCAGGTGAGGATGACCTTGAGGATCCGCATGGAGTTGGTGCCACCCTGCACGCCCGAGAGCTCACCCTTGGTCACAATGACCAGGTCACCCTGGTGCACCAGTTCCAGCTCCAGCAGGCGCGCAAAGATGGCGTTGTAGAGGGCCTCTTCGGTATTGCAGCCCACGACATCAAACAGCACCGGAAAGACGCCGCGGTACATGGTCACACGGCGCCCGGTCGCTTCGTTGCGCGAGAACGCGTAGATCGGGATGTCGGAGCGCAGGCGCGACATCCACAACGTCGTGGCGCCGGTCTCGGTGAGCGCCACGATGGCCTTCACGTCCATGTGATTGGCCGTATACATCACCGCCATGGCGATCGCCTCTTCGGTGCCCTGGAACACGCTGCCATCGTCACGCTGGCGCGGCCGGGAATGCCCGAACTGGTACTTTTCGGCGCCCCGGATCACATCGGCCATGGCCTCCACGGCCTTCAGCGGATACCGGCCGGTGGCGGTCTCGGCGGACAGCATGACGGCGTCGGTCCCGTCCATCACGGCATTGGCCACATCGGACACCTCGGCACGCGTCGGCACGGGGTTCTGGATCATCGACTCCATCATCTGCGTGGCGGTGATGACCACCCGGTTCAGCGCACGCGAACGATGGATGATGGTCTTCTGCAAACTGGTCACCTCGGCGTAGCCCATTTCCACACCCAGGTCGCCGCGGGCCACCATCACGACATCCGAGGCTTCGATGATGGAGTCGAGATTGGTGATGGCCTCATGGCGCTCGATCTTAGCGACGATGCGCGCATCGCCGCCGGCCTCGCGGACCAGTCGACGCGCGAGCTTGATGTCAGCCGCATCCCGGGCGAAGGACACGGCGACGTAGTCGACCCGCTCCTCGGCCGCGAAGCGGATATCGTCACGGTCCTTGTCGGACAGGGCCGGCGCGGAAATACCGCCGCCCTGGCGATTGAGACCCTTGCGATCCGACAGCGGGCCGCCGACCTTCACGCGCGTTTGGATGCGCGTGCCTTCGACACTAAGCACGTCCAGCACGATCTGCCCGTCGGACAGCAGCAGCACGTCCCCGCTCACCACGTCGTGCGGCAGGTTCTTGTAGGCCGTGCCGACCACATTGATGTCCCCGCCCTTGGGATCCAGCGCGGTATCGAGCGCGAACGCCGCGCCCTCCTCCAGGTGGATCGGGCCATTGGCGAAACCTTCGATACGGATTTTCGGACCGGAGAGGTCCATGAGCAGAGCCACGATTTCCTGCGCCTGCGCCGCGGTGGCGCGCACCAGGTCCAAGCGGCGTTTGAGATCGGCGCGGGTGCCATGCGAGGCATTGAGCCGCACGACACTCAGGCCCGACTTCATCATCTCGAACAGCACCTTCGGGTCATCCGTCGCCGGCCCTGCCGTGGCCACGATCTTGGTGCGCTTCAGATTCCTCACTGCTTGAACGGGTACTTGCGGGCTCTTAATGGTTTTCACGCGCGTTCTTCCAGGATGGCGACTGCCGGTAAGGTCTTGCCCTCGACGAACTCGAGGAAGGCGCCGCCGCCTGTCGAAATGTAGGAAATTCCCTTCTCCACATCGTACTTCTCGATGGCCGCGAGCGTATCGCCGCCACCGGCCAGCGAGAACGCCTTGCTGTGGGCGATGGCGTGGGCCAGCGTTCGCGTGCCCTCACCGAACTGGTCGAACTCGAAGACACCCACCGGACCATTCCAGAGGATGGTACCCGCCTTTTGCAGCTGTGCCGCGAAATGCTTCGCAGTCTGGGGACCGATGTCCAGGATCAGCTCATCCGGACGCACCTCGCCGACGGCGCGCACCTGAGCCTTCGCGGTGGCCGCAAACTCGGTCGCCACGACCACATCGGTGGGCAGCGGAATGGCGGCGCCGCGCGTCTTGGCCTGCTCGAGGAGCTTGCGGGCCGTGTCGAGCATGTCCGCCTCGTACAGCGACTTGCCCACGGCGACACCGGTGGCCGCAAGAAAGGTGTTGGCGATGCCGCCGCCGACGATCAGGTGATCCACCCTGGCCAGCAGCGACTCCAGCACCGTCAGCTTCGTGGAAACCTTCGCGCCACCCACGATCGCGACCAGCGGCCGGGCGGGTGTCGCGAGCGCGCGTTCCAGGGCTTCGAGTTCACCGACCAGCAGCGGTCCGGCGCAGGCAACCGGGGCGAAACGCGCGACGCCGTGGGTGCTCGCCTCGGCCCGGTGCGCGGTACCGAAGGCGTCCATCACGAACACGTCGCACAGCGCGGCCATCCGCCGCGCCAGGTCTTCCTGGTCTTTCTTCTCGCCCTTGTTGAAGCGTACGTTCTCACACAGCACCAGCTGCCCGGGCGCGCAATCCAGATCCGCAAGCCACTCCTTGCGCAGCTCGACCGGTTTGCCGAGCAGTTCGCCGAGCCGCCTCGCCACCGGCGCCAGCGAGAACTGTTCGTCGTAGACGCCCTCCGCCGGGCGACCCAAGTGCGACATCACGAAGACTTTCGCGCCCGCATCCAGCGCCTGCCGCAGCGTCGGCAACGCCGCGCGAATGCGGGCATCGCTGGTCACCCCGCCGTTGGCCATGGGTACGTTCAGGTCCTCGCGGATCAGCACCCGCTTGCCGGCGAGGGCCAGCTCCGTCATGCGCCGGAGCTTCATCAGGCGGCCTTGGACCAGGCAACCGTGGTGTCGAGCATGCGGTTGGAGAAGCCCCACTCGTTGTCGTACCAGGCGCAGACCTTGACCAGCGTGCCACCGACCACCTTCGTCAAGGTCGCATCGAACGTGGAGGAATGCGGATCATGGTTGAAGTCGACCGAGACCAGCGGCTCGTCGCTGTAGGCGAGGACGCCCCTGAGATCCCCTGCCCCCGCGGCCGCCTTCATGACGCTGTTGATCTCCTCGACCGTGGTCGCACGCGCGGCAATGAAGCTCAGGTCCACCATCGACACGTTGATGGTCGGCACGCGCACGGAGAACCCGTCGAGCTTGCCGTTCAGTTCCGGGAGCACCAGTCCCAGCGCGGCGGCCGCACCGGTCTTGGTCGGGATCTGTGACATCGTGGCCGAACGCGCGCGCCGCAGGTCCTTGTGGAACACGTCGGTCAGCACCTGGTCATTGGTGTAGGAGTGAATGGTGGTCATCACCCCGGCGATGAGGCCGATCTGCTTGTGCAGCACCTGGGCGACCGGCGCCAGGCAATTGGTGGTGCAGGACGCATTGGAGATCACGGTGTGGCTGGACTTGAGCACCTTGTGGTTGACGCCATAGACGACCGTGGCATCCACGTCCTTCTCGCCCGGCGCCGAGATCACCACGCGGCGCGCGCCCCCGTGGACGTGCAGACCGGCCTTGGCCTTGCTGGTGAAGAGCCCGGTGCACTCCAGCACCGTGTCCACGCCCAGCTGCCCCCAGGGGAGCTTGGCCGGATCGCGCTCGGCGAGCACCCGGATGCGGTCGCCGTTGACCACCATCGAGTCGCCGTCGACCGCGACCGTTCCCGGGAACTTACCGTGGGCGGTGTCGTAGCGGGTCAGGTGCGCATTCGTGTTCGCATCCCCCAAATCGTTGATCGCCACGATCTGGATTTCGTTGCTGCGTCCGGATTCATACAGCGCGCGCAGCACGTTACGTCCGATGCGGCCATAGCCGTTGATGCCCACCTTGATCGCCATGTCGAATATTCCTCTTTACTTTACTTTTCAGAGCGTTAGCAGGGTTATTAAGCCCGCGGACCTGCCGTGGGAAGTCGCACGGGCGGGGAGTGCATTGTCCACCAGATACGGCAGGGGCGGCAATGGAGCATATCGCGGCCGGCCGGCGATTCCGGCTCTGCTACGATGCATCAATGCCCCTGCGCCTCCTGCACTTTACCGACCTGCATCTGTCCGCAGATGAGACGGCAGTGCTGCGCGGCCTGCAGCCGCTGGCGACGCTGCGGCGGACGCTCGCGCAGGCGATCGCCCTCACGCAGTCCGGCGGCTGGGCGCCGGATGCGATCCTGGTCACCGGCGACATCGTGCATGACGACCCGCACGGGTACGAGGTGTTCAGTCGCGAATTCGCCGGCCTCGGTGTGCCGGTGTGCTGCATCCCCGGCAATCACGACAACGCCGCGCGTCTGGCGCAGCAGCTTGCCCGGCCACCCTTCGTCACCGGCGGCCACCTTGATCTGGGCGGCTGGCGGGTGGTACTGCTGGACACCAGTGTCCCGGGGCAGGACGGGGGCCACCTGGCGCCCCCGCAACTGGAACTGCTGGAGCAGGCGCTGGCCACTGCCACCACACCGATACTGGTGTGTCTGCACCATCATCCCGTGCCGGTGGCCAGCGATTGGCTGGACCAGATCGGACTCGGCAACGCCGGCGATTTCTTCCGTCTCATCGATGCGCATGAGTCGGTCCGCGGCATTCTGTGGGGCCACATCCATCAGCCGTTCGACGGCCTGCGCCGCGGCGTCCGGCTGCTCGCGACCCCTTCAACGTGCGCGCAGTTCCTGCCGCATTCGCATGACTTTGCCATCGACGAGCGGCCACCGGCCTTTCGCACGCTGGACCTTGCGTCCGATGGCAGCATCTTCACGAATCTGCACTGGGTGGCTCCATGCGGCACTGGCTCCTCGCACTCTGCCTCCTCGGCAGCCTAAGCGCGCAGGCGCAGAGCCCCGTGTGGGCCCTGCGCGGCGCGCACAACACGGTCTACCTGGCCGAGTCGGTGCATCTGCTCAAACCCGGCGAGAGCACCCTGCCCGGCGGCTTCGCGCGCGCGTACGCGGATTCGAGCGAACTGGTCATGGAGATGGACCTGGCCAAGCTCGATACCGACAACGTATCCGCGTGGATGCTCGAACATGGCCGGTATCCGGAAGGCGAGTCGATGGAGCAGGCGCTCGGACCCGAACGCTATGCGCGGGTGCTGGCGCAGGCGACGGAACTGGGCCTGCCGCTGCAGCAGTTCGCGGTGCTGCGTCCGTGGGTCGCGGCACTCACGCTCACCGATCTGATGTACCTGAAACTCGGCTACCAGCAGGATGCCGGCGTCGAGGAGCAGCTGATCGCCCGCGCGCAGCAGGATGGTCGTCCGACAGCCGGCCTCGAGACCCTGGATGAGGAGCTCGGACAGCTGGAACATCTGTCGCCGGAAGACCAGGCGCGCTTCCTGGAACTGACGCTGCAGGATCTCAAGGACACGGGCGAGGAGACCGATCAGATGCTTGGCGCCTGGCGCGCGGGCAACAACACCGAGCTGGCCGCCGAATTATCCGACGCCTACAAACAGTTCCCGGAGCTGTACCGCGTCCTGGTAGCGGAGCGCAATGCGCGCTGGCTGCCGCAGATCAAGGCCTTTCTCAACGGCGACCACAACGTGCTGATCGTCGTCGGCGCCCTGCACGTTGTCGGCAAGGGCGGCCTGCTGGACCTGCTGAAGACTGCCGGATTCGTTGCCACGCCCGTACTGGGCGGCGCCGCGCCGGCCGCTCAGGGCCCGAGCAGCTCGCGCCACTGAGCCGCTACCGTACTTAATGCAAAGCGCGGATCCGGGCGCACGACCGGCCGCCCCCCCGCGCGCCATTCGCGGATGCGTTCGACGTAGACATCAAACAATCCCATTGCGCCGGCCAGTCGCGCGGGCAGCTTGCGCCACCGCGGCTTGAGCACCCCGACCATGGCTTCGTAGCAGCGGTAGGAGTCCTGCACCGGCAGCAGCTGCCGTGGATCACCGACGACTTCCGCCGCGGCGCCAAAATCGTGCGTGAGCACCGGCGTCCCGAGCGCATGTGACTCGGCGTACACCAATCCAAACGTCTCGGGTATCCGGAAGTTCGGCTGGAAAGCGCACAGCGACCGGCGCACGTGGGCATGCATCACCGGCTGTGGCAGCGGGCCCAGGAACTGCACACCCGCGAGCGAGGCGAGCGCGTCCGCCTTGTACCCTGGATTGCCGACGACGAGGCGCAGGTCCGGCATTGCCCTGTGGAGCGCGCCGAACGCGTCCAGGGCAAAGGCCAGCCCCTTGTTGGGCGAGGAAAAGAACACCAGCTGACGATCATCGAACGGCGTGCCGTCGGGCTGCAGGGTCGCATCGAGTGGGTTGTAGCGCGTGCACACCGGCAGGTCCGCGATGCCCGCCCAGTTAAGGGTATCGAGCACATCCTGCCGATGCGTGTCCGAGACGCAGATGATGGACACCTGGGCCCGGCGCAGCAGGTCCGCGTCGGCGCGCAGGCGCCGTCCACGCTTGGTCGCGGGCTGCATCTTGTCATGCAGCCACAGGTGCAGCTGCGCATCCGGAAACAGTTCCCGCGCCTGCGCCAGGGCGCGCGATTCGCGAATCACAACCACATGATCGATGCCCGGCAGGCGTTGCACCGGCAGATATCGCTCCCAGGCGCTGGTGCGGTTGTGCTGCATCACCCAGGCACCGATGGAGTCCGCGATGCGTATGACGCTGGCCTCTGTGCCCTGCACCGCGCGTTCGCCGAAGGAGCGCGAGTCATAAGGCAGCGGGCTCACGGTATCCAGAAATACGGTGCGGCTCACGCAGTTGACCCGTCCGCCAGCAGCGCGTCCAGCCACTCGAGTATCTGCGGCATGGCATCTTTCACACCCGCCGCACGCCCGTGTGTGATCAGCGCCATCCGCTCATCCGCGTTGGCGTGCAAGCTGGCCACCGCATCAATAATGGACGCCACCACCAGTGGCGCATCCTTGATCAACCGCAGATCGCGGCAGCGCGCAATGCGCGCCGCCTGGTCACGGGCAATCGGCACTGCCACGCAGGCGCAGCCACAGGCGAGCGCCTGCAACAAAGTGTCGCCGCCATTGCTGACGACGATGCGGGCACGCCGCATCAGATCGATCAGCTGCGGTTGCGGCAACAGCGGCAGACGGGTCAGCAGGGCCGCATCGGTCGCTGCGTCCACCGCGCCCACCAGCACCGTGCGGAGGCCGATTGCGGCCAGACCCGCGGCCGCCGCGCTGATGATCTGCGGCGCGGCGCGCGCTCCGGGGTGTGCCGTGCCGCCCCCGGGCACCACCAGCACGAAGTCCGCCGCACCCGCCGCAGCGGCGTCGGTGACCGCAGGACCTGCGGGCAGCACGGTGTCCACGAAGCGCACCCGCGGTCCTCCCAGCATTTTGAGCTTCAGCCTTTCCCACCCTCCCAGTTCCCCGGCGATGAAACTCGGATAGGCGATCCAGTGTTCGCTGAGCAGCCGCATCCAGCTCAGGCGAAATGCCTTGCGGCGCTGTCGGTTGCGGGAACTCACGTACACCACGCGGGCGCCGCCCGCGCGCGCGGCGCGGATCTGTGCCGTCCGTCCCGCGTTATCGAAGATCACCAGCTGCGGCTGGAACGACCTCAGTAACGCCACGACCTGCGGCGTGTGCAGGGTCGCGGACCCGGGCAGAAGGGTCACGGGAAACGGACACTGCGCGGCATACGGAGCCTGCGCGCTCAACACGAAATGCAGCTGCGCATCGGGCCAGCGATATTGCACCGCGCGGGCGATTTCCCGCGCGCGCGCGTATTCGCCGAAGCCGCGTGCCGCGGAAACCGGTACAAAAAGCACTCTCATGTCGCCGCGAGGATACCAACAGGCTCAGGTTACTGCCGGTGCACATCGCGCCGCGGCGCCGAACCCCCAGCGGCCACATAACGGTCGCGCGTGAGGCGCTGCTCGGGTGCCAGCACGCCCAGACGCTCCAGGCGCGACTCGACGCTCGCGAGACTTCGATGATGATCCGCCGCGATCTGCTGCAGCGGCTCGCCGTTGTGAAATGCGGCAATGACCTGCTCCTCGTCGGTTTGCTGCCAAGGTCGCCCGGTGTTGCGGGGCAGGCGCGCCCGCCGCTGCGTGCGGGCGGTGTCCGCTTCCAGTACTGCCAGCGCGCACAGCAGGGCGCGGATCACCACCGCGTGGTGCAGAACCATCGACTTCGGGATCGGGTACCCCGTCACCGGGTCGACCCCTTCGACCAGGGACTTCAAGGTGGTTTTGGCAGTGGCAAGATCCATTGGAACCGTCCCGAAAGGCTTGGGGTGGTAAGGATTCTCAGGGACAATTGCTGCGGCAGGACAGCCGCAAATCTGGTGCAATTGCGTGGATTTGGCCAACCCATCGCCGCCTCGCATGCGCTCATTCGCCTGGTTCGTAGGATTGATATTGCTGGCGCTCGCCGTCATGGCGGGCGTCACCTATCCGGTATGGCTGCTGTTGCACCCGGCGTTCGGCTTTCCCTTCCACCGCGTGGCCGACCGGCTCGGCATGGTCACGCTTGCCGTCGGTTTCTTCATGGTGGCCCGCCGCCTGCGGCTCGCCGATCGCACGAGCCTGGGATACGGTTTGCCGCCGCGCCGGTTCCTGCGCGAGGCCGGCACCGCCTTTGTGATCGGCGTCGTGCTGATGGGCCTCATCATCGCGATCATGCTGGCGCTGCAGCTGCGGCTGCTGCGCCCGGGGGTGGCGCTGACCGGTGCGACCTTCGCGAAGCTTGCCGCGCAGGGGCTGCTGCGTGGCATCGCGGTGGCACTCATCGAGGAGACTTTCCTGCGCGGCGCCATGTGGACCGGGATCGCGCGCGAGTCGGGCGCCATGACCGCGACGATACTCACATCCTTGATCTACGCCCTCACGCACTTCGTCAGCTCGTACCACATACCCGAAAGCCAGATCAGCTGGCGCAGCGGCCTGGACATGCTCGCGGGTTCATTCGGCGCCTTTGCGCGGCCGCTGGACGTAAGCGACGCCTATATCTGCCTGTTCGCCGTCGGCGTGGTACTCGCGACGGTGCGCATGCACACCGGCAACATCGCCGCGAGCCTCGGACTGCACGCGGGCTGGGTGTGGGTGATCACCTTCGCGCGCGAGACCTCCATCCCGGATCCGGCCAATCCGCTGCACGACCTGCTCAGCCACTTCGACGGCGTGGTCGGCTGGCTGGTGTGCGCATGGACGGTGCTGGTGGGCTTCGCGCTGCACCGGTTCTACGGCTCGCGCGCAGCTAAGGGGTAGGCACCATCGGCGCCAGCCATTCCAGGCGCTGCACCGGGTCGTGGTTTTCCAGGCTGTGCTGGCGCTGCTCGGCGCTCAGCGGCAGCAGTTCGAGCAGCCGATAGCCCACCCATTCGGCATCGGCGAAATTGCGCGGAATATGCGCGTAAGTCGGCGGCAGCCGCGGCAGCACCTCGTGCAGGGCCGTGACCAGGTCGGCGAATTGCGGGGCCACAGGCAGCGTCGCGTGTGGCGCCTGCCAGCTCACCTGCCCCACAACCAGGCCATCCGCCTGACTGCGTCGCGACTGCAGCCGGAACACGCGCTCGCCGAGGCACAGCAGCCCCAGCAGGCCATTCGACAAGGTGTGGAAATCGATGATGCGCGCGCTGGTGCCGGTCGCCGCCGTATCACTGACCGAGCCGGCCTCCGAGCCTGCGATGATCCGCACCACCCCGAAGGGAGTGCCGGTACGCATGCATCGCCCAACCATGTCGACGTAGCGCGGTTCAAATATCTGCAGCTGCAGGGGGCCTCCCGGCAGCAGCACCGTGTGCAGCGGAAACAGCGGCAGCTCCGCTGCCTGCGGATCAGGCGCTGCTGTTTGCGTCATGGGTAAAGCGCTGACGCAGTGCCGTCAGCAGTTTTTCGTGCAGGCCACCGAAGCCGCCATTGCTCATGACGAGTACGCTGTCACCCGCGACACTCGCTTGCGCGACGGCCACTGCCATGGCATCGACGGCCGCGATGGCGTGGCCACGCGCACCCAGCTCGCGCATCAGCGGTCCCGTGTCCCAGCCCAGGTCGGGCGGTGTGAACATGAAGACCTCGTCCGCCGCGGCCAGTGCGGGGGCGATGAGTTCGTTGTGCACGCCCATGCGCATGGTGTTGGAACGCATCTCGAGCACCGCCAGAATGCGCTCTTTGCCCACGCGGCGCCGCAGGCCATCGACGGTCGTCGCGATGGCCGTGGGGTGGTGCGCAAAATCGTCGTAGACGCGAATGCCGTGGACTTCGCCGCGCAGCTGCATGCGTCGCGCAATCCCCTTGAAACTGCGTAAAGCGTCGATGGCCGTGGCCACCGGTACGCCGGCGTGGTGCGCGGCGGCAATGGCCGCCAGGGCATTCTCCATGTTGTGCGCGCCCATGAGATCCCACTCGACCGTGCCGCGGGATGTGCCGGACTCCATGACCTCGAACCGCGAATAATCTGCAGCGCCGGCATCTCCCGCATGCCATCGGGCCTGCGCGCCCGCCGCGGCCGAGAATCCCTGCAACGGTGTCCAGCAGCCCATCTTCAGGGTCTGCGCGAGACGCTCATCACCGGCATTCCAGATGATGCTTCCGGAACCGGGCACGGTGCGCACCAGGTGGTGGAACTGCCGCTGGATGGCGGCGACATCCGGATAGATGTCGGCGTGATCGAATTCGAGGTTGTTGAGCACCAGCGTCCGCGGACGGTAGTGGACGAACTTCGCGCGTTTGTCGAAGAACGCCGTGTCGTATTCATCCGCCTCGATGACGAAGAACGGTGCCACGCCCAGGCGCGCGCTGGCATTGAAGTTGGCGGGCACGCCGCCGATCAGAAATCCCGGTGAGAGTCCTGCGTATTCCAGTATCCAGGTCGTAAGCGAAGTCGTGGTCGTCTTGCCATGGGTGCCGGCGACGGCAATGACCCAGCGATCCTTGAGCACTTCGCGCGCCAGCCACTCCGGTCCCGAGGCATACGGCAGGCCGCGGTCGAGCAGCGCCTCGATGACCGGCACGCCCCGCGTCATGACGTTGCCGACCAGCACCACATCGGGGGCCAGGTCCAGCTGCTCGGCCTCGAACCCCTCGACCAGTTCGATGCCGAGCGCCCGCAACTGGGTGCTCATCGGCGGGTAGACGTTGCGGTCCGACCCGGTGACCTTGTGGCCGGCCGCCTTGGCGATGGCGGCGATCCCACCCATGAAGGTCCCGCAGATCCCGAGAATATGAACGTGCATCAGCTACTCATCATTTGCTTGTTGAGCCATTACCGCAGACCCGGCAGCAGTGTGAACATCAGCATCCAGCTGCCGAGCAACTCGAGGATGACCAGCGCCACGCAAGCCGCCATGGGCCACTCGAGCGCCGCATGCAACACCCGGCTACTGGCGGCGATCATCCATACCACGACGACGATGTACACCAGGCTGGCCGGCAGCTGCCAGGTCTCATTGTCGCCCAGCAGCCGCACCAGCCATTGCGATGACAGCGACAACGGTGTCAGAACCGTGCGATAACCCAGTATCGCCGAGGCGGTCTGGACGAAGCGCTCACCGCGTCCCGTCAGACGCAGCAGCGTCCAGTACCACGCGACCGTAAAGGTCACATCCAGCAACAACGCCCGCAACCACGGCCCGCTCATCACCGGCAGCAGCAGCACCATCACGACGTTGACGGCGAAGTACGCGATCCCGGTCAGCAACAGCAGCAGTCCGACCGCGGGAACATCCTGGGGGCCTTTGCGCAGGATGGCAATCTGTCCGTACAGCCGCACCAGCTCGGTCATGGCTTCCGGGCTCGGCAAATGACTCGCATAATGCGCACATTAACAGAGAAAATCCGGATCAATTAACCACGATGATGATCACCGACCGGGAAGCCCTCGAGGAGCTCGCCCAACGCTTGGAGCAAGCCCCGGCCATCGCGCTGGACACGGAATTTCTGCGCGAGCGAACTTACCGCGCGG
>Ga0302311_10005998_pt1 | contig 12701 bp, 14 predicted proteins | sample III_Palsa_N1_3_FD_200449 | JGI IMG/M metagenome (GOLD analysis project Ga0302311, IMG submission 200449) | Peat permafrost microbial communities from Stordalen Mire near Abisko, Sweden - III_Palsa_N1_3 | ecosystem: Environmental > Terrestrial > Soil > Palsa > Peat permafrost | place: Sweden... | reverse complement strand
CGATCATCCCCACCTACCTCTACCGCTACCGCAAAGGCGGCCAATACGCCGACCTCGCCCCGCCGGAGGCGCTGCGGGCCTGATCCTATTCGTGGCCGCACGTCGCGAGGGAGATCAAACCTAGGCGAGGTCGGGCTAGGCCTCAGGGGCGCGCGGCGGCTTTCAGGTGAAGGAACAGGTCGTTCACCAGATCATCTACGTCCACTCGCCCCGTCCGGGTCGGAGACAGGTGCCCGGCGGCCGCTAGGTCGGCAGCGCCGTGCATGGCCGACAACAGCAGCACTCCCAGGCGAACAGGGTCTCCCGCGGGCAGCTCGCGCTGTTCTTGGGCGTCCGAGACGGCCGTGACGAAAAGCCCTCGCACCCGCGCCGCAGCCGCGCCCAGCCGCGCATCGTCGTCTTCCCACCGACCAAAGGTCAGACGAAAACGCTCCGGATACTGGAGGGCCCATCTCAGGTAGATCAACATCATCTCCCGGACCGCCGGCGCGCCTTGCTTGTCGACGGATAGGAAGGCGTCTGCCAGGCGATCCAACTCCCGCGTGGCGATTGCGCTCAGCAACTCGGTTTTCGTCGCGAAGTGATGGTAAGGCGCGCCGCGTGAGACGCCGGCGGCCAGACCCAAACCGCGTAAGGTGACTGCGCCAGGGCCCCCTCGATCGAGCAGCTCTGCAGCCGCTGAGAGGAGGCTGTCGGGGGCGGTCTTCACCATTTTCGCTGACCTCGCGCCGCAGAACTTGACAACGTCATGTTTTCAGCAAATTATGACAGCGTCAGGTTTACGGGATCGCGACGGCGGGGGCAACAAACGTGAGCTGTATCGTCGCCGCGCTGCCTAGCGACCGAGGCCCGGCTGTTCTCGCAGGATCGACGCAATTCGATCTGGCCTCTCGCCGGACGGGACGCACCTATCGGATCTTCGTGTTGCGCCCCGACGGCGAAGCGCCGTCAGCCGGCTATTCCGTGTTCATGGCGGTGGATGGGAATATGGTGTTTCCGATCGCCGTCGAGGTGAACGCTACGTTCGCCTTGGCAGGCAAAGCGTCGCTCGTGGTCGGGGTCGGCTATCCCACCAACGCCGCGATGGACCTCATGAGCCCACGGACGCGGGACCTGACGCCGCCCACGCCGCTGGAGCGCTTGCCGCAGCGTCCTCACTTGCCGCCACCCAAGGCCGAAGACTACGGCGGCGACGAGGCGTTCTTCGCCTTTCTCACCGAGGAGCTGTCGCCGCTGCTAGCGCGGGAATATCCGATCAACATGGCCGAGCTCACGCTCTACGGCCATTCGTGGGGCAGGCTATTCACGGTCGGCGCGCTCCTTAAGCATCCGGCCTCGTTCAAGAATTTCATCGCCTCCAGTCCGTCGATCTGGTGGAACGACCGCTATGTGCTCAAGCAGCTGCGGGAGTTCAGGGCTGAGGTTCCGGCCGGGAAGCTGGCGCCCCGGCTGCTTCTGACGGTCGGCGGCGCGGAGGAAACGGCCCCAACGCCCATACCGCAGATGACCCTCGACCTGGTTGCGGAGCGCGCCGGCTGGACCGCCAGCGCTGCGCGGCGTGGCGGCGCGCTGGTTCGTCGGCAAGATGCTCCGCAAGTACCGGATGGCCAGCGATGCGCGACAGCTGGCGGCCAGCCTGCGGCGTTTGCCCGGCCAGGTCCGATTCCGCTGCTTCGCGCACGAAGATCACATCACCGCGTTGCCCGCCTCGATCGGGAGGGCCTTCGACTTCGTGCATCGCCCCTAGGCCGCAGGGTCCGGGCAGTCTCTCTTCCTGGCCGATGGCCGTGGTCCGTTTTCCGTCGTCGTGAGCGCGCGAGCTTGCGTCTGGCTAAGCGGCCGGCGCCGGGCCGATGTAGCGGGCTCGCGGCCGGATCAGCGCGCCGGTCGTGATCTGCTCGATGGCGTGCGCCAGCCAGCCGGCGGTGCGGGCAAGGGCGAACAGGGCGAACGGCGCTTCGGCGGGCAGGCCGAGCGACTGGCGCAGGGCGACCAGCGCGAAGTCGACGTTGGCGCGCTGGCCGGTCGCCGCCTCGACGTCCTTTTGTAGCGCCGTCAACTCGGGCGGGATCTCGATCGCGCCCAGCAGCGCCACCGCGCGGGGATCGCCGTCGGGATAGAGCGCGTGGCCGAAGCCAGGCGGCGGCTCACCGGTCCGCAACGCCCCGCGCCAGCCGATCCGCGCCGCGTCGCCCGCGAACGCTTCGACCCGTGCCGCCATGCCGCCGTGGCGAGGACCGGAAAGCGCGCAAAGGCCGGCGAGCACGGCCGCCGCCAGCGACGCACCGGTCGAAGCGGTCACCCGTGCCGCGAAGGTCGAGGCGTTGAGTTCGTGGTCGGCCAGTAGCACTAGGGCGCAGCGGATCGCGTCCCACTGCTCGCGCGGCGCCCGCCAGGCGCGGCCAAGCCGCTCGTGGAGCGCGCCCGCCTCCTCCTCGCGCTGCACGTGGCCTTCCGGCCCGGCGACGGCGGCGGCCATCAGGTCCAGCAACTGCGCGGCTTCGCTGGCGAGATCCTCCGCGCCGCTGCCCTGCGCCGGCGGATCGGCGGCGGCGCGCTGGGCGAAGGCGGCGAAGGCGCGGGACTGTGCGGTCGGACCTGGCGACGCGGTCTGGTCCTCGTCCGGCGGCAGGCCAAGCCCGCCGCGCAGCAGCCGCGCCACTTCCTCCAGTGTCGCCGTCTGCGCCAGCCGCACCACATCTTGGCCGCGGTAATAGAGCCGCCCGCCCTGCACCGTGGTGATCGCCGAAGCCAGCACGGGCTCGCCCCAGGCGATCGCGGCCACGGCGACGTCCGCGGCTTTGCGGCCCCGCGCCCTGCGCTCGGTCAGAGCGGCCACGTCGCTGGCGCGGTAGCGGCTGCGGCGCGGCTCGACCGGGTCCGGTTCGGCGCGCACCCGGCCGCGGCTGACATAGGCGTAGAGCGTCTGCGGTCGCACCCGCAGCCGGGTCAGGGCTTCTTCGGCGCTGAGCCAGTCGGCCATTGATTGATTCTATTGATCAAGATTGACGACAATTTTTCACGGTCTCATGGGAGAAACCGCTGATCAAGGAGAATTACATTGATCGATGGCATTGATGGACTCGAGAACATTGTCGCCGCCGAGACGGTGCTCTCCGAGGTCGACGGCCAGGCCGGCCGGCTGGTGATCCGCGGCCGCGCGGTGGAGGAGCTGGCCGGGCACGCGACCTACGAGGCGGCCGCGCACCTGCTCCTTGATGGCTTCTTCGACGGCCTGCCGAGCGATCTGGCCCCGGCGATCGGCGCGGCGCGGGCGGAGGTGTTCGCCCATGTCGCGGCGCTGGACGCTACCTTGCTGGCGCTGACGCCGATGGAGGCCATGCGCGCGCTGACCGCCCGCCTCGCCGACGGCGACGACCTGGCCACCGCCCTGCGCCTGATCGCCGCCCCGGCCGTGTTCACCGCCGCCGTGGTGCGCCGCCAGGCCGGCGCCGAGGCGCTGCGCCCCGATCCTGCGCTCTCCCACGCCGCCGACATCCTGCGCATGCTGCGCGGCAAGCCGGCGCCCGAGCCCGAGGTGAAGGCGTTCGAGACCTACCTCGTCACCGTGATCGACCACGGCCTCAATGCCTCGACCTTCACCGCCCGGGTGATCGCCTCCACCCACGCGGGCCTCGCCAGCGCCGTGCTGGGCGGCATCAGCGCGCTGAAAGGGCCGCTGCACGGAGGCGCGCCGGGGCCGGTGATCGAGATGCTGGACGGCATCGGCACGCCCGGCCGGGCCAGGGCCTGGATCGAGCAGGCGCTCGACCGCGGCGACCGGCTGATGGGCTTCGGCCACCGGGTCTACAAGGTGCGCGACCCCCGGGCCGATGCGCTGAAGCGCGCGGTGCGGATGCTGGCGGAGCGGTCGAACGTGCTGCCCGGCCGGCTGGCCTTCGCCGAGGCGGTGGAGGAAGCGGCGCTGGCGATCCTGAAGGACCGCAAGCCGAACCGCTCGCTGCAGACCAACGTCGAGTTCTACACTGCGCTCTTGCTGGAAGCGCTGGCCTTTCCACCTTCGGCCTTCACCTGTGTGTTCGCGGTCGGCCGCGTCACCGGCTGGATCGCCCACGCCCGCGAACAGGTCGCGGGCGGCCGCCTGATAAGGCCGCAGTCGCGCTACGTGGGACCAAGGCCGAAGGCGGCCGCGTAACGACGCCAATAGACCCGCTCATCCCGGCGTTCGCCGGGATGAGCGGTTTGTCGGGGAGTGAGGTGCGTGCTGACGCTGTATTTCGCGCCGGGGGCCAGTTCGATGGCGCCGCATATCGCGCTCCATGAGATCGGAGCCCCGTTCGCAGCGGTCGCGGTGTCGTTCCGCAATAACGAAACGCGCGGGGCGGACTTCCTGGCAGTGAATCCCGAAGGCAAGGTGCCCACCCTGCTGATCGATGGCCGCGCGCTGACCGAGGTGGCGGGAACTCTCTACTATCTGGCGCGGCGCTTCCCGGAGGCTCGGCTGATGCCGCGGGACGATCCCGAGGCCGAGGCGCGGGTGATTTCCTGGATGTCGTTCGTCGCCTCGACCATCCATCCGGCGCGCCGCCAGGGGCTGGACCACGCGATGAAGGTCTTCGAGCTGGCCGACCAGCGGCTGGGTGAGCGCGGCTGGGCGGTGGGCGACTATTCGATCGCCGACATCCACCTGTTCCGCCTCTACTGGCGCTTCGCCGCCTCGCTGAAGCCGCCGCCGGGCTCGTTCCCGCGACTGGAAGCGCACCACGCGCGGATGATGGCGCGGCCGGCGGTGATCAGGACCATCGCGGCGGAAACGGCGGTCGGGTATGAACTACCGGCTTAGCGACCCGCCTTCTCCCCCGCGTTCCGCTCCTGCACTTGCAGCGCGTCCGCCAACCGCATCTTCGCCGAGCCGGGGCGCAATGGCTGCGGCTGGCCGGCGTGCGGGGCCCAGCCGGTCAGCGTCAGGATCTCGAAGGTAGCGACGACGCGCCCATCCGGCGCGGCGAACTTGTCGGCGTAGAGTTCGGCGGCGCGGGCGAGCACCTTGCGGCTCAGCGGACGCCGCGCGCCGTCGACCAGGGTGCTGGTCTCGCCCATCGCCCGCAGGTCCGCCATCAGGGTGAAGATGTGGTCGTAGCGGACGGTAACGCGGTCCACGTCGGCGACGGGCAAGGCGAAGCCGGCCCGCTGCAGCAGGCCGGCGGCGTCGTAGGCGTCGGCGAACGGCGAGACGCGGGGGCCAGAGCCGCCCAGCAGCTCCAGCTCAGCGGTCATCAGCGCTCCGCGCAGCTCGATAAGCGTCGCGCCGCCCAGCATTGCGCCCAGGAACAGGCCGTCGGGCTTCAGCGCCTCGCGAATCTGAATCAGCGCGCCGACGAAGTCGTTGGTCCAGTGCAGCGCGAGCGAGGAGACCACCAGATCGAGGCTCTCCGGCGCGAACGGCAGCTGCTCCTCGTCGGCCACCAGACGCGGGCCGGGGCGCCCGGCGAGCATGGCCTCGGAGAGATCGGTTTCGAACAGCACGCCGATCTTCGCCGCCGCGTCGCTCGCGGCCAGCGCCGCGGCGAAGGCCCCGTCGCGCGATCCGAGATCGACCGCGAGCGGGAAGTCGCGCTTCACGATCTCCAGCCGCTGGACGATGTCCTCCGCCGCCCGGCGCTTCAGGAACGCCGCCGCCGCATAGCCGCGCGCGGCGCGCTCGAGGCGGCGCCGGTGCAGGTCGCGGTCAAACAGGCGCGGCGGTCCGCTCATGAGCCGCCAAGAGCTACTCCGAGCGATCGCCTTGTGCCAAGCTTGGGCGCATGAGTTGGGACGCAGAGGCGGCGGCAGCGGCCGTGGCGGGCGCGGCGGCCGCGCGCCAGAGGGTTGATGCGCGCCGCCGTCGACGTCGTGCTGCCGCCGCTGGCGCTGGACGGGCCGCGCAGCGCAGCGCCGGGGCGATGCAGTCGCCAGGGATGAGCGCCGAAGCCTGGGCCAAGATCGCCTTCATCGAGGCGCCGGTCTGCGATGGCTGCGGCGCGCCGCAGGCCCCTGACGCCGGCGCAGACGCGCGCTGCCCCGCCTGCCTGGCCCGCAAGCGCGCCTTCGATCGCGTCCGCGCCGCGGTGGCCTACGACGACGCCTCGCGCGACCTGATCCTGAAGCCGAAGCGCGCCGATCGCACCGACCTCGCCGGCCTGTTCGCGCTCTGGCTTTCCCGAGCCGCGCGGGACCTGATCGAAGACGCCGACGCCGTGATCCCGGCGCCGCTGCACCCGACGCGGCTGCTCACACGCCGCTTCAACCAGGCCGCCGAGATCGCCCGCCCGTTCGCCCGGCGCGCCGACCTGGCCTACCTGCCGGACGTCCTGATCCGGCGCCGAGACACCAAGAGCCAGGGCGGCCGCTCGGCGGCTGGCCGGCGGCGCAACGTGCAGGCCGCCTTCGCCGTGCCCCGCCGCGCCTGGCCGAAGCTGGCGGACCTGCGCATCCTGCTGGTCGACGACGTGCTGACCACCGGCGCCGCCGCCGAGGGCTGCGCGCGCGTGCTGAAGGCAGCCGGCGCGCGTGCGGTGCATGTTGCGGCGGTGGCGCGCGTGCAAGAGCGCGAAGCTCAGCCTATATGACGTCACTGTGAGAGGAGCTTAGCCCGGTCATGGCCGACGTCGTCATCTATACCCGCCCGTTCTGCGGTTTTTGCGCGCGGGCGCTTTCGCTTCTGAGCCAGAAGGGCGTCGCCTTCACCGAGATCGACGCCGGCATGGACCCGGACAAGCGCCGCGAGATGGTGCAGCGCGCGGGTGGCCGCAGCACCTTCCCGCAGATCTTCATCGGCGGCGCGCACATCGGCGGCTGCGACGAGATGATGGCGCTGGAGCGCGCTGGTAAGCTCGACCCGATGTTGCAGGCCGCCTGATGCCGTCCTCGCGATGCTGAAAGTCAGTCTGATCCAGATGCGCACGCCGGCCGATCAGGCCGCCGCGCTGGCCCAGGCCGAACCACTGGTGCGCGAGGCCGCCGCCAAGGGCGCGACGCTGATCGCGACGCCAGAGGGCACCAACATCCTGCAGCGCAACCGGGGCCAGCTGTTCGAGAAGATCGCGCCGGCCGAAGGCGACGTGGCGGTGATTGGCCTGCGCCGGCTGGCCGACGAACTCGGCGTCTGGCTGCTGATCGGCTCGGCGCTGGTGCGCCGCGACGACGGCCAGTGCGCCAACCGCGCCATCTTGCTCGCGCCGGACGGCGCTGTCGCCGCGACCTACGACAAGCTGCACATGTTCGACGTCGACCTGCCCAGCGGCGAGCGGATCCGGGAGTCTTCCAGCTACACGCCCGGCGACCGCGCCGTGATCGCCGATGCGGCCGGGGCGAAGCTCGGTCTCACCATCTGCTACGACCTGCGCTTCCCTGCCCTGCACAACGCCCTGGCCAAGGCCGGCGCTCAGGTGTTGACCGTGCCCTCGGCCTTCACCCGGCCCACCGGCGCGGCGCACTGGGAGGTGTTGCTGCGGGCCCGGGCGATAGAGACCGGTTCCTTCGTCATCGCCCCGGCGCAGGGCGGGACGCACGAGGACGGCCGCGCCACCTGGGGCCACTCGATGGCGGTCTCGCCCTGGGGCGAGGTGATCGCCCTGGCCGACCACGACGAGCCGTGCGCTCTCATCGCCGAGCTCGACCTCGACGCCGTCGCCAAGGCGCGCACGGCGATCCCGGCGCTGCGCAACGAGCGGGCGTTCGTCAGTCCATGAACCGCCTTCGCCAGGGCTACGGAGGCTTCATCCTCGTGGGCCTATCCTCCGACGCTCCTTGCGGAGCCTAGGCGAATGATCAGATACGCGTTGGTTTGCGAGCGGTCGCACGCGTTCGAGGGCTGGTTCGCGGCCTCGTCGGATTTCGACGCGCAGTCCGATCGCGGTCTGATCGAATGCCCGGTCTGCGCCTCGACGATCGTCCGCAAGCAGATCATGTCGCCCGCGGTGGCCGGCGCCAGGAAGCGCGGCGAGCCGGCGGTCGCGGCGCCCAGCGCGAAACACGCAATGATGATGGAGGCGATGTCCCGCGTCCGCGCCCATGTCGAGGACACGTTCGACTACGTCGGTGACGCGTTCGCCCGAGAGGCTCGCGCGATCCACGAGGGCAAGAGCGAGGATCGCGGCATCTACGGCGAGGCCACGCCGGCCGAGGTCAAGGACCTGGTCGAGGACGGCGTCCCGGTGGCCGCACTGCCGCCCGCGCCGCCCAAGAAGCGCGACGTGAACTGACCCCCAGGCCACAGCGACACAACACGCTTTACGCGTATTCCTCTTGCCTAGATAGAAGCTCGTCAAACTTTGCGTTTTCGCCCTCTGGTATAGCCAGTTCCGCTGTCGCGCGAGCGACGGAGCTCCGCGGTCGCGGCTTTGTGGGGGGCGTCGATGGTCAACCAGTATCTCGGTGAGATTAAGCTGTTCCCGGCAATTTCGCGATCAGCGGCTGGTCGATGGCGGCGGGCCAGATGCTCTCGATCAGCCAGTTTTCAGCGCTGTTTGCGCTGCTCGGCACCCAGTATGGTGGCACGGCACGACGGCAATACCGGCTGCTTGGTCGCCTGGGTCAGGGTCAGATCGAGGCTCGACTCCCCCAGCTTGAGCGCGGAGGTGGAGTTGAGGTGGCTGGCGAACGTCTCGAGGGTCAGCAGTTGCAAGGCTCGGATACTCCCTTCCTGATCGCATCATGCCGATAGCACATTCTTCGCTTAACGCGAGATGCTACAGCCTGACGTCGCCGGAAAGCACCTTCGCCAGCAACGGCCGGGTCAGCTTCTGGTAGCCCTTCTCGCCACGGAAATAGAGCGGATCCTTGACCGTCGTGGGGTCGAAGCCCTCCGCGACCAGGTCGAGCTTGCGGTACTTGAAGGTGCCGGTGGTCTGGATCTCGGGCAGGATGCGCAGGAACACCGGCTGGGCGTAGGCCGGCAGGCGCTGGGCGATGAAGGCGCCGAAGTTCTTCGCGTCGAAGTCCTTGCCAACCACCAGGCCCGCCATGCCGGCGCGCCCGTCAAGATCGCCGACCTTGACGCCGTAGACATTGGCCTCCTTCACGCCGGGCGCCTCGGCCAGCGCGCCGGCCACCTCGCTGGTGGAGACGTTCTCGCCCTTCCAGCGGAAGGTGTCGCCGATGCGGTCGACGAAGTAGAAATAGCCGTCGGCGTCCTTCCGCAGCAAATCGCCGGTGCGAAACCAGGCGTCGCCGGGCCGGAAGGCGTCGCGCAGCACCTTCTTCTCGCTGGCGGCCTTGTCGGCGTAGCCCACGTAAGAGGTGCGCGCGTCCTGCTTGATCTCGCCCAGGCACTCGCCCGGCTCGTCGATGTCGGCCTCGGCGCAGCGTCCGTCGGCGCCCCGCACCGGCGTCTCGGACTCGACGTCGAACCTGGCCAGGCGGATGTTGAAGAAGCCCTTGAGGTAGTCCGGCTCTCGGCCGATCGCCCCCAGCTTGCCGTCGAAGTTGAACATCGACACGTTGCCTTCGGTGGAGCCGTAGAACTCCAGCACGCGGGGCACGGCGAAGCGGCCTTCCAGCTTCTCCCAGACATCGGGCCGCAGGCCGTTGCCGAAGGCAAGCCGCAGCTTGTGCGCCTTCTCCTCCGGAACTTCCGGCTGGTTGGCGAGATAGCGGCACAGCTCGCCGATGTAGACGAACATGGTGCAGCCTTCGGCCACGACATCGGACCAGAAGTGGCTGGCCGAGAAATGCTTGCGCAGCACCACCGCGCCGCCGTTCAGCAGCGCGGCCCCGGCGCCGCAGAGGCCGCCGGTGGCGTGGTAGAACGGCAGCGTGACATAGACCCGATCGTCCGGCCTGGCGTCGCTCGCCCCGGCGAAACCGCGCATGTAGAGCTGGGCGCGCATGTGGGTGATGCGCGCCGCCTTGGGCAGGCCGGTGGTGCCGCTGGTGAAGATGAACAGCGCCGTGTCGGCGGCCGTTAGGCCATCGCGACGGCTGCGGTCGGGGCGCAGGCCGCTGCAGCCCTTCAGCGCCTGGGTCAGGTCGCGCTGCTCGCCCTTCGCCTCGCCGAGGGTCCATTCGTGGGTGGCGTGGACCAGCTTGGCGCGGCAGCCCTCGAACGCCGGCGCGGTCTCCTCGTCGACCACGCAGTGGGCGGCGCCGGAGACGTTAAGGCAGTGCGCCAGCGCGTCGCCCGTGAGCTGGTTGTTGATCAGGGCGGTGACAACGCCGACCTTCGACAGGCCGTACCAGATCGGCAAATAGTCCAGCCGGTTGGGCGCCAGCAGCGCAACCACCTCGCCGCGGCGGATGCCCACGTCCTGCGACCAGTGGGCGAAACGGTTGGCGAGCGCGTCCATCTCGCCGTAGCTCAGAATGCGGCCCTCGAAGCTGATCGCGACGTTGTCCCGCCACTTGTCGACCGCCGCCTCGAGATCGTCCGTGACCAGATTGGGCGAGCTGGCGGAGATGCTACGCACGCGACCGAGCGTCCGCAGCAGCCCGTTCAGGAAGGTCCATTCACGCTCGAGCCGGGCCGCGAAACTCATCCGTCCCTCATAGCCGCAGGGCAGCTTGTGCGAACCGGGGCGCGCCCGGTCAAGCTGCAGTTGGCCCCCGCCTAAGCTCCCGACGACGCGTATCGCCGAATTCCAAAACGCCAGGTGAAGAGCGCGAGGCCGAGGAACAGGAATCCGGCGGCCGGCGCCAGCGGCCCGATCCAGGCCGGCGAGCCGAGCGGATCGGCCCGGCCGATCGCCGCCAGCATCGGCAGGTAGGTGACGCAGCCGATCGGCACGGCGAAGACCAGGATGTCGCGGAACCAGCTGGCGTAGACGTTCAGCGGAAATTCCGCGGCCGCCTCCCCGCCGTAGGTCAGCACGTTGGCGACCTCCAGGCTCTCCACAGTCCAGAACGACAGCGTCGCCTGCATGACGAACAGGCCGGAGAAGAGCGCCACCCCGCCCATGACGGCGAACAGCAGGATCGGCGCGGCCCAGGGCGACCAGTGCAGGTGGGTCATGGCGAGGCCGAGCCAGAACACCAGAACGCCCTGCGTCAGTCGGCCGATCCGCGTCATGCGCAGTTCGTAGCCAAGCAGCTGCAAAGCGGGGCTGCGGGGGCGCAGCAGCAGGCGGTCGAACGCCCCGGTCTTGACGAAGGTCGAGCCGAACACGTCGAACCCGCGGCTGACCGCGTCGGCGAAGGCGAAGATCACGCTAACCAGGCCATAGAACAGCGCCACTTCGCCCAGCCGCCAACCGCCGACCTGGCCGAACCGGCGGAACAGCGCCCAGACGCCGACGAACTCGACAATCGTCACCAGGAAGCTGCCGAGGCTGAGCATGGCGAACGACGCCGGATAGGCCAGCTGCATGCGGATCGAGGCCAAGACGTAGCGGCCGTAGAGGGCGAAGCCGTTCATCGCTCAGCCACCCTGCACCTGCAGCCGCCGCATCACCGCCCCTAGCCACCACCGTCCCAGCACGATCAGCCCCATCGCCCAGGCGAACTGCAGGGCAATCCCGCCGATCGCGCTCCAGCCGGCAAGGGCGCCGAAGTAGATCGAGAACGGGATGTCCACGAGGCCGGCGAACGGCTGCGCGCGCAGCCAGGGGCGCAGCGCGTCGGGGAAGAAGGCCAGCGGCACGACCATGCCGGAGAACAGGTTCACCACCGATCCGGCGAGGGCGTTCGCGCCGCGGTCGCTCATGGTGGCGACCAGGATCACGTTGATCAGCTGCGTGATCGCGGCCGACAGCGCCACGACACCGACCAGCGAGGCGGCGAACAGGCCGGCAGCGGCGAAGCTCGACGGCGGCGCCAGTCCCCATCGTCCGAGGCCGACCAGCGGCATCGCCACGCCCGCGAACGCCACCATCAGCGCGGCGCGCGGCAGCACCCGCGCCACCGACCAGGCCAGGGCCCGCGCGTACCACCAGGCGTAGGTGTCGACCGGCCGCAGCCGCTCGTATGCGACCGCCCCGTTGCGCACCATTTCGGTGATCTCCGGGTCGGCGCTCCACGGCAGGAAGGCGAGGAAGGCCTGGCCCAACCAGGTGTAGGTGATCGCGTTGGTCAGGCTCATCGGGGCGTGGGCCGCGCCGCCGGCGTAGAAGGCGGCGAAAATCAGCACGCGGATCACGCCGAACCACAGCTGCGTCGCAAACCCCGCCAGCGCCGCCGCGCGATACTGCAGCGTCAGCTGCAGCCGTCCGGCGAAGACGGCGAGGTAGGGACAAAGCGCCAGCGCCTGGCTCATCCCTCGCTCGCCCCGTGCAGGTCGTAGAAACGTGCGATCACCTCCTCGATCAGCGGCTCCTCGACGTGGATGTCGTCAACCGAGTGGGCCGCGGCGATGCGGGCGATCAGGGCCGGCGCGGCGATGCGGCGGGGATCGAAGGCCAGTTCGAGCTGTCGCCCGTCGCGGTTCACCACCGTCACGTCCGGCAGGTCGAGCGCGGGCGCCTCGCCGGTGAAATCCACAAACAGCCGCCGCTCGGCCAGCACGCCGGCGCGCAGGGTCTCGAACGTGCCGTCGGCCAGGATCGCGCCGCCGCCGATCACGATCACCCGCTCGGCCAACGCCTCGATGTCGTGCATGTCGTGGGTGGTGAGGATCACGGTGACGCCGCGGTCGCGGTTGATGCGGCCGATGAACTCGCGCACCGCCAGCTTGGAGGGCGCGTCCAGGCCGATGGTCGGCTCGTCGAGGAACACCAGCGGCGGCTCGTGCAGCAGGGCCGCGGCGATCTCGCAGCGCATGCGCTGGCCGA
>Ga0302311_10005995_pt1 | contig 12704 bp, 6 predicted proteins | sample III_Palsa_N1_3_FD_200449 | JGI IMG/M metagenome (GOLD analysis project Ga0302311, IMG submission 200449) | Peat permafrost microbial communities from Stordalen Mire near Abisko, Sweden - III_Palsa_N1_3 | ecosystem: Environmental > Terrestrial > Soil > Palsa > Peat permafrost | place: Sweden... | reverse complement strand
GCTGCCCGATGTCGCCGCCAGCCTGCGCGGCCTTTACGGCGCGGAAATTCCTGGAGAGCTGACGCTCAAACCGGCATGGTGGTTTGCCGGCATGGCGATCAGCATCATCGGCGCCCTGGCGGCGGCGACCGCAAGCCTGCTCAAAGCGATCCGTCTTCCGGTACTGGTCGCGGCCCAACCCTATGCCTGGCAACAGGCCCAGCACCGCTGGCTGATGCTTCAAGCCGGGCTCGCGCTGGTGGTGCTGGCCGTCGCCGGCTGTTTCCTGTGGTTCGGCAATTCGCTGCTATCGGGGTTCGCCGTGCTGGCGGCGTTACTGCTTGGCGCGGCGCTGCTGCTGCCCGCGATGCTGGAAGGGGTGTTGTCGCTCGGCCAGCGCAGCGCCCACCGGGCGATCGCGGTGTGGTTCTGGGCCGATAGCCGTCAGCAGCTTTCGGGCCTGTCGCTGGCGCTGATGGCGCTGTTGCTCGCGTTGGCGGTCAATGTCGGCGTCGGCACCATGGTCGAAACCTTCAGCCGGACGTTCATCACATGGCTTGACGGCAGGCTTTCGGCGGACATCTACATCAACGCCCCTGACAATGCGCAGGCGACCGACATCAAGACGTGGCTGCGCCAGCGGCCCGAGGTGCAGGCGATCCTGCCCGGCGGCCGCACCGAGACGCAGCTCGACGGCGCACCGATCGAAATCGTCGGCCTTCCCGATCACGCCACCTATCGCGATCATTGGCCGTTGCTGCAATCGACCGCCGACGCCTGGGTTCGCCTTCGTCCCGGCGATGCCGGCTTTGTCAGCGAACAATTGGCCCGGCGCTTGAACCTGGAGCTCGGCGATCACATCGAGGTGCCGGCGCCGGGCGGCAAGTGGACGCTCGAAATCGTCGGCATCTATGCCGATTACGGCAACCCAAAAGGCCAGATCACCGTCAATATCGCCGCGCTGCTGCGGCGCTTTCCCGCCATTCCGCAAACGCGTTTTGGCCTGCGCGTCGCGCCACCGGAGATTCCGGCGCTGATGTCGGCGCTGCAAAGCAAATTTGGCCTCGACGCCCGCAATCTGCTGGACCAGGCCACGCTGAAAGCCGAATCGAGACGGATCTTCAACCGGACCTTTGCGGTGACCGCGGCGCTGAACGCCTTCACCCTTGGTGTCGCCGGCATTGCATTGCTGACCAGCCTGCTGACGCTCGGCAATTCACGCCTGCCGCATTTGGCGCCGCTGTGGGCGATCGGAATCACAAGGCGGCGGCTGGCGGCGATCGAACTGTTGAAGACCCTGTCGGTGGCGCTGATCACGACCCTGCTGGCGCTGCCGCTCGGTCTTCTGGTCGCGTGGTGCCTGATCGCGGTGGTAAATGTCAAAGCATTCGGCTGGCGGCTGCCGTTTCATGTTTTCCCGCTGCAATTGATCGAACTTGTCGCCGTCGCGATGCTGGCGGCGCTGGCCGCGGCCCTGGTCCCGGCGTTAAAACTGGCGCGCATGCAGCCCGCCAGCCTGATCAAGATTTTCGCCGATGAACGATAGGTTCAGGATCACCCGCCGGGCCTTCGCCGGCGCCGTCATCGCGGCCGGCCTCGGCGGCAGGCTGGCGCGGGCGCAGGGCTTTGCCGGGCTCGGCGCGGACGGCAAGGGATTTACGCCGGTCACGCCGGGCAAGGTTTTTTCGTTTCCCGCCGACCACGGTCCGCACCCGGATTTCCGCATCGAATGGTGGTACGTGACGGCCAATCTGGTCGACAGGAGCGGCGCGGCGTTCGGCGTGCAGTGGACGCTGTTTCGTCAGGCCATGAAACCAGGCGGGCAACCGCAAGGCTGGGCCAATCAGCAAATCTGGATGGGCCATGCCGCGATCACGACGGCGGAGCTTCATCGCTTTAGCGAGACCTTTGCGCGCGGCGGCGTCGGGCAGGCCGGCGCCGATGCCACGCCGTTCCACGGCTGGATCGATTCATGGAACATGCGCGAGCTTGCGCCGATCAACGACATGAATATCGCGCCACTCGAACTCAATGCTTCAGGGGTGGATTTCAGCTACGCCTTGCGGCTCGACGCCAACCAGCCGCTGGTGCTGGAAGGCGATGCCGGCTACAGCCGAAAATCGGAACGCGAACAAGCCTCCTATTATTACAGCCAGCCATTCTTCGCGGTGTCCGGCCGCGTCACCCTCGACGACAAACCGATCGAGGTCATCGGAATGGCCTGGATGGACCGGGAGTGGAGCAGCCAGCCGCTGGCCTCCGATCAAACCGGATGGGATTGGCTCGCGCTGCACCTGAACTCCGGCGAGAAGCTGATGCTGTACCGGCTGCGTCAAGCCGATGGTCGCGATTACCGCACCGGCAACTGGATCAGCCCCGACGGCAAGAGCGAACAGATATCGACCGCCGACATCAAGATGACGCCAGTGGCCTTCACGCCCGTCGAGGCGCGCCAATTGCCGACGGCATGGCGCATCGAGATTCCCACGCGCGGCCTCAGCATCGAGACCACGGCGCTTAATCCGAGAAGCTGGATGGGAACGAGCTTTTCCTATTGGGAAGGACCGATCAGCTTCACCGGCAGCCATGCTGGAGTTGGCTATCTCGAGATGACCGGCTATTGAGGGCGCGGCATCCGTTTTGGGGAAAATTCAGGCAATGTATCATTTCACGGCATTCGTCACCTGCCTGGCGCTGGTGGCCTACATGTTCTCTTGCATTCTGGTGTCGAAGGCGCGCACCAAATTCGGTATCAAGGCCCCCGCGATCTCAGGCAACGCCGATTTCGAGCGGGTGTTTCGCGCGCAGATGAACACGCTCGAATGGCTGCCGCTGTTCCTGCCGTCGCTGTGGCTGTTTGCGATCTATCTCAGCGACAGCGGCGCAGCCGCGCTGGGCGCGGTGTGGATCTTGGGGCGAATCCTCTACGTGCTCGGCTATGCCCAGGCCGCCGAAAAACGCGGCCTTGGATTTGCGATCCAGGGGCTGGCGGCCGTTGCCCTCTGGCTCGGAGCGTTCGGCGGCATCATCTGGCGGCTGGTTCACGAGTGAGGGAGTGAAACTCACACCGTCGTCCCGTTGAACGAGCCTGTGAAGCTATCTCTGCCGTCATCCTGAGGTGCGCGCTCTTTCTTGCGCGCCTCGAAGGATGGCCGCGAGCACGACGCTGAACACCATCCTTCGAGGCGCGCCAAAGATGGCACGCACCTCAGGATGACGGTTCCGGTGTGTCCCGGCCCCTTACGCGCAATTGCGTGCCAGCCCAGGATGACGAAGTTGAGCGACACGCCCCCACTTACTTCGTCAGCGGACACCCACTATCCTTGGCGGACGGAAACGCCTTGTCGCCGGGCACCACGGCGAGTTGCTTGTAGTAATCCCAGGGCTTCTTGGACTCCGACGGCTTCTTGACCTCGAACAGATAGAGGTCGTGCACCATGCGACCGTTTTCCAGCACCTTGCCTTGCGCAAAGTCATCGTCGACCGGCAATTCCTTCAGCTTTTTCGCGACCGCGTCGGAATCCTTGGTGCCCGCGGCTTTGACCGCCTTGAGATATTGCAGCGTCGCCGAATAAGTGCCGGCATGGATCATGCTCGGCATCCGGCCGGTGCGCGCCATGAAACGTTCGCCGAAGGCACGCGATCTGTCATCGCGATCCCAATAAAAGCCTTCGGTGAGAACGAGGCCCTGAGCGGCCTGCAACCCGAGGCCGTTCACTTCGGCAATTGTCATCAACAAGCCGGCCAGCTTCTGGCCGCCATTGACGATGCCGAATTCCGCGGCCTGCTTTATCGAGTTCGTGGTATCGAGCCCGGCATTGGCCAGTCCGATCACCTTGGCTTTCGAGCTCTGCGCCTGCAACAGGAACGAGGAGAAATCCGAGGAGTTCAGGGGAATGCGGACCGAGCCGAGCACCTTGCCGCCGCTCGCGGTGACGATCTCGCTGGTGTCCTTTTCAAGCGCGTAGCCGAACGCGTAGTCGGCGGTCAGGAAGAACCAGCTATCGCCGCCCGCCTTGACCAGCGCGCCGCCGGTACCGACCGCGAGCGCGTGGGTATCGAACGCCCAATGGAATCCGTAAGGCGTACAGGCGTCGCCGGTGATGCGCGAGGTCGCGGCCCCCACCACGATGTCGATCTTCTTCTTTTCTTTCGAAAGCTCCTGGACCGCCAACGCCACCGACGAGGTCGTCAGTTCGGTAATCATGTCGACGTTCTCGACATCATACCAGCGCCGCGCGATGGAGGTAGCGAGGTCAGGCTTGTTCTGATGATCGGCGGTGACCATCTCGATTTTTTGGCCGAGCACGGTGCCGCCGAAATCCTCGATCGCCATTCGTGCCGCCTCGACGGAATATTTGCCGCCGTAATCGGCGTAGACGCCGGACTGATCGTTGAGAATGCCGATCTTGACACCCTGCGCGGAGACCGGCGCCGCGACCAAGAGACCGCCGATCGCGACCGCTGCCAACCCTATCGATTTCATCGCTTGTCTCCCCACAAATGCTCTAGTCGGCACGATTTCCGCGAAACATGCGGCTGCCGAGGCGGCGTACGGCCCCGCCGTCACTGCACGATATCAGACTGCGGTCGGAGTTTCACGAGGCGGCCGCGGGTCGGCCAGGCCGCGCACCACCATGTAGAAGATCGGCGTAAAGACGAGCCCGAACAGGGTGACGCCCAGCATGCCGAAGAACACGGCAACACCGACCGCCTGACGCATTTCCGAGCCCGAGCCGCTGGAGACCACCAGCGGCAACACGCCGAGAATGAAGGCGAACGACGTCATCAGGATCGGCCGCAGCCGCAGCCGGCAGGCTTCGATCACGGCCTCCAGCCGCTCCTTGCCCTCAAGCTCGATGTCGCGGGCGAATTCCACGATCAGGATCGCATTCTTCGCGGCCAGCCCCACCAGCACCACGAAGCCGATTTGCGTGAGGATATTGACGTCCTGTCCCATGATGCGCACGCCGATGGTGGCGGCGAACAGGCACATCGGCACGATCAGGATAATCGCGAACGGCAAGGTCCAGCTGCCATATTGCGCCGCCAGCACCAGATAGACGAACAGCACGCAGATCGGGAACACCAGCAGGCCGGCACTGCCGCCATTGACCTGCTGATAGGACAAATCCGTCCAATCATAGGAGAAGCCGCTCGGCAGCGTCTCGTTCGCGAGCTGCCTCATGGCGCTGATGACGGTCGCCGAACTGACGCCGGGCTTGCCCTCGCCTTGCAGTTCGGACGCCGGATAGAGATTGTAGCGCGCCACGCGATCGGGACCGGCGATGTCCTTGAAATCCACCACGCTGCCGAGCATCACCATGTCGCCATTGGCGTTGCGGGTACGCAACCGCGACAGGTCCGCACGGTCTTTCCGGAACGGCAGGTCGGCCTGGGCGGTGACATGATAGGTGCGGCCGAACAAATTGAAGTCGTTGACATAGGCCGAGCCGAAATAGGTCTCGATCGTGTCGGTGATGTTGGCAATGGGAACGCCGAGCTTCTGCGCCTTGATGCGGTCGATGTCGACGAATACCTGCGGCGTGTTGGCCGAGAACGGCGAGAACACAGTTGGAGCGAGGAGCAATGGCGACTTGCGCGCCGCGGCGACAAGTTCGTCGGTTGCGGCCGCGAGCAGGTCGGGCCCACGTCCCTGCCGGTCCTGGACGCGCATGGTGAAGCCGCCGCCGGTGCCGATGCCGGGGATCGACGGCGGCGGGATGACGATGATGAACGCGCCCTCGATGGCCGAGAGCCGCTTACGCAGGTCGTTGGTGATCGCAGTTGCGGTCAGGCCCTTCTTGAGCCGCACCTCCGGCTCGTCGAACACCGGAAACAGCGCGGCCGAATTGCTCGCCTGGGTCCGGGTCGCGCCGGATAGCCCTGCGAATACCGCGACGCGAACGATGCCGGGCGTGTCGAGCGCCATGCCTTCGATCCTGCGGACCACTTCGGTGGTTCGCGCCAGCGACGCCGCGCCGGGCAATTGCGCGGAGATGATGACGTAGCCGCGATCCTGCGCCGGGATGTAACCTTGCGGCGTCGTAGCGAGCAGCCATCCGGCGCTGCCGATCAGCACGACATAGATCAGCAACATCACCACGCGGTGCCGGATCACGAAACCCGCCGCGCTGCCGTAACCGTGGGACAGCCGATCGAAGCCGCGGTTGAAGATGCCGGTGAACCAATCCCAGGCGCGGCCGATCACGTTCCACGCGGCCGGTGGCCGCCTGTCGTGATGGGCGACGAGAATCTGCGAGGCCAGCGCCGGCGACAGCGTTAGCGAGCAGAAGCAGGAGATCGCGGTCGCAACCGCGATGGTAATCGCGAATTGCTGGAAGAACTGTCCGGAGATGCCGCCCAGGAACGCCGTCGGCACGAACACCGCACACAGCGTCAGCGCGATCGAGACCAGCGCACCGCCGACCTCCTCCATGGTCTTCAGCGCGGCGTCGCGCCGGCTCAAGCCGAGCCCAAGATGGCGTTCGACATTCTCGACCACCACGATGGCGTCGTCGACGACGATGCCGACCGCCAGCACGAGGCCGAACAGCGTCAGATTGTTGAGACCGAAACCGAACGCCGACATCGCCGCAAAGGTGCCGACCAACGACACCGGAATGGCCACGATCGGAATGATCGCCGGGCGCCAACCCTGCAGGAACACCAGCACCACGATCACGACCAGGATCATCGCCTCATAGATGGTCTTGATCAGCTCGTGGATCGACTGCGCGATGAACTCGGTCGGATTGTAGCCGATGTTGTAGTCGAGCCCCTTCGGGAAGCTCGCCTTCAGCTTCACCATGGTGTCTTCGATGCCCTTGGCGGTGGAGAGCGCGTTCGACCCCGGGCGCTGCGTCACCAGCATGGCGACGGCGGTTTTGCGGAGCAGGAAGCTGTTGGTGGAATAGTCGAGCGCGCCGAGCTCGATCCGCGCCACGTCGCGCAGCCGCACGGTGCGGCCGTCCTCGCCCGCCTTGACGACGATGTCCTCGAACTGGGCGGGGTCCTTCAAGCGCCCGGTGAAGGTGAGATTCGGCTGGAAGGCGCGGTCGGCGATCGGCGGGCTTGCGAACTGGCCGCCGGTGATCTGCAGGTTCTGGGCGCGGATCGCGGCGATCACGTCGGCCGCGGTCAGGCCGAGATACGCGATCTTGTCGGGATCGAGCCACAGCCGCATCGAATAGTCGCGCGCGCCGAAGATCTGGATGTCGCCGATGCCGTCAACCCGCAGCAGCTCGTCGCGGACCTGCAAGAGCGCGTAGTTGGAGATGTAGAGCTGGTCGAACGTGTCGTCCGGCGACAGCATGAACACGACCATCAGGATGTCGGGCGAGTTCTTTTTCGTGACGACGCCGTTGCGCTGCACTTCGTCGGGCAGTTGCGGCTGCGCGATCGCGACGCGATTCTGGACCAGCACCTGCGCCTTGTCGAGATCGGTGCCGAGTTTGAAGGTGATGGTGATGGTGAGCTGGCCGTTCGAGGTGGCCTGGCTGTAGATATACAGCATGTCCTCGACGCCGTTGATCTGCTGCTCGATGGGAGCTGCGACGGTGTCCGAGATGGTCTGCGCCGAGGCGCCCGGATATTGCGCGGTCACCACCACGGTCGGCGGCACCACCTGCGGATATTCGGCGATCGGCAGCGTCGTGTAAGCGATCGCGCCCACGATCAGCAGTACGATCGACAGTACCATCGCCAGAATGGGCTGGTTGACGGAAAGACGTCCCAGGTTCATGGCTTGCTACCCGCCGGCGCGGGCTTGGTGTCGGCAGGTTTGGCCTCGTGCGGGCTGACCTTGGCGCCGACGCGGGCGCGCTGGATGCCGTCGACGATGACCTTGTCGTCGGGTTTCAGCCCTTCGCGGATCACGCGCAGGCCGTCATCGAGCGGTCCCAGCACCACCGCGCGCGCCTCAACCGTATCGTCCGCCTTCACCACGAAGACGATCTTGCGCGATTGATCGGTCGCGATCGCAGTATCCGGCAACAGCAGCGCCTCGTAGGGCGAGCTGCCGATCAGCCGGACCCGGCCGAACTGTCCCGGCAGAATCGACAGATCATGGTTCGGGATGATCGCGCGGCCGCGCAGCGTACCCGCCGAAACGTCCAGCCGGTTGTCGAGGAAGTCCATCTTGCCCTCGTGCGAGGGTTTTGTTTCGCCGGTCAGCGTCACCTGCACCGGATTGGCAGTATCGCGTGAGCTCGGCCGCTTGCCCTCGAACCAGAGCTTGTTGTTCCTCAGATACGTCGCCTCATCCATGTCGAAATAGATGTAGATCGGGTCCATCGAGACGATCGACGTCAACAGCGTCGAAGAGCCCTCGCTGCCCTGCACCAGATTGCCGACGCTGACGAGGTGGCGGCTGACCCGCCCGCCGATCGGCGCCAGCACATGGGCGAATTCGATATTGAGCTGAGCTGCCTTCAGCGCGCCTTCCGCCTGCGTCTCGGCGGCGTGCGCCGCTTGCAGCGCCTGGCGGCGCTGGTCGACCAGCTGTTCGGAGACGGCACTGGTCTGGACCAGGGTCAGACCGCGGTCGAGGTCGCGCTTGGCCAGCTCCGCCTTGGCGCGAGCGTCGGCAAGCTGGCCGTCGGCCTGCTCGGCGACCGCCTCGAACGGCCGGGCATCGATCGTGTACAGGAGATCGCCGGCCTTCACGAACGCGCCGTCGCGAAACTCGACGCTGGTGACGAAGCCGCCGACCCGGGCGCGAATCTGGACCTCTTCGACCGCGTCGAAGCGGCCGGTGAACTCATCCCAATCGGTGACGGTGCGCTTGACCGGCTGGGCCACGGTGACCGGCGGTGCGGCAGCCGCCTGCGGCGCCGGCTTTTCACTGCAGCCCGCCAAGGCAACCGCGACGAGAACGGCCAACGATCCGAGGCCGCGGCGTGAAGCGAGCCGAGACGTGATCGTTTGAGCCAACTTCCTTGATGTCACACTCTTTGATGTCAGAGCGGCGCCCACTGCTATCTCCTCCGCAATCCATCAAACCGGCCACCGACCCGGCGGCTGGACCAAGATGAGATCACAGGCCAGTCTGTGCAAGTATCTGCCCGGATCAAGCGAAATATTTTAAAGTTCGAGCGCAGCGTTTCACACTATGCTCGTACAGGCTAGCGCGACCGGCCTTTGTGGTCTCGAAATAGACGATTCATGCTGCGTCGCCTGCGCTGTCGATTCATGGTTTATCGATCCCGCGGCTATTTAACCGCATGTCGTTGCCGGTCATTGCGCGCAGCCGCGGCGTGACGACGGCGCGGCGCAATCATGTTGCAGGAGACAGCGGGAAGGCGATAATCAGACGCGCCACGGCCGTGATGCGTCTTGCAAACGACGTATCACGGGCCGCCATGAGATCTGAACGAGGTCACGCATGCACGCACCTCACGCTGCAAAATCGCTCGGCACCGCCACGGCGCAAGGCCCCGATCATCTCGCGCTCGACTGCTCGGGCGATAATTTCTACGCCATCGACCGCGGTCTGCGCGACCTGATCCGGCTTTATCTCGCGACGGATGATTTCGCTCGGCTGGAGCCGCATTTCCATCGCCTCGGCGAATTGGCCGGCGGTCGGCTGGATGCGCTGGCGCGGGCCGCCGACAAGCATCCGCCGGTGGTGAATCCGCGCGATCGCTTCGGCCGCGATGAAGACTGGATCGACTATCATTCGTCCTATCGCGAGATGGAGCACATCGCGTTCGGGGATTTTCAGTTCCACGCCATGAGCCATCGCGCCGGGGCGCTCGGCATGGATCGTCCGCTGCCAGCGGCCGCCAAATACGCGCTGCAATACCTGTTCGTGCAGGCCGAGTTCGGGCTGATGTGCCCGATCAGCGTCACCGACACCTCGATCCATCTGATCCGGAAATTCGCCAGCACCGAGTTGAAGGAATATCTGCTGCCGAAGATGCTGTCGGACGATCCCGCGACGCTATGGAAGGGCACCCAGTTCATGACCGAACGGGCGGGGGGTTCGGATGTCGGCGCGATCGAGACGATCGCCCGCCACCAGGACGGCGAATGGCGGCTCTATGGCGACAAATGGTTCTGCTCGCATGCCGATGCCGAAATCGCCTTGATGCTGGCGCGGCCCGAAGGCGCGGCCGCCGGGACCAAGGGGCTGGCGCTGTTTGCGCTGCCCCGGCGCTTGAAGGACGGAAACCGCAACGCCTATCGCATCGTTCGGCTCAAGGACAAGCTCGGCACCCGTTCGATGGCGAGCGGCGAGATCCTGCTGGAAGGCGCGGTGGCCTATCTGGTTGGCGATGTCGACGCCGGCCTGAAACAGATGATGGAGCAGGTCAATTTGTCACGGCTTTCGCACGGTGTGCGCGCCGCCGCGATGATGCGGCGCTGTGTCAACGAGGCCATGGTCTGCGCGCGGACACGTTCGGCGTTCGGCCGCGGCATTGTCGACTATCCCCTGCTCCGCCGTCAGCTCTTGAAAATCACGGTACCGACGGAGCAAGCGCTCTCGATGTTCCTGTTCGCCGCGCACGCGATGGATCGCGCCAATGCCGGGTCAAAGGAAGCCGAGAGCCTGTTGCGCATCCTGACGCCGCTGTTGAAGTTCCGCGCCTGCCGCGACAACATTCCGGTCGCGACCGGCGCGATGGAAGTGCGTGGCGGCAACGGCTACATCGAGGAATGGGTCAACGCCCGGCTGGTCCGCGACGCCCATATCGGCGTGCTCTGGGAAGGCACCAGCAACATCAACGCGCTCGATATCATCACGCGCGCGGTCGGCAAGATGCGCGCCCACAAGGCGCTACAGACCGAGCTTACAAAACTGTTGCGTGAGGCGACCGCGATCCCGGCGGCGTTCCGCGATCGGTTACGGCAGGCGCTCGCACGGACGCTGGACTTTGCCGAACGTGTCGCGGCCGAACCCGCGCTGGAAGATCGCGCGCGGCAGGCGGCAAGCGCGCTCTACCACGTCACCAGCGCCATCCTCATGACCTCCGAATCGGCCCAGCCTGACACCGACGCACGCCGGGCGTTGGTGGCGCGGATGATCCTCGATCATCGCTTGAGCGCGCGAGATCCGCTGGACGATCACGAAGCAGAATGGGAGCACGCCGCGGCGGACATCCTGTTGTCGGAGCGCCGCGTTTCGATCGACGAGATCGCAGGACTTCTTGGAGACTGCTAGCGACTAGCGGCCACGCTGAACGCTCGACGCCATGTCGATCATCCCCAAATCCACAAGCGTGCGATGGAATCGGCGTTTTCGCTCGGAGGGCGACGCAAAGTAGGTCTCCCGGCAATGCTCCAGCAGGCTGGCGCGGGTGGCAAATATCGGATCGAGCGGCAGGCCGGCTTGCTGCAGGGCGACGGTCCCGAGAAAAGCGATATCGAGGTCCGTGCCCGACGAGGACACAAAGCGATCCGGGATGTTCAGGGTCTCCATGGCATAAAATGTGCGGAACGCGCGCCGCTCATCGCTTGGTAGCTTGAGCTGCCGATCGATCTGTCCCGTCAATACCGGTTGATGATCCCCGTAGTGCACAATGAGCATGGGCCGCTCGGGGAAATTCGCGGCCAGCTCAGACTTGAGCCTTTTCCAGGTCGAGGCCGTTTCGGCAAGTCTGGCGTAGTATTCGGCATAGTGCGGATCGGGCAGACTCGACGCGGCAAAGGCGCGTTCGCTCTCGAACTGTCCGGGCGCCACCAGCCTTCGGCTGTGAGGGCCGTGGTTGAAGTTGGTCAGCGCGTACAGAAAACGCGGCGCCGGGTCGTCGGCCATATCGTTGGTATGCGCCGCCAGCGCCGCCTCCAGAAAAAATGCATCGGAATTTGTCGTCTCGAATTGGCGAACATCGAACGGAGGAGGAAAATCGTCCGCGAAGATGCGTTCGCTGATGCCGATCGAACGATAAAATTGATCGTAGTCGAGGAAACTTCGGCGGCAGCTCGACGTCAGCATCGTCTTGTATCCGAGCGCGGCCAACGAATGCGGAAGGCTGTTGTGGAACCGGCCCGCGCCCTGCTTGAAAAGGTAATAGGCACTGGAGCCGAAGCTTGCACTAGAAAGCCCGGTCAGCAGGCTGAATTCGGATTGCCACGAGCCTCCGCCAAAAATGTCGACGTTAAGGGTCCCATGCAGGCCTTGGCTTGGCGATAGAAACTCCTCGACCATGGGCTCGACAGGCAGTCCAAAAATGCGGGGATCGAAGATCGATTCGTGCTGGATGATGATAATGTCGGGATAATCGATGGTGCGCGCCGGTACAGCCGCCAGCAGGGGTAACGGGTCATTCGAGATATCGCTCAGAGCCAAGCCGCCGAATTGCCGCCAGCAATACGGATCGATCAACGAGGCCATGAAGCTCGAGTAAAAGCACCGCCGCTGAGCCGCGATCCGTTGGAACGAAACGGTGCCGCCGCTGATCCTGTGGGCTGCCGCAACCAAAGCCAGTGCAAGACCGAACAGGAAGACGCGGGCTTCCGGCGCAACCGCCGATCCGGCGCCATAGGTCAGAGCCGCGATGGCAGCCAACGCGAACGCGGCAATTCCAGCCACGACGGCGAGCACCGCACGCGGGTACTGCACGATAAAGAACGGAACCGTACCCGCGAACACCAGGGGCAAATCAGTCACAATCAGCTTAAGCGCGCTGTGATTATATTTGATCGTTGATGCCGCGGTGATGGCCGCGGCCAGCACGCTGGCCAGCAGGATCGCACGATCCAGATCGGAAACGACCAACAAG
>Ga0302311_10005990_pt1 | contig 12707 bp, 9 predicted proteins | sample III_Palsa_N1_3_FD_200449 | JGI IMG/M metagenome (GOLD analysis project Ga0302311, IMG submission 200449) | Peat permafrost microbial communities from Stordalen Mire near Abisko, Sweden - III_Palsa_N1_3 | ecosystem: Environmental > Terrestrial > Soil > Palsa > Peat permafrost | place: Sweden... | reverse complement strand
TATCAGGTCGCCGCAACCGGCGGCGGTTCCAGCGTCTATATCGCCAGGCCAAGCTGGCAAACTGGTGCCACCTTTCCTTCAGGCTCCTTTCGCCTTACGCCGGATGTCTCTTTCTCAGCCGCTGACCACGACGGCTATATTGGCTGCTTCGCCGGCGGCGGAGGCTCCTGCATCACTACCAACAACGGAACCCCGTTTGTTATCTTCAGCGGCACCTCGGCTGCGGCTCCCAGCATGGCCGGTATCGCCGCCCTCATCAATACCAAACTCGGCAGCGCCCAGGGCAACATGAACCCGCTGATCTATAGAGTTGCCGCCGCCACCCCAGCCGCCATCCACGACGCCACAGTCGCTAGTTCGGGCGTCACCGGCTGCACCACGGCCACTCCCTCCATGTGCAACAACAGCACTCCCGGTCCTTCCACCCTCACCGGTGGCCTCGCCGGTTATGCGCTCCTCACCGGCTACGACGAAGCCACCGGCCTCGGCTCGCTCGATGTCGCGAAGTTCCTCTCCGCCGCCTCCGTTACCACCGTCGCCACCTCGCTCTCAGCCACGGCTCTCCCAAATCCCGCAGTCATCAACCAAACCGTCACCCTCACTGCGACCCTCACCCCGGGAACCTCCACCTCCACGCCCACCGGCACAGTGCAGTTTTACTCCAACGGCGTCGCCATCGGTTCCCCCGCGACCCTTACCGCCAACGTCGCCTCCACCACTTACTCCTTCGCCACGGCCGGCACCTACGCCATCACCGCCACCTACTCCGGCGACACCAACTTCGCCCCCTCCACCGCATCCGCCGTCTCGCTCGTTATCAACACCCCCAGCTTCACCGTCACACCGGCCACCACCAGCTACAACCTCATCTCGGGCGCAACAACAGGCAACACGGACACCATCGCCGTAACCTCCACCGGCAGCTTCGCCGGCCTCGTCAACCTCACCTGCGTCGCCACCAGCGCCAGCGGGACAGCTGCCGGAACCTGCACCCTTACGCCACCCGCCGTAACCCTCACCGCCGGCAGTACCGCCAACAGCACCCTCCTCATCACCACCACCCCCGGAACCTCCGGCATCCTCGACATACGCATCACCGGGACCAGCGGCAGTACCACCGTGACCTCGGCATTGATCGCCGTAAACCTCACCCCCGCGTCCTTCACCATGTCCCCTGCCCCGGCAACCGTAAGTCTCGTCTCTGGTAAAAGCGCGACCAGCACAGTCACCCTCACCTCGACGAACGGCTTTACCGGCACGGTCGCTCTCACATGCACTACGGCCACCACATCGGGCACTGCAGCCGGCGCCTGCTCCGTTCTGCCCACCTCCGTTGCCCTCGTCTCCGGCGGAACCATCACAACCGGTGTAACGATCACCACCACCCCGGGCACCTCCGGCTCACTCACGGCTACAATCTCCGGTTCAGGAACAACCGCCGGCGCAACCCTCACCGCTACCGCCTCCACGACCGTCGTCGCCACCCTCACCGCCCCCACCTTCACCCTCGCCGCATCCCCCTCGACCCTCAGCTTCACCTCCGGAGCCACCACGGGAAATACTGACACAGTCACCATCTCCTCCGTAAACGGCTTCACCGGCTCAGTCAGCTTCTCCCCATGCACCATCTCCTCCAGTTCGGCTTACTACCAACCCACTTGCACCATCTCACCCTCCACGGTCACGGTCCCTGCATCCGGAACCGTGCCGACAGTTATCGTCACCGTAAATTCCACCGTGCAGACCGCGGCGCTGAACCGTAGTTTCCCCCTCAAAACCACCTTCTTAGCCCTCCTCCTCTTCATCCCCGCGCTACGTCGCCGCCGCAAATTCCTGGCATTAATCCTGCTTTTCTGTGGCATTTCAGCAATCTCCGGCTGTAGCAGCGGTTCCGCCCCCGTCCCCAAAAGCAGCGCCGGCACCTACACCGTAACAATCTCCGCCACAGGCACCACCACTGGCGGCTCCATTGCAACTAACGCCAGCACGAGCTTTTCGCTAACGATCAACTAACACCGGTAGGCTAGCTCGTATGGTGCTCCATTCTTGGCTGCACTTCGACCAAGTTCGAGTAGACTAATCCGTACAGTTTCCCTGACCGCGAACCCTCTGTCTCAGGGAGGTTTTCAGTGATGTGCTCACTAGAAATTAGGACCACCAAAGCGTGAGATCGACAATAAAGACTTCTTTTTCTACTAGTTGCAATCGATCCTCGGGCCAGAGTGCGTTCCGGCGCAGGCTCGCACTCGTCTCAGCTTTTGCGACGCTTTTGCTGGTCTCCGGCCCCAGCGTCGCTCAGATGACGGGTGTCGGCACCAGTACCCCCGGTACATTTTCCGGAGTCGGAACGGGCATAGGCTCGGGTTCCATCGGCAATCAGAACGGCACATCGCTGGGCAATAGCAACCCACGGACTACAAGCCAGCCTCGTACTCGCGAGGCTCAGCCAACCGATAACCGTTCCACCCTTCCGGCTAAGCCCACCGAATTTCAGCTATTGGTGGCCTCCACTACGGGCCAGAACCTTCCTATCTTCGGCGCCTCCATCTTCGCCGGGGTCCCCTCCACCTTTGCTCCCATCGACGACGTTCCCGTCGGTCCCGGTTATATCCTCGGCCCTGGCGATGAACTGCGGTTGCAACTTAGCGGACAGGTAAACCAGGAACTCGATATTACGGTTGACCGCACCGGAGCCATATCTGTTCCGGGCCTTGGCGCAGTGCATGTGGCCGGGCTTGCGTACTCGCAACTCCCTGCGTTCCTGAACGCCCAGTTGGGCAAGCTCTACCGCAACTTCACACTCAATGTGAACCTGGGAGCCCTGCGCACCATCCAGGTCTTCGTTACAGGCGCAGCCTCCCGCCCGGGAAGCTTTTCCATCAGCTCCATGAGCACCCTCACCAACGCTATCTTTGCGTCCGGCGGCCCGCTGCCTCAGGGTTCCCTCCGCGACATCCAGGTGCGCCGCAATAACGTCGTAGTCGATCACTTCGATCTCTACGATCTACTCCTGAGTGGTGACAAGTCGCACGATATTCCCCTTTCCACCGGCGATGTCATCTTTATCCCCTTCGCCGGACCTCAGGTCGCCGTTCTCGGCAGCGTCAACAATCCTGCTATCTACGAGCTCAAGGGCAACACGACCATCGACGACCTCCTCAAGATGGCCGGCGGAGAGACAACCATCGCTGCCGGTTCCACTGTTCGCCTGGAGCGCATCTTCGAGCACAGCGCCTTGACGATCCAGGATGCCAACATCGACAGGCGCAGCTCCGAACTGGCGCAGGCTGGAGACATCGTTTCGGTGGCCTCCATCGTCGACCGCTTCCGCGACGCCGTAACGCTGCGTGGCAACGTCGCGAATCCCGGCCGCTACGTCTGGCATGAAGGCATGCGCCTCAAAGACCTCATCCCGAACAGGGATGCCCTCATCACCCGCAACTACTGGCAAAAGCGCAACCAGCTTGGCCGGTTGGTGCAGGACTACCAGGCCGACAATTCCGGACAGCAGACCGGAACCCCCGGAGAGCAGAGTGAAGGCGCGCTCCAACTCAAGAACAGCAGCTCCGACAGGACAGCTAGCAGCGCGCAGACCGCTGGCGCCGCGAGCAACGGAAACGGCGGTGGCAACTCGGTTGCCAATGCGTTGACAACCCAAAATAATATCTTTTCTGCAAAAAACGACGTCATTCTCAGCGCTCCCGATATCGACTGGAGCTATGCCGTCATCGAACGTCAAAGCTCTGCTGATCTCAAAACCTCTCTGGTCCCGTTCAATCTCGGCAAGCTGGTGCTGGACGGCGACTCCTCCCAGAACCTCGAACTCCTGCCCGGCGATGTCGTCACGATCTTCTCCAACGCCGATGTAGTTGTTCCCGTCTCCCAGCAGACCCGCTATGTGCGGTTGGAGGGCGAATTCCTGGCCTCGGGCGTCTACAGTGTGTTGCCCGGCGAAACCCTGCGTGGCCTGCTGCATCGCGTCGGCGGCTTTACCCCCGACGCCTATCTCTACGCCTCCGAGTTCACCCGTGAGTCCACGCGCCGCGTGCAGGAGCAGCGCCTGCATGAGTACGCCGATGAGCTGGAAGCCCAGGTCTCCGCGGTGACCGCTTCCAACCAGGCGCGCGCCGTCACACCCAACGATCAGTCCGCCGCTACGGCCTCCGCGGTCGATGCCCGGTCCGCCATCGCCCGCCTGCGCAGAATGCAGCCCATCGGCCGCATCGTGCTCGATCTCAAACCCGACAGCGCGGGAATCGATAGCCTGCCCGATCTCGCTCTCGAGGACGGCGATCGCTTCGTCGTCCCCCGTGTCCCGCCCAACGTCAGCGTGCAGGGCCAGGTCTACAGCGCCAATGCGTTTGTCTACACCCCGGGCCAGCACGTCATCGACTACCTGAAGCGCGCGGGAGGCCCAGACCGCCAGGCCGATAAGAAGCGCATGTTTATCCTCCGCGCCGACGGCTCCGTTATCAGCCGCCAATACGCGGATGTTGAGAAGGCCCCAATCTATCCCGGCGACACCATTGCTGTCCCGCCGGTCATCGACAAACGCAGCGGCTGGCAGCGCTTTGCAGACGTTGCCTCTGTTATCGGAAACTTCGGTGTCGGCATAGCCACCCTCGCCATCCTGGCCGACCAATGAACCCAATAATCTCTCAGCCAACTCCGTCCACTGAGCCCGCGCCCGGGCGTCCGTCAGCCTCGCAGCCGCGCGAGCTGGATCTATTCGCCTTCGTTCTAATGCTTCTGCGCCATCTGCCGTTTATTCTCGGTTGCGGGGCTGTGGCTCTGCTCTTCATGACGATAAATATGCTGCGCGCGAAGCCGCGTTATGCCTCCACCGCTGTGATGATCGTGCCGCAAAACAGCTTCGACAGAAAGGTCAGTGCAGAGCTATCCATGGGAGCGGCAGGCCTGCTCAGCGGCGGTACCGGAAGCAACCTGGAGCTATACGTCGATATGGTCAAGAGTCGCACGGTAGCCGACCGGATCATCGACGACTATGACCTGAAGACTGTTTATAACAATAAAAATATCGAACAGGACGAGCTCACTCTGGCCTCGCGAACCAAGATCGAGAGCGAACGCGAAGGGCTCATCCGCGTCACCGTGGAGGACACCTCGCGAGACCGCGCCGCCGCGCTGGCCAATGATTATTTCCACCAACTCGACCTGCTGAACTCTCACCTCGTCCTCAGCTCTGTAGGAGAAGAACGTGCCTACCTTGAGCGTGAGCTGCTCAAGGAGAAGGACGCTCTCGCCGACGCCGAGGTAGCCCTCAAGCAGACTCAGGAGACCACCAGCGGTGTTCCGCCTGAGGCGGTAGCCTCAGCCCAACTCACCGCCCTCGAGCTCACCCGCGTACAGCTTCGTGGCGATCAGGTAAAGCTGGACGCCCTGCTTACCGGCGAAACCGAAGAAAACCCCGAGGTCATTCGCCTCCGCGGCGAAATAAATGGCCTCACCCGGCAGCTTAGCGAGCTCCAGAATGGTTCCGCTTCCGCATCCAACGGGACGCCCACATCTCAGGTGCCCGAGCAGACGCTGCTTTACGCGCGCCGTCTCCGCGATGTGAAGTTTCATGAAGAACTCTACGGCTTGCTCGAAAAGGAGTTCGAAGAGGCCAAGCAGCAGGAAGCGAAGACGCCCAGCATCGTGCAGGTGCTCGATCCGGCTGTCCCTTCGTTGCATAAGGCGTGGCCTCCGCGCACCTACTACTGCATACTTGCCGCCATCTTTGGTACGGTCGTGGGCGTTGTCCTGGTCGCCCTCTGGGCTTTGATCGGCGCCTACATGCGCCACCCGGAGAATGCCGAAAAGCTGCGTCAGCTTAAGGCCCTGTACCGCAAATAACCGACCGGACATTCCGGTATTTCCCGGGTGCAATTCACAGTCTGCGAAGAGAGGAGGAAGCGGCGATGAAACTCATGCACTGGATATTCGCTGTCTGTCTCTTCACGGCTTCCTGCGACCTTATTCTCAACTTCGATGTCGGCGGGTCCGTTCGCCTCTGCCAGATTCTCCTGGTATTCCTCTGCCTGGGCGCCGCCGCCCGCATCGTTCAGGACGGCAGAATCCTCTGGCCCCGCGGCGCAACGGCCCTGTGCCTTTGGATTCTCTCCCAGTTCATCTTCCTTCCCCTCGCCGGCAACTGGATCCTCGGCCTCATGTTCTTCGGCCTGCTTCTGTTCACCAGCATGAGTGTTCTTGCCGTGGTTCAGCTTTACGGCCAAAGCAATATGATTGAGCGGCTCATGAAGGTCTACCTCGGGTCTTATGTCTTCATCGGAGTCTACGGCATGGCCCAGTTCCTTCTTCCAATCGCCGGCCTCAGTCTTCCGCTTACCCAGCAGTGGTACATCAGTGGGCATCTTGCTCGCGTCAACGGATTCAGCCAGGAGCCTTCTTACTTCGCCACCTACATGGTCATGGGTTGGATCACCCTGCTGGAGCTTCGCATCTCGAAGGCAGACATCGTGCAGGGGCGTTTCTGGAAGTTTGCGACCATCATTCTCACGGTAGTTATGGTATGTTCCACCAGCAAGCTGGCCTGGGGGATCATGCTAGTCGAGTTAGCGGCTCGTGCGGCTCCTCCTCTCTGGCATGCCTTAAAGCGCCTGTTCCGTCACGGTAAACTGGTGATCTTTCTGCCAGGCTTCCGGGTTCTCGGTGTACTCGCCGTTATCGCAATCTTCTCCGTCGCGTCCTTCCGGTTTCTCACGCAGCACAACTTCGATCCTCTGAACCTCCTTGGCGGATCAGGCATCGGCGGCACGGCCGCCCATTCGCTCGATACCCGCGTGGGCGACGGAGTCGATACCTTTGAGGCCTTCAAAGACTCCCCCTTCATCGGCCACACTCTCGGCGGCACGGCCGTCTACCGTGGTCTGCGCAAAGGCATCGTCATCACCAATATGGAGCAGGCCCGCCACGAATGGGGCTTTCCGGTCATCCTCGACGTCCTGCTCGCCAGCGGGATTATCGGCTTTATCCCGTTCCTTGTCTTTCTCTATGCCACAACCTTCGGGGCCATCCGCCTCGCCACCCGCTACTGGCCGGAGGAACGCGCAAAGTGGCTCCGCGCTCTTGGCCGCGCTATGATCTTCGAATGGCTCATGTTATCCGCTGACCAGAACCTGTTCCGCGTCTATCTCTGGTTCCACATCACTATGGTCCTTGTCGTCGCCTACCACCTCGAGTTCGCTCCCGCACTCGCGTCGCCCGCTCTGGAAAGCCCCGAAGGCTCTTACTACCCAACATTTGAGGCACCCGCCGCCCTATGACACACACCTCCACGCCAGCCGCAGCCGCTCCCATCCTTGTCACCGGAGGCTGCGGTTTCATCGGCTCCAACTTCGTTCTCGATTGGCTGGAGAACGTCGGCTCTCCCGTCGTCAATCTCGATGTCCTCACCTACGCCGGCAACCCCGAAAACCTCGCCTCCGTCGCCAGCAACCCGGCCTACACCTTCGTTCACGGCGACATCAACAACTCCGAGCTCCTCGCCACCATCTTCCGCGAGCATCGTCCCCGGGCCGTCGTTCACTTTGCCGCCGAAAGCCACGTAGACCGCTCCATCCTCGGCCCCGACGCCTTCCTTCGCGCCAACATCGACGGCACCTTCCGGCTGCTCCAGCAGGCCCGCGCCTTCCATCAGTCTCTCGAAGGCTTCGACCGTGAGCACTTCCGCTTCCTCCACGTCTCCACCGACGAGGTCTACGGAACCCTCTCGCCCACCGACCCACCCTTCGCCGAAACTACTGCCTACGCGCCCAACAGCCCCTACGCCGCCTCCAAGGCCGCCAGCGACATGCTCGTCCGCGCCTGGCACCACACCTACAACCTGCCCACCATCATCACCAACTGCTCCAACAACTACGGCCCATTCCAGTTCCCGGAAAAGCTCATCCCGCTCACCATCGCCAACGCGCTTGCCGGTAAGCCGCTGCCCGTCTATGGGGACGGCCAGCAGGTCCGTGACTGGCTCTACGTCCGCGACCACTGCAGCGCTATCCGCGCCGCGCTCTCGCTCGGCCGTCTCGGTGAAACCTACAACATCGGCGGCAACAACCAGCGTGCCAACCTCGATGTCGTCCACACCCTCTGCGCGCTGCTCGACGAACTCTCTCCCGGCGCCGCGCCCTACGCGAAGCAGATCACCTTCGTGCAGGATCGCCCCGGCCACGATCGCCGCTACGCCATCGACGCCCGCAAAATCCAGTCCGAACTCAACTGGTTCCCCGCCGAGACCTTCGAAACCGGCCTCAGCAGCACCGTCCAGTGGTATCTCTCCAACGCCGATTGGGTCCAGAACGTCACCACCGGCGCCTACCAGCACTGGGTCCAGCAAAACTACGCCGGTCGCGGAGAAGCTGGAGCTGCCGTATGAACTTCGCGCGAATCGAATCAAGTCGCCGAATCGAAGGGGCACGGCTTCAGCCGTGCCATTCAAGACCTGCCACGAATCGGGCTTTAGCCCCTGAGGTTTGCTTTTGTTGCTGCAAAGGGAAGTCTCAGATATCTCATAAGACGAAAGAGGTCCGCGCATGAAAGGCATCATCCTCGCCGGCGGCTCCGGCACGCGCCTCTATCCCGTCACGCAGTCCATCAGCAAGCAGTTGCTACCGGTCTACGACAAGCCCATGATCTACTACCCGCTCTCAGCCCTCTTGCTGGCGGGCATTCGCGACATCCTCATCATCTCCACCCCGCAGGACACTCCCCGCTTTGAAGCGCTCCTGGGCGACGGCAGCCAGTGGGGCATCCACCTGCAGTACGCCGTGCAGCCCTCGCCCGACGGCCTCGCCCAGGCCTTCCTCATCGGCAAAGACTTCCTCGCCGGCGATGGCTGCTGCCTCGTCCTGGGCGACAATCTCTTCTTCGGCCACGACTTCGTCACCATCCTTCAGGACGCCGCCGCTCACACCTCCGGCGCCACCGTCTTCGCCTACGCCGTCACCGATCCTGAGCGCTACGGCGTCGTCGAATTCGACGCCAACCGCAACGTGCTCTCGCTCGAAGAAAAACCCGCGAACCCTAAGTCCCGCTACGCCGTCACGGGTATCTACTTCTACGACTCCCAGGTCGTCTCCATCGCCGAGCAACTCAAGCCCAGCCCACGCGGCGAGCTCGAAATCACCGACGTCAATCGCTGGTACCTTGAGCACGGCCAGCTCCGCACCGAGGTCATGGGCCGCGGCATGGCATGGCTCGATACCGGAACCCACGACTCTCTGCTCCAGGCCTCCAACTTCATCCAGACCATCGAGCACCGCCAGGGCCTCAAGGTCGCCTGCCCGGAAGAGATCGTCTACCGCCTCGGCTACATCTCGGCTGAGCAGCTCAAGGCGCTCGCCGTAAAGCTCGGCAAGAGCACCTACGCCACGTACCTGCACCGCATCCTCGAGGAGAAAGTCTACTGATGTCGTCTTCCACCACGCTTGAGGAAAAAGCACATGCGGGTGTCCCCGATCTCTCGCATTTGGAGATCGGGGTTTCCACGGGTTCCAAGGACTCCACCGAAACCGGCCTCACCCTCGAGCTCGACCACCTCGGCCTCATCGTCCCCGACCTCGCCACCGGCCGCACCTTCCTCGCAACCGCTCTAGGCATCACCCAGTGGACCCAGGTTACCGACGATCGAACTCTCGGCGTCTCCGTGCAGTTTGGCGCAACCCCCGGACATCAACTCACCTACGAGCTCATCGCGCCCCTCGGAGAAGCCTCGCCCATCGCCAACGCGCTGCGCTCCGGCAAGCACATCCTCAACCACCTCGCCTACCTCACGCCCGATCTCGAAGCCTCTGGCGAGCGCCTCCGCTCTGCCGGCTGCCACCCCACCGGCGATCCGCTGCCCGCGCTCGCCTATGAAGGCCGCCGCATCCAGTTCTGGATGTCGCCCCTCCGCTTCGTCATCGAGCTCATCGAAAAGCCCGGCCACCGCCACAACTTCTCCCAGCCGGACTCCGAAGCAGGGAAGTAGCCCATGCCGCGCCTTTTGCTGGTCAAGCTCGGTGCTATTGGCGATGTCGTCATGGCCATCCCCGCCGCTCATGCCATGCACCAGGCTGGCTATGAGATCCATTGGGTCTGTAGCCGAAACCAGGCTCCCATTCTCGCCCTCTATCCCTGGATCAACATCGTTCCGGTCGACGAAGCCGCCCTCCTGCACGGCGGCAAACTCAGCTCTCTCCGCACCTTGCTGGCTCTCTGGCTCAGGCTGCCCAGGGGACGCTTCGACCTATGCGCCACGTTCTACTACGACTCTCGCTACAAACTCCTCACCCTGCCCGTTCGCGCCGGCCGCAGGATCTTCCTCTCGCAATCCAACCGCGCAACGCAACTCCTCCCCGGCCGCCATCACACCGACGAATATGCCCGCATCCTCACACGCCGGCCCGACGGCGAAACCCCACAACAGCTCTCCCCCATCGCACCGCCAATACCACCGCCAAACCCCATTCCCCTCACCGCGAACAAGCCCCGTGTTGTGCTGGTCCCCGCAGGCGCCCGAAACATTCTCCGCGACGACGCCCTCCGCCGCTGGCCCCTCGAAAACTACGTCACCCTGGCCTCCGCGCTGCTCGGGTCCGGCCATGAAGTTCTCCTCGCCGGCGGCCCAGACGACCAGTGGGCCAGCCCCGCCTTCGCCCATCTCCCCGTCATCGACCTGATCGGCAAACATTCGCTTCCGCAGACCCTCGGCCTCCTCAACTCCGCCGCCGTTACCATCACCCACGACACCGGTCCGCTCCACCTCGCCGGCATCACCTCAACGGCCATCGTCGCCATCTTCGGTCCCACCGACCCCCGCGGCCGCCTGCCGCAACGCGCCAATACAGTCGCCCTCTGGGGCGGTGAGGGCTTCGCATGCCGCCCCTGCTACGACGGCCGCGACTACGCTCCCTGCCAGAACAATGGCTGCGTCCAGCAAATCACTCCCAACATGGTCCTCGGCGAAATCCAAACCCTCCTCACCGCCCTCCGCGCCAACCAGCCCCAACCACCCCGCGTCCGAACCCCCAAACACACACCCCTGCTCGACCCCTTTACGAAACTTGTACGTTAGACTTTGCGTCCTTTGCGCTCCCGTACTCCTATCCCAGATATGAATGCTTCAGCCCCAAACCGAGCCCTCTTTCTTGACCGCGATGGCGTAGTCAACCACGAGACTGGCTATCTCTATCTCCCCGCTGATGTTCGCTGGGTCGAGGGCATCGTCCCACTCTGTCTCGCCGCCCAGTCTCTCGGCTATAAGCTGGTCATCGTCACCAATCAGGCCGGAATCGCCCGCGGCTTCTACACCCAGCAGGACTTCGACCACCTCATGCAATTCATGCGCGCCGAACTAAAGCGCGAAGGCGTCACCCTGGACGCCGTCTACCACTGCCCATACCACCCCGAAGGCCTCGGCGAGTACCGCCGCGACCACGAAGACCGCAAACCCAGCCCCGGAATGCTCCTCCGCGCCGCCCGCGACCTCTCGCTCGACCTCAGCCAATCCATCCTCATAGGCGACCGCTGCTCCGACATCGCCGCCGCCAACGCAGCTCATCTCCGCCAGGCCTTCCTGCTATCCGGCACAGAAGAAGACCCCTGCCCAGGCGACGCAATCGCAGTAGACGCCCTCGCCGAGGTGCAGGCGTGGCTGGAAGGCGTCAGTCACCCGGATAGCAAAATTCCACCGTCGTAAAAGACCCTCTCACCGTAAAAAAAGACTTCCCCACCGTGTTCCTCACCGTCCCGTTGACCGTAAAAAAGCGCCTTTTCGAATTGTCCGCTACGGTAACTCCGCCTCAGAAAACAGCGCACCCTGAGCATCTTTGTCCGAAACTGATGGCGTCATCCCGTCTAAAGGCCATGCAATGTTCAACTTAGGATCATTCCACCGAACACACCGTTCCCCAGCCGGATAGTAGCCCCGCGTGGTCTTGTACAGCACCTCCGCAGTCTCCGAAAGCACCAAAAAGCCATGCCCAAACCCCTCGGGAATCCAAAGTAACTCTAAGTCTCCATTAGAGTTACGGGGCCGCAGGTCAAATCCCGCCCACTTTCCAAAGTCCGAAGAATCGCGCCTCAAATCGACAGCCACATCCCAGATATGGCCCGAGAGGACGCGCACAAGCTTCCCTTGCGGCTGCCCAAGCTGGTAGTGCAGCCCCCGCAGGACGCCTCGGGTCGAAGCCGACTGGTTGTCCTGCGCAAATACCTCCGGCAGCCCTGCTTTGCGGAATACCTCGGCATTAAATACCTCGGCAAACCATCCCCGGTCGTCACCGTGCCTCTTCGGCACCAGCAATTTTACGTCGCACAGCCTTGTGTCGTTTATTTGCATCCTAACCAGCATAAGCCAAACGCGTTCGATTGGTAGTTTCCCACATCGGTAACAAAACAAAGACTTGTTGTGGCAGAAACTATTTTTTCAAGCCGTGTTGATAAAGAAACAATTAGAGTTAAGTTGATTCCAGTTTGTTAGATGCAGCACTGTCGGACTCATCTGTTCCAGCTAGCAGAATGATCAAAGCGGCCAGTTCCCAGAGAGGATCGCCATCAAATCGCTTTAGCAGCAACCTGAAGCGGAATGTGTCATCGATGAAGCGCGCATTCTTTTAAGGTACGTTTCTTTCGATGGCAACAAAACTGGCGCGAATGATCTGTTCGCGCTTGGCTCACCAGGGCAACAATGCGGAGATCAGTACACGTAT
>Ga0302311_10005989_pt1 | contig 12708 bp, 10 predicted proteins | sample III_Palsa_N1_3_FD_200449 | JGI IMG/M metagenome (GOLD analysis project Ga0302311, IMG submission 200449) | Peat permafrost microbial communities from Stordalen Mire near Abisko, Sweden - III_Palsa_N1_3 | ecosystem: Environmental > Terrestrial > Soil > Palsa > Peat permafrost | place: Sweden... | reverse complement strand
TGGACCATCGAATTGAGAAGCGTATTGAGCTCAAGGCGCCAGTGTCTCGAGTCTGGCGCGCCCTGACCGACCATAACGAATTCGGCCAATGGTTTGGGGTGAAGCTGACGGCCCCGTTCGTTGCGGGTCAGATCTCGCGTGGCCGTATCACCTACCCCGGTTATGAGCACGTGATCCTGGAAGCCGTGGTGCAGAAGATGGAGCCCGAGCGGCTGTTTTCCTTTACCTGGCACCCGTATGCCATCGATCCGAAGACAGACTATTCAAGCGAGACCCCGACACTGGTCGAATTCAGGCTGGAGCCGAGCGCGGGCGGCGGCACGCTGCTGTCGGTAACGGAATCCGGTTTCGACAACATTCCGAGCCACCGTCGCCCCGAAGCGTTTCGCATGAATGACAGCGGCTGGAGCACGCAGATGAAGAGCATTGAACGCCATGTCGCATCCGGAGCGTAGCGGGGCCGGCCCCGCACGGCAGGGCCAGGCGCCGATCTTCGCCGCGCTTGGCGACAAGACACGTCTGGCACTGGTGGCGAAACTGTGCGCCGGGACGGCGCGTTCGATTTCCGAACTCGCCGGGGATTCGGCACTGACGCGGCAGGCCATTACCAAGCACCTGCGGGTATTGGAGCGGGCCGGGATCGTTCACAGCAGCCGCAACGGACGCGAGAGCCGATTTCAATTCGATCCGCGGCCGATCGATCAGGTCAGGGAGTATCTCGGCTTGGTGTCCGAGAATTGGGATCAGGCGCTGTCGCGGCTGAAATCGTTCGTTGACGGATGATGCGCGGCGCAATTGCGCCGCGGCGCCTGCTTACTCGGCGGCGCGATTGCCGGAGAACACGCGCAGCCGGATGTCCTGCGGGCGCAGGAACTCGATCTCTAGCTGCAGATCGGCCACCGTCAGCGGATGCTCTTTGAGCCAGCGCGCCGGAAAGCGCAGCTCCAGTGTTCCACGGCGCGCGGACAGTTCGATATTCGGCAGCGGCGCAGCGCTCCGACCACGGTGCAGCAGCACCGCCAGCCGCAGCAGCACCATCAGATGCAGCGCCAGCCGGTCCCACGGCGGAATCAGATCTTCCAGTCCCTGCACCGTGAGTTTGCGCCGGTGGCTGCCCACCAGGCGCGCGAGCAGTTGCTGCTCCTCGCGTGCGAAACCGGGCATATCAGCGTTATCCAGCAGATAGGCGCCGTGGCGGTGATAGCCGCTGTGCGCCACGTCGAGCCCGATCTCGTGCAGCCGCGCGGCCCATTTGAGGCTCAGTTCGGCCATCGGATCGGCGAGTTCCCAGGGCGTGCTGACCTGTGACAAAAACTGCAGCGCCGTGGCCTCCACCCGCTCGGCCTGCTCCAGATCGACATGGTAGCGGCGCTGCATCGAGCTGACGGTGCGCTCGCGCGCGTCCGAGCGCGTCATGCGACCCACCATGTCGTACAGCAGACCATCGCGCAGCGCGCCTTCGACGAATCGCAGCTGCTGAACGCCGAGTGCATCGATGATCTCGGTCATGATCACCACGCCGCCCGGAAACACCGGCCGCCGCTCATCGGTGACCGCGTCCAGATCCAGCTCGCGCGTATGACCGACCTTGCTCAGCCGCTGCAGCAGCAGCTCGTTACCGGCCGGTGTGATGCCGGTCGATGCCGGGTCGAGCTCACGGATACTGTCGGCGATGGCACGAATGGTCCCGGAACTGCCGAACGCGCGCGTCCAGCCGCGGCGCAGGAACACCGCCTGGATCGGCTCGAGCTCCAGACGCGCCGCCAGCCGCGCACGTTCGATGCGTTTGGGCGACACGCGGCCATCGCCGAAGAAGCGCTGGCTCAGCGACACGCAGCCGATCTGCACGCTCTCGAGTTCCAGCGGCTCGAAACGCTCGCCGATGATGATCTCGGTGCTGCCGCCGCCGATGTCGACCACCAACCGGCGCTCGTCTTCGTTCGGCAGATTGTTCGCGACACCCGAATAGATCAGGCGCGCCTCCTCCATGCCCGACACGATTTCGATCGGGAATCCCAGTGCCTCGCGCGCCCGCTCGAGGAACGCCTGCTTGCGGCGCGCCACACGCAGCGCGTTGGTACCCACGACCCGCACGTTGCTGGCGTGCATGTCGCGCAGGCGCTGGCCGAAGCGTTCCAGGCAGCCCAGCGCTCGCGCCGCGACCTCCTTGTCGAGTCGGCCGTCATCGCCGATACCCGCGGCCAGGCGCACCATCTCGCGCAGGCGGTCGATGATGACCAGCTGGCCGTGCGAATAGCGCGCGACCACCATGTGAAAACTGTTGGATCCGAGGTCTACCGCCGCGATGACTTCGTCGGTGGCGGGGCTCCCTCGACTCATGGCGAGGCGAGCCGGCGGGGGAAACTCAGGCGCTGAACGAGGACCCGCATCCGCAGGTGGTCTTCGCGCTCGGATTGCGAATGACGAACTGCGCACCATCGAGATTATCGCGGAAATCGATCTCGGCACCGCCCAGGTACTGGAAACTCATCGGATCGATCAGCAGTTTCACGCCCTGGTTCTCGACGCAGGTGTCGCCGTCCTGGACCTGCTCGTCGAATTCGAAGCCGTATTGCAGGCCCGAGCAGCCGCCGCCCTGCACGAATACGCGCAGCATGAGGTTAGGGTTGCCTTCACCGGCAATTAGCTCGCTGACCTTGCGCGCTGCCGCGTCGGTGAAAAGCAGCGGCGCCTCTGAAGCTTCGGGAGCGGTTTCGGTAGCAGTGTCGTTCATATTCAACAGTGTAGGCGTGGCGGCCAGGTACGTCAAAGCAGGGGGTGAAAAGTGAGTACTGGTCAACGGGTTATGTCCCAGGCATATGCTTGGCGATGCACACTGACCCGGTATGCGGCATGACCGTGGCCCCGAACGCGGCCAATGCACTGGAGCACCAGGGCACGCGCTATTACTTCTGCTGCCAGGGCTGCCTGGCGAAATTCCGGGCAGACCCGGGCAAATATCTGAAGCCAGTGATATTGCCGGTTGCCGCGGCTCCCGGCAGCCACGGCCTCGCAGCGCCCACGCCCAGCTCCGACAATGTCATCTATACCTGCCCGATGCATCCGGAGGTCCGCAACGTCGGGCCCGGCAGTTGCCCGATCTGCGGCATGGCACTGGAACCGGTGGTGGCGACGCTGGTGGAGGACACCAGCGAACTTAACGACATGACGCGCCGCTTCGGCATCGGCGCCGTTTTGACGCTGCCGGTTCTGGCACTGGGCATGGGCGGCATGCTGCCCGCGCTCGATCTGCAACGCTGGCTTGCTCCCGCCGTCGCCGACTGGCTGCAGGCGCTGCTGGCGACACTGGTCGTCTGGGGAGCGGGTTGGCCGCTGCTGGTGCGCGCCTGGCAGTCGTTTCGCAGCGGCCGGCTGAACATGTTCAGCCTGATCGGACTGGGAACGCTCGCGGCGTGGGCGTTCAGCGCGCTGGCGCTGCTGTTTCCGGGACTGCTGCCGCCGGCGTTCAAGACCGATGGCGCGCCGCCGCTGTATTTCGAGTCCGCGGCGATGATCATGACGCTGGTGCTGCTGGGCCAGGTGCTGGAACTGCGCGCACGCGCCCGCACCGGCAGTGCCATCAGGTCGCTACTCGCGCTGGCACCCAACAGTGCCGTGCGCATCAACGCCGATGGCAGCGAACAGAGCGTGCCGCTGGAGCAGGTACACGTGGGTGATCACCTGCGAGTCAGGCCAGGCGACAAGCTGCCGGTGGACGGCGAGGTACTCGAAGGGCGCTCTAGTGTCGATGAATCGATGCTCAGCGGCGAGCCGATGCCGGTCGAAAAGCTGCCAGGCTCAAAACTGAAAGCCGGCACCATGAATCAGATCGGAAGTTTCATCATGCGTGCCGAGCAGATCGGCAGCGCGACCTTGCTGGCGCAGATCGTGCGCATGGTCAGCGATGCCGGCCGTTCGCGCGCGCCGATCCAGAAACTCGCCGACCGCGTTGCCGGCTGGTTCGTACCAGCGGTTATCGGCTGCGCGATCCTCACCTTCGCGATCTGGGCTGCGGTGGGGCCGGCGCCCGCCATGGCGCATGCCCTGGTAGCGGCGGTCGCCGTTCTCATCATCGCCTGCCCATGCGCACTGGGCCTTGCGACGCCGATCTCGATCATGGTGGGTGTCGGCCGCGGCGCGCAGCAGGGGGTGCTGATCAAGGACGCGGAGGCGCTGCAGCTCATGGACCAGGTCGACACCATCGTGCTCGACAAGACCGGCACGCTGACCGAAGGTCGGCCGCGGGTGCAGCATGTAGTCGCGGCAGCGCCATACCGCGAATCCGATGTGCTGGCCTATGGAGCCGCGCTCGAGCGCGCCAGCGAACATCCGTTGGCGCGCGCGATTCTGGACGCCGCCGGGCACGCGGCGCCGCAGCTGGTGGTCAGCGGCTTCGAGTCGGTCACCGGACAGGGCGTGCGCGGCGTCGTGGCCGGAGTCGAAGCGGCGTTTGGCAACGAGGCGCTGATGCGCAGCCGCGGCATCGAACTGCCCACATCGGATCCGGGGCTGTCGGCGGCGCGCGCCGCGGGCGAGACGCTGATGTTTCTTGCGCTCAAGGCAGCCTACGCCGGCTTCATCAGCGTCGCTGATCCGATCAAACCACATGCGCAGCAGGCAGTGGCGCAACTCAAGGCCGAAGGCCTGCACCTGGTGCTGCTGACCGGGGATAACGCCGCGGCGGCCACGGTGGTGGCGCGCTTCACCGGCATCGACGATGTGCAGGCCAACGTGATGCCGCAGGACAAGTACCGCCATATCCAGGCGCTGCAGCGGCAGGGACGGGTGGTGGCGATGGTCGGCGACGGCATCAACGATGCCCCGGCGCTGGCGCAGGCGCAGGTCGGCATCGCCATGGGTACCGGCACCGACATTGCGATGAACAGTGCGCGCATCGTGCTGCTCAAGGGCGACCTGCGCGGCATCCTTACGGCGCGCCGGCTCAGCCGCCGCACCATGCGCAACATCCGCCAGAACCTGTTCTTCGCCTTCGTCTATAACATCGTTGGCGTGCCGCTCGCCGCCGGCGTGCTGTACCCGGCATTCGGGCTGCTGCTCAGTCCGATGATCGCCAGCGCGGCGATGGCGGCCAGCTCGGTATCGGTCATCGCGAATGCACTGCGCCTGCGCGCGGCGCACTGAATTCACTGCGCCGCACGATCACCTTGGTGGCCGGCGTGGTGAACGCCTGCGGTGCGTCGTCCCAGTCCGCAATCACGGTCGCGACCGCAAGCGGATTGAACGCGCCGCTGGCGACCAGGTCGATGACCTGCGGAATCGCGGCGCGCGCATGCGACACGCCCACGTGCAGCGTGCTGCTGTTGGCATACATCTGCATCAACGGCAGCCCGGTGCTGTTGGCAAAATAAAATCCCACGGCGGTACAAACGCCGCCGGCATCCAGCGAGCGCAGCGCATAACGCAGGCCGGCGGCAGTGGAGCTGGCCTCGACCGCAACCCGGTAGTCGCCGTGGGTGCGCGGCGCATGACGCTGAAACCAGCGTGCACCGGGCTGCGACTCGATCGGACGGGCACCCAGGCGCTCGGCAATCGCCAGCCGCTCGGCGTGATGATCCACATAGTCGACACGCGATGCGCCCAGCGCCACCGCCATCCCGGCCGCATACAGGCCGATGCTGCGGGCAGCCCCGCCCACCACCAGCACCGCGGCGCCGGGACACTGCGCCAGCGGCGGTGCGACCGAGCGCCAGGCGTCCGGCATGTTGTCGCTGGCGCTGGCCAGCAGCATCGGATTGATCGAGGCGGGTACCGGCACCAGCATCGCATCGGCATAGGGGACGCGCAGCAGGTCGCTGATGGCGCCGCCCCAGGCGCCCATCGATGCCCCGAAACCGTAGGCGTTCAGCAGCGTGGCGCCCGCGCGGGTGCACCTGGAGGTCAATCCATCGCCGCAGTTGCGGCAGCTGCCGCATGAAATCGCCCACGGCACGACAACCAGCTGGCCGGATTTAACAGCCCGTACCTCATCGCCGCAGGCCACCACTTGCGCGATGCATTCGTGTCCGATCGCGAACGGCGCCCGATAGGGATACGCACCCAGCAGATCGCTCGTCACCGGATCGAGGTAGTGCAGCGCCACACCGGCGCGCATCGCGGTGGTCACGCGGTTGAAGATCGGCAGGTTGTCGCCGTCACAGCGTGCGGCGATGACCGGGCGTACCAGGGCCTGCAGAGCCCCGCCGAGCGTGGGCTCGGGCACCGAGCGCCATGCGACGCGACGCGGACCCAAGTAGGTGAGCTCGCGCATGGCTTACCGGGTCGCGATCACTGCCGACGCCGCTGCAACTCCTCGAGCTTGAGTTTCAACTGCTCGAGTTTCTGTCCCGCCTCGCCCAGCTTGCCGGCGGCAGTCAGCTGCTGGTAGTCGGACAGGTCGCGTGCCGCATCGGCAATCAGCGCGTTGGTATCCTCAGGCCCCGCCCGCCCGCCCGCGGCGACGGCAGGCGCGGCGGGCGCGGGCGCGCCAGGCAGCGCCGCATTACCCTGCGACGCGGGCGCGCCTTGCGATCCGGGCAACGCCTGCGTCGACGCCTGCGCGCTCAAGGTGGACGGGGCATCGCCGAACATCGCCGCCATCGCCGCTTCGAACGTGGGCCCGTATGCGAGCCGATCCTGCACCGCCAGCACCACCAGCCGCAGTTCCGGCATCGGGCTGCGGTCGGCCTGCAGGTAGATACCCTCGGCATACAGCAGCGCACGGCCGATGGGGATGACGACCAGGCTGCCGCGGCGCACGTGCGAGCCCTGCTGGTTCCATAACGATAGTTGTCCCGAGATCTGCGCATTCTGGTCGATGCGCGCCTCGATCTGCAGCGGCCCGTCGATCAGCCTGGTCTTGGGAAAATCGTACACCACCGCCTGGCCGTAGTGCTCGCCGTCGCTGCGGCCGGCAATCCAGCCGATCATGTTATTCCGATTGGCGGGCGTGAACGGCAGGATGCCGATGAACTCGCTGGCGCGCTCCCCGGGCAGTGTCATCAGCACGAAGTTCGGCTCCATCGGCTGCTGGTGCTGCTCGGCGCTGCCGATCTCAGAGGCCACGGTCCACAGATCCTCGCGGTTGTAGAACACGTCCGGATCGGTCATGTGATACAGGCCAAACACCGCGGCCTGCACCTGCAGCAGCAGTTCCGGATAGCGCACGTGTGCGCGCAGCCCGGGCGGCATCGCCGCGGCGTCGGCGAACAGGCTCGGGAACACCCTGCGGTAGGCGGCGATCACCGGGTCCTGCGCATCGAACACATAGAGCGTGGTGGCACCGGTATAGGCGTCGATCACGACCTTCACGCTGTTGCGGATGTAATTGATCGTGTCATCGGCCAGCCGGTAGCGGCGCGCGTACGGATAGGTGTTGGACGTGGTGAAGGCGTCCATCAACCAGTAGATGCGCCCGTCGTCGCCGACCACGACGTACGGGTCGGGATCGAGCGTCAGGAACGGTGCCAGCTCCTGCACCCGTTCGCGCAGATTGCGGCGCATCAGCAACCGGCTGTCGGCGCTCACATCATCGCTGAACGGCAGCTTGGTGATATCGCCGCGATCGTAGGCAATCAGCGTCCGGCGCAACAGGCCGCCCAGCGCGATGCCGCCGCTGCCCTGGTAGGAGGTCAGGTTGTTGCTGTCGCCCTGTGGATAGTTGAATTCCTGCTGCCGCGTCTTGACGTAGACATCGGTATTGGTGAGCTCGCCGAAGTAGATCTCCGGCCGCGTCACCTTCAATTCCGGCAGCGTGCTCTGGATCGGCATGTTGCTCAATATCAGCGTCGGCAGGCCTTCGGGCGTGAAGCCATTGACCGGATTCATCGTCACGCCGTAGCCGTGGGTGTAGATCAGCTTCTCGTTGATCCAGTTGCGGCTGCTGGCCGGCAGTCGGTCCACGTTGAGCTCGCGCACCGCCAGCATCATCTGGCGCGTGGTGCCGCCGATGGTGTAGCGATCGATGTCGATATCGGGGAAATCGTAGTAGGTGCGGATCTCCTGGATCTGCCGCAGCGTGTCCTGCAGCGCGTGCCAGTCCCACAGGCGGATGTTGTCGAGCGTGGTTTGATTGTGCGGGCCGTCGAGCGCGGCGACCGTGGTCTCGGCCGGGAATGCGTGCGGCTCGATGCGATCGAGCGCGTATGCACGGCGCGTCATCTGGATGTTGTGCTCGATGAATGGCCGCTCGCGCACCAGCTGATTGGGCTTGACGATGAAGCCGCTGACATAGGCGCCGATGAGACCGACGATCAGGTATGAGACCACCGCCGGGGCCGCCGAGGCCAGCAGCCAGCGCGGCCCGGGAGCTGCGATCGCGCAATACACCGCCATCGCCGCGCCGATCAGCAGCGCCACGCAGACCACCAGCGTGCCGGGCAGCGCGATGTGCGCATCGGTATAGCCGACGCCGGCAAAGATGGTGTTGTCCTGGTACAGCCGCTCGAAACGCCCGAGCCAGGCATGCAGCGCAAGTACCAGCAGCAGCAACGCGACGGTGATCGACAGTCCGCGCCACAGCCTGATCTGCGCGGCGCCAAAGCCGCGCTCGACCACGCCGCGCGCGCGGGCGACCGCGAGCACGAACAGGGCGGCCATCAGGCACACGATCACACTCAAGGTCAGCAGCCAGCCGACGATGAGCTGCCAGGCCGGCAGCGTGAATAAGTAGAAGCCGAGCGGCCGGCCGAATATCGGATCGAGCGCCGAGGTGTCGGGCGGTGCGTCCCAGAACAACGCGAAGGTGCTCCAGCTCGACATCATGCCGCCGGCGTTGGCCACCGCGATCGCCAGCGCCAGCCCCAGGACAACCAGTTTGAGCACCGACTCGATCGGCACCTGCACCCACTGCTGGTTGATCATGATGCGGCCGCCGATCAGCTGGTCGAAGCGGGCGGGCTTGAGCGCGAGGAACGCGCCATAGATGGCCGCGAAGCTGACCACCGCAAACACAGCGAAGGTCGCGGCCTGCAGGTTGATGCGGGTCCAGAACACCGCGGCGTAGCCCAGCGATTCGAACCACAGCGCGTCCACGTAGTAGGACACCAGCGTGCCGCCGCCCAGAAACACCGCGGCCGCAATGGCCAGGATGATCACGCCACCCCGTCGCCGGCGGCCGGGCGAGGGTGGGTCGCGGCCGATGGAGCGAATACGCCCGTTGCCCTGGTCGATCATGCTTAAAGTATGCGCGCCGCGGCGCTCGTCAGGCGGGTTTCGCGGCTTTCTTTTGCGGTGGGGTCTCGTTGCGCGGCACCAGCTTGCCGTTGATCTCCGCGCCCAGGGCCATCTCGATGACGCCGTAATGCACGTTGCCGCGCACCCGGGCCTTGCCGCCCAGCACCACGCGGTCACTGCCGATGATGTCGCCGTTGACGCGGCCGTTGAGCACCACGTTCGGCGCCTGCACCGAGCCTTCGATCACCCCGTGCTCGCTGACCGAGAGCGAGGCGGCGCTGCCGTGGGTGGCACGCACGCTGCCGGTGATGCGGCCGTCGATGTGCAAGCCGCCGGCGAATTCGACATCGCCCTGCACGCTGGCGCTCCTGCCGATCAGCGTATCGATGCGGCCGAGCGTGTCTTTTTCGCGTCGCTTGAACATCCCTACCCCGCTTTTGTCCATTCACCGTGGACGCGTTTCAGCTCGGATCGACGGTCCAGACGAAGGTGCGCCGGTAGGGCGTCAGGCCCTTGCGCTCGGGCCTGACTTCGATCGTCACGCGATCAGGTTTGAAATCGTCCGGCAGTGTAACCGGCTGGTCGATGCCCGTGGTGTAACGAAAATTGAATGCCAGCTCGTTCTTGCCGCCCGTCAGCAGCGCCAGATCGGCGCTGACCGGTCCGCCATCGCGGGTACCGTCCACCGTGATGGCGAGCGCACCGCTGATCGGCTCGCCGGGCCGCTGCAGGCGGCTCAGGCTGAATCGCAGCGCGTATTTCTGGCTGCCCGCCAGCGGCGCGATGTGAAACTGTTGCACCCCGACGATCACCGTGGCCTGCTGCCCGGGCTGCGCCAGCACACCGCGATAGAACTCGACGTCCTGCTGCTCGGTTTCCACCTGCGCCTGCAATTCTCCGATGGTACGCGCCAGCTCCGAGCGCTCGCGCACTTCGGCCACGCGCCCCTCCTCCGCCGCCGCCAGCTGCACCCGGGTCTCGCGCTCGGCCTGGTGCAGCTGCGCAATCTGCAGCTGCAGAGACTCGCGTTCGGCCGCCGCCTGCATGGCATCGTAGCCGGCCTTGTAGCGGCCGAGCTCGAATGCCACGTATAACGCCATCCCCGACAGCAGCACCACGATCGCGAACGTGATCCAGCGCCGGGCCGGCGCGTAGGTACGGACGACCAGTCTGCCCGGGATTTCCATCGTTATGACCGCAGGCGTCAAAGCGCCGTCGGCGCCACCGGTGTTTGCGATTCGGGGGGCTTGCGCCACCACGATGGATAAGGCGGTGGCCCGTCGGGGAACGCCAGCGCACCGAGTTCGTGCAGGGCACGGCTATAGACCGCGCGCTTGAAGTAAATCACCTCGCGGATCGGCTGCCAGTAGTCCACCCAGCGCCAGCGGTCGAATTCAGGCTGCGCCGTGAGGTCGAACCGGAACTGGGTTTCCGGGCGCCGCAGCTGCAGCAGGAACCAGCGCTGTTTCTGCCCTAGACATAACGGCTGCACATTGTGACGTATGTAGCGTGCCGGCAGGCGATAACGCAGCCAGTGGCGCGTGCGCCCGATGATTTTTACATCCGCGGCCGCCAGGCCTATTTCCTCCATCAGCTCACGAAACAGCGATTGCTCGTCGGTCTCCCCGCTGCGCATGCCGCCCTGCGGGAACTGCCAGCCACGCCCGCCGGCACGGCGCGCAATGAACAGCTTGCCGTCCCCCGACATCAGCATCATGCCCACGTTGGCACGGAAGCCGTCGCGATCTATGACGTCGCTCATGGAACACTTTTACCCCGGCGGCGCGGGGCGCTCAAGCCATGAACCGGGTGGATGCGACGTGCATCCGGTACCCTTACGCCAATGATGCGAACCCAGTACTGGTGGGGGCTGGCCGGCTTGGCGCTGCTGGCCACGGCCACTTTTTGCGCCGCGCTGCTGGTCGGCTCGGCGGGCCTGTCCAGCGCCGGGGCGGTGCGCGCCCTGTTCGGCGGCGGGGACGACTACAGCCGCATGATCGTGCAGACGGTGCGGCTGCCGCGCGCGGTGGCCGGCTTTGCCGTCGGGAGCCTGCTGGCCCTGGCGGGAGTGCTGCTGCAGGCGCTGTTTCGCAATCCGCTGGCCGACCCGCTGATCCTGGGGGTGTCCGGCGGGGCCGCGATCGGCGCCCTGCTCGGCATGCTGACCGCGGCCGGCTTTGCAGCCATGCATTCCTATGCGACCGCCGGGGGCACGCTGATCGCGCTGCTGGTGCTGCTGCTGGCCCGGGGCGGCGGATCCACCCGGCTGCTGCTGTGCGGAGTGGTGATGGCCAGCGCCTGCGGCGCCGTGCTCACGGTGCTGCTGACGCTTGCGGACAACGGACAGCTGCGCGGCATGGTGTTCTGGCTGGCCGGCGACTTGAGCTGGACGGCGCGCCCGGCGCTGCTGCTGGCGTGCTCGGGTGCGGGCTTATTGGCGGCTTTTCTCGGCGGCCGCTGGCTCAATGTGCTCGGCGCCGGCGAGCTGCGCAGTGCCACGGTGGGCATTCCGGCCGCGGCCGCGCGGCTGGCGGTGTTTACCGCCAGCGCGGCGCTGACTTCGATCGCGGTCATCGGCGGCGGCATGATCGGTTTTGTCGGACTGATCGCACCGCACCTGGTGCGCCTCGGGCTCAATACCAGCGATCACCGCGTGATCGCCCCCGCCGCGGCACTGGCCGGCGGCACGCTGCTGTGCCTGGCTGATCTGATCGGCCGCACCGTGGCCGCACCGCGCGAGTTGCCGGTCGGGGCGGTGATGGCGCTGATTGGGGCGCCGGTATTTATCGTGCTGCTGCGGCGGCAGACGCGCTGAACGCCGCACGGCGACTATGCGCGCCGCGCCACGCTGTCGCGCCGCCCCTTTACATATTCGTTGCCCTGTTGCATCAGCGCCCTGAATCGCGCCTGATCGCCCGAGAACACCGCGCTGCGCACCGCTTCCACGGCGCGCGCCAGCGCGTTGAGCGATTCGGCTCCGAAGTCGTTCAGGCTCTGGATTTCGAAGTACAGCTCCGGGCTCTCCGCCGCCACATCGGTGGCGATGTCGAACTGCGCATCGAAGGTGGTGCTGGAGAGCTCGAGCAGGCGCGGCGCGGCCTCACCGCTCTCGGCCAGCGCAGTGAAGAACGCGATGTTGAGCGCGTGCGACAGGCCAAGTACGTAGGCGATCAGCCGGTCATGTTCATCCATGCCCATGACCACCTGCTCCGCCATGGTCGGCGCAAACAGCGCGCGCGCCTCGGCCAGTGCCTCGGCGTGCCCTAAATCGATGAAGATCACGTGCCGGCCGGACAGCAGTTCGGTTTTGGTGCCGAACATCGGATGTATCGAAGTAACCGCGACGCCGGCGGCGGAGAGCGCGCTAAGTCCGGCGCGCAGCGGCGATTTGAGCGAACCCAGGTCGAACACCACGCCGCGCGGCCGACGCTGCGCGATCTCCTGCAGGATGGTGTTGGTGGCGCCCAGCGGCGCGGCCACGACGATGTAGTCATGCGTCAGCGGCGACTCGCGCCAGTCGGCGATGGCCTTGACCCC
>Ga0302311_10005985_pt1 | contig 12711 bp, 9 predicted proteins | sample III_Palsa_N1_3_FD_200449 | JGI IMG/M metagenome (GOLD analysis project Ga0302311, IMG submission 200449) | Peat permafrost microbial communities from Stordalen Mire near Abisko, Sweden - III_Palsa_N1_3 | ecosystem: Environmental > Terrestrial > Soil > Palsa > Peat permafrost | place: Sweden... | reverse complement strand
CACACCGCCACGTTCAGAAACTCGGATTGCGTGCAGTGCCAGTTGGCCGTGGGGCATTGGGTCGGCTCCGGCGACGAGGAAGGCTCGCTGAAAACGGTCGCAGGCTGGTTGAACTGTTCCGTCAGGGCCGCCTGCAACCCGATCGTCTGCACGTGCGCGATGCTCGTTGCCGTGGGCCCGAAAGTCGATTGATCCAGGAAACGCGCCGCGGCCGTCGCTGTTGCCGCCACCGCCGGCACCACTTGCGCGTTTATCTGGTTCGAGCCGATCGACCCCGGATCCGGATTCGTCACCACCACCGCGACCGCGCCCACCTGAGAGGCCGTCGCCGTCCCCACTGCCGTCAGCTGCGTGCTTGAGACGAACGTGGTCGTTAAGTTGCTGCCTCCGAACGACACCGTGGCGCCGTTCACAAAGTCGCTGCCGGAGATTGTCAAAGTAAACGCGCCCACATTTACCTGCGGCGGCGTCACGCTGGTGATCACCGGAACTGGATTCCACAGCGTCACCGCGCTCGAGCCATTCACGGACGCCTTGGCCGTTTCCGCGGCTTGAATGGTCACCGTGTTCGGCGAAGGAAGGGCGGCAGGCGCCGTGTACTTGCCGGTGGCATCAATCGTGCCCGTCGCCGCGCTCCCTCCCGCCACGCCGTTTACCGACCACGTGAGCGGCTTGGTGGTCACAGACGCCGTGAACTGCTGCGTGGCGCCCGCGCGCACGTCCGCCGTAGTCGGGGAGATGGTCAAAGCGTCTGACCCGCCAGAGGTGCCCGGCGCCAAGGAACAGCTCGCAGTCATTATTGCCAGTGCCACCACGATCGTTGCAGCGATGAATGAGCGGCCCACGGTGCCCCCTCTAGTCACTAGGAGATTTCAAATGCCTGTCCAAACCCTCTACGCCGGATAAAGTTTCATCTTTTTTTTAAAATCTGCCGGTTCGATTCACCCCAGGAAAAGGGAGCGTGGAGCGTAACAAATGGTGGCGTGGCCTTGTAACTGGCTCGAATGTCAGTTCTTTAACCTGTCCCTAAGTACTAAGAGCGAGCGCAGGTGAGGCCCAAACGCCAGGGAGGACCACATGAATTCCAAAAGAGGTAAGACGGTCTGTCTCAGGAGGGTACAGCCTTCTCAGCGGGCTTGCTTGGCAGCCTGCCCGTTCGCCAGCATCACCACCAGCCGCGCGACTTCTTCCGGCTCCATCGCCGTGCTGTCCACCACCACGGCGTCCGGCGCTCGCACGAGCGGCGACGTGCTGCGCTCCAGGTCCCGCCGGTCGCGTTCATGGATTTCCTCGAGCGTGCGCCCCAGGTCGATGGCGTCGCCTTTTTGCTCGTGCTCGCGCCAGCGCCGTTCCGCGCGCACTTCCGGGGACGCCGTAAGAAAAATCTTGAGCTGTGCGTCGGGAAAAACCACGCTGCCGATGTCGCGCCCTTCCATCACCACGCCGCCCTGCTGTCCCGCACGCCGCTGTTCGGCCACCAGCACCTGCCGCACGCCGGGATTCACCGCAACTTTCGACGACGCCTGCGAAACCTCCGGCGTGCGAATCGCCATGGTCACATCGTCGCCATCCAGAAACACTCGCTGCGCGCCTTCCTGCGCGCGCAGGTCGATGCGCGTGTCGCGCGCAAGCTCCACCAGCACCTCCGCGGCGTCCAGGGCCACTCCGCGGCGCAGCGCCTTCAATGCGATCGCGCGGTACATCGCTCCCGTGTCCACGTACACGTAGCCCAGCATCTCCGCCACGCGCCGCGCAAGCGTGCTCTTCCCCGAGCCTACTGGTCCGTCAATCGCGATGATCAGTTTCCGCTCCAGATTAAATCCTCTTGAACGCGCGCTCGATTTCGCGCACGGAATAGCGCAGCACGATCGGCCGCCCGTGCGGACAGCTCATGGGGTACTCGGTCTTAGCCAACTCGCCGAGCAGCCATTCCATTTTGGTGTGATCCAGCGGCGTGTTCACCTTGATCGCAGCGTGGCAGGAGGTCGAAGCCGCAATCTTCGCCTGCAAAGAATCGATCGAAATGGCCTGGTTCTCCCGCGCGATGCCATCCAAAATTTCATACAACAGCTTTTCCGCGTCGCCGCTCGTGATGCCCGCCGGAGCGGCCTGAATCGCCACGCTGCGCGCGCCCATCAGTTCCGCTTCGAATCCATTCGCGCGCAATTCTTCGCCAATCTGCTCGAAAATCACCAGCTGCCGCGGATTCAATTCCACGATGATGGGCTCGAGCATGCGCTGCCCGCCGAGTGCGCCTTCGCGCCGCGCCCGCAGATGCTGCTCGAATAGGACGCGCTCGTGCGCCACGTGCTGGTCAATGATCCACAGCCCGTCGCCGTTCACCGCCACGATGAAGCTGCTGCTCACCTGGCCCAGCGGCTTCAGGTCGTGAATTTGTTCCGGCCGCGGCAGCGTTCCGGGAGCAGACGCTGCACCCGCTTCGTCCGCCTGCGCAGGCATGCCCGCTGCGGTCATCAATCCCGGTGAGAAATTCGTGCCGCCGTCCGAGCCAAATTGCAGCCGCTGTGGCATGGGACGGTCGGGCGCTCCGCCCAATTCGAACCCTTCGCCGATTCCAGCCGCACCCGCCCCGAGCGCCAGGGGAATCTCCGCGCGCGGCGGTCCCGGAAACGCGCTCCCCTCCGGCATTGGCGCGTACCCCATCATGCTTCCCGGCTGCCCGCTCGACGCAGACGGCCCGCTACCCTCTCCTGGCGCTCCCGCAGTGGCTGCGCGCGCCGCCGGAAAACCGGGAATCGGCCGCGCATTCGAAAGCGCCAGCCGCAGCGCATCACGCGTGAAATCGTGCACGAATTGCGGATGCCGGAAGCGCACTTCAATCTTCGCCGGATGCACGTTCACGTCCACTTCCTCGTACCGCAAATCGAGAAAGAGCAACACAGCCGGAAAGACTCCCGGCGGCGTGATGTTGCGGTAGGCTTCGCCGATTGCATGCAGCAGCAGCCGGTCGCGCACGAGCCGCCGGTTCACGAAAATGTAGATGCCGTTGCGGTTGGTGCGCTGCACTTCGGGGCGCGAGGCGAATCCGCTCACCCGCAACGTGGCCGCCTGCTCTTCCTCTTCGAGCGCGGGCTCCGTAATCGCGCTTCGCACCGGGCCTTCGCTCGGCGGAATCTCCATTAGCTCGTCGAGCGCCTGACGTCCGAAAATCTGGTACACCCGCTCGGAAAGTTTTTCCACCGGCGAGCAATTCAGGATTTCCTGCGTGGGCGTCTTCAGCAGAAAATGGCACTCGGGATGCGCCAGCGCGTAGTGCGTCACGAGCGAAGCGATGTGCCCCAGCTCCGTCGTCTCCGATTTCAGGAATTTGCGCCGCGCCGGAACGCAATAAAAAATGTCCGCGACGCTGATGCACGTCCCCGCCGGAACCCCCGCCGGCTTCACGCTGAGCAGCTTTCCGCCCGCGAATTCGATGCGCGTTCCCTGCTCGTCTTCCGGCACGCGCGTTTCCATCAACAGCCGCGAGATCGCCGCAATCGTGGGCAGCGCTTCGCCGCGAAAGCCCAGCGTGGCAATCGAGAGCAAATCGTCGGCGTTGCGGAGTTTCGAAGTCGCATGGCGCTCGAAGGCCAAGAGCGCGTCGTCGTGATTCATTCCGCTGCCGTCATCGATCACGCGGATCATGCGCTTGCCGCCCGATTCCACTTCGATGCGAATCGAACGCGCCCCCGCGTCCAGCGCGTTTTCGAGCAGCTCCTTCACCACCGACGCGGGCCGCTCCACCACCTCGCCCGCCGCGATCTTGTTCGCCACGTTCTCCGGAAGTATGCGGATGCGGCTCACGGCGTGCGGCTCCCCGGCTTCATGCTTCGCAATCCAGCGGGTGGAAATCCGCCCCCATCCTGGCCGCGAGCATCTTCCTCTGCTTTCTTATCTTCTTGCGACATGCTGCGCAGAAAAATCCGCGTGCCGAATAAGCTCGCGACAAAAACCACGGCAATGAGCGAAACTCCGAGCCACGTTGGAAATTCCGGCATCTGCACCATGACTAGAAATATAAATCCAATCGACACGCCCAGCCCCAGCAGCACCAGAAACTGAACTCGCAGGCTCAGCCTGTGCATCCCGCGGATCAGAAGAAACACTCCCACCGCAGCCGCGCACGGTATCAGCAGCAGCAAGCCGTACGAAATCATGCGCCCTTCTTCCCCGCCGCTCCGGATTTTGATTCCTTGATCGCGATCCCAAGCTCATCGAGCTGGTCTGTGCCCACCTCGGACGGAGAATCCGCCATCAAGTCCACCGCCGCGGTGGTCTTCGGAAACGCGATGACCTCGCGAATGGATTTTTCGCCCGCCAGCAGCATGACCAGCCGGTCGAGCCCCAGCGCGATCCCGCCATGCGGCGGCGTGCCATAAGTGAGCGCGTCGAGAAAAAAACCGAAGCGTTGCCGCGCCTGCTCGTCGCTTAGCCCCAGCGCCTTGAACATGCGCGCCTGCACATCCTGGCGATGAATCCGTATGCTGCCGGAGCCGAGCTCGACGCCGTTGGCCACCAAATCGTAGCCCTTCGAGCGGCATTCCCACGGAGCGGTTTCCAGCTTGTCGAGGTCCTCCTCGAAAATTCCGGTAAACGGATGCTGCGCGCTCACCCAGCGCTTGTCGGTCCCGCTCCATTCAAAGAGCGCGAAACCGGTGATCCACGCGAATTCCCATTTGCTGCGATCGATCAAATTCAGTTTGTCGCCAAGATGCAGCCGAATCTGTCCCGCGACGCCAAGTGACGTATCGTTGTGTTCAATCTGCTCTTTGGCCGCCGAAGCGACGATCAAATCGCCCGCCTTCGCGCCGACCGCTTCCGCCAGCTTTTTCAAACCTTCCGCGCCAAGAGTTTTCTCGAGCGGCGAAGTGATTCCTTCCGGCGTCACTTTCACCGTGTAAACGCCGCGCGCCCCCGCAGACTTCGCAAATTCGCCCAGCTCGTCGAGTTGCTTGCGGGACCACGAAGCCGCTCCGGGCGCCACCACTGCCTGCACGTTGCCTTCGATGTGCAGTGTCGCGCGCGCGGCCTCGAAGAATTCCGTTACGTTGTGAAGTTCCATGCCGAAGCGCAAGTCCGGCTTGTCCGAGCCGTAGCGCCGCAGCGCATCCTTGTAATCCAGATGCCGGTACGGCCCCTTCGCCTGCACCCCGGCGACCGCGCAAGCGCGCTCCATCACGCGCTCGATCACTTCAAAAATATCCTGCTGCCGCGGGAAGGACATCTCCAGGTCCAGCTGCGTGAACTCGAGCTGCCGGTCGGCGCGAAAGTCTTCATCGCGAAAGCATTTGACGATCTGAAAATACTTGTCCATGCCCGAAATCATCAGAATCTGCTTGAAAATCTGCGGGGACTGCGGCAGCGCGTAAAACTTCCCGTGATGGATGCGGCTCGGCACCAGGCAGTCGCGCGCGCCTTCCGGCGTCGAGCGCGTGAGCATCGGCGTTTCGATCTCGAAGAAGCCGATTTCGTCCAGCGCCTTGCGAATTTCGAATAAGACATGGTGGCGCAGCTCGATGTTGCGATGCGGTTGCGGCCGGCGCAGATCGAGATAGCGGTAGCGCAGCCGCGTCTCTTCGCTCGCGGTCACCTCGTCTTCGATTTGAAATGGCGGCGTCTTCGAATTATTCAAAATGTGCAGCCGCGTGGCCATCACTTCCACTTCGCCCGACTCGATTTCCGGATTCGGTTTCTGCCGCCGCAGAACGCGCCCTTCCACCGCCACCACGAATTCCGAGCGCAGTTGCTCCGCCTTCGCATGCGCCTCCGGATGCAGCTCCTTGTTGAAAACGATTTGCGCGATTCCCGCGCGGTCGCGCAGATCGATAAAAATCAGTTGGCCCAGGTCGCGCCGGCGATGGACCCAGCCCATCAGGATCACTTCCTTGTCCGCGTCCGGCGCGCGTAGCGCGCCGCAATAATTTGTGCGTTTCAGATTTCCGAGTGCTTCGAGCAATGTGCCTTCCCTGAACTCAATTTTGATTCATCGCCTTCGCTCCGACTCCAAATATTCGAGCAAATCGGGTTCGGAATATTTTACCTGCTCGCTGCTGGCCAGATTCTTCAGCGTAAACTGGCCCGACGCAATCTCATCCCCGCCGATAATCAGAGCGTAGCGCGCGCCGAGCTTGTCCGCGAGCCCCAGCGATTTCTTGAATTTCATCTCCTCCGTCGGCAGCTCGACGGTTAATCCCGCGTCGCGCAGCTTGCGAGTCATGCCCACCGCCGTAGGATACGCGGCCTGGCCCATCCAGGCCACGAACACCGAAAGCCCGGGCAACTGCGGCACCTGCCCGCCTTCCTGAATCGACAAAATCGCGCGGTCGCTGCCGATGGCGAAGCCGATGCCTTTAGTCGGCGGCCCGCCGAGAAGCTCGACCAGGCCGTCGTAGCGCCCGCCTCCGCATACCGCGTTCTGCGACCCCAAACCTTCGGCGGTAACTTCAAACGTCGTGCGCGTGTAATAGTCCAGGCCGCGCACCAGCCGCCAATTTTCTTCGTAAGCGATTCCGCGCAATTTCAGTTCTTCCTTCAGCTTCGCGAAATGTCCCTGGCATTCGGCGCAGAGGTGATCGGAGATGCGCGGTAGGTTCGCAATAATCGCCTGCTCTTCCGGCAGCTTCGAATCGAGAACGCGCAGCGGGTTCGTTTCGATACGGCGCTGCGAATCAGGGCCGAGCTTGTCTTTCACTTTCTTTAGTTCCTCACGCAGAAGCTCGACGTATTGCGGCCGGCAATTCTTGTCGCCGATCGAATTGACGTAAAGCGTCGTGCGCGTCAGCCCCACGCGCTTGAAAAAGACCAACAGCATTTCGAGCACTTCAGCGTCAATCGCAGGCGCGTCCGATTGCCCCAGCACTTCCGCGCCAATTTGGTAGAACTGCCGGTACCGCCCTTTCTGCGGCCGCTCGCGACGGAACATCGGTCCGACGTAGTAGAGTTTTACGTTTCCCGGCAGTGTGTGCATCCCGTGCTCGATATACGCCCGGCAAACGCTCGCCGTCGCCTCCGGCCGCAACGAGTACGTTTTCCCAGCCGCGTTCTCTTCCGTCGCATCGGAATCCTGACCGGTGCTGAATGTGAACATTTCTTTGGAAACGATATCCGTTTCAATGCCCACAGAACGCGCGAAAAGTTCCGTTTCTTCGAAGATCGGCGTGCGAATTTCGCGGAAACTGAAGGATTCAAAGACATCGCGGGCAGCCTGCTCGAACCAATTCCACAGCGCGGAATCCGGCGGAAGGATGTCGCGCGTCCCTTTGATGGCGCGGAATTGGCGCTTCTCACTCATCGCTGCCCGCACCGGTGGCGAGTTCTAGGCCATAAAACATCCGGCTATTGTATCGCGTCGCGCAAGCGTGATGCTGTAAGGATGGGAAAAATGAGGACGGACAGCTCGACTCACAATCTGCGAGAAAATCAGCTCCCGGATTCAGCGCGATACGTTTCCTTGTACTCGACGTAGCGCTGCGCGTAGCGGTCAATGGAGTCGAGGTCCTCAGCGCCGAGCGTGCGGCGCAACTTGCCGGGCTGCCCCATGAAGAGGCTGCCCGCCGGCACCACAGCGCCTTCGGGTATAAGCGTTCCGGCAGCGATGATGCTGCCCGCTCCGATCTTCGCGCCATTCAGAATGATGCTGCCCATCCCGATAAGGCAGCGCGATTCGATGGTGCAGCCATGCAGCACCACGGCATGGCCGATCGTGACGTTGTCGCCCAGTATCAGCGGATGCGTGTCGCGCATCACGTGCAGCACCGACCCGTCCTGCACGTTCGTGCGCGCCCCGATGCGTATGTAGTTGACGTCTCCGCGAATGACGACGCACGGCCACACGCTCGACTCTTCCCCGATTACAACATCGCCAATGATGACAGCCGCCGGATCGACGTAAGCCGTAGCCGCAATTTGCGGCGCATGCCCGCGATAGCTTCGGATCATCGGCGATCTACGCTCCTACAAAATCTGAACCACTGGAGCAGCTGCAGACTGGTTCACTTCGAGCAACCGCGCTGCGACATTTCGGGCCATGGCGTAGATGCTCTTCCCGCCGGGAGCGTCTTCGCCAAGTGATGCGACCGGCTTCCCCGTATCCCCACCGATGCGGATCTGCGGATCGATTTCGATTTCCCCGAGGAAAGGCACGCCGAACGATTTGGCCATGTGCTGTCCTTCGCCGTGGCCGAAGACGTCGATGCGCCCCTTGCAATGCGGGCAATTGAAGTAACTCATGTTCTCGACCACGCCGAGAATTTCCACGTTCACCTGCCGGAACATCTCGATGGCCTTGCGCACGTCGGCCAGCGCCACAATGGAAGGCGTCGTAACAACGACAGCGCCGCTCACCGCCACGCTCTGGATCAGCGTCAATTGCACGTCGCCAGTGCCGGGCGGCAAATCCACCACCAGATAATCGAGCTCGCCCCAGCGCACGCTGCGCAGAAATTGTTGAATCACGCTGTGAAGCATGGGCCCGCGCCAGATCAGCGGCTTGTCGCCGGGATTCAGCAGACCCATGGAAATCATTTTCACGCCATAAGCCTCGACGGGAATGATGGTGCGTTCATCAACGGCACGCGGCTGCTCCGTCGAGCCCATCATCACCGGCACGTTCGGGCCGTAAACGTCCGCGTCGAGCAGTCCGACGCTCCCGCCCATATTTTTCAGCGCGATGGCCAAATTCACGGCGACAGTCGTTTTGCCCACGCCGCCCTTGCCGCTCGCCACCGCCACCAGATTTTTCACCCCGGTAATCGGCGCTTTATCCTGCAAACGCTTTCCTGCTGCCGCCGGCCCTGCTCCCGCTGGTCCTGTTGGTCCGCTCGCCATGGCTTCCTTTCGAGTGAGTAGAGCTCACCTGCGACTTCAAATCATCTCGTTCAAGCTATCAATGATAGACCGCCCAACCCACGGCAGCAAGCGGGCGCATGTTCGCCAAGCCAAAGCGCAGATTTTCCTTATGTTAATGTTCGGTTAAATTCGCGCCGTCCGATTGACCGCGCCGGGGGAAGGTATTAGCCTGCAACCGCTATGAGCAAACAAGATCTGGATCAATTGCGCCTGGCCTACAAACGGGCTGTGGATGACTGGGTTGACGCCATTCGCGCCGAAGAAGCGCTGGCCACTTCGGACCACTCCATGGTCGCCATGGAGCACTGGGACGCCGCGCACTTCAAAGAGCACGACGCCCACACCCGAGCCAACCAAGCGCGCGAAGCCTACAAAGATGGCCTTCGCGCCGTCAACTACGGCATATAGTTTCGAGCTGGATCATCAGAAAAGAAGTATGGCCATGCGGAAGCGCGCAAACCCTACCGCGGATGCGCCGCTCGGGTGGCACGCGGTCACCACCGCTCCGCGAAATCGCCCGTTCTGCAGTTGCTGCTCGAACCCGTCCGGAAATTTGGCCAAGCTTGAGGTGTCGTAGCGCATTTCGGTTGGCGGGTGGTTCGCGGCAAATCCGCGATTGAAGTCGCACGCCGCGCGCTCGTCGCGCGTCCCGCTGGCCGCCTGCACTCCGCGCGCAGCCAAAAGCGAAATCACTTGCTGCTCCTGCTGGTCGAGGCTCATATTCCCGACGGCCTGCGAAAAATCCTGCACCGCGAAAAGCCCCATGCTTCCCGGCGCCACCGCGATGCCCACGGCATTGAGCTCAGCGCTCAAGATATTCGCGCGATGCCCCGAAGAGTGCATCCAGGCGGAATGTATCGTGCCGGGGTCGGGTCCCACCGCCACGTTTTCGGCGACCATGCTGAAGCGCGCCCCCGAACCGCTCGCCCGTGCGAGCAAATCCGCTTCGCCGGGCAGTTGATGCGACATCTGATTCATCTGCGCCATGCGTTCGGCATGCAGGCGGGCAGCCGCCGCCAGGTCATCGTCCCACACAAGGACAGGCAGACCCTGCGCGGCGCGTTCACGGTTGAGGGCGGCAAATAGCTGCCCTTCCGGCGCGGTCATCCGTGGCGCCGCGGCAAACGAGGCAGCCGGAGTCAGCATCAAAATAAGCGCGAGTAAACTGGCGAATCTTTTGACCAGCAGCATGCAAAACTCCCGCCGCGAAACGAAACACAACGCCACGACGTATTAAAGAAAGGCTAGCGAATGCGAACGCGGAAAGATGCTGGTCTAAGGTTCTATCGTTGGGGTACTTCGAAACAGGGTACGAAGGGTCAGGCGAGGGTAAGGCGAAGCTCGCCGCGCCACATGCTTGGGCGGCCGCTTTGCGCGAACTGGCGCGAGCGGCTACAATGGTAGGTGCGCGCCGTGCGCAACTCTCGTTACGCCGGGTGAAGCGCCTCCCTTCCGGGAACGCGGCGCCGGCTTGACGGCGGCCCATCCTGCAGCATCCAACTTGCGTAGCTCTCGGACGCGAGACTAAGAGGAAACAACACCGAAAACATGGACGTCGAGAAACTCATCAATACCGTAGTCGCGCGCTTCATCGGCACCAAGCACGAGCGCGACGTGAAGGCCATCCAGCCGCTCGTCGAGCAGATCAACGCGCTCGAGCCGGAGATGCAGAAGCTCTCCGACGCCGAACTCATGGCGCGAACTCCGGCCTTGAAGGCCGAAGTGCAGGCGCGCCTGGAAGGCGTCGAGCGCGACGACCCGGACTACAAGCAAAAACTCCGCGAAGCTGTGGAGCCCGCCCTCGTCCCCGCCTTTGCCATCGCGCGCGAAGCCGGCCGGCGCACGCTCGGCATGCGCCACTTCGATGTTCAGCTGATCGGCGGAATCGTCCTGCACCAGGGCAAAATCGCGGAGATGAAGACGGGCGAAGGCAAGACCCTCGTAGCCACGCTCCCCGCCTATCTAAACGCTCTCACCGGGCTCGGCGTGCACATCGTCACCGTGAACGATTACCTCGCTCGCCGCGACGCCGAATGGATGGGCCCCATTTACAAAATGCTCGGGCTCACCGTCGGCGTGATCGTCCACGATCTGGACGACGTGCAACGCCGCGCCGCCTACGCCGCGGACATCACCTACGGCACCAACAACGAGTTCGGCTTCGATTATCTCCGCGACAACATGAAGTACGATTTGAAGGATTGCGTCCAGCGCGGCCACCATTTCGCCATCGTGGACGAAGTGGACTCCATCCTGATTGACGAAGCGCGCACGCCCCTGATCATTTCCGGGCCCGCCGAAGAATCCACCGACAAATATTATCGCATCGACAAAATCATCCCCAAGCTGATCCTCGATATCGATTACACGCTTGATGAAAAGCACCGCACTTCCACGCTCACCGAAGAGGGCGTGTCCAAATGCGAGCGTTTGCTCGGCCTCGGAAACCTCTACGATCCCGCGAACATGGACATGATTCACCACGTCTATCAGGCCCTGCGCGCGCATGCCCTCTTTCAAAAAGACGTGGACTACGTGGTCAAAGACGGCGAAGTCGTCATCGTGGACGAATTCACCGGCCGCCAAATGCCGGGTCGCCGCTGGTCCGACGGCCTGCACCAGGCGGTCGAAGCCAAGGAAGGCGTGAAAATCGAGCGCGAAAATCAGACCCTCGCCACCATCACCTTCCAGAATTATTTCCGCATGTACAAAAAGCTGTCCGGAATGACCGGAACCGCCGACACCGAAGCGGCCGAGTTCGACAAAATCTACAAACTAGAAGTCGTGGCCATCCCCACCAACCGCTCGCTGATTCGTCTCGAAAATCCCGACGTCGTATATCGCACCGAAAGGGAAAAATTCGAAGCGGCGGTGAATGGAATCATGCAGGAAGACGGCACCAAAGCCGGAGGCATCCGCCAGTATTACGAAAGCGGGCAGCCCGTGCTGGTCGGCAGCATCTCCATCGGCATCCCCTTCCAGGTGTTGAACGCCAAGCAGCACGAGCGCGAAGCCAAAATCATCGCGCAAGCCGGACGCAAAGGCGCGGTGACCGTCTCCACCAACATGGCCGGCCGCGGCACGGACATTCTTCTCGGCGGCAATCCCGAAGCCATGACCCGCGAATACGCGCTCAAAAATAAGCTCGCCATGCCCTACGCCCCGGCAAGCTCGGTCATCGGCGCGGCGCCCGGCACGGAAACTCCCGCGCAGGCCGACGCCGCCGCGGCTGCCGCGGCCGGAAGCGGCTCCACCACCACAACGGCCACGCCGAGCGGCAACGGCACGAGCGCCGCGGCCAGCGCCATGGTCCTGTTCCAGCAAGAGGGCAAGATTTATCAGGTCCCGCTCGATCAGTGGAAGCCCATCTACGACCAGTTCGCCGAGCAGTGCAAAGCGGAACACGATGAAGTGGTGGCCATGGGCGGCCTCCACATTCTCGGCACCGAGCGCCATGAAGCTCGGCGCATTGATAATCAGCTTCGTGGACGCGCCGGCCGCCAGGGCGATCCCGGTTCCTCGCGCTTTTTCCTTTCGCTCGAAGACGATTTGCTTCGCATCTTCGGCGGCGAAAAAGTGAAAGCCATGATGCACTGGCTGGGCATGACCGAGGGCGTGCCCATCGAGTCCAAGCTCATCAGCAAGCGCATCGAGAACGCGCAGAAGGCCGTCGAAGCGCAGAATTTCGAAGCGCGAAAACATTTGCTGGAATATGACGACGTAATGAACAAGCAGCGCGAGACGATTTACGGTCTGCGCCGCTCGTTCCTGGAAGGCCGCGACCAGAAGGATTTCGTTCTCGAGCGCGCCGAAGCGATCGCCAACCAGCTGGTCGAAACCTATTGCCCCCGCGAACAGCACCCG
>Ga0302311_10005983_pt1 | contig 12713 bp, 11 predicted proteins | sample III_Palsa_N1_3_FD_200449 | JGI IMG/M metagenome (GOLD analysis project Ga0302311, IMG submission 200449) | Peat permafrost microbial communities from Stordalen Mire near Abisko, Sweden - III_Palsa_N1_3 | ecosystem: Environmental > Terrestrial > Soil > Palsa > Peat permafrost | place: Sweden... | reverse complement strand
CGTCAGACCAAACGCAGCGAACGCCTCCGGAACCGGCCGCTCGCCGGCAATCGCGGCTGCCAGCAATTCGCCGGAAACGGTAGTGGGCGCCATGCCGTGGCCGCCAAAGCCGACTGCATACCAGACGCCGTCCGCGCTCTGACCGATTTGCGGCATCTTGTGCCGCGCGTAACTCATCAGGCCACCCCACGCGTGCTCGATTCGCACATCGTGAAGTTGTGGATAGACCTTCAGGAGATCGCGCCGCAGCAACCGGGCAATGGCTCGCGGCTCGCGATTCAGGACGGAAATGCGACCGCCCCACAGGATGCGCGTATCGGGCAGCGGGCGGTAGTAGTCGAAGGCGAAGCGGGTGTCGTAGATCGCCGCTTCGGTGTCGATCGTTTCTTTCAGACGAGCGCCTAGCGGCTCGGTGGCCATGACGTAGGTGGCGATCGGCAGCACCGCGCGTTCGACGCGGGGATACAGGTTGCGCGCGTAGCCGCCGCCCGCCATCACAACCTGGCGCGCCTCGACGGCGCCTTCGGCCGTTTCGACCAGAAAACCGCTGCCTTGCCGCTGCAATCGCACGACCGGCGAGCGCTCGTAGATCTGCGCCCCCGCGGCGGCGACGGCTGTGGCGACTCCGAGGACGTACTTCAGCGGATGGAAGTGGAACGCGTTGCGCTCGAGCAGGCCGCCGTGATAGCGGCTCGTCTTCAGTTGTGTGGCGAGCGTGGCCGGATCAATCGGCTCCCAGTCGACGCCGAACGACTCTTTCATCAGACGGCGTTGCGCTTCGAGGCGGGCGGGCTCGTCGAACCAGTTGGCGAGGATCACGCCGGCGTGGGTCGCGTCGCACTCGATGCCATAGCGCGTCATGCGCCGCCGCATCAGATCGACCGCGTCGGTCGTGAGCGCGTAGAGCTCGCGAGCGCGCGCCGCTCCCAGAATCTTGAGCAGATCGGCGCAGTCGAGACTGTAGCCGCCGAACACGAAACCGCCATTGCGCCCGGACGCGCCGAAGCCCACCTGCTGCGCCTCGAGGACGACAACGTCGCGCACGCCACGCTCGACGAGGCCGAGCGCCGTCGACAGGCCCGCGAGGCCCCCGCCGATGATGCACACGTCAGCGGCACGCTTGCCGGACAAACGGACCCGTTCGGGCCGAACCACGGTTGCTTCGTAAAAGCTTTGCATAAACGTTAAGTGACCGATGTCTGCTTCTTCTTTAGCGGACGCCGGCGTAAGGCGTTGTCGAGTTCAGGATACTGGCAACAGCTTGCCGCTGAATACCACCGGACCGCTCGGGCCGTCCGGGTTCGGCGAGCCCCCCGGCGGTTCGATCGAGATGGCCAGCGCCGCGTAGCTCTCCGGCCGCTGTTCTGCGGCGCTGACCTTGCCGTTGCCGCTGTTGGGCAGCACGCCGAGCGAGACCGGATGGCCGCTGGCGGGGATGCCCCACAACTGCATCGCCCGGTCGGGTGGAAGCTGGACGTCGCCGAGCCGGTGCAACGTCATGGTCGAATGGGCTTCGTCCCACGCCACCAGCATGATCGGCTGGGCGTTCTTGTCGTTCAGCACGGCAACATGCGAGACCTCGGCCCCGGCTTGCTGCGCGACCGTCTGCGAGGGTGTCGTCGTAGTCCCTTCGATCAGCAGGAGCGAACGCACGGCAACGACCACCGCAATCGCCGCGATCGCGGTCACGCCGATGGCCCAGCCGCGCCAGAACGCGAGGTTGTCGAGCCAGTTGCGCGCCGGGCGTGCCGTGTCGGTAGGGCGGGTAGGGCGAGTCGCCTGGGCCGATGGCCGGGTGGGCGCACCGTCGCGAGCGGCGACGATGCCCAGCCGCTGTTCGATGGCCTCCCAGACCGCCGCAGAGGGCATGCGCGGCGGCACGAGTTCGGCCAGCGGCTCGAGCCGTTGCTGCCATTCTTCCAGCGACTTGCGGATCACGACGTCGTGTTCCGCGTATTGCTGCAGCCGTCGCCGTGCCCCGCCGCGCAAGGTACCGAGCACATATTCGGCCGCCAGCAGGTCCACCAGTTGAGGATACCGATGCAAATTCATCAGACACCCCCGCCCAGGCAGCTTTTCAGTTTGGCCAGGCCGCGCCGGATCCACGACTTGACTGTGCCAAGCGGCACGGTGAGGGTTGCGGCAATCTCGCTATGGCTTTGGTCGCGCAGATAAGCCAGCGCGACGGCTTGCCGCTGCACCGGTTCGAGCTGCTGCATGCACCCGTCCAGCAGCCGTGCCTGCAGGCTGACGGCTGAAAGCGTTTCCGGATCGGGGTCTCCCGTAGCCACAAGGTCGTCCAACGCCTCACTCCATTCTGTTTCCTGCGTGTTCACCCGCCGCAGGTGGTCGAGCGCACGGTTGCGGACAATCGCCGACATCCACGTCATGGGGGCCGACAAAGCGCGTTTGTAGTCGCCCGCAAAACGCCAGATGTTGACGAAGCTGTCCTGGAGGACCTCTTCGGCCCACTCGTGCTTGGTCAATATACGGAGCGCAAGGCCAAACAGTTTCGGCGCAGCCGCGTCATATAGCTCCCGCAGTGCCGCAGCGTCCTCTGTGGCAACGCGTTCGAGGAGCGCGGCAAGCGTTTCCGGCGTGAGTTCTCGAGTGTTTGCGGTCATGGACAAGTGAGTGAGGGTATGCGGGGCTATGTTACTCAATTTCCGTCCGCGGTTATATCGGGTTTTATTTACGTGCGACTGCATCCTCCAGGCCGGAGGCTGCGTATATGGCGGTGTAGGCGGGTCTGCGTCAAGAGCCGGAGCGCTTTCCAAGGGCCGGGGCGCAGGGTAGGGAGGACGGGGGGAGGGGAGGCTCATTCGGCATGGAGGTCAAGCCAGTCATTCAAACATCACGACTGGCTTGACCGGAATGAGCGAGGGTCGAAGGGCTTACTTGCCCCAGCTCAAGACCACCGGGTCGAGGCGCCGCGCAATCGTCAGGAGGCCTTCGCGGGTCGCGGGATGCATCGGCAGCAACGGATGACGGACCGCATCGGACTTGATCACGCCGCCGGCTTTCATCAGTGCCTTGGGGGTCGCCAGACCGCCCTGGCGGTTCTCATAGTTGATGAGCGGCAGCCAGCGCTGATAGTTGGCTGCGGCGAGTTCGGTGTCGCCTGCCGCGTAGGCATCGACGATCTGGCGGATGCCGTCGGGATAGCCGCCGCCCGTCATCGCACCGGTTGCGCCCGCATCCAGATCGGCCATCAGCGTAATTGCTTCTTCGCCGTCCCACGGGCCGACGATGGCGTCGCCGCCCAGTTCGATCAACTCGCGCAGCTTCGCGGCGGCCTGCGGCACTTCGATCTTGAAGTACGAGACATGGGTGAGTTCCCGCGCCATCCTCGCGAGAAACGGTGCCGACAGCGCCGTGCCGGCCACCGGTGCATCCTGGATCATGATCGGAATATCGATGGCGTCGGAGACCTTCTTATAGAACTCATAGATGCCACGCTCGCCCACGCGGATTGTCGCGCCGTGATACGGCGGCATGACCATCACCATCGCGGCGCCGGCATCCTGCGCGGCACGGCTGCGCAGCGCACACACGTGCGAGCTGAAATGCGTGGTCGTGACGATCACGGGGACGCGCCCGGCAACGTGTTCGAGCACTACGCGCATCAAGGTGCTGCGTTCGTCGTCGGAGAGGGCGAACTGCTCGGAAAAATTCGCGAGGATGCACAGGCCGTTCGAGCCCGCATCGATCATGAAGTCGATGCAGCGTTTCTGGCCTTCGAGGTCGAGGCGTCCTTCGTCGTCGAAGATGGTCGGGGCGACGGGAAACACGCCGCGATAGGATGTCTGAGTGGTTGTTTGATTCATGATGTTTCGGTCTGCCTGGGATTGATTGATTATGGATTGACGATTTGGCTAAAGAGGAATCAGGTAATGGCGCCGATTTGCCAGGGCACGAATTCGTTCTGGCCGTAGCCGTGAATCTCGCTGCGCGAGAGCGTGCCGGAAGCGGTGTCGAGCATCAGTTGGAACAGTTCGGCGCCCATCTCTTCAATCGACTTCTGGCCGCTGAGAATCGAGCCGCAGTTCAGATCCATGTCTTCCTGCTGACGGTTCCACAGCGCGTCGTTGGTGGCGATCTTGAGCGACGGTGTCGGCGCGCAGCCGTAAGCTGAGCCGCGTCCGGTCGTGAAGCAGATCAGGTTGGCGCCGCCCGCCACCTGGCCGGTCGCGGAGATCGGGTCGTAGCCAGGCGTATCCATGAAGACGAGGCCTTTCGCGTTCACATGCTGCGCGTATTCGTAGACCTCGACCAGATTCGTGTGACCTGCCTTGGCGATGCCGCCAAGCGATTTTTCGAGTACGGTGGTGAGCCCGCCGGCCTTGTTGCCGGCCGATGGATTGTTGTTCATCGCTGCGTTATGACGAGCGCAATAGTCTTCCCACCAGCGGATGCGCGCGACGAGCTTTTCGCCGACTTCACGCGTGACCGCACGGCGCGTCAGCAGATGCTCCGCGCCGTAAATTTCCGGCGTTTCGGAGAGGATGGCGGTGCCGCCCTGCGCGACCAGCAGATCTACCGCGGCGCCGAGCGCCGGATTGGCCGAGATGCCGGAGTAGCCATCCGAACCGCCGCACTGCAGGCCGACCACCAGATGCGCGGCGGACACCGGTTGGCGTTTGACCTTGTTGGCTTCGGCCAGCATGCCCGTCACGAGCTCGATCCCGCGTGCGACCGTTTTGGCGGTGCCGCCCGTCTCCTGAATGTTGAAGGTCTTCAGGAACTCGGCTTCCTTGAGTCCTTGCGTCTCCATGAGGCGCGAGATCTGGTTGGTTTCGCAGCCTAGCCCGATCACCAGCACGCCAGCGAAGTTCGGATGCGCGGCATACCCGCCGAGCGTGCGCTGCAGGATGGCGAGCCCTTCGCCTTCGGGATCCACCGCGCAGCCGACGCCATGCGTGAGCGCCACGACGCCGTCGACATTCGGAAACGGCGCCAGCACTTCAGGATGAATGTCGCGGCGAAAGTGATCGGCAATAGCGCGTGCGACGGTGGCCGAGCAGTTCACCGAAGTCAGCACGCCGATATAGTTGCGCGTGGCGATCCGGCCATCCGCACGCACGATGCCATTAAACGTTGCAGGCGTGGCGGCCATGGACGTGGCTTTCGTATCGGCGCAGAACGCGTAGTCGCGGGCGAATTCGCCCATCGCGACGTTGTGCGTGTGAACATGTTCGCCCGCGGCGATCGGCCGGCTGGCAAAGCCGATGATCTGGCCATAGCGGCGCACCGCCTCACCCTCGGCAATGGCACGCACGGCGACCTTGTGGCCCGGTGGAATCAGGCCTGAGACGGTGACACCTTCGCCGGGCAAGACCGTGCCACCGACCAGTTGGCTGCGCGCGATAACGACATCGTCGCGGCTGTGCAGGCGGATCGCAGGGGGCGGTGTGACAGGGGACGGGCTGACGACGCTCGGGTCGTCGCTGACGGATGGCATGTCGAATCCTTCTCTATGGCGCAGCAAACCGGGGTCGCCGCGTGGCGTGCGCGCGCCGGCAGGGCGTCTTGATTGTCTCCGGGACTGACTATACGACGCCCCATTCCGGCCTGTATAGTGAATTGTTTCCATCCTGTGATCACTTTTACGACTCACATGAAAAATACGCTGAACGTGCTGCTCTCGCGCTTGCGCATGAAGCAGTTGCAACTGCTGATTGCGCTTGACGATCACAAGTCGCTGCACAAGGCGGCTGGCACGATGGCCATGACGCAGTCGGCGGCGAGCAAGGCGCTGCAGGAACTGGAGTCGATGCTGGAAGCGCCGCTTTTCGAGCGTTCGAAGAACGGCATGATCGCCAACCAGTTTGGTCATTGCGTGATCCGCTATGCGCGGCTGATGGCGACGGATCTGACCTCGCTGTGCCAGGACATTGCGGAAATCCGCTCGGGGCGGGGCGGGCGTCTGGCGATCGGCGCGATCATGGGCGCGATTCCGGACGCCGTGGTGCCGGTGCTGAACACGCTGCATGCGAGCCAGCCGAACCTCTCGATCGAGATTGTCGAAGACACGAGCGCGCGCATGCTGCTGCAACTGGACGAGGGGCGGCTGGACCTGGTGATCGGGCGCGCCGCGGTCAGCGCCGATCCTTCCCGATATCAATACCAGTCGCTGGGCGACGAGCCGTTGTCCGTGGTGGTGGGCAACAGCCATCCGCCGATGTCGCGCAAGGACCTGAGCCTGCGCGATCTGGCCGGACACCGCTGGGTAACGTACCCCAGCCATATGCCGCTGCACGCGCTGCTGGAGCGCGAAATGGACCTGGCCGGCATCAGTATGCCCGTCAGTCCGATCTCCACAGCGTCGACTTTCGTGACAGTTGCGCTGCTGCAGCAGGCTGCGGATCTGGTGTCGATTTTGCCGACCGGCATTGCCGAACTGTTCGCGAAGCACAAGATGCTGCGCATCCTGCCGGTCAAGCTGAAGTCGCAGTCACAAACGTTCGGGATTGTGTCGCGCAAGGGTGGCGTGCTGTCTCCGCCTGCCGAGCAGTTCATCCAGCTGTTGCGCGAGCGGAAAGCGGTGGCGTGAGGGGAGGTGGGGCGTGCCGGCGCTTTGGGGAATTCTGACTTGGCGAGCACGGAAACGCTCAATATCTCACTTCGCTTGCTAGGGCGCCATGCCTTGCTGAAAATGGTGTTGCTGGCGCGAGACTGTGGGGTAATTCAGTATCCGTTAGGTTTTCCCGATCCGAGCTAAACTGAGCAGGTTGCGGGCCTGATTTTCGGATGCGTGCCTGCGAGGGAGATGCCGCCATGAATCGGCCACTCGTTCGATTTCCGCTTCGCACAGCCGGCGGTACGTCGGCGTGGAAGTGGTTTAAATGGTCGCTGGTCGCCGCGCTGCTCGTGGCGCTGGCAATCCTGGCAAAGCTTTGCCAGATCGAGATCGAAACCTCCCGCCTGCAGGCGCGCTACCTGTCCGAGCTGACACGTGACGTCGATTTCACGCTCGCAGAGGGTGCGAGCCCTAATATCCGCTTCCCCACCAACGGCCCATACGACGAGCGGCTCGGCTACGCCATGCTGCCGTCGTTCCAGCAACGGCTGAGCGCACGCGGTTTCGTGGTGGCCTCGCAAGCGCGCGACTCCGAGCGCATGCTGTCGCTCGCCGACGACGGTTTGTTCCTGCCGTATCTGGAGAAAGATCAGGCCGGCCTGCAATTGTTCGACGGCACCGGCGCGCCGCTTTTCAACGCGACGTATCCGCACCGGATCTACGGCCGTTTCGAGGCGATTCCGCCCGTTATCGTGAACTCGCTCCTGTTTGTCGAGGACCGTGAGTTACTCGATCCCAACCAGCCGAACCGCAATCCGGCGATCGACTGGGGGCGTTTTGGCCACGCGTTGCTCGATCAGGGCGCGCGGGTGTTCAACCGGCGTCAGTTGCAGCCTGGCGGCAGCACGCTCGCCACCCAGATTGAGAAATTCCGTCACTCGCCGGATGGGCGCACCGCCACGCCGCCGGAGAAGCTGCGGCAAATCGCGTCCGCTTCGGTGCGCGCGTATCTGGACGGACCGCAGACCATGCCGGCGCGGCGCGAAATCGTCGTGCAGTACCTGAATTCGGTGCCGCTGTCGGCGCAACCTGGCGTCGGCGAGATCAACGGCATGGGCGACGGCCTGGCGGCTTGGTATGGGCGTGACTTCGGCGAGGTCAATGCGATTCTGAACGCGCCATCCTCGGCCGACAACCTGACCGAGCAGGCGCTCGCTTTCCGCCAGGTGCTCTCCTTGATGATTGCGCAGCGCGCGCCGTCGTACTTTCTGCATCATGGATACGGCGAGCTCGAACGCATGACGGACAGCTATCTGCGGCTTCTCGCCACGGGAGGCGTCATCTCCACGTCGCTGCGAGACGCGGCGCTCGACGCGCAGATTGCACTGCATCCCACGCCGGTGCGGCAAGCGGATGACTCTTTCATCAGCCGCAAGGCGGTGACCTCGATGCGGGCGCATTTGCTGGACGCGCTTGGTTTGAGAAGCTTCTATGAACTCGACCGGCTCGATCTGCAGGCCACCGGCACGCTCAATAACGCCGTTCAACTGGCGGTGAGCGAACGGCTCGCGGCCGCGGGCACCAAGGACGGCGCGCAGGCGGCAGGGCTTTTCGGGTTCGAAATGCTGCGTCCCGGCGATGACCCCTCGAAGATCACTATGAACGCCACGACGGTGCGAACCTCGTGCGGGTGCAGACGGACAGCGTCAACGAACCGTTCGACATCAATTCGGGTGCGCGCCTGAATCTCGGTTCGACGGCGAAGCTGCGCACGGTCATCACGTACCTGCAGATCGTCACCGATCTGCACGACCGGTATGCATCGCTGAGCGTGGCGGACCTGAAGCGTGTGCAACCCGATCCGCAGGACGCGCTGACGCGTTGGGCGCTCGACTATCTGATCAAAACACCGGACCACTCGCTGCAAGCTATGCTTGACGCCGCCGTGGAGAGAAAATACTCGGCCAGCGCGGGCGAAACGTTCTACACCGGTGGCGGTGCGCAGACCTTCACCAATTTCGAGTCGAGCGACAACAGCCAGATTCTGACCGTGCATCGAGCCTTCCAGCACTCGGTGAATCTGGTGTTCGTGCGCCTGATGCGCGATATCGTGCGCTACGAAATGATCCAGACCTCCGGGCCTACGACGCAATGGCTCGACGATCCGGCTGCGCGCCAGATGTATCTGAGCCGTTTCGCCGATCAGGAAAGCCGCGTCTATGTGAAGCGCTTTTACACGAAGTATCACGGCAAGACGCCCGACCAGGCACTGGCGGTGATGCTGCACAGCGTGCACAAATCGCCGCCGAAGATCGCCACGGTATTGCGCAGCGTGGCGCCTAATGGCGCGCAGGGCTGGTTCGACACGCAGATGCGCGAGCAGCTCAAGGGCACGCCGGCTCAGTGGCTCACCGACGACGATCTCGCCAAGCTCTACACGAAGTACGCCATGGACCGCTTCAATCTGAATGACCGCGGTTATATTTCGCGCGTGCATCCGCTGGAACTGTGGCTGGTCAACTATCTGCGCGAGCACCCGGACGCTACCCTCGACCAGGTTCAGGATGCGAGCCACGACGTGCGGGTGTCGACGTATTCGTGGCTCTTCAAGACCCGCTATCACGCCACACAGGATCGCCGCATCAAACGCATGATCGAACTGCACGCGTACGCTGCAATCGGCAAGTCGTGGCAAGCGCTCGGCTATCCGTTTGCCAACCTGACGCCTTCTTATGCGGCGGCGATCGGCGCATCCGGAGACCGGCCGGCGGCGCTCGCGCAACTGATCGGCGTGATCGCGAATGGCGGCGACAAGGTGCCGACCGAAAGCATCGCGCAACTCGATTTCGCCAAAGACACGCCGTACGAAACGCATTTCGTGCGCGCGACGGTACCGCCGCAGGCCCAGTTGTCGCCGCAGATCGTCAACGTCGTGCATGGGATGTTGAGCGATGTGGTGCAGGGCGGCACGGCCAAGCGCCTCGCGGACGGCATGACCTTCCCGGATGGCAAGACGCTGCCGGTGTATGGCAAGACCGGTACCGGAGACCAGCGCTTCGAGGTGTGGGCGAAAGGTGGGCGGCTGATTGAGTCGCGCAAGGTGAATCGCAGCGCGACGTTCGTGTTCATCATGGGTGACCGGTTCTACGGCACGCTGACGGCGTATGTTCACGAGCCTTATGCGGCGCACTATGACTTCACGAGTGCGATGTCGGTGCAATTGCTGAAATCGCTTGCGCCGGTGTTGCAGCCGCTGGTTGAGCAACCGAAGGCGCCTGCTGCGCCGGGTGGTGGGGCTGGGGTGAAGCAGAGTTGAGGAGGGGGCCAACAGAACCGTAACGGCGTCGATGGGCGTTATGAAGTAACGTCTTGTCGCGCACCACCTTAGGCGTGTGTCGCAGCCTTGGCCGTCAATTCCATACCCAGCGCTTTCATGACCGCCAGTGTCGTCTTCAGGGTGGGATTGCCGCGCTCACTGAACGTCCGGTAAAGCTGCTCGCGCGAGAGCCCGGTTTGCCCGGCAATCTGCGCCATGCCTTTCGCACGGGCCACCACGCCCAGCGCGTGGGCAATGTAGGCCGCATCGTTCGTCGCGAACGCCTCGGCCATGAACACCGCCATCGCTTCCTCGCTGGCCAGATCCTCAGCGGGATCATAGGTTGTCAACTTTTCAGTCATTTCATTCCCTCCATTCATCCGCCAGCCGCCTGGCTTCGAGGATGTCCTTCGCCTGACCGTTCTTCGTACCGCCGCAAAGCAGCACAATGATCGTATTTCCCCGCCGCTGGAAGTAAATGCGGTAACCCGGACCATAATGGATACGCAATTCGCTTACCCCCTGTCCGACGGCATCCCCCGCATGGCCAAATGCCAACCGGTCCAGCCGCGATGCAATCACTGCGCGCGCTCGCTCATCCTTGAGGCGCATGCGCCATTTCCGGAAGGCTTCCGTTTGCTTTAACTCGATCATTATAAACCAAACTGTATTTTATAAACTACGAATGCGTTTAACTCGTGGACCGCGCCACTTTGCATACGTCACGTGAGGTCCGTCGCGTCGGTCTGGCTTATCGAGCCACGACCGCAAACCGTGGTCTGTCCGGTTTCCTTTTCCATTGCTGTAGCGGTTTGCTCGACACCGACGAGCATCCCGCGCATCCGACTAAATACCACCAGGAAGTTCATGATCGTTTCAAGTTGGTTATGCGAAACAATCCGGTTTCGTAATCTAGCGGTGATTCACACTTTGTCGTCGTTTGGAGAGGTAAAGAATTGTGAAAAGACGCGTCCGTACAACGCTGACGGCAGATTCAGAGTTTTCTTGTTTCGGCGAACAGAGGAGAGGTAGTAAGCCTCGGCATCGAGGCTGCAGTCGGACGGATCGCGCGTTGCGCGCTTCCTACAGATGGGCAAGTGAAAAAGCCAGGTTAAGTTCGTTCTCGCGGATGGACCGAACGATTTAACTCAATACCCCGCCTCCGTAGCCGGCTTAAGAAACAACTCATGCACCGGCGCAAAATGCGCATAGAGCGGCAAAATCGCGCCGCCCATCGCGCGGGCGTCTGCGCCGATGGTGCCTTCCAGCAGTTGCGGACGCACCATGCCTTCCCATTCGAAACCATCCAGCACACGCTCAGTACGGCGAATGATTTCACGCACCAGTTGACGGTCGAGTTCTCCGTCTATCACCGCCGCTTCGAGATCGAGCAAGGCGGTCGCGTTGATGAGCGCGCCGGCAATCGCCGGGCACGCGGTATCCAGCCACTGTTCGGTCAAACGCCACCACTCCGGCGACAACGCACGATGATCGTGCGCGGCGGCAGCCGGCGCTCCCGCGTCGCTGAGTAGCCGCTCCAACACAAAACCAGATGCCGCATGGAGCAGTTGACGCGCCGCTTTGGATTCCGTTTGAACGCCCGCTTGATGCCCCGTGCCACTGCCTGCAAGCGGAATCGAGCCTACGGCGCCTGCGTTATTGTGCGGGCCGCCATGCAGCCGGCCGTCGATCACGAGGCCACCGCCGATGAACGTCCCGACGAACAGATAGAGAAAGTTATGGATGCCACGCCCTTGGCCCATTACGAGTTCGGCGGCGCAGGCAGCGGTGGTGTCTTTGGCGAACTCGACGGGCAGGCCGGTCATGGCGGCGATGCGGGCGCGGATGTCGATGTCGTGCCACGCTTCAAGCGCCTCCGGCGGCGCGCCCAGAAAATCGCGCCAGCCGCCCAGCCATAAAGGCGCGGCCACGCCCACGCCGACCACCTGTTTAGCTCGCGCTCCCAGCGTTTCGTTGACCCGTGCCAGCTTGCTCTCGAGCGCGGGAAACAGCACCCGCGGATCGGGATACGCGTACTCGAGCACATCGCGACTGCACACGTGCCCTACGAAATCCATGGCGAGCACGTCAAGGCTGCGGCGCCCGACCTTGATACCGATCGTGTAGGCGCCTTCGGGCCGCAACGCAATCGGCACCGACGGCTGCCCAATGCGCCCCCGCACGCGCGGCTGCCGCGCGAGCAAACCGTCGTCGATCAGACGGTCGACGATCATCGAAACGGTCTGCATGGACAGGCGCGTCAGACGGCCGACGTCGGCTTTCGCGAGCGGACCATGCAAGCGGATTGCCTGCAGCACGATCCGTTCGTTGAATTGCCGCATGCCGACCTGATTCGAGCCGACCGTGCGTTTGAGTGGCGAGCGGGTGCCGGTGGTATCCATCGTGACCGCCCGTCAGCAGGGTACGTGCATCATGCGATGGCCTTGACGTCCGCTTCCTTGGCGCCGGTCATGATGGCGACCGCCTCGGACATGTGAATGTCCTTGGTGTTGACGAGGGCCGCGCGCCGTCCCAGCCGCTGGATGTGAATGCGATCGGCAATCTCGAACACGTGCGGCATGTTGTGGCTGATCAGGATCACTGGCAGGCCACGGTCGCGCACGCGCCGGATCAATTCGAGCACCATGTTGCCTTCCTTCACGCCGAGCGCCGCAGTCGGTTCGTCGAGAATCACCACATGTCGCGCAAATGCAGCGCTGCGCGCCACCGCGACGCCCTGGCGCTGGCCGCCGGAGAGTGTTTCGACCGCCTGGCGCATCGAACGGATGCCGATCTGCAGACCCTTCATATGGGCGGTGGCTTCTTCCAGCATGCGGCGCTTGTCGATCATCTTGAAGATCGACCCGCGCCAGCCGG
>Ga0302311_10005979_pt1 | contig 12721 bp, 9 predicted proteins | sample III_Palsa_N1_3_FD_200449 | JGI IMG/M metagenome (GOLD analysis project Ga0302311, IMG submission 200449) | Peat permafrost microbial communities from Stordalen Mire near Abisko, Sweden - III_Palsa_N1_3 | ecosystem: Environmental > Terrestrial > Soil > Palsa > Peat permafrost | place: Sweden... | reverse complement strand
TCGATCAGCATCTCACTGGTCGCCGTGTTTCTGCCGATCCTGTTGATGGGCGGCATCGTCGGGCGCCTGTTCCGTGAATTCGCCCTCACCCTCTCGGCGGCGGTGCTGGTCTCGCTGGTGATCTCGCTGACCACCACGCCGATGATGTGCGCCTTTCTCGTCGACAAGCCGGACGAGACCAAGAAGCCTGGGCGCCTGGCGCGCTTCTCGGAAGGCTCTTTTCGCTGGATGGAGCGGACTTACGAGAAGGCGCTCGACTGGGCGCTCGACTCCGGCCCGGTGATGGTGGTCGTGCTGGTGCTGTGCATCGTGCTGAGCGGCTATCTGTTTGTCGTGGCGCCCAAGGGATTCTTCCCCCAGCAGGACACCGGCCAGATGTTTGGCGGCCTGCAGTCCGACCAGTCGAGCTCCTTCGCCATCACCAGCCAGCGGCTGCGCCAGCTGGTGGGCATCGTCGGCCATGATCCATCGATGCAGAATGTGGTCGCATTCCAGGGCAGCAACGCCAGCGGCGGCTTCCTGTTCGCCGTGCTCAAGCCCCGCGACCAGCGAAAGGGCGGCGTGACCGCCGTGGTGGCGCGCCTCCGACCCAAACTCGCCCGTGTCGTCGGAGCCGCCCTGTTCCTCAACCCCGTGCAGGACCTGCAAGTGGGCGGTCGCCAGAGCAACGCCACTTATCAATATACCCTCCAGGCGGAGAATCTCACCGAGCTTCGTCAGTGGGCGTCCAAGCTCGCCGAGGCCCTGAAGCTCAATCCGATCCTGACCGACGTGAACACCGACCAGGAGGATCACGCCCTCCAGAGCTATGTCACCATCGACCGCGACAAGTCCGCCCGGCTCGGCCTCACCGACACCCAGGTCGACAACACGCTCTACGACGCCTTCGGCCAGCGGCAAGTGTCGGTGATCTACAAGGACACCAACCAGTATCGCATCGTGATGGAGGCCGATCCCAAATACACCCAGGATCCCACGACCCTGCAGCAGCTCTACGTCAGCAACGGCACGGCGGCCTCGGGTGTCTCGACCTCGGCGGCGCCCACCAGCGCCGTCGGGCTCGCCACGGCGGCCCTGACCACGCCCGCGACAACCGCGGCGGCGGCCTATGCGCCGGTGACGGCGACGCCGGCGCGGCAAACGATCTCGACACTGGCGGCGTCGGCCACCAACTCGACGTGGGCCCAGAGCGCGGCGCCCTCCTCGTTCTCGACCGCGCTGTCGCTGCTCCAGGCCAATCAGGCCGCGGCGGCCTCCAGTTCCACGACGACAACGTCGACGACGGGTCTGGCGTCAACCGCCAACCCCAATGCGCCCGGCACGGCCAACACCGCCGGGCAGCCGGGCGCGGTCGCCGGCGGCGGCGGGGCGGGCGCGGCGATCGCCGTCGGCAAGACCGCCGTCTCGGGTCCAACGGCGCCGGCCGGCCACGCCGCGTCACAGGGCGTGGCCGTGAGCTCGACGCCCGAGACCATCGTGCCACTCTCCGCCTTCGCCAGTTGGGCGGACGGATCGACGCCCAATTCCGTCAACCACCAGGACACATCGCCGGCGACAACCATCTCGTTCAACATGGCGCCGGGCAAATCGCTCAGCGACGCCACCAAGGCGATCGCTCGCGCCGAGGCTCAGATCCACATGCCGGCCACGGTGCACGGCAGCTTCCAGGGCACGGCCAAGGTCTTCCAGCAGTCGACCGCCAGCGAGCCGCTTCTCGTCCTGGCCGCTCTGGTGGCGATCTACCTAGTCCTGGGGATCCTATATGAGAGCTACATCCACCCCCTGACGGTGCTCTCCACGCTGCCGTCGGCCGGCGTCGGGGCCCTCGTCGCCTCGATCATCTTTCATCAGGAGCTGACCATCATCTCGCTGATCGGGATCATCCTGCTGATCGGCATCGTGAAGAAGAACGCCATCATGATGATCGACTTCGCCATCGCCGCCGAGCGCGAGCACGGCCTGGAGCCGCACGCCGCTATTCGCCAAGCGGCGATCACCCGCTTCCGGCCGATCATGATGACCACCTTCGCCGCCATCCTCGGCGCCGCGCCGCTGGCGATCGGCTGGGGCGAGGGCGCGGAACTCCGCCAACCGCTCGGGGTGACGATCATCGGCGGCCTGCTGGTCAGCCAGCTGATCACCCTGCTGACCACACCGGTGATTTACCTCTACCTCGACCGACTGTCCCTCCGTCACCGGCCCCGGCGCCGCCTCTCCGGCGCTCCTGCCCCCGCGTACTGAAGAGCCGTCCGATGACCAGAACCCGCACCCTGACCCTCTCCGCCCTCCTGCTCGCCGGCGTCGGCGGCTGCATGGTCGGTCCCAACTACAAGCGTCCTGCGACGCCGACGCCGCCGGCCTACAAGGAAGCTGACGGCTGGGCGCCCGCTCAACCGTCGGACGCCGCCGACCGCAAGGACTGGTGGAAGGCGTTCGGCGATCCCACGCTCGACGACCTAGAATCCAAGGTCGAAACCTCCAACCAGACCCTGGCCGCGGCCGAGGCAGCCTACCGGGAGGCCCACGCCCTGGTGGCGCAGGATCGGGCCGCCCTCTTCCCGACCGTCAGCCTCGGCGCCAGCGTCACACAATCGGGCGGCGGCAGCGCATCGACCGGCGGCGGCGCCACGCACACGATCTATGAGCCGACGCTCGGCGCCACGTGGGCGCCGGACCTGTGGGGCGCGGTGAGGCGCCAGGTCAACAACGCCAAAGCCTCCGCCCAGGCCAGCGCCGCCCTGGTCGCCAACGCGCGCCTGTCGGCCGAGACCGAACTGGCCGACGACTACATCAACCTGCGCGAACTCGACGAACAAAAGCGCCTCTACGACGCCACCGTGGCCGCCTTCGCCCGGACGCTGGCGATCACCAAAAACAAGTACGCCGTCGGCAACGCCGCCCGCAGCGACGTGCTGACGGCGCAGACCCAGCTCGAGAGCGCCAAGGTCACGGACGCCGATGTGGATCGTCAGCGGGCGCTGATGGAGCACGCCATCGCCATCCTGATCGGCGAACCGCCGGCGTCACTGACCCTGGCGTCCGGACCGTGGAGCCTCAGCCTGCCGGAGATTCCGGCCACGTTGCCCTCGACGCTGCTGCAACGCCGGCCTGACGTCGCCAACGCCGAACGCAGCGCCGCCGCCGCTAACGAGCTGATCGGCGTCGCCGTCGCCGCCTACTACCCCACACTCGACCTATCGGCCGACGCCGGCTTCGCCTCGAACGCGCTCTCCAATCTGTTCAACGCCTCCCACAGCTTCTGGTCTCTTGGCGCGAGTGCGAGCGAGACGATCTTCGACGCTGGCGCTCGTCACGCCAAGGTGCAGGGCGCGCGCGCCGCGTTCGACGAGGCGGTGGCTAATTATCGCCAGACCGTGCTCACCGCCTTCCAACAGGTTGAGGACAACCTGACCGCCCAACGTGTCTATGGAACCGAGGAGCCCCTGGCGAAAGCGGCATCTGACGACGCCAACGCCAACGTCACCATCACCATCAATGAGTATCGCGCCGGCACGGTGGACTTCACCACCGTCGCCACCGCACAGGCGACCGCGCTGCAGGATCAGAACACTCTGGTCCAGCTGCAGGCCAGCCGACTGGCCACCGCGGTCACCTTGATCGAGGCGCTTGGCGGCGGCTGGACGACTAAGGATCTCCCGAAGAGCTGACCGCCGGACTCGCATTTTTGTGGAAGGCGGCCTCGGCGCCTAGATGAGTCTAAAGGAGACTCCCATGAGCCTTAATGTGACGGGCAAGACGGCCGACGCCCACTGGCGCACCGAGATCGACGCCGCCGGCCACACGCTCGTCGCTGACGAGCCGGCCTCGCTTGGCGGCGCCGACGCCGGCCCCGAGCCGTTCGCCCTGGTGCTGGCGGGACTGGCGGCCTGCACTGTGACGACCCTGCGCATGTACGCCGAGCACAAGGGTTGGGATGGTGTGCAGGCGAGCGTCACCCTGCAGCTTGACAAGGGCGAAGGCGACCGACGCTCGATCAGGCGTAAGGTGTCCGTGGCAGGCGCGCCGGACGAGGCGGCGCTGACGCGTCTGCGCGACATTGTCGAGCGCACCCCGGTGACCCTGGCTCTCAAGGCCGGGTTCGACATCCTCACGCACCTGGAGACGGCGCGCGACGCGGACGACGCCCGACTCGACGAGGCGCTCGAAGAGACCTTCCCAGCCAGCGATCCCATCGCGCCCTGAGGTGGCTCACGGCGCCTCGACGCTACAGGTTGCGGTCGACCCTTCGCCTGTGGACCGGGCGCTCTGCAGCTTGACCCCGTCGACGACGATCTCGCAGGCGACGCCGCCGCGCGGACCCATGGCTTGCGCCTGGATCAACAACAGCGAGTGCGAGACGGCCAGGAACGGCAGGACAAAGGGCGGCTTGACCAGGCGCTGCTCGGTCTCGCCGTAGGCGTTCGTCGAAGTGATATCGACCGCGTTGGCGGGGCTAGTGACGATATAGGTCACGTGACGCTTCATCGGATCGCAGGCGGCGAGCAGCGCCAGACTGGCGAAGACGGCCAACCGCTTAACGGACAAGACGAATCATTCCCGTCCCCCGACTCGGCGGCGCTTAAATCGGCCTGGAGACCCTCAAACCGTCAAGCAGAGTTTGAAACGCCGCCGCATGCGCCAGGCCGACGGTGCGCGGGTCCGTGCTCGAGGCGCAGGCCGCGGCCGCCTCACTCGCCGCGCCCAGCAGCAGCCGGCCAAGGGGCTCGACAGGCTGCGCCGGGAGCAAGCCTTGTTCGATCGCGGCGGTCAGTCCGGCTGGGATCATGCGACCGAAGTGTTCCGCATCGATTTCTCGCCATCGCTGCCAGCCGAGCACCGCCGGGCCGTCGATCAGCATGATCTGCCGGTAGGGCGAACCCGAGCAGATCTCGAAATAGGCCCGCGTGCCCACCACCATGGCGTCAAGCGCGTCCCTGGCTCCTGCCCCGCTGCGCACCACCTCCGTCACCAGCTGCGCCGACACCTGTTCGAACACCGCCTCGAACAGATCCTCCTTGGCAGTAAAGTGATGATAGACGGCCCCCTTCGCCACGCTGGCCGCGCGCGCGATGTCGTCCATGGTGGCTCCGCCGAAGCCCTGGTCGGCGAACAGCTGGCGGGCGGCTTCCACGATCGCATTGCGCGTGAGTTGGCTCCGTTCGGCCTGGCGCATGCTTTCTCCATTGATTTACCGACTCTCAGTCGGTAATAACCGACTTCAGGTCGGTTTATATCGCCCCGCATCGAACACCGCCAGGAGCCCTCAGCCATGCCAAGTCCCCACCGCATCCAGTCGTTTGTCGATACGGTCACATCCGGCGACTACGTCGGCGCCATCGAGCGTTTCTACACGCCGGCCGCCTCCATGCGCGAGAACATGGCCCCGCCCCGGGTCGGCCGGGACAGCCTGGTGGCCTGGGAGCGCGGCGTCATGGGCGCATTCGAGTCGATCGAGGCGGAATTGGTCGCTCCGCCGACGATCGCCGGCGACCATGTGGCGGTGCATTGGCGTTTCAGGTTCGCCCCGGCCGCCGGCCCGACGCGCGTGCTCGAGGAGATCGCCTGGCAGCGCTGGGATGGCGACTTCATCGCTGAGGAGCAATTCTTCTACGACCCGTCGCAGATCGCGGCTTAAGCGCTGGAACGAGCGGCAAGAATCGAAGTCGCGGCGCTCAGCCACTGAATAGCTAGTGCGTCGCCGGAGCAGCGCGAGCGCATGTCTAACTTGGCCCTATGTTCAGTCTCCGCGGTTCCGGATCAAGGGTCGCTCTCGGGCGTTAGCCCGATGGCCTAGGTCGGCTCGATCTGTCTGGCTGAGGGAACATCGTGCCCAATTTGGCGGCCTTTTCGGGCGACCCGAGCCCCCACGAGCCGCAGCCTGGTTGCGACGCCGACAGGTCCGAACCCACGCCCGAGCACATAGAGCAAACGGTCCAGGCGATCGCCCGACTGCACGCGGCTCACCATCTGCGCGCGACGCCGTTGCAGCGCGTTGTAGATCGGATGACGGCCATCGTCGCCAGTCCCGTCTTCATCGGCGGCGTCACCCTGGCCGTCCTGGCCTGGATCGGCCTGAACCTGGCGCTTCAGCTAGCGACCGGATGGCGGATCGACCCGCCCGGCTTTCCGCGCCTGCAGGGTCTCGGCGAACTGGCGGCGATCTACATCACGGCCCTGGTCTTGATGAGCCAGCGCCGCACGGACGAGCTTTCCGACCTGCGCGAGCAGCTGAGCCTCGAGCTGGCGATCATGACCGAGCAAAAGGTCGCCAAGTTGATCGCCCTCAGCGAGGAGATGCGGCGGGACAACCCGCAAGTCGCCGACCGCGTCGATCAGCAGGCCGAGGCCATGGCCAAGCCGGCCGATCCTCAGGCGGTGCTCGAGGCGTTCAAGGAAACCCACGAGGGGATGCTGGCCGAGCCTGTCGAAGGCGATGAATAATCTCGCCTCGACGGTGCTCAGTGACGCCGGGCTGCGGAACAATGTTCCAAAGCGTACGTTTGGGTTGAATGGGTAGCTGGACCATTGGTCCCGAAAATACCATCGGCGATCCGCGGATTTAATCCGACGTGGTCGGCCCATAAGCCGCTGTCATTTAAGTGTTTGAGAGAAGATTCCATGCCTCGCGACGCGCTGTCACGCCAAACATCTAATCGGATTCTCGCGGATCTCTCACAGTCTGATTTCGATTTGTTGGAGCCCGATTTGCAGGTGCTCGAGCTGCCGGTCCGCAAACGGCTGGAAATCCGCCACAGGCCGATCGACTACGTCTATTTCATCGAGAGCGGTCTAGCCTCCGTGGTCGCCAATGGGATGGGCGAACGTAGCGTCGAAGCCGGCATCGTCGGGCGTGAAGGCGTGACCGGGCTTGCGGTGATCATGGGTACGGACCGTTCACCGCTCGAGACCTTCATGCAGTTTGGCGGCAGCGGCCAACGCCTCGCGGCTGCCAAGCTGAAGGCGTGCATGGAGGCGAGCGTCACGCTTCGTCGCACGCTGCTCAACTACGGCCACGCCTTCTACATTCAGACGGCGTACACGGTCCTGGCGAACGCCCGCAGCAAGCTCGAGGACCGACTGTCACGCTGGCTGCTGATGGCGCACGATCGGGTAGACGGCGACAAACTGACCCTGACCCACGAGTTTCTCGCGATCATGCTGGGTGTCCGCCGACCCGGCGTCACGATCGCGCTCAAGTTCCTGGAGGCCCGCGGTCTCATACAGACCAGCCGTGGCGTCATCTCCATCGTCGATCGCAAGGGGCTCGAGGAGAGCGCCAACGGCGCCTATGGGACGGCCGAGGCCGAACTTCAGCGCCTGTCTGCCTGACCGGACACGGCTCTGTACGATTTTGAACCGAGTCCATTGTTGACGGCCTAGGGGGTCCCCTTCACGTTCCGGCCCCGGACCGGTTCAGTCCGTGGATGCTTGCCATGGATGTTACGACAAAACGTGCGCAGCTTCGCGGTGGGCCAATCGAACAAACGAGTGCGATCCTCCAAACCATGAGCGGGACGAAGTTTCGCGACGATAGCCCGGAGCGCCGGGCGCTCGATGCTCTCGCCGCCGCCGTCTATCTCATCGACGCCGAAGGAAAGATCACCTACTACAACGATGCGGCCGCCGCCTTGTGGGGACACCGGCCGGAGTTGGGCCGCACCTATTGGTGCGGATCGTGGAAGCTGCGCTGGCCCGACGGCCGCCCCCTCCCCCATGATCAGAGTCCGACGGCAGTCGCGCTCAAGGAGCGGCGGCCCGTCCTCGGACAGGAGGCGATCGCCGAGCGCCCTGACGGGACACTAGCGCCGATCATCGCCTACCCGACGCCTATTTTCGATGAGTCCGGCCAGTTGACCGGCGCCGTCTGCATGCTGATCGATATCAGTGATCGGCGAGATGCCGACCGCGCGGCGCAGCAGTTCAAGTCGCTCGTCGAGTCCGCCGAAGACGCGATCCTGTCGAAGGATCTCGATGGCGTCATCACCAGCTGGAACAAGGGCGCCGAACGGCTCTTCGGCTATGCGGCCGACGAGGTTATCGGCAAGTCCGTCACCATCCTGATCCCTGAGGACAGGCTCGACGAAGAGCCTGAGATATTAAGCCGCATCCGTCGCGGCGAGCGCGTCGAGCACTACGAAACGGTCCGTCTACGCAAGGATGGAAGTCACATCCATATCGGACTTACCGTCTCACCCATTCGCAACGCGGCGCAGCAGATCGTCGGCGCCTCCAAGGTGGCTCGGGATATCAGCGAGCGCCGCCAAGCCCTCGAGCAACAGCGGCTGCTGCTCCGTGAGATGGATCACCGGATCAAGAATCTGTTCACCCTGGCTGGCAGCATCGTGTCTCTCAGCGCCAGGGGGGCGGACACGACCAGCGAATTGGCGTCGGCCGTACAGGCCCGGCTGGCGGCGCTGGCAAGGGCCCATGTGCTGACCCTGCCGGTGATCTCCGGAGCCGAGCCTCCGGCGGGGTCGGCCACGACGCTACACACCCTGATCCGGGCGATTGCCGCGCCGTATGAGGACGAACAATCCGACGGTAGCCCGCGCTTCGTGATCACTGGTCCAGATGTGCCGGTCGTCGCCCGCTCCCTGGCCAGTCTGGCGTTGCTGCTGCACGAGTTCGCCACGAACGCCGCAAAATATGGCGCGCTTTCAACGCCCGGAGGACGGGTCGAGATCGCGTGTCGGGACGATTCTGAGACCTTTCATGTGACTTGGTCGGAAAGCGGCGGCCCGTCTGTTCGCGCTCCGGAGAGCGAAGGCTTCGGCAGCCTGCTCGGCCGCCTGACCGTCAAGGGCCAGTTAGACGGGGAAATCTCCCGCGACTGGCGGCCAGAGGGCCTAGTCATCCAACTGACGGTCAACCCCGAGCGCCTGACCAAATAAGCGAAGCGGGCTTTCCCACGGCGCCCAAGGCGCTCCAACTCAAACAGCTGGGCCCCGCCGAACCCTCCGCCCGCTGGCGGCGTTATCCAAGCACGAGAGGAGATCGCCATGCCCGCCAAGTCAGCCGCCCAGCAAAAGGCCGCCGGCGCCGCCTTGTCCGCCAAACGCGGCGAATCGCCGAAGAGCAAGCTCAAGGGCGCATCTAAACAAATGGAGAAGTCGATGAGCAAGGGCCAGCTGGAAGACCTCGCCCATACCAAGCGCAGGGGAAAGCCGGACCACGTCGCCAAATAGAGCGTGCGAAGAACAACGCTGTCCGAGCCGGAACCTTATGACTGGCGCTAGTTTCGCGGATCGTCGAGCAGATCGCGAATGCGCGCTGCCAGTTGGTCGAAAGTGAATGGCTTGGTGATAAGCCGCACGCCGGGATCGAGCCTGCCATGATGGACAATGGCGTTGCGTGAGTAGCCGGTGGCGTAGAGGACCTTGAGATCCGGCCTGAGCTGCAAGGCTTCGTCGGCCAGAATCCGCCCGCTCTTGCCTGGCAGCACGACGTCCGTGAACAAAACGTCGATGCGTGGCTCGGAACGAAGGATTTGTAGCGCCGCGGCGGCCTCTGCCGCCTGCAGCACCCGGTAGCCTAGCTCAGAGAGAATCGCGGTGGTGTATTCGCGGACGTCGTCGTGATCCTCCACGACCAGCACGGTCTCACCGGCGTCGGCGCCGTCAGCCCGGCGCGTCTCGTGCGGCTGAATTACGGGATCGTCGCCGTGATAGCGAGGGAAGTAGAGCCTGACCGTCGTCCCGCTCCCCTCCTCGCTATAGATGGACACATGCCCCCCTGATTGCTTGACGAAGCCGTAGACCGTGCTCAACCCGAGCCCGGTTCCGCGGCCGGCCTCCTTGGTGGTGAAGAAGGGTTCGAAGACGCGCGACAGTGTCTCGCGCGACATGCCGACACCTGTATCGCTGACGGCGATCACCACGTACTGCCCGGGGACCACTTCCGCGTCCGTCGCGGCGTAGGTCTCGTCGAGCTCGGTATTGGCGGTTTCGATGGTCAGCTTGCCGCCTTCCGGCATCGCATCGCGGGCATTGACGGCCAGATTCAGGACCGCGGTCGACAGCTGGTTCGGGTCGGCCTCGATCCGCCACAGCCGGGCCCCTTCGACCCACTCGAGCTCGACCTGTTCGCCCAGGGTTCCCTGCAGCAACTGGCTCATCTCGCGCAGGAGCGCATTGAGGTGCACGGGCCGGGGTTCGAGCGGCTGACGGCGAGAAAAGGCCAGCAGTCGACTGGTTAGGCTGACGGCGCGCTGAGCGCCTTGCAGCGCCATGTCGGTCGAGCGGCGTATCCGCGCCTGATCCTCGGGCCTGGCGCGACGGATCGTATCCAGTCCGCCGATGATCACCGTCAGCAGGTTGTTGAAGTCGTGCGCCACACCGCCGGTCAGTTGGCCAACCACTTCCATCTTCTGAGCCTGCCGCAGCGCCTCTTCCGTGCGCGCATGCTGTTCCACCTCGACGGCAATGCGCTGCTCGAGCGTGGCGTTGAGGTCTTCCAGCGCCCGGCGGGCCGCCGCCGCCTCGGTGACGTCGACGACCGCGCCGATCATCCGCCGCTTGCCGTCCGGCGTTTGGCGCATCTCGCCGCGCGCCAGCACCTCGCGCTCGCGCGCTGGCCCCTTCAGCCGGTAGGAAACCTCGTAGGGCTGTTCAGTTTCGACCGCGTGGTCGATGGCGATGCGCACGGCGGGCGCGTCGTCCGGGTGAACCCACGACAGAAAGTCGCGCACGCTGGTCTCGGTGACCACCCGGTGATCGGAGCCCGCTTCCGGCTCGAACGACCCCTCGATGATGAGCTGATCGCCCTCGACCTCCCAATCGAACACCGCGATCTTGCCGGTCGAGACCGCCAGCGCCAACCGGTCCTCGGAAGCGCGTCGGCGCTGCTCGCTGAGGAACAGGGCAAGATTCGCTTCCCGGCGGACTTCCGCCAGGCGGATATTGGCGCTGACGCGCGCCACCAATTCTCGGGCGGCAAACGGCTTGACGAGATAGTCGTCGACGCCAGCCTCCAGACCCTCGACCTCGGCCTCCTCGCCGGCCCGGGCCGAGAGCATGATCACCGGAATGCTGGCTGTCTCGGGGTGGCTTCGGACCGCGCGCAGAAGGCCAAATCCGTCGAGATTGGGCATCATGACGTCGGTGAGGATGAGGTCAGGACGGCGCTCCCGCAGAATCGCCAGGGCCACCTCGCCATCGGCCGCACCGATGACGGAGCAACCCTGGGCTTCCAGCAACCGGCGCACGTAGGCGCGCATGTCGGCGTTGTCGTCGGCCAGCAGCACAACCTTGCCGGTGAGGCCGCCAATTTCCCGTGGCGCTTCGCCCAGATTGGCCGCCGTCAGTTCCAGCGGCGGCGAAGCATCTGGCAGCCAGCGCCTGGCTTCCTGGGCGAACTCCGCTGCGTGTGCGCCCTGGGTGTTCCTGCCAGGGCCGGACGGCGTCACGCGATCGCTCGGCAGATGGGTTGATCCGAGCGGGATCGTCACCGTGAACGTCGTCCCCACACCGAGGGCGCTATCCACACAGATGCGGCCGCCATGCAGCCGCACCAGTTCATTCACCAGCGCCAGGCCGATGCCGCTGCCCTCGAAGCTGCGGCCTTTGGCGCCCTCCACGCGGTGGAATCGTTCGAAAAGCCTCGGAATCTCTGCGGCCGGGATGCCGATGCCGGTGTCGCGGACCTTCAGCGTCGCGTGGCCGTTGTCTTGATCGGCCTGCACGGCGACGTGAATGCCGCCCTTATGGGTGAACTTGAAGGCGTTGGAGATCAGGTTGAGGACCACCTTCTCCCACATCTCCCGATCGACGAAGACGGGCTCGCCGATCGGATCGCAGCGAACATCGAGGAACAGGCCGGCCATCTTGACCACCGACCGGAAGCTGGAAGCCAGATCGGCGGTGAACCCCGCCAACTCCACGGGTTCATATCGCGCCTCGGCGCGCCCGGCCTCGATGCGCGAGAAGTCCAGCAAGGTATTCACCAGACGCAGGAGGCGCGCGCTGTTGCGATGGGCGAGCTCGAGATGCGAGCGCACGTCGTCGGGCGGCAGTCCACCCGCGAGCGCCTCTTCCAGCGGCCCGAGCACCAGCGACAGGGGCGTGCGGAATTCGTGGCTGACATTGGAGAAGAAGGCGGTCTTGGCGCGATCGAGCTCGGCGAGCGCCTCGACCTGTTGGCGCTCCTGCTCATAGGCGTCGGCGCTGGCGAGCGCGGAGGACACTTGGCCCGCGATGAGGCCGAGAAAGCCCTTATAGCCGTCGTCGAACAGGCGATATGGATTGAGACCGACCACCAGAACCCCAGCCCGGCCGACGTCGCCAGCCGGCGTCACCGGCAGAAGGGCGGCCCGCGTCGATGGCCGGTCCCACGCTCCGATCGGCGCCACGCCAAGGCGAGACGGGAGGTCTTCCACCAGCAGCATCTCGTGGTCGGCCATCACCGCCGCGATCGGCCATGGAGTCTCGCCCGCCAAGGGCAGGGACTGCGGGACTTGAACACCGGCCAGCCCAACGCAGGCCAACAGATCGGCAACCTCGGCGTCGGGTTCGGCCATATAGAGCAGTGCGAAGGTAAGGTCGCGCGGGTTCGTGGTCAGCGCCTCAACCGCGCGGAGCGACGCTTCCTGCCAGCTACGCGCATCGACGGTTTGCGCCGCGAGCTCGCGCAGCAAGGACAGCTGCCGCTCTCCGATCACCCGCTGCGTATCGTCGGTGTTCGCGCAGATGATCCCGCCGGGTCTGCCCTCGTCGTCGGGAATCGG
>Ga0302311_10005978_pt1 | contig 12723 bp, 14 predicted proteins | sample III_Palsa_N1_3_FD_200449 | JGI IMG/M metagenome (GOLD analysis project Ga0302311, IMG submission 200449) | Peat permafrost microbial communities from Stordalen Mire near Abisko, Sweden - III_Palsa_N1_3 | ecosystem: Environmental > Terrestrial > Soil > Palsa > Peat permafrost | place: Sweden... | reverse complement strand
GTCGGATGAGGCACGAGTGTCGGATGAGGCACGCGGTGCATCATCCGACGGAGGCCGTGACGTCCTGGCCCAGGCGGCGGCCAACGTGGCCGGCGCCTTCTTCCAGGCCCTTCCCGTCGGCGGCTCGCTCTCACGTACCGGGGTCAGCGTCGCGGCCGGAGCCCGCAGCCGCTGGGCCGGCGTCCTGTCCGGAGCACTGATGGCTCTGGCGGTTTACGCCATGGGAGGTGTGACCGGCCACATCCCCCTGCCCGCCATCGGCGCCCTGCTCATCATCGTCGGAGGCAAGCTGATCTGGGGCCGGGCCTCACAGATCCGAGCCGTCCGGGTGCTGGGGCCGGCGGATTCCATGGTGATAGTGCTGACGTTCCTGGCCACCACCGAATTCTCACTGCCGCAGGCGCTCCTGGTCGGCCTCGCGCTGTCCCTGGCTCGCCGCCTGACAGCAGCCCGACGCCGACGCCCGGAGTTGGCCACCACCGTGGCCGGAATGTCACCCCCGCGCTGACGTCCCAACTCCCGGGGGCACCAAACCATTCACGGCAGACCGCGGATGGGGCAGCCCGGGCGGAAGCCCGTGATCCATTTGGATCTGCTTCCGATTATATCGCTAACAGATATATAGTGGGGACTGGCCCCGCCACCCGTGCGGGACCCGCATCAGAGAGCCTTCGGCGCCTGCCTTTGGGAGGAGGAAGTCATGGCCCTGCCAGACTCCGACCTTCGCCGCCCTCACGGTTGGGCGCTGTTCACCTGGGAGCGCCCGCGCCCCGACCTGGTCCGCACCCGGCCCTGGGCCTGGCGGCTGGCCGTGGCCACGGTCTGCTTCGGCGCCTTCATGGGTCAACTCGACGCCAGCATCGTCACCCTCACCTACCAGGCCCTGCGCGGCCAGTTCCACACCTCACTGGCCGCCGTCCAGTGGGTATCCCTGGCCTACATGCTCGCCCTGGTCGCGCTGCTCATCCCGGTCGGCCGCCTGTCCGACGCCCACGGCCGCAAGCTGATGTACCTCTACGGCTTCGCACTGTTCACCGCCGCCTCCGCCGCCTGCGGACTCGCCCCCACCCTGAGCCTGCTGATCGTCTTCCGAGTGGTCCAGGCCGCCGGCGCGGCCATGCTCCAGGCCAACAGCGTCGCCCTGGTCACCACCAGCGCCCCACCTGACAAGATGCGCACCGCACTGGGCATGCAGGCCGCCGGACAGGCCATCGGCCTGGCCCTCGGCCCCACCATCGGCGGGGCGCTGGTCGACACCATCGGCTGGCGCTGGGTCTTCGGCATCAACGTCCCCGTCGGCATCATCGCCCTGATCGCCGGCCACTACCTGCTCCCACGCACCCGCCAGCGCACGGTCGGCAACCGGATCGACCTGCCCGGGCCACTGCTCCTGGCCACCGCCACCACCGCGCTCCTCCTGGCACTGTCCGTGGCCTCCGGGCTGGGCCTGCCGCAATGGGCCACCGCCGTCCTGCTCGTCCTCGCCCTGGCCGCCGGCTGGGCATTCGCCCACCGCCAGACCCGAACCACGAACCCGCTGGTGGACCTGGCCCTGCTGCGCGGCGGTGGGATATCACCAGGCCTGCTCGGCGGGCTGTGCGCCTACCTTGTCCTGTTCGGCCCCCTGGTACTGGTCCCGATCGCCCTCGCCCGCCAAGGCATAGGAGCTCTGACCTCCGGCGTGATCCTCACCGCGCTGCCCGCCGGCTTCGCGGTCGCCGCCACCGCGGCCGACCGGATTCTGCCCCCGCGATGGGGAAACCGCGCCCGCAGCCGCGCCGGAGCCCTCGGCTGCGTACTCGCGCTGGGCCTGATGACACTGCTGCCGTTCAAGGAAGCACTCCTGCCCGCGCCCCTCGCCCTCCTCGGCCTGGCCCTGGGAGTCTTCCTGCCCGCCAACAACACCGCCGTGATGCGAGCCATACCCACGGCCGCCTCCGGCACCGGCGGAGGCATGGTCAACATGACCCGCGGACTGGGCACCGCCCTCGGCGTCGCCGCCGTCACCCTCACCCTGCACCTGGCACCCGGGACCGGCGGCATCACCGCCGCCTTCGCCGTCCTGGCCGCCTCCGCCCTGCTCGCCCTCGCCACCGTAGCCCGCCGCGCCGCACCCGACAGCGCCAGCACAGACAGCGGCCAGCAGCACACTCCCATGGACCTGTAACGAGCGGCGCTGCCCCCACCGCAAGCCTCGGACGGGACACATCCTGCTCGTCGGCTGAGTCCCAGGATCTCCGGCGACCCTGCTCCATCCTTGCTGCCTGGAATCGGGCTGGAGTCGGGGACCACGCTGCTGGATGCGCAGCGTGGAACAGAACTCTCCGTCGTACAGGCCCGTCGGCGAAGGAGTTTTCGAGGCGAGTCCTTCGGCGGTATGTGATGTGTCCATGCGTTGACGTGGTGGCGGGGCTTCCAATCGCGCCGCACCAGTTCGTGGTGATGATTGAGATCGGGGGAAGGCGAGAGGACGTCCCTGCTATTCGGCGCGGATCGGGGTGACGGCGGCCAGCCGGAACCCCCAGCGGGCACAAGAGCGAGATGGGGTACGGCGATGACAGCGACCAACCCGATGCAACTTGGCATGGTGGGTCTGGGGCGTATGGGTGCGAACATCGTGCGCCGACTGATGCGCGACGGCCACTCCTGCGTGGTCTTCGACGTGGACCAGGAGGCCGTCAAGGCACTGGAGGCCGAGGGCGCCACGGGTGCGAGCTCGTTGGAGGACCTCGTCGGCAAGCTCAGCCATCCCCGGGCTGCCTGGGTGATGGTGCCGGCCGGTGACATCACCGGCGGGACCATCGAGGACCTCGCTGCGTTCATGGAGTCGGGGGACACGATCGTCGATGGCGGTAACTCCTACTACCGCGATGACATCCGCCGTGCCGCCACCCTGGCTGAACGGGGCATCGACCTGATCGACTGCGGCACCAGCGGCGGTATCTGGGGCGTGGACCGGGGCTACTGCCTGATGCTGGGTGGGACCGAGGAGTCTGTGGAGCGCCTTCGGCCGGTCTTCGCGAGCATCGCGCCCGGGATCGACTCCGCTGCCCGCACCCCCGGGCGGACCGGTGAGCCCGACCCCAGTGAGCAGGGCTTTCTGCACTGCGGCTCCCACGGGGCCGGGCACTTCGTGAAGATGGTCCACAACGGCATCGAGTACGGAATGATGGCTTCCCTGGCGGAGGGCCTGAACATCCTCAAGCACGCCGACGCCGGAAAGCAGGTCGCGGCCGGGGACGCCGAGACCGCGCCGATGGAGCAGCCCGAGTTCTACCGCTTCGACATCGACACCACCGCCGTGAGCGAGGTTTGGCGACGCGGCAGCGTCATCGAGTCCTGGCTGCTGGACCTCACGGCCACCGCCCTGTACGAGTCCCCGGAACTGGAGAGCTTCACCGGCCGAGTCTCGGACTCCGGAGAGGGGCGTTGGACATCGATCGCTGCCATCGACGAGGGCGTCCCCGCTCCGGTCCTGACCACCGCGCTTTACTCGCGCTTCGCCTCCCAGGGCAACGACGACTTCGCCGACAAGGCACTGTCCGCCATGCGCAAGGGCTTCGGCGGCCACGCCGAGAAGACCTGAACCCCTCCGCGCCCCGGGGACACCCATGCACGCACTACCCCACGCACTGGCCCCTGCCGGCTCAGTGGCCTGAGAAATCGCCCGGGTGCTGATCCACGGCTTTGCCCTGTCCGTCGTCGTGCGGGCGGACGTCCGCAGATCCACGATCAGCAGGCTGCTGGGAGACGACGGGCGCGGATCACTTTCATCGGACGGCGGCACGACCCGGGGACGCCCTCAGCGCTCATCCTGCGGTCCCCTGGCATGCGCAAGGTCTGGTGCACCAACCTGGCCGTCGCTGCTATTGGACTCTACTGGACCAGCATGGAGCGGCGGTCGGCCTTCGTCGGCGTGTATCAGGCTTTCGTTGCTGGTGGTGTGGTGTGGTTGGGCTCGATGGAAACCCTGATGGAGGGGCCCCGGTGCTCGGGTGCGGCTGATCGCCGGGGTAACGCGCTGGAAGGGTGGATGGACGCGGTCGCTGGTGGCGATCGGGAGGCGTTCGGCGCCTTGTACTGCGTGCTCTTCCCTCTGGCGCGCACGGTGGTGCTACGCGTGGTGCGTGATCTCGCGCAGGCCGAGGAGGTGGCCCCGGAGGTCATAGTCGAGGTGTGGAGCAAGGCTGACCGCTACTGCTGCGAGCGGGGCAGTGTCTGCGGTCGGGTCACGAGGATTGCCCAACGGCGCGCAGTGGACCGCCTGCGTCAGTACGGGGCGCAGGTCCGGCGTGAGCAGCGCGTGGCGGGCTTGGCGCGACCGGTCGCGCATGACAGCGTTGTGGATTGTGTAGAGCACCTCTTGGAACATGAGCAGGTACGCCGCAGCCTGGGCAGACTGACGGAACTCCAGGGCGAGGCGATCGCGAAGACACGAATCCGAGACGGACTGGTGCGTCTGCGTCTGGAACTGGACCGATGATGAGGTGGGGGGCTGCGCAGCCGTCGCCTCCGGAAGCCGGCTACCAAGGCTCTCTGCAGAGGACCCGCGATGAGTTGACGGTGGTCCTGGAACGCGTTCGGCAGCTGACGGGCGACTGGGAACCCTCACGGAGGGTTTACCCCTGCGAGGAGAATCCCTATCCGATCATCCGCGCCAACCTCAGAGCCGCTTTGGCTCACCTGTACCAGGCCGAGGCCGAAGAGCCGTGATGACCCATCCGATTCAGATCCAACAGGTGGATTGGACAGAAGGACGATCCTTGGGAAAACGCCGCCCCGGACCTCGACGTGGCAGAAGTAGTTGTCATGTTAGGTGTCCGATCAGGACACAGCTTTTCATGACCTCTCCTCAGCAAACCAGTCTCCCTGACAGGGTGGTGCCCTGAGCGACGGCATTGCGAGGTGGAGCGGGCCTGGGTCAGTTCGTTGGAACTGCGTGCTCGGCGGCGCAGGAGTCCTTGGGGCTGGCGGTACACCGTGACACCTTCATCATGACCACTCGGCACCGCCACCGCGCTCGGCCACGGCAGCGTCGAGATTGCCGCGAACCCTCCTCGTGAGCGGATGCTCCTCGCCCCAGCACCCGCACCGTGTCGACCGAGGTCCGCTCGAACAGGGGGATCGCCCGGGCAAGGTCCCCCGCCGAGAAGTAGGCGTGGGCGAGGTCGTGGCGGGAGGAGAGAGCGTGGGGGTGGTCGGCGCCCAGCACCCGCACCTGATCGGTGAGAGCCCGCTCGTACATGGGGATGGCGCGGCCTGGATCCCCCGCCGACCGGTAGGCACCGGCGAGGTTGTTGCGGGAAGTGAGGGTGTCGGGGTGGTCAGTGCCCAGCACCCGCACCCGGACGGCAAGGTCGCGGTGCAGGTACGCAAGGGCGCGTGCGGACTGGCCTTGGTTGTCGAGGAACGCGCCGGTGCGGCTGAGGATGTCGGTGGTGGTGTCGGGGCTGGTGTGGTCGGTGAGGGCGTTGACGTGGGGGAGCAGGGTGCGCCAGGTGGGCCAGATGTCGGGGGTGTTCCAGTCCTCGGACAGGGCGGTGCGAAGGGCGGTTGTGGCGCTCTCCCTGGCGTGGTCGATGAGGTGGGGGGTGCGGTGGGGGTCGTCGATGGGGTCGGGGGTGCGGGCGAGGGCCTGGACGAGGCGGTGGACGGCCAGGGTGCCACTGCCCGGGTGTAGGTTCGCGTTTCTGACGTCCCTTTCTCATGGGCCGTTGAGGGACACGGCGGGGGTCGCCTTCGAGGACGTACCACCGGTACGTGGCTTTCCGTCGTACCAGGGCCAGCGCCGGCCAGCGCGGCCCGGGACCTGCCGCCCGGGCTCACTACAGGTAGCCGTCACCCGCGGGTGGCTGGGGCTTGATCTCGGCCGCCGCCTGCACTGTCGATGCGGAACAGGACGGCCAGGGTGGTGCTGGAGGGGACGAGTAGGCTGGGCGCCGACAGATCCAGCGAAAGGGTGAACGCATGTCCAGCGCGACTATGTTCAGCGTCTACGGACGAATGACCGCACTGCCTGGACGACGCGACGAGCTGATCGCCTTGCTCCATGAAGGATTCCGAGCTGGCGGCGATGACGGCGGGTTGCTGACCTACAGCATCAACACGGCACCTGAGGACCCGGACACGATTTGGCTGACGCAGTTGTGGACCGATAGGGAAGCACACGACGTCACCACCCGTTCCGAAGCGGTCGCAACGGTGACACAGCGCCTTCCTCCGCTCCTGGCCAAGCGACCCGAAGGCTCCTACGGCCATGCCGTCTACGTTCACGGCCGAACGACTGCGTGACGAGGAACAATCGAGGGACCATCGACTGCTACCAAGCACCGATTCTGGATGCTCGGCTACGGGATGAAGTGATTGGGCTCCACCAGCCCCGGCCGGATGACCTGCCCACGGAGTCCGCCGATGCGGTTGAGATCGCCACGTTCCTTACCGCGCACCTCGGTTGGAGCGTGTTGCCCCAGGAATCGCCACGACCAACCACAGCACCACCTCTGGGCGACCACGGGCAGCCTGACCAACGAGCAAAACGGCTGAACTGACCTTCATACCGTCAAGACTTCCGCGAACGCCATGTCGTTTGAGAACGCTGAGGGCAACGTTCTCAAACGACATGGCGTTCCAGCAGGTCAGCAGCCCTCCATCCGCCAGATGGACAGCGACAGGACACGGGGTGCTGATCCTCGCCTCGCCGAAGGTAGTGGCGCTCGTCGACGAGATGTTGGGAGACGCCTCTGCTGGTCAAAGGCGGCACAGTACTTGGTTGGTGGCTTTGAGGAGTCGGCTCAGTGGGCATCCGGGTTGATCGGCCAGGATGGGGGCGGTGCGCCACACGTCGAGGAAGACCTGCTCGGTGGCTCTGTGTGCGTCGGCGTCGTTGTCGTACGTGCCGCGGGCGGTGCGCCAGACCGTGGGTGCGAGCATGTCGTACAGGGTGGCGAACGCTACTCGATCCCCGTGTGCGGTCCTTCCCAGCAGGTCGCCGATGTGTTCGGCGAGTGCGGATGGCGCCGATCCGGGGGTGTGTCGCCCGCTTACGTCGGTGCTCAGCTCCGGCGCGCGGGGGAGCGATGTTGCTGCGGTCTGCTTGGTGGTGGACACCGGTACTCCTGGACGTCTCGAACGCGGTGCAGCCAGGGTCCGGGGCAGCGATTCGGCACCGCGAAGGAGTACACGATCCGCGTGAGCGGAATTGACCGCGTTCCGGGCGCAGCGCCGCTATAACCACCTTAGCGCCGCATTCCGCCCACGGCGCTCAGTCACCACCGTGCGGGCGGGTCGAAGCTCCGTCGGCGGTCTTCCAGCATCGGCCGCTTCGCGCTGGCAGGGCGGGCCGGAGGCGGCCGTAGCACTACGCCGCGGGGCGTGCGGGGGATGCTGTTCCCGAGTGGAGGGGGTCGATATGCTTCGGGGAACGCCCCAGACCTCGGCGGGACCTGCTCGACCCCGACAGCTTGGGGGCGGGCGCTGGGTGCTGCCTGCGGGCCCCGGCGTGCCGGCTCCCTGGACTCAGCAGGAACCGAGGCGCTCATGCCTGCCCAGCCCGCCCTCGTCCTTGGTCGTACCGACCAGGGCGACCACACGATGGTCACGATGACCGGCGAGATCGACATGGACAGCCTGCCCGCGCTGCGGGCCCTGATAGAGGACTGCTTGCGCGACGGCATCCGCGTGATCGACGTGGACGTGTCCGCGCTGACCTTCTGCGACGTCACCGGTCTGAACTTCTTCCTCGCCGCCCAGTACCGCACCCTGGGCGCGGGCGCCGAACTGCACCTGCACGACCCCGGACCGTTCGTGATCCGCCTCCTGGACCTGACCGGGACCCGCGCCCACCTCACCGAGTCCCCGATCGCACCCGGGCGGGAGGCGATGCGTCGACGCGGTCCTGATGGGCTGAGCCTTGCCCGACCCTGGGCTGGCGGGACGCGAGCGGGTGTGCCGCTGTCACGGCTGTGCCGGGGGTGGGGTGGGCATCACCTTCGGTAGGAACGGGTTGGGAGGCGCGGGCGCGGGCGCGGAGACACGACCTCTCGGCGCTGCCGACTAGCGCGCACGCGGCCCCGCAGGGAGCGCGGCCACCTGCGGTGGGCGCGATACGGTGATCGCAGTGGTCGGGGTTCCCGACCTGACCTCGCCGAGCCTGTTACAGGACATCACCGGGGCCCTGCGGCACCCGGGAGCGTTCGATGACCAGCGCCCCACCCGCCCTCACGTTTCGCTACCCAGGCCCGGACCGGGTAGGCCCGGCCCCGACGGGTAGACGACTGTTCACCATCACCAGCCCGCGCAGCAGCCACCCCGCTGCTGACCCGGCCGGTACCGCCGCAGCACCGCCTGGATTGGACGCCTGGTGATCAGCGACCGCATGGCCCAGGTCCTACGGCTGCTCTACGGCGCGGACCAATCCCACGGTGTCCCCGACGTCACCACGGCCGGCGCGCTGGCCCTGGGCGTGGACGGCCTGTCGGTCTCCCTGGTGACCGGGGGCGACCAGACGGAGCTGCTGTGGAGTTCGCACGGGGCGGCACGCCGATTCGAGGACCTGCAGTTCACCCTCGGTGAGGGACCAGGGCCAGACGCGGTGCGCGGCGGGGCGATGGTGCTGGTGCCGGATCTGGCACTGGTGCGGCACCAGCGCTGGCCCGCGTTGACCATGGAGGCTCCCGATCTGGCGGCCCGCGCGGTGTTCTGCTTCCCGATGGGCATCGGCGCGATCCGCACAGGAGTTCTGACCGCGGTGCACCTGGTTCCGGGACCGCTGACCGACGAGCAGATCACAGACGCCCAGGTCCTGGCCTCCGCGCTGACCGCCCGCGCCCTGGACACAGGCGGGCCACACCGTGACGGCGTGGACTCCCCGCACACCCTGGTGAATGCTGTCGTGCACCAGGCCACCGGCATGGTCAGCGTCCAACTCGACGTTCCCCTGCCCCAAGCCCTGCTGCGGCTGCGTGCTCATGCCTACGGCAGCGGCCGCTCCCTCACCGACATCTCCCAGGACGTCGTCGCGCGACGGCTGCGCCTGGACAACACTGGCAACGGGAACGGCACACCGGTGCCCGTCTCAGACAAGGACTGATCGCCATGACCCGCGAACAGCAGCTCACCCAGGTCTTCGTGGAAGTCGCCGACTCCCTGATCGACGACTTCGACCTGATCGACTTCCTTCAGCAACTGTCCGAGCGCTGCGTGGAACTGTTGGACGTGGCCGCCTGCGGGGTCCTACTGGCCGACGAGCGCGACGTCCTGCAGGTGCTTGCGGCCTCGGACGAGCACGCCCGGCTGCTGGAGCTGTTCGCCCTGCAACACGACCAGGGCCCCTGCGTGGACTGCTACCAGAGCGGCCAGCCGCGCACCAACGTCAACCTCGCAGACCCGGACACCGCCCGCAGGTGGGCGCAGTTCACCCCCGCCGCCCGCCTGTGCGGCTTCGTTGCGACCAACGCGATCCCGCTTCGGCTGCGCGGCCGGGTCATCGGCGTCCTGGGCCTGTTCCAGACCGAAGACCGACCGCTCGGCGACGCCGACATCACCTTGGCCCAGGCCATCGCGGACGTGGCCACCATCGCCATCCTCCAGCAGCGCACCCTGGCCCACAGCGAGCTGGAGCGCGGACAACTCCAGTACGCACTCACCAGCCGCATCGTCCTGGAACAGGTCAAGGGCATCCTCGCCGAGCGCTGGCAGGTCACCACCGATGAAGCCTTCACCGCCTTCCGCATCTACGCCCGCTCCCACCACCACCAGCTCGCCCGCCTGGCCCGGCAGATCACCGACGGCGAGTTCGACACCGACCAGATCCCCCGTGCACCCGACCCCCGGCCACACCGGTGACCCGACAGACACCCTGGGGGGAAGACCAGCCCGGACTCCGACGGTCGGCATGCCAGCGGGGGGTGCCCGGCCTGCCGGGCTGCTTCGCCGGTATCCGCTCCCACCCGTTCACCGTCGCCGCTACTGTCCAGCCCGACATGTGATCGCGGGCTGTGTCGAAGGGGGTGAACAGCGGGGCGGGATCTGAGCCTGGGTATGGTGGGAGGTCATCCGCTCAGAATGGACCCGTCCCAGATCACTCGCTGGAGTATCCAGCGACTCGTCACATGTGCTGGCCCATTCCCCGCAGCCTGCCAGCAGACCGCTCTGCGAGCCTGGCTCATCTCAGAGCTATGGGTGGGAAAGCCCAGGTCAGCGGCCTGTGGGATTTCGTTTTCAGGAGGGTGCCGGTGCTGACCCAAGTGGGCCCGCGCCGGCTTCCGCGTGCTCGGCACCGGGGAGAGGATCGGCTGGCGCGCAGGCAGGGCCCTTCTCTGTGAATCACCAGGGCTCTTTGGGCAGGTTGTTCGGGCCGCCGCGCGAGCGGAAGCGAGTTCCAGCGCTGGTGAGCAGGCTGCGCACGCTCGCGTAGGATTGTTCGGTCTCCTCGGCTAGGTCTCGAACCGAGGCACCTGCGTCACAGCGGGCCTTCAGTTCGACCGCCGGCGTTCACGCTCCGCGCGTGTCGCACGGCGGCGAGGAACCGCATGGGGAGCCATGTGACGATCCTCTCGAAGTGGCATCGGAGCCACCATGATTGCGCGGGTCAACGGGATCGGTCTCGCCCTCGATGGGGTCGCCCCCGTTGGTGAAGTAGTGCCAGTACCTTGGTTACCCGTCCAGTACGCGCCCCCACGGCCACGAGCGGCACCGGATGAGTTGGTGTCGTTGCCAGTTGTCGGCTTGTCCGAGGACAACCTGACAGAGAAGACCACGATGTCGGTAGTTACCAGACCAGCCTGATTCGGTACCTGGGCCTGGACTTGGGGCTCGGGTGGGCGTGCCGGTGCTGGTGGCGATCGGTGAGCACGATCCGCCGACCACGACCGCCCTCAACCGAAAGGCGGCGGGTCACTGCACGGACGCCCGGTTCACCACCATCAGGGACGCGGACCCCCTGATCCAACTTGAACGCCCGGCTGAGGTCGTGGACCTGGTCACCCGTTTCCTGCCTGACCGACTGCTGGATGGCCTCGACTACTGCAACCCGATCGACTACCTAGGGCTCCGGCTCGGACCCGGGCCCGGAACGACAAGGGCGACTGTAATGGGACAGGCATTGCCAAACTCGTTCACTCGTGTTCCTATCTAGCTGTCACACAGTCGCATCACGTGCCTCGGCGGTCACCGCGGAACATCCAGGCACCGGAGACATGCGCTTCCTGACAGCACGGTCCTCTGGTTCCCCATGAGCACGTCCTGCCAACGAGTGTGCGATGCCACAGAATTTCTTCGAGCCACGCAGCCCTGTCAACCGGGTGCCTCCCGCCGGGATGGCGCCAGGGCTGGAGCCGCCACGCCGTCTGGCGGACAGCACCGACCAGGACCAGCGGACGGAGGCAGCGTCGGCTGATCCGGCTCCGTCCGAAACGGTGTGGACCGGGCGGGGCGAGCCGTCATGGATGCGCGTGTACTGGAACACGCTGCGCTCCTTCATCCGAAGACGCGTCGGCCTGGGCCCCAAGCCGTCGCGGATACCCGGCCAGCGGATACCCGATGAGCGGATACCCGACCGGCAGGTCCGCCGCCGGTCCGGCCCGATCGTCCTCGCCGCCGCCGTCATCGTGGTCGCACTGGCCGCCACCGCTGTTCTCGCGGACGTCGGCACACACCACCGGCCGGAATCCGTCGGCCGCCGCGCCGCCGCGGCTGATCCCGCCGCGGCCGTCCGCACCGCTGCGGCCCGGTGGATCGTCCAGAACATCGGCGCCGGGCACGTGGTCGCCTGTGACGCGGCCGTCTGCGGTGCGTTGACCGCGCTCGGTTTCCCCGCCTCCTCTCTGACCTGGGTGCAGAGCAGCGTCCAGGGCTTCCAGAGTGCTGACGTCGCTGTGCTCACCACGACCCTGGCGGCCCGCTTCGGGGCGACGCTGACTCCGCTGACCGCGCCCGAGCCGCTCGCCGTCTTCGGTACCGGAAACCAGACCATCACCATCACTGCCGTCGCCCACGCCGGACGGGCTGCGTACGCGCAGCAGATGGCCGCCGACCTGTCGGCGCGCAAGCTCGCCGGGGCGGCGCTGCTGGCCAACCACCGGATCAGCTTCGCTCCCCAGGCCCGGATCCTGCTCGCCCGGGGCCTGGTGGACCTGCGGGTATGCGCGCTGCTGGCCTTCGCCAGCAGCGGCCACACGCTGACCGTTCCCAGCTTCGGACCGGCCGTGCCCGGAGCCGGTCCCGACATTCCGTACAGCTCGCTGGAGATCACAGCCGTCGACCAGCAGCCCGCCACCGGCGGCTCTGCCGCGGCGGCCGCCCTGCGTGCCCTGGTCGCTGCCCAACGAGCGCCCTACCTGCCCCTCACCACCTCGCCGCTGCCCGGCAGCGCAGGCACTGCCGCCGCGCTGCTGTTGCGCTACGCCCAGCCCGCGCCCGTCGACCTGCTGGAGAACCCCGCTCCCTGAGCCGGACCCCCGCAGACCTCTCCAGGAAGGCCCCACCATGGCACGCCGCCTCCACCGACGTCTCCGCAGACCCGCCGCCGTCCTGCTCGTCACCGCCCTGAGCACGGTCGCCCTGGCCGGTCCGGCGGCCGCCGCCGTTCCCAGCACCACTGCCTGGTCCGGCGGCTGGCTGCGGCTGGCCCACTTCTCCCCGGGCACCCCGCCGGTGGACGTCTACCTCTACCCCTTCGGCGGCTCGAAGGCCGCGCTGGTACTCAAGCACGTCTCGTACGGCGAC
>Ga0302311_10005977_pt1 | contig 12723 bp, 8 predicted proteins | sample III_Palsa_N1_3_FD_200449 | JGI IMG/M metagenome (GOLD analysis project Ga0302311, IMG submission 200449) | Peat permafrost microbial communities from Stordalen Mire near Abisko, Sweden - III_Palsa_N1_3 | ecosystem: Environmental > Terrestrial > Soil > Palsa > Peat permafrost | place: Sweden... | reverse complement strand
TTCACTACGATGACAGTGAGATTGGCGCGATGCTGGACCGCGGTGGCAAGTTCCTGTGGGTACATTAGGAAGCAACCATCGCCCGCGAAGGCCACGACTTCCCGGGCCGGGTAGCGCAGTTTCGCGGCGATGGCAGCCGGAAACCCGTAGCCCATGGCGCCGCTGATCGGGGCCAGCTCTGTTCTGGGTTGCCGATACTGAAAGAACCGATGCACCCAGACGGTGTAGTTCCCCGCGCCGTTGGCGATGATGGCATCCTCCGTGAGGTTTTCGCTCAGCCACCCGACTACTGTCGCGAGGTCCACCTTTGTCGCTGCGGTCGTCGGGGTGGAGGCGGGGTCGCTGAAGGCGACGTACGCCGCGCGGGCTTCGCGCAAGCCTTGCTGGCGTCGCTCGCGCCCCGAAACCTCGAGCCCTTTCGTGGCGAGCCCGAAGTCCGCCAGTCCGCAGGCAATCGCCAGCGTCGGATGATAGACGCGGCCCAGTTCGTTGGGATCCGGATGGACATGCACCAGTGTCTGTCTTGGCGTCGGCGGCTCCAGCAGCGTATAGCCGCCGGTGGTGTTCTCACTCAGGCGCGAGCCTATGGCCACGAGCACATCGGAAGCGCGCAGCCGCTCGGCTAGGCTGGGGTCGACCCCGAGACCCAGATGACCGCAGTAATTGCCGTGCCGATTGTCGATGAGGTCCTGGCGGCGGAAACTGGACACGATGGCAAGGTCATTGCGCTCGGCAAAGTCCGTCAGCGCAGCGCAGCTTTGCCTGCTCCAGCCACTCCCGCCGATCACCAGCAGCGGCCGACTCGCGTCCGCCAGCAAGGTTAGGAGTTGTGCCAGATCCGCGGGGCGCGGCGCGGCCCCCGCGGCGACGGCGGGTTGCGAAGCCGGCGGCAAAGGTATTTGGGCCGATAGCATGTCCTCGGGCAGGGACAAGACCACCGGTCCGGGACGGCCAGACAGGGCGGTCTGGAAGGCGCGGGCGACGTACTCGGGAATTCTTGCCGCGTCGTCGATCTCGGCGACCCATTTCGCCAGCGGCGCGAACATTGCCCGGTAATCCACTTCCTGGAATCCCTCCCGATCCCGGGCGTCGCGGGCCACCTGGCCGATGAACAGGACCATAGGCGTGGAATCCTGGAAGGCCGTATGTATCCCGATCGAGGCGTGGGTGGCGCCGGGCCCGCGCGTCACGAAGCAGATTCCGGGCCGGCCGGTCAGCTTCCCATCTGCCTCGGCCATGTTCGCGGCAGCCCCCTCGTGTCTGGCGCTGACGAGCGCGATTTCTGGGACGTCATACAGCGCGTCCAATACCGGCAGGTAGCTCTCTCCGGGGACACAGTAGATCCGATCAACACCCTGATTTTTTAATGTAAAAACAAGGACTTGTCCTCCCGTCACCTGTCTGTCGCCCCAATTGTAGTGCTGGTTCAAGGCCACGCTCTTCTCCATTGCCCGCAAAGGATTGACGCCAAGAATACACAGCTGTATACAGGACCGAATTCAGCACGGGTATCAATTATGGATGCAGGGCTCGAGAGCGGCAGCGCGGTTGATCGCGTGTACCAGGAGGTCAAGACCCTGCTTACTACCTATGCCATCAAGCCGGGCACCAGGCTCAATGAGGGCGAGATTGCACGCAGCCTCGGCGTCAGCCGAACGCCACTGCGGGAAGCATTGAACCAACTCAAGGCCGCGGGTTTCCTGGACTACGCCCCCAAGCAGGGGTTTTTCGGCAAGCAGCCCAATCCGGGCGAGATCTTCGATCTGTACGAAATGCGTTTCGCCATCGAGGTGGCGGCGGTGCGCCTGGCTGCGGCACGGGCCAGCGCCAAAGCGCTGGACGAGATTGAGCAGTTCTTGGCAGTCAGCGCGCGCGGCACTGCGCAGCTCGGCGTCGATCAACTGGTCAAGTTCGATGAGGGATTTCATGAGCGTATCGTGGCGCTGGCCGGCAATCGACAGCTGCTCGACTGCCTGCTCAACATCAATGATCGCATCCGCTATTTTCGCTGGATCGACATGGAAGGTGAAAAACGTCGCAACACGCAGGATGAGCATCGCCAGGTACTCCAGGCGCTGCGGGCGCGCGACGGGGAGCGGGCGGCAAAAATCATGGAATCGCACGTGGTCCGTCGCCGCGACCAGATCATGTCTCAGGTACGCGAGGGGTACACGCGGATTTACGTTGGCCATCACAATTCTTACGCTGAAGCGAGCCAGGAGATTTGAAAAATGAACACAAATGATTCCGAACTCGGTCACCAGGAATTCAATGCGAGCATCCGGCACCTCAAGGTTTTCGATACAGTTGCGCAGCTAAACGGCGTACGCCGTGCATCAGAGGAATGTCATCTATCCCAGCCCGCGGTCACCCAGGCTGTCGCGAAGCTGGAAAAGCACATGGGGGTCCTCCTTCTCGATCGCCGCGCCAGTGGCAGTTACCTCAATCAGTTTGGCGTCATCTTTCAGCGTCGAATACGCCGACTATTTGTGCAGATCGAAGAGGCCCTCGTGCAGCTGGGCGTGCCGAATGGTCAAGCCCGGGTCAATCGCATCGCCAGCCGCGTGACCCGATCACAGATCCGCAGCCTGATTTCAATTGTCGAAAATGGTTCTTTTTCCCAGGCCGCCCGGGCACTGGATGTCTCTCAGACCTCGCTGCAGCGCGCTGCACGCGACCTGGAGCGCACGCTACGCGTGCCGCTGTATGTGCAGACTGCCTCTGGAATCATGGCAACACCGGCCGCTGTTGAGTTCGCGCGCAAAGTGAAATTAGCCCTGCGCGAGATCCAATGGGGTGTCGACGAAGTTGAAGCGGCGCGCGGCAACTTTGGCGGTGAGATCGTCATCGGGGCGCTGCTGATGGCGGGAAGTGTGGTTCTTGCTGCAGTGCTCAATGAGTTCGCTGCCGTTTATCCTAATGCGAACATTCGTGTTCTCAGCGGAAACGCTGAAGACATGCTGCGGTACCTGCGCACAGGAGATGTGGATTTTGTGATCGGCTTGTTGCGCGATCCGACGCCGGACGGGCTCATCCAGGAGCCCATCGCCAAAACACCGTTTGTGGTGACCGCGCGGCACGGACACCCGCTAGCCGGGAGAAAAACGGTTACCTTCGAGGACCTCGCCGCCCACGACTGGGTCATCGGCACCCCGGGCTCCAGCCGCCGAACGCGTTTTGACCAGATGTTTGTCGGCCGACGCAAGCCGCATGCTCCGATTGCGACCTGTTCAGTACCGACCATCCGGGCGCTGCTGGCCAACAGCGATCGCCTGACGCTGCTGACCTCCTACGAACTGATGTACGAGGAGGATATATTGACTGCGATGCCCTTCGGACCGATCGAGCCCGCGCCTTCAATCGGATTGACGATGCGCGACAACTGGCTCCCCACGCAGCTGCAGTCGAACTTTCTGGATCTGTTCCAGAAGCAGGTCGCAGGATCGCTGCTCATGAAGCGGGAGCTGAATGCGAAGCTAAAGAGCATGGGCATCCGGCTGCAGCCCGACGTGGCTTCGACGAACCTTTAGCCGCAGCCATTGGACCGCGTCACCGGGCCAGCGAATACTTATGTTGGCCGGGGACTTATTTATTAGCGGCAGCAACCCGCGTCACGAATAATCAGCCTCATTTTCCATGCATCTGTGACGCGTAGGAGAGCCAATGGCCCGGATCGTCCTTGGTATGGCGGTGCCGCACAGCGGCATGCTGCGCAGAGCGCCGGAAAACTGGCTTGAGGATGGAGAGCGGGATCGCAAGAACAGCGCCTTGTGGTATCGCAACCGTAGCTGGACGTTCCCGGAACTCGCGGCCGAGAGAAAAAACGACGGTGTCCAGGCACTTCTGTCTCTCGAGGAGCGGCGACAGCGCTCGCAGCGTTGCGCCAAAGCCCTCGAGACGCTCAGCCGCATCTATCACGAACATAAACCCGATGTCGCCATCATCATCGGCAAGGATCAGAAGGAAATCTTCGTCGATCATTCGCCGTCTTTGGCCATCTACACCGGCGACACGATCCACAACGGTCCGCCACAGCGCGCAGTCTACGCGCCGCCTGAGGCCATTACCTATCCGGGTTGCCCCGATCTGGCGCTGCATCTTCTCAGGCATCTGCAGGCAGGTGGCTTCGACCTTACGGATCTGTTCAAGTGGCCGCCAAACGTTTGGATGAAGGACCAGGCCCGCATCGTTCCCCACGCCTATGGCTTCGTCTATCGCCAGATCATGAAAGATCTGGCGCCCCCGACCGTACCGGTCATCATGAATACCTTCTATCCGCCGACGCAGCCGTCGTTCAAGCGCAGCCTGGAATTCGGCAAGGCGTTATTCGAGGCGATCAAGTCCTGGGACACCGACAAGACTGTCGCCATCATTGCGTCCGGTGGGCTATCGCACTTTGTCTGCGACGAGCAGCTGGACCAGCTCTTTATGAGCTGCTTCCGGTCATACGATTTCGAGCGGCTGGCACAGGTGGATGATCGGTCTTATCAGTCTGGCACTTCCGAAGTGAAGCTATATGTATCCGTGCTGTGGGCGATGTCGCAGCTCGGCTGGACAATGGACCTGGTGGACTACGTTCCCTGTTATCGCACAGAAGCCGGCACGGGAGAGGGATTCGGGTTCATGTCTTGGACCCCATCGTGAAAAGGAGGCTATGGCGCTCTCGGCGCTAGGCACCTTCGCAGTTCAGGTTTCGATGGCGCAGGCGCAGCAGACGAAGTCGACCTTTGTGTACCTGGAAAACGGTGTACCGGGGGTGCTGCACCGACAAGTGTGCTGTGTTCTTGGAAGGCGCGACGCATGTCTTCTCCGCATGCACCAAGCGCGAGAAAACGCCAGGCGAGTTCGGCGACGCAACGAAAACGACGGTTGACTACGTGGATCACTGGCTGAGCAAACCCGGGCGATTCTGAAAGGCACGGAGCAGGGGAACAGATTTTCATGAATTCTATTAGTCCACCTGCGGTGCCCCGATCTAAAGAGGCCACGCCGGTTGACGCCATTGGCATGCGGCGCTGGATCATCCTGATCCTGCTCAGTCTCGGCGCAATCATTGCGTTCTGCAGCCGCACGAACATTTCGGCGGCCCTGGCGTACCGGCCCTTTGTCGCCCACTTTCATCTGTCGAATGTCGATCGCGGCGTGCTGAATTCGGCGTTCTTCTGGTCCTACATGCTGCTGCAGATACCCGCCGGATGGCTGGTAGATCGCCATGGCGTGAAGCTTCCGTACGCACTGAGCTTCGTGGTGTGGTGCCTGGCGTCGGCGGTCACGGGCCTCACGAACTCGGTATCTGCGCTGGTGACGCTGCGCGTGATCACGGGGGCTGGTGAGGCAATTGTCACCCCGGCCAGCTTTCGCTGGATGCGGCAGCATTTTTCTGAACAACAAAGCGGGCTTGCGATCGGAGTCTACATGCTGGGGACCAAGATTGGACCGGCGCTCGGCGCGCCGCTGGCGGCTTGGCTGATCACGCTGTACGACTGGCACCTGATGTTCATCATTGTGGGACTGGCGGGACTTGTGTGGCTGGTGCCCTGGCTGCTGCTGGTCCGCGATGACAGCCCAAAGGCGATGAAGAAGGATCCGGCACGATCGCAAGTCGCGGCGCTGACCTTTCGTAACCTGATGGCAAGTCCGGTCGTCTGGGGCACGATCATCATCAACTTCTGTTACAACTACTTTGTCTTCTACTGCATGACCTGGATGCCCGCGTATTTCGTCGAGCAGCGGCATGTCTCGCTTACGAAAATGGGGCTGTTTTCCTTCTTCAGTTTCGCCGGTATCGGCATTGTAGCGGTGCTAGCCGGCTGGCTCGCTGATGCGATCATCAAGCGGGGCGGGAATGCGGTGTTTGTACGCAAGGCATTTGTGATCGCCGGGTTCGCAATTGCCTGTACCGAACTCATCGGCGTGCGATCCTCATCGGTCCAGGGAGCGCTCTTCTGGGCAGTAGTTTCACTGTCAGGGCTTGGCCTGACGACTGCGAATAATCTAGCGCTGTGCCGGGTAACGCTGATCCCACCGCAGGCCGTGGGACTCGTCACTGGAGTGCAGAATGTATCAACCAGCCTGGCCGGCATTGTCGGGCCGATTTTATCTGGTTGGCTGTTGCAGGAATTTGGGGGTTACCAGGCTCCCATGATGGCGATCTTCTTTTTCCTAATTCTGGGTGGGGTGACCTGCCTGGTGCTACTGCGGGAAAAATGGGCGCCGAAAGTCACACCACTTTCCATGAGCGCAGGGGCGACCTCCTTGACGTGATCGTACTGGGAACTGTGAAGCACGTTCTTGCCTGTCGGCCCCTTGCCCGTGCCAACATCAATGCCGCATTGAGTTGGCGGCCCTAGTGAAACATTGGTTATTGTTACTCTTTATAGTTGATCGTTGGATCTTCGCCGTGGAAAGATCAATGGGCGGTGACCCCGTGGAGGTTGGTGAGGCTCAATTCACGTGTGAGAGCAATAAATTCCTTAATATAGGGCGACTGCGCACGGGCGGCACTCACCGCCGCGTAGAGGGAGCACTTAAGGCCCGACGGACCTATTTGACGCGAGACTACGTATCCTCGTTCGATGTAGTGTCCCACGCTCCACGCCGGGAGTGCCGCGATACCCCTCCCGCTTGCGACCAGCTGAAGTATTGTTACGGTGAGCTCAGCCGTGCGCCGCTTCGGGTTGATTCCTGCTGGCGTCAGACAGTGCTTCATGATGTCCAACATCTCATCGGGCACCGGGTAAGTTATGAGGGTTTCATTCGTAAAGTTTGCCGCATCCAGATAGGGTCGCCCCGCAAGCGGGTGTCGTGGACTAAGGAGCGCGACACTTTCGTAACGAAACAGCGGATTGAACGTTACATTTGGATGCGGGCGGTGCTCGTCGTGAATAACGGCTAGTTCCGCTTCTCCCTGCTCCAGGAGCGGCAGCGGATCCATGACGAATCCCGATACGATGTCCAGATCCACCTCAGGCCAGAGCACTCTGTAAGCATCCATTGCTGGCATCAACCAGTCGAAGCAATTGTGACATTGAACGGCGATCCGTAGCGGACCCGCATGTCCTTGCATAAGGCGCGCCACGTCGTGGCGGGCTTCGGCCACCAGCGGAAGTACGGTGCGCGCCAAATCCAGTAGCCGTTTGCCAATGGCAGTGAATCGCGGCGGTCGAACATTCCTTTCAACTACCGCGACCCCAAAGTAGCTTTCCAGAGCCTTTAGTTGATGCGAGAGCGCCGACTGGGTCAGATGCAGTCTCGCAGCGGCCTTGGACAGGCTGCCGCAGTCCGCCAGCGCTACGAGAGTTTCCAAATGCCGAAATTCAAGGGCCGTCGTTGCCATGAGTCCCGCTCATCGTCTTCATGAGAATTATGAGTTTGAGTCAAAACTCAAGCCATTGCATGGTGTGCGCGTGGAACTATATCAAAAGTGAAACCCTCTATGCCCACGCCAATCGGGGTGTCCTTCGAATTCTTTCCCCCTCAGGATGTCCGCTCCGCGAGCGCCTTGGAAAGAACGATAGAGCAGCTCGCACCGTTGAGTCCGGCCTTTGTATCGGTGACCTGCGGTGCCGGAGGGTCCGTTCGATCGCGCACTCTGGACTGCGTTTGGCGGCTGCAGCATGGCACGAATTTAGTCATTGCCCCGCATCTCACCTGCATCGATGCAGCGCCTGGCGAGGTCGAGTCGATTGCAAAAATATATTGGGCGCATGGGATTCGCCACATTGTGGCACTGCGCGGTGATCTGACTCAGCCGCCCCAGGTACCGGCATCCGTTAGCCCGCCCGGTAATCGGTACAAGTACGCCTCCGAATTGGTGCAGGCCCTGCGTAAGACTGAGAGTTTTGAGATTTTAGTGGCGGCTTATCCGGAAGGTCATCCCGAATCCGGCCTGTCGGCGGATGCCGACATCGAAAATCTCCGGCGCAAAGTGGACGCTGGCGCGACGCGCGCCATTACACAGTTCTTCTTTGACCCTTACGCCTTCCTTCGCTATCGAGATCGTGTCGCTGCTTCCGGTCTTCGAATTCCCATCGTACCCGGAATATTGCCCATTCTGAGCTTCTCGCAGCTCACCGGGTTTGCACAACGGTGTGGGGCCACCGTTCCGTTGTGGCTTCTGCATCGTTTTGACGGATTGGAAGCGGATCCGGATACCCGTCGCATGGTTGCCGCACACGTCGTGATAGATCAGGTTAGGCGCTTGCGTGAGCATGGCGTGGACGCATTTCACTTCTATACATTGAATCGTCCCGAGCTGACGCTCGCGGCATGCCATGTACTTGGGGTACGCCCGACGAAATTGCAAACCAATCAGGTCGCCTGATGGCAAGGGTGGAGGTGCGGGGAAACCCCCTACTGGAGCTGCTGGGTCAGCGTATCGTCATCCTTGACGGTGGCATGGGGACGATGCTTCAGAAACGATGTTTCACGGAAGGGGACTTTCGAGGTCGACGCTTTGCCGACTGGAGATCCGACCTGCGTGGCAATAGTGACCTCCTAAGTCTTACCCAGCCCGAGGCCGTCTCTGAGGTCCACAGGGCGTACCTGCAGGCGGGGGCCGACGTAATTTGCACCAATACCTTCAATTCCACGCGCATTTCGCAGGCGGACTATGGCACTGAGGTTTACGTATCCGAGCTGAACCGGGCTGCCGCTCAACTTGCTCGTAGCGCGGCGGATGCGATCGGCGAGTCCAGCGGGCGGCCGCGCTTCGTAGCGGGTGTTCTAGGCCCCACCAGCAAGACCGCCTCGTTGTCCCCTGACGTGAATGACCCGGCGTTCCGCAATGTTGACTTCGATGATCTGGTGCGGGGGTATGAAGAGGCGGTTCGAGCCCTAATCGACGGGGGAGTGGACGCCTTACTGATTGAAACCGTCTTTGACACCCTGAACGCAAAGGCCGCATTGTTCGCGGCCCGTGAGATCCTCGATAGCTTGGGCATCGAATTGCCTATCATCGTGTCGGGTACGATTACGGATGCATCTGGGCGCACGCTTTCCGGTCAGACGCCCGAGGCGTTCTGGAATTCAATTCGTCACGCGCGGCCCACGGTCGTGGGTCTCAATTGCGCCCTTGGCGGTCGACAATTGCGTCCATACATTGAAGAACTCTCGCGTCTGGCGGACACCTACGTCTGCGCTTATCCAAACGCAGGGCTCCCGAACGCGTTCGGGGAATATGACGAGTGTGCATGCGACACGGCGAAGATCCTAGCGGACTTTGCCGAGAGCGGGTTCGTCAATATGGTGGGCGGCTGCTGTGGTACGACGCCAGAACATATTCACGAAATTGCAAAAGCAGTCAAAACGGTTGCTCCACGTGGGGTTTCTGGCCGCCCGCCCGCTTGCCGCCTAAGTGGCCTAGAGCCCTTGACAATTAATGCACAGAGCCTTTTCGTAAACATCGGTGAGCGCACCAATGTCACCGGCTCTGCCAAATTCCGCAAACTGATCGAGGCGGGGGACTATGCGGCCGCGGTCGAGATCGCGCGCCAGCAGGTCGACAATGGCGCCCAGATGATCGACGTGAACATGGACGAGGGGATGCTCGATTCGGAAGCGGCGATGGTAAGGTTTCTACGCATGATTGCCGCGGAGCCTGCGATTGCTCGCGTACCCATCATGCTGGACTCCTCCAAGTGGTCGGTAATCGAAGCGGGACTGAAGTGTATTCAAGGTAAGGGCGTGGTGAACTCCATCAGCCTGAAGGAAGGGGAGAGCGCCTTCCTGACGCAGGCGCGTCGTGTGAGGAGCTATGGCGCGGCGGTCGTCGTAATGGCCTTCGACGAACAGGGGCAGGCCGACACGGTGGCCCGCAAAGTCGCGATCTGCGAACGAGCCTTTCACTTGCTCACCCAGGTGGTCGGCATTGAGTCCGAAGATATTATCTTCGATCCCAACATTTTTGCAGTTGCCACCGGGATTGAAGAGCACAACCGCTACAGCCTTGATTTCATAGAGTCTGCAGCGGCCATTAAGCAGCGCATGCCCGGCGTGCACGTCAGTGGAGGTGTGAGCAACGTTTCCTTCTCGTTCCGTGGCAATGACCCGGTGCGTGAAGCCATGCATTCGGTGTTCCTGTACCACGCCATTCGCGCCGGGTTGACCATGGGCATTGTCAATGCGGGGCAGTTGGCGATTTACGAGAACGTTGCGCCCGATCTACGGGAGCGAGTTGAGGACGTGGTCCTCGCCCGCCGAGCGGATGCCACGGAGCGATTATTGGAGATCGCCGAGCGCTACCGGGGCGGGGACCGCAACAAGCCAGTCGAGGACCTCGAGTGGCGCAATCTCCCGGTGGCCAAGCGGCTGAAGCACGCGTTGGTCAAGGGTATCGATCGGTACATTGCCGAGGACACTGAAGAGGCCCGAGTCCAAGCCCGTCGGCCACTTGACGTCATCGAGGAGCCCCTGATGGACGGCATGAACGTGGTGGGGGATCTGTTCGGTGCCGGCAAGATGTTTCTGCCCCAGGTGGTCAAGTCGGCGCGGGTCATGAAAAAGGCGGTGGCCGTGCTCGTTCCGTACATAGAGCGCGAGAAGGGCGGCGGCCGCAGCTCCAACGGCAAGGTGATCATGGCCACGGTGAAAGGCGATGTTCATGACATCGGCAAAAACATCGTGGGAGTGGTGCTGCAGTGCAACAACTTCGAGGTCATTGATCTGGGCGTCATGACCTCCTGCGAGCGGATTCTCGACACCGCCAGACAGGAAGGAGCGAGTCTCATTGGACTGTCGGGATTGATTACGCCTTCCCTGGACGAAATGGTCCATGTGGCCAAGGAGATGCAGCGCCTTGGGTTTCAGCAGCCGCTCCTCATTGGTGGGGCGACAACCTCCCCGGCACACACGGCGGTCAAGATTGACCCCCAGTATGAGGGGCCCGTGGTGTATGTGAAGGATGCGTCCCGAGCGGTGGGAGTGTGTCAGCAGCTGATGACGCCCGGGACACGCGATGCCTATATCGCCAACATCCAATCCGAGCATGAGCGGCGCCGAGAGCAGCACCGCAACAAGACCGTGAAGGCCCCACAAGTGTCGATTGAGCAGGCGCGGGAGCGCCGATTCGTGGCGACTTGGGCGAGCTATACGCCCCCACCACCTCAGTTTCTGGGCCAGCGCCTCTTCGCGGATTATCCCCTTGAGGAGCTGCTGCCGTACATCGATTGGATGCCGTTCTTCAATGCCTGGGAGTTCGCCGGCCAATTTCCGCAGATCCTGAGCGATCCAGTGGTAGGGGAAGCGGCGCGCAGTCTGCACACCGACGCTCTGCGCATGCTCGAGCGGCTGGTTCGCGAGCAGTGGCTGCGCGCGAGCGGGGTCCTCGGGCTCTATCCAGCCAACGCGGACGGCGATGACATCCTGGTATACGCCAATGATACGCGCCGGGCGACCATTGCCCGCCTTCATCACCTGCGTCAGCAGAAGTTAAAACCCGTCGGCCAGGCGCAGCTGTGCCTCGCAGATTTTATCGCTCCAGTTGCGGGCGCTCGCGCGGACTACATCGGCGCGTTTGCCGTTACGGCTGGGCACGGCATCGAGGAGCACACTGCTCGCTTCGAGAAGGCACATGATGATTACAGCAGCATTTTGCTTAAGGCCCTCGCGGACCGGCTTGCTGAGGCTTTCGCAGAGTGTCTGCATGAGCGCACCCGCCGGGAGTTCTGGGGCTATGCGCCAACAGAGTCGCTGGATAAGAGTGCATTGATTAGTGAGCGGTATCAGGGTATTCGGCCCGCGCCCGGCTATCCCGCATGTCCCGATCATACCGAGAAGGCTACGATCTGGCAGCTTCTGGATGCCGAGGCCGCCGCCGGTATTCGCTTGACCGAATCCTACGCCATGTTGCCGACGGCCGCGGTCAGCGGCTGGTACTTCTCCCATCCCGATGCGCGCTACTTTGCGCTGGGGCAAGTGGATAGGGATCAAGTGAAAAGCTATGCCGACCGCAAGGGAATCCCCGTGATCGAAGCCGAGCGTTGGCTCGGTCCGAACCTGGGCTACGATACCGCCACAGGGAGTGCGGTGGCATGACGGGCGGCTTTAGTCCCTACACTATTTGCCGTCCATGAATGCCGCAGTCGAGCGGGCGGTCCCGAATGACCCCGATCTAAAGGGTGAGAAGCTCGAGGGCAGGCTGCGGGAAATTCCGTATAACTACACATCATTCTCGGACCGTGAAATCGTCATCCGGCTGCTCGGGAGGGCAGCCTGGGACCTAATCAGTGAGCTTCGCGCTGAACGGCGCACCGGACGTTCTGCTCGCATGCTCTATGAGGTTCTCGGCGACATCTGGGTCATCGATCGCAATCCTTTCTTGCAGGACGACCTGATCGATAGCCCGAAGCGGCGGCAGCTGCTCATCAACGGGCTGCATCACCGGCTGCGCGAAGTGGAGCATCGGCGCGAGCCAGAGGATGTCAGGCGCGATGCGAAGGTGGTGCAGCTGATCGATGCGGCGCGCGCCGCGGTGCAACGCTTTGAAGCGTACTTCCCCGAACTCATCGCGATGCGCAAACGAGCGCGGCGGCTGCTGCTCAAGCACACGCGCAAGGACAATGTCCGTTTCGACGCCTATGCGCGCGTGACCCATGTCACCGACGCCACCGACTGGCGCGTCGAACTGCCCTTCGTCATCATCGCGCCGGATACCGAGGCCGAAATCTCGGCCCTGGTGCGCGATTGCATTGCGCTGGGTCTGAGCATCATTCCGCGCGGCGGCGG
>Ga0302311_10005975_pt1 | contig 12724 bp, 9 predicted proteins | sample III_Palsa_N1_3_FD_200449 | JGI IMG/M metagenome (GOLD analysis project Ga0302311, IMG submission 200449) | Peat permafrost microbial communities from Stordalen Mire near Abisko, Sweden - III_Palsa_N1_3 | ecosystem: Environmental > Terrestrial > Soil > Palsa > Peat permafrost | place: Sweden... | reverse complement strand
ACATTGTTAATCCTTTTTCAATTTTTTGAACACTGACAGTTGCCTGTCTATACAAAGAAAGTGTAGCACGGGGCTGGTTCATTCGGCCGTAGACCAAGTTCAGGCTGATTCCATGACATTCAAGACCGCGCCGGCGGCATTCGGTTCCGTCGGATCGATCCAGACCCATCCGGATTCGCTGCGCAGCCAGGTCAATTGGCGTTTTGCATATTGGCGCGTGGCGATCTGGCCCAGCTCGATCGCCTGTTCCAGCCCATATTCGCCGTCCAGATGGCGCCATAGCTGGCGGTAGCCGACGGCGCGCATCGACGGCAGGGCGGGCTGCAGGTCGCCGCGCGCGCGCAGGCGCGCCACTTCCTCGACGAAGCCCCGCGCCATCATGTCGCGGAAGCGCTGTTCGATGCGCTGGTGCAATTGCTGGCGCTGCGGCGGGCATACCGCGATGCGCAGCACCGCGTCGTCCCAGGCGGCGCCGTGCGGGCGCAGGAACTGCCGGCTTGCCGGTTCCCCGCTCAGATGATGGATCTCCAGGGCGCGCTGGATGCGCTGTGCGTCGTTCGGATGCAGGCGCGCCGCGCTGGGCGGATCGACTTCGGCCAGCCGCGCATGCAGGGCGCCCCAGCCCAGCTGCGCGGCTTCGGCTTCGGTTCTGGCGCGGAACGCCGCATCGGCCGGGGGCAGGTCGCTCAGCCCCTGCAACAGCGCACGGAAATAGAGCATGGTGCCGCCGACCAGCAGGGGGCGATTGCCGCGCCCGCGGATCTCCGCGATCAGGCGCCGCGCATCGGCGGCGAAACGCGCCGCGGAATAGGCTTCCGCCGGATCGATCAGGTCGAGCAGGTGATGCGGCACCCGCGCCCGGGTGGCGGCATCCGGCTTGGCGGTGCCGATATCCATGCTCAGATAGACCTGCGCCGAATCGACGCTGATGATTTCGGCCCTGCCCCGCAGATGCTCCACCAGCTGCAGCGCCAGCGCCGACTTGCCCGCCGCGGTGGGGCCGGCGATGGCGACGATGGGCGGCGGTGCGGCCTGTTCTTCGGAAGTCACCCGGAGGATTTTAGCGGCCCGGCGACAATCCCTGTGGAGGCGGCAACAGGCGATCGGCCTGGCGCAGGCGCAGGATGCGCTCGCTCGTCGCCGGGTGTGACGACAGATAGCTCCGCATTTCGCCGTCGCCATCCTTGTTGCCGTCCTTGCTGCTGTCCTTGGCCTTGCTGCCGTCCTTGCCTTTGTTGCCGCCGTCGCGTTGCGCCACCAGGCGTTCCAGCAAATCCGCCAGGCGTGAAGGCGGAATGCCGTTGGCCAGCAGGGTGGCGGCGGCGTAGTCGTCGGCCTGCGCCTCGAAGTCGCGCGAGTAGTGCGCCTGCAGCAGGCCAGCGGGCAGAGTCGCCAGCAGGGTCGAGACGTCGCCGACCCAGGCCGTCAGCAGCAGTGCCACCGCGGAACCCTGCAGCAGCATGCGCATGCCGTGGTGGTAGTGCACATGTCCCAGCTCATGCGCCAGGACCCCATAGATTTCGTCGTCGTTCGCGGCCAGCGTCACCAGCTGGTCGAGCAGCACCACGCGGCCATCCGGCAAGGCAAAGGCGTTCGGGCCCAGCTTCGGACTGGAACGGAATTCGATGCTGGCCGACGCCCCGCCTTCCGCGGGCGGGTGCAGGCGGGCGAAACCCCGGCTCAAGGCCGCGCGCCGCTGCGCATCGAGCTTGGTGGGTTCCAGCCAGATCTTGTCCAGCGCCTGCAAGGTCGAATCGCTGAGCTGGCGGCTCACCGCGGGCGGCAGCCGCGCCGCAATCAGCTGCGCCGCCAGCGGTATGCCCCAGCGATAGGCGATGAAGGCCGCGCCGGCGCACAACAGCACCGCCAGCGCGGCGGCGCGCCAGCTGCGTTGCAGGCGTTCGACCAGGCCCTGGCGATGCCCGGCTACCGCCAGGGCCGCCTCCAGCGCGGCGTGATCGCGCACCTCGCAATGCGCGCCGTCGCTGAAGGACAGCAGCCGCGGGGCCTGGCCCAGCCGCTCCGAAACGCGCACCGCCGATAGCGGCTCGCGGCGCTGGATGCCGTCGCCCAGCACCAGCAGCGCACCGCCCTCGACCGAGATCCGCACCTCGTGGCGGCGTGCCGTTCTGCCGTCGTAATAGGCAGCTGCGGGCATGGCTCAGCCGATCGGCGGCCTGATCAAAAGGAAATATCGATGTCGAACACGCTGGCGGCTTCCTCGCCGATGGCGCCGACGTCCTGCGGTTGGTCGGCGATGAATCCTTGCAGCGGGCTGGCCGGCAGCAGGGTCATGTGATCGGCGTGGTAACGCGCCAGGCGCACCGCAGCCCACGGCGAGTAAAAGCCCAGGGTCAGGATGATCGCAAGGAAATTGCTGACGTAGATCCACAGCAGCCGGCGCGCGGACAGACGGTAGTCGAAGCGATGCTCGCCCAGCCGGGTGTTGGTCCAGATCAGGCTCTGCAGGCGGGCGCCGAGATAGGCGCTCAGCAACAGCACGGTCGGCAGATAAACCACCAGCATCAAGGGCAGCATGAAGTGCAGCAGCTGGCGAATGTCCGGCTTGGTGCCGGCAGCCACATGCGGCATCAGTCCGTGGAACAGGAAGCTGGCCAGAACCGAAAGGACGATCACCAACCCCAGCAGCATCAGAAAAGCGCGCCCATAGATGCCATAGAACTGGCTGGTGGTAGCGTGAAAGCTGAACCGCGTCCGGCCATACCAGGAGTTGCCATGCTGGTATTCCTTGAACAGCTGGTGAAACAGCGGCGCCAGCAGGTACAGGGTAAAAACGGAACCGAAAAAGCCGCCCAGAAATACGCCGTAGGCACCCGCGGCGCTGCCGGTGAAGTGGAAGCGCAGACCGCGGTAGCTGCTGTTGTAGAGGCGGAAGCGCAGGGAATTGCGCAGCAGGATCGGCAGCAGGGCCGCCAGCAACAGCAGGGATAGCACGCCGACGGTGAGCGAGACCTGGAACCCGAAACGATAGACCAGCAACAACATCAAGCCGACGACGCGTCCCTTGAGAATGGTCAGCGGCTGGCCGTGATATTCGAAGGTCGAGCCGGCCAGTTCGGTATTGCGATAGAAATATTGCAATCGCCGCACCTTGGCCCAGGCCGAATAGATGCCGAGCGTGACGATGGACAGCAGCAGGTTGACGATCCAGATGCGGAAATACTCGCCGCCCTTGCCGTGAAAGCGCACGGCCTCGGGCTCCTGCACCAACGGCTGCGTCTGATCGAAATCCATGATCTCCCCTTCATGTTCGTTGTTTGAACTGTGCGGTACGCAACAGCCCCCGGCCGACGATAGCGGATTTACGCGCGCGGTTGCGACGATCCCGTCACACTTTACTCAGCGGCACTCAGCGGCCGCGCAGGAACAGGCGATCCAGATCCTCGGCGCCGACCTGCACCCAGGTCGGCCGGCCATGGTTGCACTGGCCGGATAGCTCGGTGGCTTCCATGTCGCGCAGCAGGGCATCCATTTCCGGCAGGGTCAGGCGGCGGTTGGCCTTGATGGCGCTGCGGCAGGCCATGTCGGCAAGAATGCGGTGCTGCGCATCGAGCACTTCATCGAAGTGCGCTTCGCTGTCGCTGTCCTCGCCGCACAGCGAGCGCAGCAGGGCGCCAAGATCGGTCTTGGCCAGCAGCGGCGGCAGCGCGCGCACCGCCACCGCTTCCGGCCCGGCGCGGTCGATCACCAGGCCCAGGCGGGACAACTCTTCGCCCTGCGCCTCGAGCCGATCCGCCTCGGCCTCGCCCACCCGCACCACTTCAGGCACCAGCAGGGCCTGCGCCGGAATGCCGCCGGCTTCGAGCTGCTGCTTGTAGCGCTCGTACAGCACGCGCTCATGGGCGGCGTGGGCATCGACCAGCACCAGCCCCTGGCGGTTCTCCGCCAGAACGAAAACGCCATGCAGCTGCGCCAGCGCGCGACCCAGCGGCTGCTGCGCCATGGCGACACCGGCATCGGCGGGCTGCGCTGGCGCGCCCGCCGCATACAGCGGCCAGGCGGTGGAAGCCAGCGTCGGCGCCGGCTCGCTGATTCCGGAAAAGCCGGCGCCGCCGGAATACGCGGAGCCGCCGCCATAGGACGCCGGGCGGGCATAGCGCAACGGTTCCTGCACCGGATCGGGAGCTGCGGCCGGCGCATGCAGCTCGACCCGGTGATGCTGCTGCGGATCGGGGCGGATGCGGCGCAGCAACTGATGCACGCAGCCGAACAGGAAGTCATGCACCTGCGCCGACTGGCGGAAGCGCACCTCGCTCTTCGCCGGATGCACGTTGACGTCAACCGCCGCGGGGTCGAGCTCGAGGAACAGCACGAAGGCCGGATAGCGCGTCGAGTGCAGCACGTCCGCATAGGCGCGGCGCAGAGCATGGCCGAGCAGCTTGTCGCGCACCATGCGGCCGTTGACGTAGAGGAACTGCAGATCCTGCTGGGCCCGCGCGAAGCTCGGCAGGGCCACCCAGCCCCACAGCCTGAAGCCCAGGCGCGATTCGTCCAGCATCACCGCATTGGCCATGAACTCCTCGCCGCAGACTTCGGCGATGCGCGCATCGCGGGCGGCATCATCGGCGGCGGGCGCCAGGTCCAGCGCGCGGCGGCCGTTGTGGCGCAGGGCCAGGCGCAGGTCGAAGCGCGCCAGGGCCAGACGCCGCGCCAGCTGGTCGATATGGCGGAACTCGGTGGACTCGGCGCGCATGAACTTGCGCCGCGCCGGCGTGTTGAAAAACAGGTCGCGCACTTCGACCGTGGTACCCACCGCATGCGCGGCCGCCTGCGGCTGCGCGGTTCCGATCACGCCAGCGCCGGCGACGCGCCAGCCATGCGCTTCCTGCGCGGTGCGCGAGGTCAGGGCGAAGCGCGACACCGACAGGATGCTGGGCAGGGCCTCGCCGCGGAAGCCGAGGCTGGCGACACGTTCCAGATCCTCCAGTGAAGCGATCTTGCTGGTGGCATGCCGCTGCAGCGCCAGCGTCAACTGCTCGCGCGGGATGCCGGCACCGTCGTCGCGGATGCGGATCAACCCGAGCCCGCCCTGCTCCACTTCGAGCTCGATGTGGCGGCCGCCGGCGTCGAGGCTGTTTTCGACCAGCTCCTTGACCACGGCGGCGGGACGTTCGACGACTTCGCCCGCAGCGATCTGGTTGATGAGCTGGTCTGGAAGAACTTGGATGGTCACTGCGGGCTCGACGGAATAATGGCGTCAAGCATAACAAGCAAAAAGGAAGGCCCGGGCGTTATGCCCGGGCCAAATGCCCCGAAGAATCTAGTTGTCGCTTTCGCCGCGCGCGTTCTGCGCGTAGCTCACCGGCACGGCCTTGCCGCGGCTGCGGCGCCGCGGCGTTGCCGCGGGCTCCTGCTGGCTGGCCGCCACCAGCTGTTGCTGCTGCAGCGGGCGATAGCGCGAGAAGTAACCCTTGATGCCTTCGAAAATGCCGTCGGCGAGCTTGGCCTGGTAGTCCGGGCTGCGCAACATCTGCTCCTCGTGCGGATTGCTGATGAAGGCCGTCTCCACCAGCACCGAGGGGATATCCGGCGACTTCAGGACCATGAAGCCGGCCTGCTGCACCGTCGGCTTCTGCAATTCGTTGACCTTGTGCAGCGATTCCAGCAGGCGGTTGCCGAGGTCGAAACTCGCATCCATGGTGGCCGACTGCGAGATGTCCAGCAGCACCGCGGCCAGGCGGTCGTCCTTGTCGTGCAGATCGACGCCGCCGACCAGGTCGGCCGCGTTCTCGTGATTGGCCAGCCAGCGCGCCTGCTCGGTGCTGGCGCCGTGATCGGACAGCACGTAGACGGCGGTGCCGCGCATGTCGCTGTCGCGGTAGGAATTGGCGTGGATCGACACGAACAGGTCGGCCTGCGCCTGCCGCGCCTTGATGGTGCGCTCGCGCAGGTCGACATAGTAGTCGCCGTCGCGGGTCAGCACGGCGCGCATGCCGGGCTGGGCATTGATGCGCCGCGCCAGCTCGCGCGCGATGGCCAGGGTCACGGTTTTTTCCTGCAGGCCGCTGCGGCCTTGCGCGCCGGGATCGTCGCCGCCGTGGCCGGCATCGACCGCCACCACGATGGGCTTCGCCGACAGCGGGATGGCGTCGCGGGAATTGGCGGGCGGCGCAGCGGTAGTCGCCGCCGCGGCAATGTTGGTGGCTGCGGGCGCAGCTACGGGTGCGTGTACCGCTGCCGGCGCAGAAACGGCCGGAGCGGTCTGGGCTGCTGAAGCAGGCGCCGGCACGAGGACTGGCGCGGGCACGGCGGCCGGAGCGGGCACCAGCGTCGACGCGGCAGCTGCGGTGCTGCTATCGGCAACCGCGGCAGGCGCGGCCCTGTTATCCGGCGCCGCCGAGGCAGTGACCATCGCCGGCATCGGCGCGGCGGTCTGCGGATAAAGGTCGAGAATCAGGCGATAGCCGAAGCCGCCGCTGGGTTGCAGGCCGAAGCTCTTCGGCATGGCGGCCTGGCTGAGATCGAGCACGATGCGCAGGCCGCCGTCGTGCGGGCCGGAGCGCACGCCCTTGACGATGCCTTTGGCCGCCTGGTCGAGATTGAGCGCATGCCCGCGTTTGGCGCCGGCGATGTCGATGACCACGCGGTCGGGGTTGCTCAGGGTGAAAACGTTGTTGTCGGCGCGGGCGTCGAGATCGAACACGACGCGGGTGCTTTCGCCGCTGTCGAGCAGGCGCAACTCACGCAGTTCGCCCGCTTGCGCACAGGCAACAGACAGCATGAGTACGGGCCCAACCAAGCGACGCATAAAGCCCCCGACGGGCGGTGACCGGTGAACGATAGCGCCACCAATGAAATATTTCAAGAATTTTCTTTTTCGAATCAACAAGTACTGCATGACACTTCATGTTTATTGTGGAGCGGGCTTGCAATCCGGCCCGGCGCCGATGCGGAAATTCAGCCGGAAAGACCGGCGGCGGCGGCCAGCAGCGGGGCCAGGGCCTCGCTAGCTTCCAGGCGGATTTCCCGGCCCGTGGCAGCGACTTGCAGGAAGATCTTCAAGTCCGGTTCGGGCAGCTGCCCGGCGCCGCGTTCGGGCCATTCCACCAGCCAGACCGAGCTTTCGGGGGGCGTATCGTACACGCCCAGCTGCTCCAGTTCGGCCGCATCGGACAAGCGGTAAAGGTCCAGATGCAGCAGGCTGCGGCCAGCCAGTTCATAGGGCTCGACCAGGGTGTAGGTAGGGCTGCGAATGGCGCCGGTGGCGCCCAGCTCGCGCAGCCAGCCGCGCACCAGGGTGGTCTTGCCCGCCCCCAGGTCGCCATGCAGGAACACCACCAGGCCCGGGCGTTGCGCCAGGGCGCGCCCCAGGCGCGCGCCGATGGCCTCGGTGGCGGCGGGATCGGCTAAGCTTAGATAGATCATGACTGCCAGCTCGGGAGGCGAGAGGCGAGAGGCGGGAGGCGTGAAAAGCGAACGCCTCGGCGCCGCATCGGACTCCTGCTTTTGCCGTTACGCCTCTCGCCTCTCGCCTCCCGCCTCACGGATTCACCACCCCGCGCAGGGCATCGATCAGGTCGGACGGCGTCAGGCCGCGCTCGCCGTCGCGGGCGGCGCGATCGCCGGCCAGGGCGTGCGCCAGGGCGGCGGCGCCGGCGGCGGTTTCGGGATCCAGGCCCTGGCCGAGCAGGGCAGCGGCGACGCCGGTGAGGGCATCGCCCATGCCGCCGGCACCCATGCCGGGATTGCCGTAGGGGCACAGCGCCAGATCGACACCCTGCACCAGGGTGCCCGCGCCCTTGAGCAGGGCCACACCGCCGTAGCGCAGGCGCAATTGGCGCACGGCTTCGACCCGGTCCGCCTGCACCTCGGTGGTGGCAATGCCGAGCAGGCGGCCGGCCTCGCCCGGATGCGGGGTCAGCAGCCAGCGCTCGTTGCGTTGCGGCTGATGCGCCAGCAGGTTCAGGGCATCGGCATCGACCACCAGGGGCTTGCCCGCCGCGAACGCTTCATCGCAGGCCATGCGGGCCCAATCCCCCTGCCCCAGCCCCGGCCCGATGGCGACCACGTCGGCACGGCCGATCAGGGTCTGCAACTCGCCCGCGGACTCGACGCCGCGGCACATCAGTTCCGGCTGCGCCGCGGTCAGCAGCGCCGCATGCGCGGCGCGGGTCGCCACCGTGACCAGGCCGGCGCCGGCGCGCAGGGCGGCGCGCGCCGCCAGCAGCACCGCGCCGATGGTGCCGGCGTCGCCGCCGACGATCAGCACATGGCCGTTGTCGCCCTTGTGCGCGGTGCGCGGCCGCGGCGGCAGGCAATGCCGCAAATCGTGAGCGTCCATCAGCCGCGCCAGCGGCGCCAGATTCTCGTAAACGGCGGCGGGCACGTCCAGCGGCTCGAACAGGATGCGGCCGGCACAGGCCGGCCCCTGCCCGGTGTGCAGGCCGAGCTTGCGCCCGATGAAGGTGACCGTCAGGTCGGCGCACACCGCGCGGCCGAGTTCGGCGCCGGTATCGGCATACAGGCCCGAGGGAATATCCACGGCCAGCACCGCGGCGCCGGAACGGCGCGCCAGGGCGATCGACTCGATCGCGGCCAGCGCGGCGCCCTGCGGCGGACGCGCCAGGCCGGTACCGAAGATGGCATCGACGATCAGGTCAGCCTGGAAGAACTCCGCGCCGACCTCGTAGTAGCGCTCGATCGGGCCCCGCGCCAGCCAGGCCGCGCGCGCGGTCGCGGCATCGCCGCCAGGCTGGCGCGCATCGACTTCGCAGACGCGCACCCGGCAGCCCGCGTCCAGCGCCAGGCAGGCGATCTCGTAACCATCGCCGCCGTTGTTGCCGGAACCGGCGACCACCACCACGGTGCGCGCCTGCGGCCAGCGCTCGCGCGCCGCGTTCCACGCCGCCGCCGCGGCGCGGCGCATCAGGGTGTAGCCGGGGATGCCGTGCTCCTCGATGGCGCGGCGATCCAGTTCGCGCACTTGGGCGGCGGCATACAATCTGCGGTCAATATCCGTCATGACGCCAGTATAGTGATTCCCCTTACCAGCGATCTGCCCGCGCGCATCAAGGCCTGGGCGCGCGAATGCGGCTTCGCCGACGCGGCCATTGCGCCGCTGTCGCTGGACGCGGACCGCGCGCAACTGGAGCGCTGGCTGGCGGATGGCTGGCATGGCGAAATGGAATACATGGCGCGCGATCCGGCGATGCGTGCCGATCCGGCGAAGCTGCGGCCGGGCACGCTCTCGGCGATCAGCGCGCGCCTCGACTATCAGCCGCCGGCGGCAGCAGCCGAGGCCAACCTGGCCGACGGCGAGCGCGCCTACATTTCTCGCTATGCCCTGGGGCGCGACTATCACAAGCTGATGCGCTCGCGGCTGAAGAAGCTGGCGGAACGCATCGCCGCGGAAATCACGCCGCATGGCTATCGCGTTCTGGCCGACAGCGCGCCTTCGCTGGAAAAAGCGCTGGCGCGCAACGCCGGGCTGGGCTGGATCGGCAAGAACACCCTGCTGCTGACGCGCGAGGCCGGCTCCTGGTTTTTTCTCGGCGAGATCTATACTGATCTGCCGCTGACGGCCGATGTCGCCGCGCCGGCGAACCTGTGCGGCAGCTGCACCTCCTGCATCGACATCTGCCCGACGCAGGCGATCATTGCACCCTACAAGCTGGACGCGCGCCGCTGCATCTCCTATCTCACCATCGAGCATCGCGGCCCGATACCGGAGGCGCTGCGGCCGCTGATGGGCAACCGCATCTTCGGCTGCGACGACTGCCAGCTGGTCTGCCCCTGGAACCGCTACGCCAGGATCAGCGACGACCCCGCCTTCGCACCCCGGCACGGACTGGACACGGCGAAACTGGCGGAGTTGTTTGCCTGGACCGAGGAAGAGTGGTCGAGCAAGACCGAGGGCATGGCGATGCGCCGCGCCGGCTACAGCGGCTTCCTGCGCAATATCGCGGTGTCGCTGGGCAACGCGCCGGCCACGGCGCCCGTCAGAGCGGCGCTGGCCTCACGCGAGCACGATGCCGATCCGCTGGTGCGCGAGCATACGCAATGGGCATTGCGGCAACAGCAAGCCAGAGCCGCGGCCGACAGCTGAGCCGACCGCTATTCCAGCGGGCACACCACCGAAGGCCCGGAATGCTTGGCCACTTCCCGCTGCGTCTGCTGATAGGCGGCGCGCAGATTGGGATTGCGCTCCAGCTCGAGGGCGCGGTCGACTTCGTCCTCGGCCTGATCGGCGCACTGCCGGTCGAGCAGCGCCTTGGCCAGACCATCGTGGACTGCGGCATTGTCCGGCTGCAGCGTCGCAGCCTTGTTGAAGGCGAGGATGGCGCCGCGCGGATTGTGGGCGGCGTAGTAGTTCCTGCCCAGCCCCGCCCAACCCTGCACTTCATCGGGCCAGCGCTGGGTGATGGCGGCATAGGCCTGCACCGCCGCGTCGGTCTTTCCCGCCTGCTCGATCAGGGCGGCTCCGCCCAGCCAATCCTGCAGCGTGGCGGTCTCCGGAATATCACCCGGCAGCGCGGTCAGCATGGCCCAGTAGCCGCTATCGTGCCAGGCCGCCAGGAAATCGCCATAGCTCAGCACCAGATGCTGAGCGGTGCCGGTGCGCAGGGTGAAGGTGCTGGCGCCCGGGTCGACGCCGATCACCACGGCATACTGCCATTGCTTCAGCACCACGCCGGTGCGCAGCAGCACCAGCACCGGATGGCCGGACTGCACCTGATGCACCACGTCCAGATCGAGCTGTTTCGACTTCAGCACGTAGGGCACGCGGCCATAGCGGCTGGCGGCGGTGTGCATGGCGCCTTGCGGGCTGTCGTTGGTGCGGGGGTCATAGACCAGGCTGACCAGGTCGGCCGGCATCACCTGCGCGCCGTTCGCCGCCAGCATCATCGCCAGCGCGGCGGGACCGCCCTGATAGCCGTCCTGGGCATAGAACGGCACCTCCCTCAGTTCCACCGCCTTGCCGCTGACGTGGTAATCGCGCATTTGCGGACCAGCGGCGCAGCCGGCAAGGCCAGTCAGGGCAACTGCCGCGATGACGCGGGTGAATCTGGAAGTGAGCTTGCCGGAAAGCACGGGACGATCCTGTCGGAAATCCGAGTATAGGAATGCTATTGACCGCTGCGCGCCAGCAAAGTGCGGGTCGAGGGGTCCAGGCTGACCTGGGTATCGCCGGCCATTGCCGCCAGCACCGATTGCGCCAGCTGCTTGCCCAGCTCCACGCCCCACTGGTCGAAGGCGTTGATGTTCCAGATCACGCTCTGCACGAAGGTGCGGTGCTCATACAGCGCCAGCAGCGCGCCCAGATGCCAGGCGTCGAGCCGCGGCAGCAGGATGGTGTTGCTCGGACGGTTGCCGGCGAAGACGCGATGCGGTATCGCCGTCTCCAACGCCGCGCCTTGCAGCCCCTTGGCCTGCAATTCGGCGCGCACCTGCCGCGCCGACTTGCCCAGCATCAGGGCGGAACTCTGCGCCAGGCAGTTGGCGATCAGCATGCGCTGCTGATCCTGCAGGGGATGCGCGGCCCGCAGCGGCAGGATGAAATCGACCGGATGGATCGCCGGCCCCTGGTGCAGCATCTGGAAGAACGCATGCTGGCCGTTGGTGCCGATGTCGCCCCATAGCGCGGGCGTGGTGGCGTAATCCACCGGCAGGCCCTGGCGGTCGACGCTCTTGCCGTTGGATTCCATCTCCAGCTGCTGCAACCACGGCACGAAATACTCGAGATCCTGGGCATAAGGCGCGACCACCTGGCTGCGCGAGCCGAAGCGGCTGGCCAGGCAGTTGCGGTTCCATACCGCCAGCAGTCCCAGCAGCACCGGCAGATTCTGTTCCAGCGGAGCGCTGCGGAAATGCTCGTCCATGGCGTGCGCGCCGGCGAGCAGCTGGCGGAATCCCTCCGCGCCGACGGCGATGACGATGGACAGGCCGACCGCCGACCACAGCGAATAGCGGCCGCCGACCCAGTCCCAGAACTCGAATACATTGGCGGCGTCGATGCCGAATTTCAGCACTTCAGCGCGATTGGTCGACACCGCCACGCAGTGCCGGCTTACCGCATCCTCGCCCAGGGCCGCAACCAGCCAGCGCCGGGCAGCGCCGGCATTGGCCATGGTTTCCAGGGTGGTGAACATCTTGGAGGTGATGACGAACAGCGTCGTCGCCGGCTCCAGCCCGTGCAGCACCGAAGTCAGCTGCGCGCCGTCGACATTGGCGACAAAGTGCACGCGCGGGCCATCGGCCTGGGCGGCCAGCGCCCGGCACACCATGCGCGGACCGAGATCGGAGCCGCCGATGCCGATGTTGACCACATCGGTGATGGCGCGCCCGGTGGCGCCCAGCCAGCTGCCGGAACGCACCTGTTCGGCAAAAGCGTACATGCGGTCCAGCACCGCATGGACCTGGGCCGGCACCTCCTGCCCGTCCACCCGCAGCGGCGCATTGCGCCGCGCGCGCAGCGCCACATGCAGGACTGCGCGGTTCTCGGTCTGATTGATCGCCTCCCCGGCGAACATGCGCCCGATCCAGCCCGGCAAGTCCTGCTGCCGCGCCAACGCCAGCAGCAATTGCAGCGCGCGCTCGTCGGCGTGCTGCTTGGAGTAGTCGAGATACAGCCCTGCCGCCTCGGCGGAAAAGCGCTGCGGGCGTTGCGCGTCGGCGGCGAACAGCTCGGCAATGCTGCCTTCGGCAAGCTGCGCGGCATGCTCCCGCAAGGCCAGCCAGGCCGCGCTTTCGGTCAGAGAGGACA